>Ga0326597_10000604_pt1 | contig 62879 bp, 80 predicted proteins | sample RVTome_12_FD_203789 | JGI IMG/M metagenome (GOLD analysis project Ga0326597, IMG submission 203789) | Soil microbial communities from uranium-contaminated site in the Upper Colorado River Basin, Wyoming, United States - RVT100D185 | ecosystem: Environmental > Terrestrial > Soil > Contaminated >...
TACATCAACGCCTGGGCGCGTGTCGACTACCCGGCGCTCGGGCGCTGGTACCCGGTCTCCCGGGCCGGGGAAGACAACCTGCTCATGACCTATGACGCCGGGGGCACCGGCCGGCTCACGCCATTCTGGGCTGAGATGGCCGAGGCGGTAGCCGAGCTGCGACCGGTACTTCTCATCGTGGATACCGCAGCCGATGTGTTTGGCGGCAACGAGAACGTCCGTACCCAGGTGCGGCAGTTCATCCAGGGCGCGCTCACCCGGATCGCGATCGAGTACCGCTGCGCGGTACTGCTCCTCGCGCACCCCTCGGTGGCCGGGATCCAGAGCGGGGAGGGCACGGGCGGTAACACGGCCTGGAACAACACCGTGCGCTCCCGACTGTACCTCGAGCGGGAGGAGGGCGACATCGCGACCTACCTCACCCGCAAGAAGGCGAACTATGCCTCACGCGGCGAGCGCATTGAGCTCCACTGGGCCGAGGGCGCGTTCTGGCAGTCCGGAAGCAAGCTCGCGGCCAAGGCGATCGAGAACAGCGATCAGGCTGCGTTCCTGGCGTGCCTGCGCCGCGCGATGGATCAGAACCAGAACGTCGGCACGAACGAGAAGGGCAACTACGCCCCGCGAATGTTCTTGCGGTACCCGGAGGGCAGGGGAGCGAACCTGCGGCGCCTCGAGAAGGCGATGTACGCCCTCATCGACGACGGCGTGATCGCGTTCCTGAACAACGACAAGGGGCGCCCGTACCTCCAGATCATCGGTTACGCGCCGAAGCGGATGGGCACAAAAGGCGCCAAAACACCACCACAAGCACCTACCGATGCACCCACGTAAGTTATTGATCTATCGTCAGCCGAGCTTCCTACACGTGGCGTGTAAGTCATTGATCTATATACCCACGCCACACATCCGGTCTTACCCACACGTGTTCGCTAAGTCATTGAATTTATTAGGCACCAACTTTCCGCCACACACTCATGTGTATACACACACCCCCGGGTCGATGAACCCGGGGTGTGCAATGTGCAGAAGGAGACGATGACGTGAACGAGAGCACAGGTTTGGAGTTCATCTCGGCCGCCGAGCTGATGGCAGATCCCTACGGCCGGCGATGGCCGGTGGTTCTGGAGACTGGAGAGCGATTGACGTTCGAGGCGGCGTGCACCCAGCACGGGATCGATGTCAGCGACGTCGTGTGCCGGGAGGGCGACTGGGTGGTGACTGCGCGTGGGCTCGAGTGCCTTGTCACGACGTACGCGATCCCCGCCGAGCGCCTGGGGGAGCAGTGGATTGCCCACATGGCGGACAAAGGCTGGGTGAAGCTCGACTTTCTCCTCGCGTACTACCGGGCCTGCACACACCACAGACAGGGGGAGGCGGACCTGCCTGCCCTGTGCCGGCTGCTCGGGTGGCAGGCCGCATGAGCACCTGCCCCCGGTGCCAGGGGACGGGCTGGGTGGACCGGCCGATGACGCTCACCCTCGACATCCCCGAGCGGTACCGGCCGGACAGCGGGGACGAGACGGTCGAGCAGCTCGAGGTGCTGGAGCGCCGGGGCTGCACGTGCCCGGCGGGCCGGGCGCATGCCCGGCCGGTGGGAGCGGGACGGTGAGGTCAGTCGCGGCGGCGCAGTGCCATGAGCCAGGCCTTGATGGCCGCCTCGATGGCGGCCGAGCGGCTGGTGCTGCGTACCCGGTCGAGGGCGGCAACCACGGCCGGGTGCAGGCTCACGGAGTAGGGCACCCGGCCCGAGGGTGGTCGGCCGGCACCGGGGCGGGTGCCGCCGCGTGGCGGCTTGGGGGGCCTGGGCATTCAGGCGTCCGCGTCCTGGCGCTCGAGCAGCGCCTGGATCTCGGCCTCCACGTCGCCAGCGAGATAGACGCCCTGGGACTCGGCCTCAGCGACGATCTCGGCTGCCGCCGCCTCGACGCCGCGAACGCGCACGTCGTCCAGGGTCGGCCCGGGGTTGCCGCCGTCGACCCAGTCCCATGCGTCCTGCACGTCGAGGTCGGCTTCGAGTTCGTCCAGGGCGGCCTCGATCTCGTGGCTCGCGTCCCGCGCGTCGTCGGTCAGCCGGCCGACGTGGTTGGAGCCGTCCCACGAAACCTCGTGGCCGGCGGCGATCCGCTTGAGCTGCGGGCGGAGCGCCTCGAGGGCGTCCGTGACGGCCTCGCCGCTCACGTTGCGGGCGATGCCCCAGCGCAGGACCCGGCCGTGCCAGACGTCCATCGGGACGCCGTTCTCGGACTGGTGCAGGGTGCCGACCGAGACGAGGCTGGTCTGCGGGTCGAAGTCGATGTAGGCGCGGCCTGCCTCGTGGGCCTGGGCCGTGTCGAGCAGCTCGGCGTGCTCGATGGTCGGGAGGGTGATGGTGGTCATCGTCTCTCTCCTCGTGGGGCGGCAGGAGCGCCGCTTGAATATGAGCATAGGAAATCAATTATTGATTGTCAATGCCTATTTTCAATCTCGCGAAAGTCGTTCATGATGTGAATGATTAGGACCCTAATGATTAGCAGGCTAATGATTCATGAGGTGAACGAGTGACGGCAACGAACATTGACGGGCCCATTTTGCGCCTGGTTCGGAGCCTCGACGCGTGACGAAGTATCGCGCTCAGCCGATCGAGGTCGACGGGATTCGGTTCGCCTCAAGGCGTGAGGCGCGGCGGTACGAGGCGCTGAAGTTGCTCGTGCGGGCCGGCGAGATCGTGGATCTCGAGCTTCAACCGTCGTGGACGTTCGAGGTGGATGGGCGCCCGCTCGTCATCCGAAGCGCCGGCTATCCCAACGGGCGGCGCGTGCGCTACGTCGCGGACTTCGCCTACCAGGACCTGAGCGGCGGCTACGTGGTGGAGGACGCCAAGGGCATGCAAACCCCGGCCTACAAGCTCAAGCGTGCGCTGATGGAGTTGCACCACGGGATCGTGGTGCGGGAGGTGTAGCCGACGTGTTTGGGTCGCTGAGGCTTACTAGGATGCCCCAGGATCGACGATCGCCCTCGGGGTTGGGCATGGGTATGGCTAGACGGGGGATCACCCGATGAGAGGCCGGCGCGCGAAGGTGCTGCGGCACATGGCGGAGAAGCTGACCGTGGGCAAGCCCGCGGGCGTGACGCGGACCGTGTATCAGAACCTCAAGCGCCAGTAGAAGCGGAGGGCGAGAGGATGAACGAGCGAAAGGGCGAGACGGACGGTGAGGCGATGTGGGTGGCGAACGAGCCCCCGGTGACGTCGTATGCGCGACAGCTGGTGGAGTCGAACCGTGCGCTGGAGCTGGCGCGGCTCGACCTCGAGGATAAGAGCCGGCAGGCGGAGCGGCTGGAGTACCAGCTGGATGAGTGCCAGGCGGCCTTGGTGCGGGTGCGCGCCCAGCGCGACCTCGTGCGTCAGTTGGCCGAGGCGCTCGTGAGCGTCCTGCGGCTGGGGGAGAGCCGGTGACAGGACTGTGCATCCATGAACACGCATGAATCGACCTACCTCTGCATGGTTTCAGGCCGGCGCTACCGGCTGGTGGGGCTGCGGGGCTCAGGCCCGGGGCGCTATCGCCAGTACGAGGACGGCGAGCACGAGCCGTTGGAGATCGTGAAGCGCGATCTCGAGCGTGACGCCCAGTGGCAGCGCAAGGTGGGGTACGCGTGACGCCCTACGCTGTCGGGCGCGACGACGACGAGGCCGCGTGCCGGGCTGCCGGCTGTGCCTGCCGCGAGTCGATGCGCCGCTCGGTCTACCTCGGCTGGGCGGCCGAGCTCGGCGCAGAGCAGGCGGTGCAGCTCGTGTTGCCGCCGGAGGACCAGGGCACGGAGCGGGTGCAGTACGCGAGGCCGAGAGCGCGCTGGCGGCTGTGGTGGATGGCGGGGTGGGAGACGGGAGGAGGCGACGATGCACGTTGAGCGACTGGAGACCGAGATCAACGCCGCGCTCGACCGGGCGCGGGGGGCGGAGGGCCGACGAGAGGAGGAGGCATGAGCAAGCTGACGGAGGCGGACCTGCACGAGATCTCGCGAGCGTTGTGGTTGTCTGACTTGAACGGACGCAAACGCGATCGGATCGAGTTGGAGTTACGCCAGGCGGTACAAGCCGCCGGCATCTACGCCGAGCCCAAGCCCACCCCCGCCCCCGTCGTCTGGCGGGAGATGTGCGGGCGGTGTAGGTGGTGGGAGAGCAGGCTGACAAACTCACAAGGCAGCTATGTGCAGGCATGGCCGTGTGCCAGGCACAAAGATTGGCACCATGCCTGGGACTGGTGCTCCCGCTACGAGGCGCGGTCGTGAGCGCCGTCCGCGTCCTCTGCCCAGTCCTCGGCGCGTGCTTTGCCGTTGTCGCTGTGGCGAGCAATGTCGCTGGCGACAACGCCCTTGCCGCTTGGTGGGCGGGCATCGCCGCGATGTGGGCCGCGCTGGCGGCGTTTCAGGCGTGGTACATGGAGCGCTCGCTGTGACCCTCACCTGCACCTGCCGCGCCTGCGGCTGCACCTGGACGATCCCGATGCGCGGAGGCGCGCTGCCGCTCTATTGCGCACCCTGCCGGCGAGAACGAGGGCGCGCCCGCTACCGGCGTCGCCGGCGTCGCAAGCGCGCCGTGCGCCCGACCGACTGGCCGCTCGACCGCTGCGGACACGACGTGCGGGTGGACACGTGGTCGGCTCTCAGCCGCGTGCGGTGCCGGGAGTGCGGCGTGACGGAGCTGAGGGGAGGAGCCTGAATGTACTCGAGCCTTCACGCCCTGCTCACCCACGCCTACGCCCGCGAGGGCGAGGCCCCGTGCAAGACCAGCTCATACCTCGCGGGGCTGCGCGGCTCGACGGTGCGGCTGTCGGCCCGCGATGTCGATCTCTCCCGGCTCGAGGCCGTGTGTGAGGCCGCGAAGCTCGTCTCCCGGGTGCGCGATACCTTGGACGGCGCGGAGCTGATGGCCGTCGAGGCACGGTACTCGCGCGTCCACGTGAAGATCTTGCGCATGCTCGACATGTCGCTCGCGGTGCGCGTCGGCTGGACGCTCGGCGACGACGAGCCGCCGCCGCTCGAGTTCCTCGCCGATACCGTCTCGACCTACTACGGGCGCCGGCCCCGGCACGCGCTCGAGTGGTGGGTCGAGAGCCTCGGGGCCAGCAAGAACAAGCTCGCCGCCTGGCGCCGCGGCACGCGTGAACGCACCGGCGTATACCGGGTGCTGCACGAGTGGGGGGCGTCGGCCGAGGGCCGGCTCGCTGCGGTCTTCCGCGAGCTTGGGGTGCTCGATAGTTGACAAATGAGTCTGGATATCCCAGATTTCGCTAAGCTGCCGAGAGCTGACTGCTAAGGCAGCGATCTCCTCCTCCGTTGTTCAACGGCCCGCCCTCACCGGCGGGCCGTTGCTTTTTGGAGTCCCGCCATGCTGCATGCTCGCAACACCGCGTTGCTGGCAAGCGTGCGTGCGCATGAGGGCTATCGTCTCCACGCGTACCGCGACAGCGTCGGCGTGCTCACCATCGGCTACGGCTACAACGTCGAGAACGGCATGCCCCGGCCGCTCGCGGAGCTTGTCATGCGCTGGTACGTCGAGCAGGCGCTGGAGTTCCTTGCAACTTACAGCACCTGGTTCCCGCGCCTGAGTGAGAACCGCCAGCGAGCGCTCACGGAGATGATCTACCAGCTCGGGGCCAACCGCTTCGTCCGGTTCGTGCGCATGCTCCGCGCCCTCGAGGCCGGCGATTTCGATCAGGCCGCGGCCGAGATGATGACTTCCAAATGGGCCGAACAAACACCGACGAGGGCAATGCATTGTGCGCAGCTGATGCGAGAGGGTTGACGCCCATTCCTGGCTACGAGGGCCTGTATTCGGTCACCCGCGATGGTCGCGTTTGGAGCCATCCGAAGCCCTTGAGCGGCGCGCTTGAAGGTCGCGGCGCGACCCGTGGGAAATGGCTAACCCTGATTTATCAGCGAGGCTATCGCGTCGTTAGGTTGGCCAATGATGGTGTGCACCGTAACGAGTCAGTCCATCGGTTGGTTGCTCTGGCGTTCATTGCCCGCCCTCATGGTGCGGTTTCTGTCAATCATCTCAACGGGAAGAAGAGCGACAACCGCCCAGAAAATCTCGAGTGGTGCACGCAGGCTGACAACAACCGCCACGCATGGCGGACAGGCTTGATGCGCCCAGTTCGCGGGCTAAGTGAAATGCAGGCACGCATCTGTCGGCGGCTGGTCGGTCGCCTCACCAGCCAGGAGCTCGGGCGCATCTTCGGTTGCGGCTCCAGCACGGTCAACCGCGCAATTCACGGTGTCGGCGGCTATGCCACAAGCGCGCCGAGCACTGCGCGCGGCTGATGCGGGAGGGTTGATGCGATGAACCTTGGCACCGTCCTGCTCATCATCCTCGTGCTCCTGCTCGTCGGCGCCTTCCCGGGCTGGGGACATCACAATCTCGGATACATGCCGGGCGGCATCATCGGCTTCCTGCTGCTCGTCGTGATCGTCCTCGTGTTGACGAAGCGGCTGTGATGGCCCAGGGCGAGAACGCTGAGCGCCGCGGGCACCACCGCGAATACTGGTCGCCTCGCCCGGGCGGGCAGTGCATGAGCTGGGGTAAGCCGGCAAAGCAGCGCACGCACCGAGCGGAGCGCCGGCAGGCCAGGGCGCTGCTGGCGGCTGCCATCGTTGCCGCCCTCGCCGGCTGCACCACCCTCGACGCCGGCCTCGGTGTCGCCGAGCGCGCGTCCGAGGAGCTGACCGTGCGCTCGCTCTCGTGGATATGCGATCGCATGAGCGTGCGCCAGTGGCGTGAGTCGATGGCGCGATCGCGCGACAGCTATACCGGCTGGGTGATGCTCTGCGGGCAGGCGACGAGCGTGCCGCCGCTGCCGCCCGAGCCGCCCGGGAAGGAGATGTGACCGTGCACCCCCGAGAGCTCCGCGTCCTCCTCGCCCTCTGCGCGATCGTCGTCGCCGTCGGCGCCTGCCTGCACGTGCGCGAGGCGCTGGCGACGGAGTACACGTTCCTGCGTACCCCGCGCTGTGGGGACCTGGACCCCGCGAACCCGGCTGACCCGGCGACGCTGCATCCCATGTGCGAGGGCAAGGAGCGGCGCACCGTGCTGCCGACCGCAACGTTTCCGTTGCAGCTCGAGTACACGCAGATCGCGGCGTACGACACCGAGACGGGCCTCGTGCGGGTGCTGGTCGATCCCGGGCTCGGTAACGCGGCCATCGATCAGGCGCCGGGGCTGGACAAGACGTGGATCTATTACTCGCTCGTGATCGGGATCGATCCGCGCGGCGACAAGGACCATATCCCGAGCGCGTGCCACATCGAGCGCGTGCACGCTCAGACGCTGGAGCGCCAGCGGCTCATCACCGGCGGCTGCCACATGAGCCCGAGAGAGTACGCGCCCGGAAAGATCGTCTACGGCTGGAACGGTGGCCCCGGCAAGGGGTTCAGCCCCATCGGCTCATGGGGGCTTTCGTTCCAGCTCGCCATCTACGACATCGAGACGGGCGCCGGTGAGATCATCGGCCATCAGAGCATCGGCTCGGTGCTGCACCCGTTCCCGCTCATGAACGGCACGATCGCGTTCAACTCGCTCGAGAACCAGGGCATGCGCGGGGTCAAAGCCTGGGGCGTGTGGACGCAGTTCCCCGACGGCCGGCATTGGGCGCCGGGGTGGTCGGGGTACCAGCTGGAGCAGGCGGGCTCTGCTGGTCGTACGCGCCACTTCGCCGAGCAGCTCGGCGGCGGCGAGATTGTCACCGCGATCTACTACCACAATTTCACGGGGGGGCTTGGCTCGATATTCGGCTTCTCTCCGCACGAGCGCGAGCCTGGGCGGCCGGTGTTCGGTCACTGGGATCGCTACAAGGGCACGCCGGTCATAGAGCAGTGCTTCGGTGCGATCGACGATGGCGTGGTCAAGACCTCGTACACCACCACGAGCTTCGCGCCGCATGGGCTGCGCAACGTGGTGCCCTTCGCACGCCATCGAGACGGTCCGTCGTGCCGCTCGCCCGATGGGACGTGGCAGGGCAAGGCGACGCATCCGGCGCCAGCGCTCGACGGCGGCATGCTCATGACGCTCTGCGTCGGTCCGTGCCGAGGAGCGGATGCACCGGCGCCCGAGAGCGATATGGGTATCGCGGTGCTGCGTACCACCGAGCAGCCGGATGGCACGAAGATCCTCGAGCCGGCGATGAGCGCGGCCGACGTCGAGTGGATCCACAACACCGATGAGTGGCACGAGTGGTATCCGCGCGTGCTCGCGACGTACCAGGAGATCTACGGCCAGCCCGCGCCGGAGGCGATCCCGTTCCTGCCGCGCGAGCGGGGCGAGCCCGGTGAGCCGCTCGGTTGGATCGGCTCATCGTCGACCTGCGTGGCAGACGTGACTGCAAGCGAGACGGTGAACAAGGCCGGCGAGAAGGTCTACCCGGGCGCGTGGCTGGAGTTCGGCGTCGAGCCCCCGTTCGAGTGCGACAAGGTCGTCGGCATGCGGATCTTGGCGTTCGAGCCGAACGTCTGGGGCCGGCAGCGCAAGCGATGGACGCAGCTCGAGGGATACAGCCACGAGCGCACGCGCATCCTCGGTGAGGTGCCGATCGAGACGGACGGATCGTGGGTGGCGAGGGTGCCGGCGGATCAGCCGCTCGGGTTCGTGCCGATCAACGCGGCGGGCGACGCATTGCTGCCGGCTGCGACGTGGAAGAAGGCATCACCCGGAGAGGTGAGGGTCGACTGCAAGGGATGCCATGCGCACAGCAAGCAGGGAGTGGAGTTCGCCGGCACCCTGGCCGATGCGGCCGACTACAACCCGCACGACGTGGCGATGCAGACGCCGATGATGGAGGCGATCGGCACCGTCATGCATCCCGAGCGGTACGTCGACGTGGAGTGGGTCAGGGACATTGCCAGACACTTCTTGGCCGAGGGTGAGGATCCGTATGCGGCCGAGCCGTGGAATCGGGTGGTAGCGCAGTTCCGCAACCTTCGTCCAGCCTCCCCGAAGCCGGAGTATTTCGTGCCTGATTCGCGGAGCGCTCCGCTCGTAACGACGGCCGAGTTCCTCGCGTTCGATGAGCCTACCCAGCGGCAGATCCGACGCTGGATTGGCCTGGCCGCGCCGCGCAACTTACCCCCTGCGCGATTCCCCAAGCACGCCGGGGGCAGGTGGTACGACGACGACTACCCGCCGACCGTGGCGATGGAGGTGGTCGGGGATCAACTATACGTCGGCGCGTACGATCTGCACGACGTGAGTGTGGTGCCGGTCGTCGAGGTCGAGGGTGTGGCGCTTGAGCTGACCCGGCTGGACGCGCTGCGCTGGACGACACCGGCACCCCCGGCCGGAACGCTCGTTACCGTCCGAGCGACCGACACTGGGGCGCTCGGAGGTGAAGCGTCACTCGCGAACGAGCGGGTTATCTCGCGCGTGCTCGGCGCAGGGGCGGTGCCGCCGTCCGATCCGACAGACCCACCGCCCGTCGACCCGCCGGACTGCCCCGTGCCGGAGCCCTGCCCCGACTGCCCGCCCGTGCCGGCGTGCCCGGTGCCCGAGGTGGTGCTGGCGTGCCCGGACGCAGTGATCTGCACGATCGAGCCGTAGCGTGAGGCGGTTCCCGCGCTGCTGGCGGTGCTGGGCGCTTTTGTTCGGCGCGATCGTGCTGGTCTACGCGCGGAGCCTGGAGCCGGCCTGTGGGTGACTCGGCCGCCGCCAACACCCGCGCACTCAACGGCGGCGTTCAGGTGTGGCTACGGTGGGCGGCAGGGCTGACGCTGCCGGCCCTGCTGGCGGGCATCGTCTGGCTCGCCACGGAGGTATCGAGCCTGCGTGCAACCGACAGAGAGCACGCGATATACATCCAGACACTACAGGATGGTCGCTCAGACATCCGGGATATGGTGGAGGCGACTCACGGTTTGACCGTGCACATTGAGAAATTTGCGGTGAGCCTGTCACACATGGCGGACGCCGTGAAACAGCTACAGGCGGATGGGCGAGAGCGGGATCAGAGGGCGTCGCCACCGGCACCGCCCGAGCGGTGATGGCATAGAAGGCTGTAAGGCGTCAATGAACAGCAAAAGACAACTCGAGGAAATGCGGAAAAAGCGAAAGATCTTCGTCGAGGAGTACTTGAAGGATCTGAATGCCACCCAGGCAGCCATCCGCGCCGGCTACTCCGAGCGTAGCGCCAGGAGACAAGGCCATATCTTGCTCACCGAGCCGGCGATAGCGGATGCCGTCGCCAAGCACTCGGGGAAGTTGACTCAGCGCAACGGCTCGGCTGCCGATCAGGTGGTGACGTGGTTCCTCGAGCGCGCTCGCCTAGATCCCGCAGACATGTTCGACGAGCACGGCGAGCTCCTCCAGGTGAAGGCGATGCCCGAGCACGTGCGGCGCAACGTCGAGAGCTACGAGATGACGAAGTACGGTCCGAAGGTGAAGCTCCAGTCGCGCCATGCCGCGCTCGATGCGCTGGCACGCTATCACCAGCTCTTCCTCGAACGTCACCACGTAGAGCACTCGGGGGCGATCTCCCTGCACTTCGACTTTGGCGCGGCCACCAAGCCGCCTCCCGAGGTGCTGGCTGATGAGCCGGCTCTCTGAGTGTGGGATCTGCACTACCGGGCGAGCCGTACGCTCGCGCAGTTCCACGTATGCGACGACTTCGTACGCGGCGTGGTCGGACCCGTCGGCTCGGGCAAGTCCGTCGGGTGCGTGATCGAGGTGGTCGCGCGGTGCGTGCGTCAGGCACCGCAGGCAGACGGCGTGCGGCGCTCGCGCTGGGGCGTTATCCGGCAGACCTTCCCCGAACTGAAAACGACGACGATTGCCACCTGGCAGGACTGGGTGCCGGATCATATCTGCCGCCTGAAGTTCGACTCGCCGATCTCCGGGCGCCTGCACTTTCCGCTGCCCGACGGGACGACGGTGGACGCGGAGATCTTGTTCCTCGCGATCGACATCCCGGCGGACGTGAAGAAGCTGCTCTCGCTCGAGCTCACCGGGATCTGGATCAACGAGGCCCGGGAGGCACCCAGAGCCGTCCTGGACATGGCTCAGGCGCGGGTCGGGCGCTACCCCGCGAAGCGCGACGGCGGCTGTACCTGGCGAGGCGTGATAGCCGACACCAACCCCCCGGATGTCGATCACTGGTGGTACCGGCTCTTCGTCGAGGAGCGCCCCGAGGGGTGGTCCTGCTTCCATCAGCCGGGCGGGCTCAGCCCGCAGGCCGAGAACATCGAGAACCTGGACGAGGGCTATTACCAGCGGATCTCAGGGGGCAAGGACGAGGAGTGGATCCGGGTCTATGTGCACGGCGAGTACGGGTACATCGCCGACGGCAAGCCGGTCTACCCCGAGTTCAAGATGGCGATGCACGTGGCCAGAGGGCCGCTCGAGCCGCATCCGAAGCTACCGGTCGGGATTGGCATCGACTTCGGATTGACGCCGGCGGCGGTCTTCGGACAGCGGGGGATCACCGGCCGGTGGCAGTGGCTGCGTGAGCTGGTGACCGAGGACATGGGCGCGGTGCGCTTCGCAGAGCTGCTCTCCGCCGAGGTGCAGCGGCACTACAGCGGATTCGAGCTGACGTTCTGGGGCGATCCGGCCGGGGACCAGCGAGCGCAGACCGACGAGGTGACGCCGTTTCAGATCTTGCGCGCGAGGGGGATCCCGGCGCGCCCGGCGCCGACCAATGACTTCGTGCTGCGCCGGGAGGCGGTCGCGGTGCCGCTCACGCGGCTCATCGACGGGGAGCCGGGGCTCATCCTCGATCCCCGCATGACGACGACCGTCAAGGGCATGTCCGGCGGCTACAGCTACCGGCGCCTCCAGGTGCCGGGTGAGGAGCGCTACCAGGACAAGCCCAACAAGAACCGTTTCAGTCATTGTTGCTTTGTGGCGGGCACCGCGGTGTCGACGGAAACGGGTCGTTGCCCAATCGAGGCCGTGCGGGTGGGGGATCGCGCATGGACGCCGAGCGGCTTGCGCACGGTGACCGCGGTTATGTGTCGAGATGCCAGATCATTGCTCCGTATATCTGTCTCCAACGGTGATATCATCGTCTGCACGCCCGAGCATCCGTTCGCGGCGCCCGGAGGAAGGTTCATCCCGGCAGGCCAGCTTCAGCCTGGCGACCGCCTGGTGACCGAAGGAGAAGCATGGGCCGTCCAGCCGTTCATCCGATCCAGACTATCGGAGGCATTCGGTTCTACCGGAAGCCGCCCGGCTATTACAAAGCCGACCATCGAGAGCACGGCGGCAAATACGCGCACCGCCATCAGTGGGAACTGCACTTCGGGCCTATTCCGGAGGGTATGCATGTTCACCACCGCAACGGCGATCGTGCGGACAACCGCATCGAGAACCTCGAGCTGGTTACGCCGGGCGAGCACAACGAGATCCACGGTCCCCCGATTTGCGCAACCGCCGAACACATGGCGAGCATTCGCCCACTGGCTGCGGAGGCACACCGCCGGATGGCGGGCACCGAGCGCGCCAGCGACATATCCCGCCGCGGAGTGTTGGCCCGCCCCTTCGTTCAAGGAGAGTGCAAACACTGTGGCCGGGTTTTCGAGGTTCGGGCCGGATATACAAAGCGCTATTGCTCTGCGTCATGCAGGGGAATGGCCAGAAAGGCACGCGGAGATGACGACGAGGACCGCGTCTGCCGGCATTGCGGGGCAGGGTTCCGCGTCGACAAATACGCCAGAAAAGATCACTGTTCGCGCCGTTGCGCCTCTCTCTCGTGGCGCACAGGTCTACAACCTGACGGTGGATGAGGAGCACGTCTACTACGTCGAAGGCGTGCTCGTCAGCAACTGCGACGCAGCACAATATTTGATGGTGGGCGAGGGCGAGGGCCGGGCGTTGCTCCGCTCGGGCGCCGAGCACAAGCACCGCGGGCGGGCCCGGCACAGCGGGACGTCCGGGGCGTGGATGGGGGCGTAGGAGGGCGGATGGCGGAATACGATTTTTCGAAGGTCTCGCTTTCGTTGTCACTGGAGGAGTACTCCAGGCGCTATATCGAGCCGGCGATCAAGAAAATGTCTCGCCGGGTAAGGGCGCTGGCTTGGCGAAGGCGAAGGGCGAAGGGCGCGATCGGTCGAGCGTCCAGGGCTCCCTTGACCAGAGACGAGATTGAACAGGCAGCGCGATTGCTCTACTCCTCTCCTCGGCGTAAGGGCAACCTCGCTCAGTTCGTTCAGGTCGGAGATACCGTGAACATTCGCAAGCCGGTGCACTTCGAGATCTCTGATCGGCCGGCCTCAGACAAGGGGGCATGATCATGGCGGGTCCGCTCTTGCTGCTCGAGACGCACGAGGTGAAAGAGGCGCTCTATCACTTCGACACGCGCTTCGATCCCGAGCAGCTCTCGGGTGAGGTAATCGTGAGCCGGGACGAGGACGACGATTTCAATATCGGCCCGGTCATCTACCGGCACACCCTCATGTTCACCCCGGTCGAGGGCGAGGCGCCGTGCGACACGTTCATGCGCCACGCGAAGCGAGTTCGACGGGAGTTCATCGCGCGACTATGACCGCCTGCCACATCCACGTGACGTCGGCCGACGAGGAGGGCAACCATCGGGTGACGCGCCTCGAGCACGGGCCGCTCATCGGCGGCTACCCTCGGCACCGGGAGGAGCACGTCGTGCACAAGGAGCACCTCGAGGCGCTCCTGCACCGACTGCGCACGCAGCCGAGCCCGCAGAGCCGGGTGAAGCCCTCGCCGCTCGGGCATGAGCCCTACACCGACATGTACGTGGTGCGGGTTTGAGCCCCCGCGACCTGGCAAGCGTCTCGCCCATCGGTGAGCGCGCCGACTGGTCGGCCAAGGCCGCGGCCGGAGACGCGATGCAGCGGGTCGAGCACGACCGGCCTATCGTGTGTCTCTGGATCGATGAGCAGGGCGTGATGCGCTACGCGAAGGCCAACACGTCGGTCGCCGATCTCTGCACGATGCAAGTGTTTCTCGCGCACATGGCCACGTACGCGTGGCGAAAGGTGGAGGAGGACGACTGAGCAACCCCGGCGCCCGTCACAAGACTGCGCCCGAGCGCAGCGACACCAAGGGCCCTTCGGGGCCTTTTTCGTTTCCAAAGGAGATTGCGATGAAGAAGTCTGGCAAGGGCCCGAGCTACGGCAACAGCAAGCTGAACAGCCCCCCGGCCCGCCCGAAGGACAGCCGTCCGAAGATCAAGCTCCAGACGGGCACGACCACGAGCTCGATGAAGCCGGGTGTGCGTAGCCGGGGCGCGTAAGGGGCCTGATGCTCGAAGATCTGCACCTCCCCGTCGCCGGGGAGGACGGGACGCCTAGCGACGATGAGCACGTCGTTTCAGAAGCACGGGACCGGCTTGCTCGTGCCATCGAGTACGAATCGAACATCCGAGAGCAAGCGGCAGACGACGTCCGCTTCCTGAGCGGCGAGCAGTGGCCGCAGAAGGTCCGCCAGGAGCGCGAGGAGGACGGGCGGCCGGTCCTCACGATCAACAAGCTCCCGCAGTACGTCGAGCAGGTGGTGGGTGAGGAGCGCCAGAACCGGCCGTCCATCAAGGTGGTGCCGTCTTCCGGCGTCAGCGTGCCGAAGACCAAGAATCTGCGCGGGGACAAGGGCTACGATCTCGCCGAGATCTACACCGGGCTCATCCGGGACATCGAGCAGCGCTCGGCCGCCGACCAAGCGTACGACTGGGCGTTCCAGCAGTCGGTCGAGCACGGGTTCGGCCACTGGCGGGTGCTGACCGAGTACTCGGGCGACGACTCCTTCGATCAGGACATCCGCATCAAGCGGATCCGGAACGCGTTCCAGGTGTACTGGGATCCGGTGTCGGAGGAGTGGGATAAGAGCGACGCGCAGTGGTGCATCGTCTCGAGCGAGATCCACAAGAACGATTTCCGTGCCCGGTGGCCGGACTCCTCGATGGCTGCTCTCGAGGGTGCCGAGGGTGACTGGACGGTGCACTGGTTCCACGACGAGCTGGTGCGCATTGCCGAGTACTGGCGCAAGGTCCCGCACACCAAGACGCTGCACCTGCTCTCCGACGGCGCGGTGGTCGACGGCGAGAAGTGGGTGAAGATTGGAGACGAGCTGGCCGAGCAGGGGATCACGAGCATCCGCGAGCGCCGGGTGAAGAGTTACAAGATCGAGTGGCGGCTCATGAACGGGGTCGAGGTGCTCGAGGGGCCGAAGGACTGGCCGGGGCAGTACATCCCGATCGTCACCTGCTACGGGCGCGAGCTCTTCGTCGACGGGCGACCCGAATACCGCGGGATCATCCGGCACGCGAAAGAGCCGCAGCGGATGTTCAACTTCTGGCGCACGAGCTCCACCGAGCAGGTGGCCCTCGCGCCCAAGGTCCCGTGGGTGGTCTCCGATGACCAGATCGACGGCTTCGAGGACCTCTGGGTGCACGCGAACACCAAGAACTACTCGTACCTGCCTTACCGCCACACGGGCGCGCCACCGCCGCAGCGTCCGACCATGCCACAGATCCCCCCGGGTGCGGTGAACGAGGCGCTGTCGGCCGGTGAGGACATCAAGGCCGCGGTCGGCATGTACAACCCGAGCGTGGGCAACCGCGAGGATACGGCGTCGGGCATCGCCATCGAGCGGCTTCAGCGCAAGGCCGATACCGCGACATTCTCGTTCATCGACAACCTCACGCGGGCCATCCGGCACACCGGCAAGATCCTGATCGATCTCATCCCGCGCGTGTACGACGGCGAGCGCATCGTGCGGATTGCCGCGTGGGACGAGACCGAGGACTTCGTCGAGATCAACAAGACGGTGCTCGACGAGCAAACGGGCGAGACCGTGGTCATGGCCGATCTCTCGGTCGGGCGCTATGACGTGCGGGTGCGGGCTGGGCCCTCTTACGCCACGCAGCGCGAGGAGGCGCAGGACGGGATGCTCCAGTTCATCCAGACGGTGCCGGACTTGGCCGCTCAGGTCGCCGATCTCTTCGCCGAAGCCATGGACTGGCCGAACGCGGACAAGATCGCGAAGAGACTCAAGAAGGCGCTGCCTCCCGCCATGCTCGAGCCCGGCGAGCTCGACGAGGAGGACCAGCCGCCCCCGCCCGAGCCGACGCCCGCGGAGCAGGCCGAGCTCGCGAAGGCCGAGGCCGAGATGGCCAAGGCGGAGGCGACCAAGGCGAAGGCCGCGGCCGACACGCTCGCCGCACAGGTGGAGATGGCGACCGCCGGCCTGCACGCGGAGGCCGACGTGGTTCGCACCGAGGCCGATATCGAGAACGCCCGCACGGGCGTCGTCAACCAGCGGATGGACTCCGAGGAGCGGCTCGCGGCTCGCGGGCAAGACTCCGAGGCGCAGATCCGAGAGCAGGTGGCCTCAGCGATCGCCGAGCTGATCGCGTCCGGCCAGCTCCAGCAGATCTTGGCCGCAGGACCGCAGCCACCCGCGCAGTAACCCCGCCCGTCCGGGCGCTAACGCCGTGAGGCGTCAGGAGTACGCATGGCAGAGGATTCGAACGTCACCACCCGGGACGAGCCGCGAGAAGAGCGGCCAATGCCCGAGGTGCTGACCGAGGAGGTGCTCACGTTCCCCGACGGGACCCGGGCGACCCGCACGGATCTCGAGGACGAGGGCGGCGACGCCCACGAGTACCGCGCGGCGAAGGCCGCACAACGCGCTGCCACCGAGGCGGCGACGCCCGAGGAGGGCGAGGAGGAGGAGCCCGGGGAGACCGAGGCGGCGGCCGAGCCCGAGGAGGCGGCGGCCAAGACCGAGGAAACCGACGACGCAGACGAGGCGCGTCGTGAGCAGCGTCGGCAGGAGAACCGCAGCCGGCGTCAGGCCCGCAAGCGTCGCGAGCAGGAGACGCGCGAGCGCCTGGAGGCGGCTGAGAAGCGCCTGGCCGAGCTCGAGGGGCAGAAGACGGAGCCCAAGGGCGATGACGCGAAGCCGCGAATGGACGACTTCGAGGAGCCCGAGGAGTACTTCGAGGCCATGCTCGACTGGCGCGACCGGCAGAAGGCGGCGCCCGAGAGCGAGCAGCCGCCTCAGCAGGCCCCGCCAGAGCCGCCCGAGGAGCTGCACGAGTTCTACGCCCATGGGGCGGCGCGCTACGGCGATTTTCGCGAGGTCGTGGGCGCCCAGGACTTGATGATCACCCAGCACATGGCCGAGTTCATGTTCGACTCGGATGTAGGCTCGGATGTCGCGTACTACCTCGGCCAGCACAAGGCCGAGGCCGCCGAGATCGCCCGGATGGACGACACGGCGGCTATCCGGGCGCTCGCGCGCCTGGAGGCGAAGGTAACCCAGCCGGCCAAGGCCGATCCGCCCGCCAAGGGCGCCGCGCGACCCGCGCGGAAAGTGACCCGTGCGTCCGATCCGATCACGCCCGTCTCGGGCGGTGGTGACGAGGCGCCGAAGTCGCCCGAGAACATGACGCAGGTGGAATACAACGCCTGGCGGACGAAGCAGCGTCGGGCACAGGGTCTCTACTGAGCGTCTAGTTCCCCGGGACCGTCGAGACGACGGACCCCCATCCCATCACTGAAACGTGACTGCGCCGGGCAGGCATTAGCCCGGCACGGGCTCGTGCGTCTCCGGCGCAGCGCCGGAGACTTCCATGGCCAACACCATTCTCACGCCTACCGTGATCGCACGGGAGGCGCTTTTCCATCTCGAGAACAACCTCGTGATGGGCCGCAACGTCTACCGCAAGTACGAGCACGAGTTCGTCAAGGTCGGGGACACCGTCAACATTCGAAAGCCCGTCCAGTTCGAGGTGACGGACGGCGCGACGCTCTCAAAGCAGAACGTCACGGAGACCAATACCTCGATCGTGATCTCGAGCCGCAAGCACGTCGCCTGGGGCTTCGACACGCAGAGCTTGACGCTCTCCATCGAGGAGTACTCCAAGCGCTACATCCAGCCGGGGTGCATCGCGCTCGCGAATCAGGTCGACGTCGATCTGCTCGCGCTCTACACCGACTTCTACACGTCGGCGGGGACCGCGGGCACTACCCCGAACACGTTCAGCCAGCTCGGCAACCTTGCCGCGGCCATGGACCGGGTGCCGGTGCCGGACGACGGCGAGCGCAAGCTTGTATTGAACCCGACGGCGCGGTGGGCGATGGCCGATGCGTTGAAGGGGATCTTCGACGCGTCCATGCCCAAGGAGTTCGTGCGCAAGGGCCTGCTCGGGCGGCTCGCGAACATGGAGATCTACGGGGACCAGAACGTGGCTCGCCACCAGGTGGGATCGGACGTCGGCACGGGCACCCCGCTCGTGGACACCACGACCTCAGCCGACGGTGATACCTCGATCTTGACCGACGGGTGGTCGACCACGCACACCGCCGCGGTGCGCAAGGGTGACGTGTTCACCATCGCCGGGGTGTTCTCGTTGAACCGGGTGTCGAAGGTCAACACCGGGCAGCTTCAGCAGTTCGTGGCAACTGCGGACGCGAACTCCGATGGCGGCGGGCACGTCACCATTGCGCTCGATCCGCCGCTCAAGACGACCGGGGCGTACGCCACGATCAGCGCGTTGCCTGCGAACGACGCAGCGCTCACCTTCTTCGGGAGCACCGAGGACGCGACCTACGCGCAGAACATCGCGTTCCACCGCAATGCGATCGCGCTCTGCGTCGTGCCGCTCGAGCTGCCAGACGGCGCCTCATGGAAGGCACGGGTGGAGCACGACGGGCTCTCCATCCGCATCGTGAAGGACTACGACGTGGTGGAGGACGAGGAGATCGTGAGGCTCGACATTTTGTACGGAACACGAGTGATCTATCCTGAATTGGGTGCGCGCCTCTGGGGAGAATAGCGTTAAGACCGTAGCGCCGTAGACTGATCTTTGGTATAGTTTCATGACGTATCAAATATCGGTCTTGGCGCTATGTCTACATGCTGCATAAAGGAATGCGAAAAAAAGGTGCTGGCACACGATATGTGCTCCATGCACTGGCAGCGCTTCCGTCTTCATGGGTCACCCCTCAGAACGAAAACCGTGCAGTATCACGGCCTGACACCAAAGGAGAGGTTCCTAAAGTACGTCGATCGACCTCCTGAGGGTTGTTGGCCCTGGAAGGGCGGGCTCAATGGTTATAAAGGGTATGGGATGTTCAACTACTATGGACGTCCTAGATTGGCCTCTCGCGTCTCCTGGATGTTGTTCAAGGGCGATATACCCGACGGTTTGTTTGTGTGCCACGCATGCGACAACCCGAAGTGTGTTAACCCGGACCATCTATTCTTGGGGTCGCAGAAAGACAACATGGACGATATGGTGGCCAAGGGTCGCAGCAATAATGCCGCCAAGTCTCTACCAGGAGTTTTGCATGGTGGGGTGAAACTCACCGATGCGGATGTGCTGGAGATACGGTCTGCCTCGCAGTCTTTCAGGTTTTTGGCTCGACGCTATGGTGTGAGCACGCGAACCATAGGAGACGTGAAAAGCCGTCGCTCTTGGAAGCATGTTCCTTAGTTACGTCGCAAGTTCTGGTTAACCGGGCCTCTTCGGAGGCCTTTTTCTTTTCAGGAGATCACTATCATGGCACTCACTGTTTCGGGCTCGGGCCAGCAAGCCACCGTCAAGCAAGTCTCAGACAATCGTTCCGATGGGTTACAGGTCGGGCAGTCCGCTGCCGATCTAGTCGGCTTTTACGGGGTAGATCCCGTCGTTCAGCCGGCGGACACTGATCAGGGCGCGGTGACCGCGACCACGACCACGACCGCGACGACCACGGCGCTTCAGGCCGACATCGATGCGGTGCGCACGCTGGCCAACCAGCTCCGATCTGATCTGGTCGATCTCGGCCTCATCAAGGGCGCCGCGTAATGCCCCTGATGCTCTCTGCCAAGGGGCCCCGCAACGGGGCCCCGCAGCGGGTCTTCCTCGCGGTCGCGGCCTACCAGGGGCTTGCGGCCGCCTTCGCTACCGCGCTCTTCGAGTCGGTCTATGCGCTGGGCGACGTCGAGGCGGAGCTCCACGTGTTCGCCGAGAACTGTCACGTGGACGACGCGCGCAATCGGTTGGTCGCTGAGTTCCTGGCCTCGGACTGCACCGATCTCGTGTTCCTCGACGCCGACGTGCACTGGCGGTCCGAGGACTTGATCCGGCTCCTGCGCTTCGATCGCGACATCGTCGCGGGGATCTATCCCCTGAAGCACAGCGAGGAGGCGTACCCCGTCCACTGCCTGCCGGGGCCCAGGCAAGCCGGGGAGGACGGAGCAGTGGAGGTCGCGGGAGTTCCCACCGGCTTCATGCGGATCCGCCGGCCCGTGCTCGAGGTGCTCGACCGGGGGGCACGGCACTTCAAGGACAAATCGGGCGCGGTCATGCCCCTGCTCTTCGAGCGTGTCCTTGATGAGGAGCGCCGGGGCGGTGACATCCAGTTTTGCTACCTGGCGCGGGCCGCCGGCTTCCGCGTCTACGTCGATCCTGAGATGCGCCTGAATCACTTTGGGATGCACCGATGGTCGGGGAGCCTCGGCTCGTTCTGGCGACGCACGAGCGGCCTGTCCCTGGCGCATGGTGTGCGCCGGCTGCGAACAAGCGATGACGTTGCCGAGATCTACGACGAGATGTCCGAGGCGTGGGACAACCCGGGGTTCGCCGGGCGCTCGTCGCTCTGCGTGGCCGCCGTCATGCTCGCCCGGGAGGCGCGCGGTCCCATCCTGGAGTGCGGCTCGGGGCTCACCACGCTAATGATGTCGGCGGTCACCGAGCAGCCGATCTACGCGCTCGAGAGCGATCCTTACTGGCGCCAGCACACCGAGATCCGGCTGGCGAAGGCGGGCAGTCCCGGGCTCGTGCACCTAGTGGACGCGCCCATCGAGGAGAAGCACGGCTACGCCTGGTACGACGTGAGCGCGGCGTTGCCTGAGTCCTTCGGGCTCGTCGTCTGCGATGGCCCCCGACGCAACCCTCGCTCCCGGCAGGGTTTGTGCCGCGACCGCATCGGCCTGTTCATCGAGATGGCGGAGCGCCTGCGTGAGGCGATCGTGCTGGTCGATGACTGGGACGATCCCGACGTGCAGGCAATGTGTGAGCAATCCGGCCTGCGCTTCATCCCCCTGGGCGAGCACGTCGCTGTCGCCCGTCAAGGAGACTGACCATGGGTCATCGAGTCATGCGATACAACCCGACCTCACCCTTGGGTCGGATCTTCGACTCCGACGAGGTGCCGAAGGGCGAGGGCTGGGTGGACGATCCGCGCAAGGTCGGCCCTCTGCCAGCGTCGTCCGTAGACGATCCCGTGGCGCGTATTGCGGCTCTCGAGCGCCAGCTCGAGGAGGCGCGGGCGGAGAACGCGTTGCTTCGGCGCGAGATCGGGGGCGTGTTGTCTGAGAAGCCCGAGGCGGACGAGATCGCCGAGATCGTCGAGATGATCTCAGTCCTCGATCCGAAGGTCGACTACACGATCGACGGCAAGCCCCGGGTGGACGCTCTAGCAGCGCTCATCGGACGCGACATCACCTCGGAGGATCGCGACCGCGCCTTCGAGGAGTACCAGAAGCTCAACTAGGAGACCGTCATGAGTATCAATGCACGTTTCGGGGTGCAGCGCGCGAACGCCGACCAGGCCGCCGTGACCGCGACGACCACGACGACCGCAACCACGACCGCGCTGGAGACCGATCTCGACGCGCTGCGCACGCTCGCCAACGAGATGCGCACGGTGCTTGTCGAGCACGGCTTCATGAAGGGCGCGGCGTAACAAGGGAGGCGGCTCGATGGTCGACTACTTCAACCTGGCGCCGACGAAGGTCGTCCTCGCCGGACTGGGCGCCGACGGCGCCGTCGAAGAGGTCAGCCTCTCGGGCGGCGCCGTTTCGACCGTCGATCTCCTTGGAGTCCCCCGCTTATGGGTGACCCCCGAGGTCGGTGGCGTCGTGGTCGGTGCGCTCTACATCGACGCCACTACTGGCGCGCTGCTGGCCGCACGGGCGACGGTGAACCCGGGCGATGCCGTGGTCGCCGCCGCGCGACTCTCGGCCGGCTACCCCGATGCCTTCGAGTCCTTCCCCGGCTTCCCGCTCGTGATGTCAGTCGACCGCGACGGTGACGACGGGGAGATCACCAGCGTCTACGTCGGCGTTATCGGCATCGGCGGCACAGAGAGCGCCGGACTCGTGACGAGCGGCGTTGCGCAGCACAACCTCGCAGGGACGCTCACGACCGTCGGCGGGGTGCTCGCGCGTGACGCGACGGAGGCGGAGATCTTGGCGGCCACGAACGGGCAGATAGCCTTCACGTTCGACGAGGCTGACAAGGTGCGCGACGTGGTGGTGATGCTCTCCCAGCCGCCCGCGATGGACAACGGCACGAGGCTCATCGGGCTCGGCGAGCACGGCGTTCTGACTGTGAGGGGGCGCAGCTATGCGTAACGCACTGCCGATTGGGCTCTCACCAATCACGACTGCGGGTCTCCTGGCACCTCCGCACGCCATCTTCCTGGGGCATGATGGTCTCGCTCGTAGTACTGCCGAGACCGACATACTGCCGATCTCCTTCGGGGCGGGTCATGTGTCGGCACCGCTCGATATGATCGGCACCCTTGGCACGGCGCTATCCGCAAACGAAGGATGGCTGACCCTTACGGGGGCCTCTGATCATTGCTACTCCGCGACGCTTCTCTCCCTGCCAGCGCTTGCGGCGCTCTACCATTCGGGCGGGGCACTCCTGATGTTTGCGCAATTCAATGCGGACATGACGAACGGAGCGAATTCGACCCCCTGCGCGATATCGATCGGAGACGGCCACGGCGTGACCGGAAAGGCCGTGATTCGACTGGCGCTCGACCGTGCGAACAAGAAGATCCGGTTGCAGCTCAAGGGCAGCGACGTTACCTCGGTCGAGACAATCAACGGAGCCGCAGGCGATGCCTTCTCAGACGACACAGACGAGGGTATGAGTCTTTACTTGGACTTCACCGACAACACCTACGCTGCATTTCATCGCGGGACCCTCAACAAGACGGACACCTCAACGCAGACCGTCGGCTCCTTTGCGGAGGCGTTCTCGGCGGAAGCAGCGGCGGCATCGCGATTGACTGTTGGAGGCGGGTTTGCGAACGGTGCCTATGCCGCCGCCACGCTATGGGAAGGCATGGCGCGCCGGGCTGGCATCATTGGCTTCTCTGAGCCTCTCTCGGATGTTGAGGCGCTCATGGCCAAACTGCATGCACGGTCGTACTTGCCTTACGGGCTATTCCGAGGGCTGGCGTGACCGTCCCGTTCTCGTCCGTGGCCGGCGTCGAGCTTGTTGTCGGCGCCTGCACCGCGAGCAGCGCCAAGATCGGCGTCTGCTCTCTGCGCGGCGGCACCATCACGGTCTCAGGCATCAGCGGGGGTGTCTCTGTCAGTGCCTGGGCCGACATGGGCGCGGACAACTCGGCGGAAGCAGGCAAGCACGTGTGCAGCGTGGCCACGGTCACGTTGTCTACGCTCGCGCCGTTCACCCGACATAGCGGGGTGTTGACGTGCGACGGCGTGAGCATCGAGTTCTCGTTCCGCACTCACCCGACCGAAACCGAGCCTTACCGATTCTTGATGTGGTCGTGCGAGCGCATGACCGATGTGCAGTATATCGGGCGAGGCCCCTGGCGCTCAGTAAAGGCCGAGATCGAGGCGTCTGGGCCCCCAGTCCTGTTTACAGCCTGCATTGACGATCCGAACTACGCGCAACTCGTTGACGCCATCGAAGATGCGGAGAGCGGCCTCGCGCCCGTGGGGTACGCCGATGATTCCGAATTGGAGTGGGACTACGCGGTCGCCTGGTGCATGTGGTACGGGCTCATTCGTGGCGACACCGAGTGCCGGCAGTCTACGTACCCGGACCGACTATGGGTGCGTCATAACTGCTCGCACCTGGTGATCTGGGGGGACAACGAGGTCAGCCCCAACCACGGTCGCGACGCAGATGCCGGCCAGGATCGGAAGATCCCACGCGCAGAGCCTTGGTGGTCGGCCGCCCGTGATTGCTACCTGCGGTTCTGCGCGGATGCGTGCAGTCCGGCCTACCTCGGAGAAGCGGCGGATACCGGCTATGGATGGGGCTTTCGGATCGGCGATTGCGCGTTCGTCTCACCCGACTGCAATAGCTTCATCATGCCCTACAACGCGGAGGACGAGGGAGATACTCACCTGTACGGGAGAGCGAACCACGCCACATCCAATGCGGGCGGCGGGGCGACTGTGCCTCTCCGAAGTGAAGTAAACGATCAGCCCTACGCACCCCCCGTATGCTACGGGGTGAAGCAGTGTGACGCGATGCTGAAGTTCCTTGCCGAGGAGCCCAAACCCCTCAACGTGCTGTTCTCTCCGAATGGCATCGCGTTTGACAACGAGCCCATGCACGAACGTTGGCCGGACGAGTTCGATTATCTGTTCGCGCGCGGTAAGGAATTCCTGATCGACGGCGACTTCATCCATGCGGGGGCACATTGGACCGCCAAGGACGAGGATACGACCATTGTGGGCTACCACGTCGATCGCACGTACCAGAACGGCCTGGAGGTGAAGAACGGCGCGGCTGACCGAAAGTGGATATCTCAGCAGCTTTCCGGGCTGATCCCGGGGCAGGAGTACACGCTCTCTGGGCACAAGATCGGGGGGTCTAACCGCGTCAAGGTGGGCACGGCCGCCGACGACGGTAGCTACCTCAATGAGCTGGTGGAGGCGGGAACGGGCGTGGCGTTCTCGTACACCTTTACTCCTGTGATTGCCAATCCGGTGCTGACGCTTTCGGTCGGTTCATCGACATTGGACACCGTGGCGCGATGGGACAAGGTCTCGGTGACGGGTCCGGGCGGGGTCGAGGGCCTTCTGATATCTGATGGCACGAACGGCGTCGACGGTTGCCTGGTGATCCTGAAAGGCGATACCCACGCGTGCCGCGTGATTCGCTATGTCGCGAACGGGTCAAACGGCTTGTGTAATGCGGCGCTCGACGATGTGGAGCTGTGGGAGGTCAACCCAGGAACGCTTACGGGTTCAGGGAGCCACCGAGACGCGACCGGTGCAACTATCTCGGCGGGGGGGCAGTTACGCTTCGAACAACAGCTTGGGGCCGGCGTCACTGGCACGGGGCGGGTGTCCACGTTCGCAGTAGGAACGGTGCGGGATGCGACGCTCGACATCGCGGTGTACAACAACTTCATGGGCGGAATAGTATGGCGGGGGGTCTTTGCCGCCGGCTCCAATGCACCTACCTACCCCCGCCCGAGGATCGCGGCGTGACCTTGCGCACCCACGAAGGCCGCTAGCATGGCCCTCACTTCCACCGCCCGCCAGATCATCGAGGATGCGCTCGACGCCGAGGGCTTTCTCGAGGAGGGCAACACGCCGTCGGCCTACGAGATGTCCCGGGGCTTGCGCGCCCTGAACGTGATGCTCCACGCCTGGCAGGCGAAGCAGCTCACGGTGCCCGCGATCACGAGCGAGAGCTTCGCGCTTGTCGTCGGGCAGTCGGTGTACACCATCGGCACGGGCGGGGACTTCAGCACCGCGCGCCCGCTTGGGATCTCGGCGATCTACCTGCGCGACAGCGCCGGCACCGACTATCCGACGCGCGAGATCGATCTCGGCCAGTGGTCGCGGATCTCGACGAAGAGCACGGAGGGCCGGCCGCGGCGCTGGTACTACGAGCCCGAGGATCTGCTCGGGCGGCTGCGGTTCGATCTCGAGCCGGACGCGGCCTACACGCTGTTCCTCCACGCGCTGAAGCCCTTCACGCACTTCACCACGCTCGACACGTCGGACAGCTTCCCGGATGAATGGATCGAGGCCATGAAGTACAACCTTGCGGTGCGCCTCGTGAGCGGTAAGGGGCGGGAGGCGCGCAAGACTACGATCGCGCTTGCTGTCGAGACGTTGCGCGACGTGAAGGCCATGACCCGGCGTTGGCGGGTGCCGCTCGCGCGCGTGGATAGTGCTCTGCTCCGCCCGACCCACTACAACATCCAGGAGGGGTAGGTGAGCAAGCTGCTATTCCTCGGGGGCCGCGTCCAGCTCTTCGACAACGACGGCGATCCGCTCGCCGGGGGCAAGGTCGAGTTCTACGAGCCGGGGACCAGCACGGAGAAGGACACGTACACCACGTCCGCGCTGGCCGTGGCGAACGCGAACCCGGTGGTGCTGGACAGCGCGGGGCGCGCCTCGGTCCACCTGAATGGCAACTACAAGGTGGTGGTCAAGGACGCCGACGACGTCACGATCTACACCGAGGACGCCATCAACCCGGACGACACCGGGGCATCGAGCGTCGCGAACCTGGCGCCGAACGGCTCGTTTGAGAGCAATAGCAACGGGGACGGCAAGACGCCGGACGACTGGACGCTGACCGAGGAGAGCGGCTCCACGGTCGCGCTCGATACGTCCGACCAGCAGCACGGGCTGAGGTCGATCGCCTTCACCTCGACCGGGAGCGGCGGGGGAAACGTCGAGTCGACCAGCTTCATAGCCGTCACGCCGCTTCGTGCCTACCAGTTGAGCTTTCTCATCAAGAGCTCGGTCGTCGACACCCTGAACATCGTCAAGGTGCACTGGTACACCGCAGCCGGTGCTCTGGTGTCGAGCACCACCGTCTACACCGACGACGCGGCGAACCCGACGAGCTGGGAGCGGAACAGCGCGGTGGTCACGCCGCCCTCGACGGCACGGCTCGCGAAGATCCAGCTCATCGGCTGCGATCCCTCCGATGCCACGACCGGCACGACGCGCTTCGACGACGTGATCTTCGCCGAAGGCGCGCTCGTCACGACGATCACGACCCGGGGCGATCTCGTCATCGGGGACGCTACCGGCGAGGCTGATCGCCTTGCGATTGGTACCGCAGGGCAGGTGCTGAGCAGCGACGGGAACGACCCGGTGTGGGTGGACCAGGGCCGGGAGGTCCTGGCGACCGGCGCGGTGGACGACGAGGCGTTCCTGACGGTGCTCGGCCTCACCGACGACTACCAGGCGTACGAGTTGGTCTTTGACTCCCTCAAGCCGGCAACGGATGCGCAGCACTTCCGGCTTCAATTCACCCGCGACGGGGGTGATAACTGGGTGGCTGGGACCTCGTACTGGTGGGTAGGCTGGGGCGCAGGGTCGACCAACAGCCTGTCGAAAGCGGCCAGCGGTTCCGATTCCGGCGTCCAGCTTTCGTGGACCGGCGCCGGCACAGGGACCAATGAGCGTCACACCGGACGAATCATCATCAGCGAGCAGGCTATGGTGGGTCGAGGCGCTCAAGTGCGCTGCGAGATGCACGGCACCAGCGCGAGCCCCGAGATGACCACAGCAACGATGGCCGGGAACCTCGGAGACTCCAACGACGAGGTCGACGGATTCCGCCTGTTCTTCGCCTCCGGGAACATCGACACCATGAACTACACCCTGTACGGGCTCAGGAAGGCCGCCTAGTGACCACCCAGACGATCATCAACCTGAAGACCCGCCAGACGGTCCGCCGGGAACTCACCGAGCCCGAGCTGGCCGCCCGCGTACAACAGGAGCAGGAGCACGCGGCGCGGGTAGCTGCGGAACAGGCGCAGGCTGCGGCGCTCGCGGCTCGCGAGCGTCTTCTGGACGCCCTGGCGGCGGGTGATCCGCCAGATCCGGGCGACAGGGCACAGTGGCGGTCGCGTCCATGATAGGCCGCTGCGTCGCTCTGGCGACGCTCCTTGTGCTGGCGGGGCCCGTGCGCGCCGACTGGGCCGAGGGTCATACCGTCGGCGTGCCGGTGGGTCTGTGGGATGAGGACGGCGGCGTGATCGGCGGCTGCGGTGCGTGGTCGCCGACGAGCACGCCTCGCGCATGGGGCTTCGGTCACTTCCCGCCCGAGTACAACTCGCCGTGCCCCTACCCGGGGCAGCAGCTCGACTTCGGGCCGGCCGCCGGCGTGTGGGATGCGGTAAACGTGGTGTCGCTTGGCGTGCCGGATGATGCGACAGCGGTGTACGTCGGTGGGGTCAACGTCATCACCCGCCAGGCCGGCACAGGCAACTGCGGGTTCAGGCTCTACATCCAGCGGCTCGGTGCGCGCACAGCAGCACCCGTCTCTTGCCAGTCGGTGCAATCTGGCGTGGGCGGTCAACGCGCCGGGTGCGGCGCCTGGGTCGCGCTCGAGGAGGGGCGGTTCGAGGTCATGTGGCAGTTTGACCCGCCGGACGGCGGGCAGTGCGCCATGATGACCGTGCTGCACGTGCAGGCTTACCTGCGTTGAGGACCCAGGTTCCGTTCGTCGGCCCGGGCACTCCGAGCCGGTCGGTGCAGGTCGACGCCCAGCGCACGTTGAACCTCTACCCGCAGGTCGAGAAAGCGAACGCGAAGACACCGCTCGCGCTCTACTGCCCTCCGGGGCTGCAACTGGTGACGACGATCGGCAACGGCCCCCACCGCTCGAACGGGGTCGAGTTCCAGAGTCGCATGTACGTCGTCTCGGGCGGGCAGCTCCTCTCGTTCGATCGAAACGAGGCGGTCGTCACGATCGGCAGCCTGTCCACGGTCGAGGGGCGGTGCTCGATCGTCGCCGGGCGCGATTACGTGATGGCCGTGGACGGTACCGCCGGCTACACGTGGGACGGGACGACGTTCGCGGCCATCTCCGACGGCGATTTCCCGGACGGCGCGACGCACGTCACGTACCTCGACGGGTACTTCATCGTGAACAGCCCGGGGAGCGACGAGGTCTACGTCTCCGCGCTCGAAGATCCAACCGCCTGGGCGGCGCTCGACTTCACGGTGGCCGAGGCGAACCCGGACGACGTGCTCGCGGTCGCCGCGAATCACAAGGATCTCTACCTCATCGGCTCGGTGACCACCGAGGTCTACTACAACTCGGGCAACGCGGACTTCCCCTTCGATCCCTATGCGAACGGCGCGCTCGAGTGGGGGATCCAGGCGCCGGCGTCGCTGGCCGAGGCGGATGGCCGGTTCTTCTGGCTCGCCCGCACCCGGGGAGGCGGCGGGGTGGCGATCATGGTCGACGGCTTCGCCGGCCAGGTGATCTCGACGCCCGCCCACAACTGGCAGTTCGGCGAGCTCGACACGATCACCGACGCCGTCGGCTTCGCCTACAAGCTGCGGGGGGGCACGTTCTACGAGCTCACGTTCCCGGCGGCCGGCAAGACCTACGTGTTTCACGTGGAGCAAGGCATGTGGCACGAGTCCGGATCCCATGGGATCGGGCGGCACCGAGCGAACACTCACGGATTCTTCGACAACCGCCACTTCGCGGGCGACTACCTGAACGGGAACCTTTACGAGCTCGACTACGCGACGTACACCGACAACGGCGATCCGATCGAGCGGCTGCGCCGCACCGCGGTCGTGCACCGGGACCGGCGCCGGCTGCACATCCATGAGATCGAGGTCGAGTGCGAGGCAGGCGTCGGCCTGACGTCGGGCCAGGGCAGTGATCCGCAGATCATGCTCCGCTACTCGAAGGACGGCGGGAAGACCTGGTCCTCGGAGCTCTGGCGTCCGCTCGGGAAGAAGGGCCAGTACGCGCAGCGCGCGGTGTGGCGTCAACTCGGGATCGCCCGGCAGTTCGTGTTCGAGATCGTGGTCACCGATCCCGTCGAACTCACCATCATCAACGGCTACCTGGACATCGAGGTGCTCAGCGCGTGATCGAGCACGGGATCTCACCCCCGCAACTCGATGAGACTGCGAGCCCGCACCTGTTCCTGCGCTGGCTGCGCAAGCTCCGGGACGGGTTCCCGAAGATGCAGACCTACCGGGTGTCGCTGACGCCTTCGTCGGTCGGGGCGAACACGGTGGCCGAGCAGACGTTCACGGTCCCCGGGGTACGTGGCGCCGACATCATCGGCGTCAGCCCACCGGGGACGACCTCCGGCGTCGGGATCGCCGGCGCCCGGGTGAGCGCGGACGACACGGTGGCCGTGGCCTTCGTCAACCCGACCGGCGGCGGACTCACGCCGCCCGCGGGCGATTACCTGTTCACGAGCATTCGTCTCTAGGAGCTGGGTCATGGCTTGGATGGCTATCGCTGGGATCGCCGCCTCCTTGATCGGCGGCGCGATGTCGAAAAAGGCCGGCGACAAGCAGGCCGACGCCGTCGAGAACGCGAACCGGATGGCCGTGGAGGAGAACCGTCGCCAGTACGATCAGACCCGCTCCGACTTCGCGCCCTACCGGGATGCCGGCGGCGAGGCTGTCAACTACCTCTCCGCGATGCTCATGGGGCCCTACGGCATCAAGGGCCGGGGGGATGCCGCGGGTACCGACATTGCGTCGCTCCAGGCGCAGCGTAATGCGCTACAGGCGCAGATGGGCGCCGGGGGCGGCCAGGAGGGCGACGGCCAGTGGGTGTTCGAGCAGGGCGGCGGCGAGACGGGAATGCCGGCCGGGTACCGCTGGGTCACGAACAACGGGCCGAGCAACATGTTCGTGCAGACGGACAAGCCGATTGGCGATCCGTCCAGCCTCGGGACCCCGGGGGCTCCGGGTGGCGGGGGCTCGAATCTGCAAGCGCAGATCGCCGAGCTCGACCGGCAGATTGCCGAGGCGCAGGGGAAGGCGGGCCAGGCCGGGCGCTACGCCGACGTCGACGCGAACACCTCCCTCGAGCAGTACTCGCCGGGCTACCGGTTCCGCCTCGACGAGGGGAACAAGGCGCTCGACCGGCGCCAGGCGGCGGGGAGCTCGCGCCTCGGCGGCCGGGCGGTCAAGGAGGCGACGCGCTACAACCAGGACTACGCCTCGAACGAGTGGGGCAACTACCTCAACAGCATCTTCAACCTCGCCGGCTACGGCTCGAGCGCTACCGGGGGCACCGCGCAGGCGGGCGCCCAAGCCGCGGGTAATATCTCCGGTGCACACATGAACACCGGTAATTCGCTCGCGAATATCTACGGTCAGCAGGGGGCGAACATGAACAACGCCCTCCAGTCGGGCTTCGGGAACCTCGCCTTCTCGCAGTACCTGAACCAGAACAAGGTGCCTGTCGGGGGGAAGGGTATAGGGATGGGAATGGGGCCGATCTGATGGCGCAATATAACTTCATGTCGCTTCCCGACGCTGCGCTGGCGGCCGAGCGGGTTCAGGGCGCCCAGCAGAACCGAGAGATCAACGCGTTCAAGATGGATCAGGCGCGGTCGGAGGCGCCGATGCGTGCGCAGCGCAACGAGCTGGCGATCCGTCAGGGAGAGCAGAGCCTCCGGCAGGGCGACCAGGCATACATGATGGCGGGCTTCGAGCACTTCATTAAGCGCTCTGGGTTGGTGGGGGACCAGGCCACATATGGCGCGTGGGTGCAGCAGGGCATGCAGCAGGGGCTTATTGATCCCGGTGAGTTCCCCGAGCAATACGATCCCGAGATGATGCGCAGGCTCCGGGGTGAGGCGACGAAGAAGCTCCAGCAGTTCACCACGAATCTCGGGGGCGGGCGGGCTCGCGACGACATGTACACGAACGGGGAGCTCACCAATCAGGGGCCCGAGTACAACGCGCTCGACTACAACGCGGCCAAGATGCCGGGCGCCTCGGTGCAGCACCTGTCGGTGCTCTCGCGTGCGCTGCGTGCGAAGGACCCCAGCCTCAGCGAGCACGACGCCACGCTCAAGGCCCAGGAGCTCATCGGCCAGGCGAAGGAGAAGCCGCGCAACGAGGTCGAGCAGAAGGTATGGGCGGATGCGCTCGAGGCCGGCTTCGGTGACACCGCGGCGGCGGACGCGGCGCTCGAGGCGTTCCGTGAGAAGTTCCCGTCCGGCGGTCCTCCGGCACCTGCGCCGGTGGCAGATACGCCAGCCCCAGCGAATGCGCTGGCGCCCGCGACGGACAAGGTGCCGACCGTCGGCACGCGCGAGGCGTACGACGCACTCCCGAAGGGCGCGCGCTACCGGGCGCCGGACGGGAAGGTGAGGGTCAAGGGTGAGGATTCGTCTTCTGCGGGAAAGCCCGCGCCAACAAGCATCGCTTCGCCTGCGCCTCCAACCGAGCCCGCAACGAGGCACCCGCCTTCAGACCCTGGCGTTAGCGAAAGTCGCTCTGGGCCGTCTGATGACAATCCTCAGCTTGAATCCGTGCTGCAAGAAATGGAGTCCGTTGTCGATGGACAAGGCTTCTTCAACCTGGGAGGAGACAAAGCTCGGCAGCTTGCGCTGCAATTGGAGTCGTTCATGAATGTCGGTGGCTCTCGTGAGCAAATGCAACGAGCGAAGTATGTTTTCGATCGCCTGATGTCCACCCCCAAGGACTCTAGAGGCGGTCAACGACCAAGCATAGGGTCTGTGGCTCGAGACGTCATCGGGAACGCTCTTCGTGGCCAGTAACCCGAACTTCTGGGAGGCCGACAAGGTCGTCGACGAGGGTAACTTCTGGGAGGCCGATCCGCTCGACCAGGAGTTCGAAGAGAAACGCACCTTTGGCGAAGCCGCCTCCGACCTGGGCGTGTCCTTCGCATCGGGCGCCGGGGCGATGGTCGAGAACCTCGGCCGTATCGGCGCACTCGTCCAGGGGAAGGACGAGAACGTTGCAACCCGGCACGGAGGGCGCGCCCGGGAGTTCTGGGACGAGCGCAAGTCCGAGGGCCTCAAGGCGCGCGAACGTCGGCGTACCGAGTCCATCGAGGGCGCAGAGGGGATCGTCGGCAAGGCTGTGGCCGCGGCCGGAGAGACGCTGCTCGATCCAGCACTGCTCTCGTCCTGGCTCGCAGAGCAAGTGCCGATGCTGGTGCCGAGTGCCGGCGCCGGCCGGGTTGCGGGGGCCGGGGCGGCTGCGCTCGGTGCTTCGTCCAAGGTGGCCGGGCGAACCGCGCTCGGGACGGCAATCGGGACCGGGGCGGCACAGCAGGGGGCTGACGTGGGTGGAGACGCCTACGAAGGTCTCATGGAGATGTCTCCCGATCTGTGGGCCAAGAACGGGGCCTATCAGGCGCTCGTGCAGGAGGGGCTGGACGACAACGCGGCCCGTCACGCGGTCGCGATCGAGCTGTCGCGTGACGCGGCGCTGAAGGGCGCGCTCGTCTCGGCCGCGACCAACGCTATCCCCGGCGCGCTGGTGCTCGAGCGTGCGCTGGTGGGCGCGAAGATCCCGGCCGCCGGCAAGCTGCGCGCGATGGTCATCGGCGCGTTCGGCGAAACGGCGCAGGAGATGACGGAGGAGGGCACCGGGCGGGCGATTGCCAACCTTGCGCGTGGGCAGATCGATCCGTCCGTGCCGGTCTCCGAGGGGGTAGGCGAAGCCATCGGCATGGCAGCGCCGGCCGGCCTGTTCGGTGCCGCAGGCGGTCTCGCTGCTCCGGCGCGCCCGAACGTGCCGCCGCCGCCCCCGTCCGAGCCGCCCCCCGGCCAGCAGGCGGGCGCCGCACCGTCCGCGCCCCCCGGCCAGCCGACCATGGGCGATCTCGTCACGCAGAAGCTCAAGGAGCTCGGCGTCGAGTTCCGGACGCCGGTCGAGGTCCAGCCGACGTTCGAGCGCAAGCCCGAGTACCCGGGCGGCATCGACTTCGTCCCACCCCCCGCCGGCGCCCAGCCGACTGCCGAGGACGCGTTCGTCGCAGGCGCGCCTACTCCGTCGCGCTACCCCGGGGGAATCGACTACGTTCCGCCCGGCGCCCGTCCACCTGCGCCCCTGGACGCCGAGCTCGAGGCGGTTATCGCGGCCGATCCGGTGGTCGAGCAGGCGCCGGCACCGGCGCCCATGGAGCCCGGGATCCCCTACGGCGAGGGCGCCCCCGGCCGGCTCGGCGTGGAGACCCGGGTGGAGGGCGAACCCGTGTCCCGGACGGAGCCGGAGGCGCCCCCGTTACTTTCTTCCCCCACGATCGAGGGGGAGAAAATTAACACGCCGGTGCCGGAGGTGGCCCCGGTCAAGGGTGAGCCAGCCGCGCCCCCCGCCTCCCCGCGCGACCGCTATTACCAGGAGCAAGTGGATACCAAGCGCGGCGACATCCTCTCGGCGATCGCAAAGAAGGGCGGCCTCGATCTGGACGAGTCCGTGGGCTTCGGGGTCGACCCGGCCGAGCGCAACCGCCGGGGCTGGAAGATCGCCCCCGTGTTCAAGGCGAACGGCAAGGGCCAGTCGTGGGACGCGATGGCCGAGGTGCTGGCCGAGCAGGGCTGGCCGACCGTCGACGAGAAGGGCAACCCCGATCCCAACGTGCTGGCCGAGCTCGTGCACGACGCGCTGCTCGGGAAGAAAGTTGCGCACCCGGCCGCGGACGTCGATATGGACGCCGCGTTCGAGGCGTTCACCGCCGGCGACACCTACCTCGAGGCCGAGGAGTACGCCGGGCTCCAGGACGGCGACCGGGTGCTTATGGACGCCACCGAGTGGGCGGAGGACGCCGGGCTCGACCGTGATACGATTGATGAGATCATCGAGCGCGGCGCGATGCAGGACCGCACCGATGCCGAGATCGCCGAGGAGCTACGCGATGCCGCCCAACGAATCCGCGCTGAGGGTGCTGAAGCTGCGCCGGCAGAACCAGGCGAAAGGGCACAAGCCCAAGCGCCGGAAGCGTTCGTCCTCGCCGCCCAGTCAGAAGCCGACGTTGCCGAGCAAGAGCGAAGCCGAGCCGACACCGCCCGCGCTCGAGCGCTAGACGAGGAGCGCACCAAGGCCGACGCCGAGCGCGACCGGTTCTCCCTGACTGGCTCCGACCGTGAGGCCGACCTGGCTGCCGCGGCCGGGCAGCAAGATCTGCTTGCGGCGGCGCCCCCGAAGTCACCCCCAGCGCTCCCGAAGTCACCCCCGGCGCCACCGGCGCCTACCCCCCCAACCGCCCGCGATAAGCTGCGCGCCAAGCGCCCGGCGAAGGCGCTCTCCGCCATCCAGCTCAAAGAGCGCGCGCAGGACGAGGAGGGGAACGTCTACGAGATCACTCGTTCGGCCGAGGAGGTGCTCGGCGAGCACGACCAGCGGCTGAAGGCGCTCAACACCTTGCTGGACTGTCTCGCGTCATGAGAAAGCTCTCGGCCGAGGAACTGCGCCGGCTGAAGGCCAAGGGAGCGGCGCGCGTCATCGAGCGCAAGGCGCCGCTTGAGGCGGTGCCGAAGCCCGAGCCCTTGCCCGAGCCCAAGCCGGCCCCCGTGGAGCCCGCCCTCGAGCGCCTGGTGCGCGAGGAGCAGGCCACGCGTGCGGCGCTCGTGGAGGCCATCACGGATCTCCAAGAGCGCGATCCCTCGCCCCGGGGCTGGCGGTTCACGGTCACGGAGCGGGACGGGGAAGGGTACATCCGGTCGATTGAGGCGGTGGCGTTTTGAAGATCCGCGCCTACATCGTCACTGTGACCGGCGTCACCGATCCCATCCGCGACTACCTCACGACCGTCGAGCCGCCGATGGGCGAGGGCGCCTGGGCGACCTACCTCCGGGGCGCCACCCGCGGGCTCGTGCTCGTGCGCTACGACGAGGCGGTGTTTGATCCGGCGGTACTCGCGGCGCTGACCGGCGTTGTCGCATTGCCAGCCGCGCAACTCGATCAGTCCTACGCACAGGTGCGTAACCCGGCGCGGAACGCGATCAAGAACGCCATCGAGAGCAGCATCGGCGGCACGGTAGACGACACCACATGGGAGACGTGGGAGGACGCTCTCTGCGAGGTCCTGCGCCGCATCGGCGAGACCGGCCGGCGGACGCTGCGCGACGATCCAAGCCAGCGCACGCGGGGCTTCTTGGATGAGTTCGGCTGATGGCGGCGTTCGAAGACGAATTCGTTGAAACAGGAGCGGACCGCGTACGCCTGAGTGACCACACCCCGGACGTGGGCGCGGGGTGGGACTGGACCGGCACAGCCAACTTTTCGGCGGTGAGCGTCCAACCGCTCAGCGCCGGCGCGTGGTCGTACAACGGTACCGGCGCCGGCGATTGGGAGGCTGGGTATCACGCGATTCTGCCTGCGCTATCGAGCGCCGATCAGCAAGCGTGGGGTAAGCGCGTATCGACCCAGGATCTGAACGAAGTGTACGCGGCGCTCGCCGTGCGCATGATCGACGAGGACAATTTTTACGGCGTGAGGGTAGTTGGCGGGGGAGCCGCCGGGCGACGTCTCACCAAGGTCGTGGCGGGGTCCGTGTCGGACCTAGTCACGTCGCAGGGCGTGTCAGGCGAGTGGCTGCGTGTCACCGCCGAGGGCTCGACGCTGGCGTTCTGGCGGGCGGCGGATGGCGCCGAACCCACCGATCCAGGCGAAGACACGAACTGGACGCAGATCGGCGTCGATCAGACCGGACACACGGAACTCCAGTCGGAGACCGGGTGCGGTATTGCGACCACCGTGACGTCCGGAACCCAGCTCATGTCCAGCTTCCGCGCCGACGTGTACCCGCTGGCGGGCGGCGGCGGCGGCACCATCCTCGCCCACATGATGCACTACCTGTCGTAGGAGAGAGCCTTGAGCGCACTGCACGACATCGTGAAAAAGGGCGCCACGGATCGCTCTGTCACGCTTCGCATCATCGACTCGACGGACGGCACCCCGGAGACAGGCGTGGTGTTCAACACGAGCGGCATTGACCTGTGGTACCGCCGCGAGGGCGCGACCAAGACCTCTATCACCGAGGCCGATCTCGCGACGCCGGCGCTCGATGATCCGCACCTCGACGGTGGCTTCTTGCACATCGGCGACGGCACATACCGTCTCGACCTGCCCGATGCCGCCTTCGCGACCGGCACGAACCACGTCGACTTCGGCGGCACGGTTACCGGCATGGTGGTCATCGGCGGGCGCGTGCGCCTGGTCGATGTCGATTCCGAGGACGCGGTGCGAGCGGGCCTCACCGCGTTGCCGAACGCGGCAGCGGATGCGGCCGGGGGCCTGCCAGTCTCGGATGCGGGTGGGCTCGATCTCGATGCGCTCAAGAGCGACACCGCGGCAATTCTCGTGGACACCGGCACCACGCTCGACGGCAAGATCGACGCTATCGACACCGTGGTCGACGCCATCCTGGTCGACACCGCGGAGATCGGCACCGCCGGCGCAGGCCTGACCGAGGCAGGCGGCACCGGGGACCAGCTGACTGCGCTCGCGACCGCCGCCGCGCTCGCGACGGTGGACACCAACGTCGACACCCTGCTCACGCGCATCACCAGCACGCTATTCTCCGGCATCACCTCGCTGGCCGAATGGCTCGGGCTGCTGGCCGGCAAGCAAACCGGGGACGCGACGGCGCTGACCGAGATCAAGGCGACCGGTGCCGGCTCGGGGGCGTACGACCCGACGACGGACGCGCTCGAGGCTATCCGGGACCGGGGCGACGCCGAGTGGACGACCGGCGCGGGCGGCTCGCCGCCTGATCTGCTCCAGTCGACTACTATCGCAACGCTTGCGAGCCAGACCGAGTTCACGCTCACCGCGGGCTCGGCGGACGACGACGCGTACAACGGCGCCCTGGTCGTGGTCACTGATCAGTCGACGGCCGAGCAGAAGGCGGTTGGCATCGTGCTCGACTACGTGGGCTCGACCAAGACGGTGACGCTGGACGGCGATCCCGGGATCTTCACCATGGCGACGGGTGACGATATCGTCCTCATTGCCACGTCGCCGGCGGCGAGCGCGCCCTCGGCCGCCGCCATTGCTGACGCGGTGCTTGATGAAGCGCTCTCCGGGCACACCACCGCCGGTACGCTCGGTAAGGCCGTGGCCGACATCGAGACGGACGCGACGGCCATTCTCGTGGACACGGCCGAGATAGGCGCGGCTGGCGCCGGACTCAGTGCCGTGCCCTGGAACGCTGCGTGGGACGCGGAGGTGCAGAGCGAGGTCACCGACGGCCTGAACGCCTACGATCCGCCCACCAAGGCCGAGCTGGACAGCGGGCTCGCGGCGCTGAACGATCTGGACGCGGCCGGGATCCGGACCGCAGTCGGCCTCGCCTCGGCCGATCTCGACACCCAGCTCGGCACCATCGACACCGGAGTCGACAACCTCGAGCTCGGCATTATCTTCGGCGCCGCGGCCACGGGGACGCTCAGCACCACGCAGGCGACGACCGATCTCACCGGCTACGCCGACGACCAGCTCATCGGCCGCGTCATCGTCTGGCTCTCCGGGGCCTGCGAGGGTGAGGGCACCAACATCACGGATTCGGCGAATAGCGGCGGGCTGCTCACGTTCACCGCTCTCACCACGGCACCCGGCAACGGGGACCTCTTTAAGCTGATCTGATGGCCGTCACCCGCCTCGGCCTCTACGGCGGGCCGGGGCGCCCCTACGGGAGCTTCTCAGGCAAGTCCTCCGGCGCCCCGGTCGATACCGACCAGGTCACCCGCCTTGGTCTCTACGGCGGCCCCCAGGGCCTCTACGGCAGCTTCGAGGGGAAGGCTGGCACACCCCCTGCCGTCGATACCGATCAAGTCACCAGGCTCGGCCTGTGCGGCGGGCCCCAGGGGCTTTACGGTAGCTTCGAGGGCAAGACGGGTGCGCCGCCTGTCGTCGACACCGACCAGGTCACCCGCCTCGGTCTCTATGGCGGTCCCCAAGGGCTTTATGGGAGCTTCGAGGGCAAGGTGGCCTTCGTGCCTCCGCCTGTCGTCGTCGACGAGGATGTGCGCGGCGGGTACCCCCTCTTCGACCATGCCGGGCACCGGCGCCGGCACCTGCACGACGAGCGCGATCTTCTCGACATCCTATTCATCTGGACGAGCAACGACCGATGGCGGCACTGACGACCTGTATCAAGCGCCACCGCAAGGCCCTCGAGGCGGCGGGCATTGACGTTGACGCGCTGAAGGCACGCGCGCGCGAGCTGCGCGCCGAGGACGGGCTCGAGCCGCACGTGGCCGCCATGACCGCGGTGGAGGAGCTGCTCGAGGAGGCGGAGGGCGCGCGGGCCGAGACCGTGGCCGAGGTGGAGCGCCGGGGCGGGGTGGTGACCCGGGAGGCGGCACCCGAACCTGTTCAGGACGCACCGCTCGCCGCGTACCGCAACGAGAAAGACGGCACTGAGGCCCGCATCGTGCGACACGACTCCGGCGGCTATTCGGTCACGCTGAGGGATACCGACGCAGACGCGGCCATGCCGGTCGCGCGTATCTTCCCCGACATGGAGCGCGCCGACGCGTATGCGCGCAGCCTGGTGGCGGCGCCAGGCACGCAGGCTGATGCGGCGCAGGCGGCGGAGCCGGCCCCGATATCCGACGTGGAGCAGGCCGCTCCGAAGGAACGCAAATTCGCATCGACGCAGCTCCCGGTGCAGGCCGAGTTCAGCGGGTCGGTGCAGGCTGTCGCGCGCGGGCTCATCGATCCGCAGGACATCTATCCGGAGAAGGGCCTCGAGACCGATCCGCACATCACGCTAAAGTACGGTTTGCACACCGACGCCGCGCAGGACGTGGCACCGTTGCTCGCAGGCGCGGGGCCGATCGAGGCGCGCGTCGAGGGTATCGAGGTGTTCGAGGGCGTCGAGGATGGACGCGCCGACGCGATCGTCCTTCGGGTCGAAAGCCCGAAGCTACGTGAGCTGAACCGTCGGGTAAGCGATGCTCTCGAGACCACGGATACCTACCCTGAGTACAAGCCGCACATCACGCTTGGCTACGTCAAGGCGGGACAAGGGCGGAAGTATGCGGGCGCCTGGACGCCTCTCGACGGGCTGACGATCACGCTCTCGCAGGTCGATTTCTCGGCACGCTCGGGTGTTAAGACGCCGATCGCACTCGGAGGGTCACAGTCGACCGCGGAGCTCTCGCCCTCGAGCCAGGCGGCTGCCGAGGGCACGCAGCGGGTGCGCCAGCAGAAGGCAGCCGAGGAGCCAGCGAAGGCGCCTATAGAAGATTTCGGAGCGGTGCTAGAGGGCGCCCGCAAGCATTACGCCGCAGCGTATCGCGAGAAGCTCAAGGAGGCCGGCGAGCTCGACATCACCACCGAGCCGCTCTCGCGCTCGTGGCCAGAGCCGGACTACCAGCGCCTGCTCGATGACGGGGCCGATCCGTGGACCGTGGCGTTCGTGCATGCCGCTCGTGATGAGGTGCCGCCGAAGCCGCGCAAGGCGTGGAAGATCAAGGGCTGGTCCGTGGACGTCCGCACGCTACGCGACTTCGCCGACGACCTGTTGGGCGGAAAGAAGACGTCCGAGCACATGCGCTCTTGGCTCGATGTTCATAGCCACACCCCCATGAACGACCGGATGTCCGGGCGTGTTGATCTATACCTCGCGGTCGGCCACACGAAGTCGCTGAGCGGCGTGCGGGTCGTGAGGGGCCAGTACAGCATGCTCGAGGGCAAGCCCCAGAAGCCGCCCAAGGTGATCTGGTCGGTGGAGAAGCCGGCGAAGGCGAGCGCCTGGAGCAACTGGCCCCGCACCCTGGCACAGGGCGATACGCGCGAGGCGGCGATCGAAGCGTTCAAGAAAAGCTTCGCCCACTTCGGCGACGAGAAGCCGGCCCGCGAGGTGCGCTTCGATATCTACTCCCGACGCAAACAAGACGGGTTCTTCATCGGGAAGAAGATCGGGCGCAACACCATCGATCTGAAACGCTTCGACGACGTGAAGTCTGCGCGCGCCTACCTCGCCGACCACCATGACGATCTGGTCAAGGCGCTCGAGGCGTACAAGGACATCCCGGCCCACCGGAAGGAGACGAACTCACCACGCGTCGGCATCGACCACCGGTCGGGGGGCGACGTGACGCCCGAGGCGTTCGCAGAAGCGTTCGGGTTCCGCGGGGTCCAATTTGGAAATTATGTGGAGGGAGGGCGCCGGCAGGCCGATCTGAACGAGGCGTACGACGCCCTGATGGATCTCGCCGGCATCCTGGGCGTTCCGCCCCGTGCTCTGTCCCTGAACGGCGAGCTCGGCCTTGCGTTCGGTGCGCGCGGCAAGGGCGGCAAGAATGCGGCACGAGCCCACTACGAGCCGGGTACCGTCGTCATCAACCTGACGAAGACCAAGGGCGCGGGCTCGCTCGCTCATGAGTTTTTCCATGCGCTCGACAACTATTTCTCCCGCCTGCGGGGCAGGGGGGCCGACTACCTGACGGAGAGCCCCGCGCCCGGCGAGGGCGTGCGCCCGGAGATGGTCGAGGCGTTCGGAGAGGTGCGAAAGGCGATCCGAGCAACGGAGATCGCCACCCGGTCGCGCCGGCTGGACGCGAAACGGACCAAGGACTACTGGAGCACCGGGCGCGAGCTGTCTGCGCGGGCGTTCGAGAACTACGTCATCGCGAAGCTGGCGGACGAAGGCCAGTCGAACGACTACCTCGCGAACATCGTCTCCGAGCGCGCCTGGAACGCAAAGATCTCACTCGGGCTCGAGGAGGGGGAGACTTACCCCTACCTTCAGGCCGGCGAGGTGCCCGCGGTTCGTGCGGCGTTCGACAACTTCTTCAGCGTGGTCGAGACGCGCGAGACGGACACCGGGGTGACGTTGTTCTCGCGGACGCCAACGGGCAAGCCGGCGGCTGCCGGCCTCTCCGTCCCCGACGTCGAGCGCGCGATCGCCAAGGTGCGCAATGCCTGGAAAGGCGGCCCGCTCATCAAGGTCGTGCCATCCATGGACGCACTGCCCGAGGGCGTACGTTCCCAGCTCGGAGGAGGCCCAGGAACCATCGTCGAGGGTTCGTATTACCGGGGGGAGGTCTACCTGGTTGCGGACGCAATCGTCTCTGGGCGGGGGGCCCGCCGGATCCTTGCACACGAGGTGGTGGGCCACCACTCCATGGAGGAGATGCTGGGGGACCGGTTCGGGGAGGTGCTGGAGCGGGTGATGCAGCTCTGGAGAGCCCAGGACCGGGCATTGCTCCCCATCATGGAGGAGGTCATCGACCGGTGGGGGCTAGAGCCCGGTGTGGACAGCGCGACCAACGCAATATTCGCCTCCGAGGTCATCGCCGTGATCGCGGAGAAGCGCCCGTCCGAGCCCCGGCTACAGGCGCTCCTGCGCACCGTGCGCGAGGCGGTTCGCCGGTTCCTGCGCCGGCTCGGCTTCGTCGATCTGTTCAGCGCAACGGATCTTGATATCCTGATCTCGCAGGCCGGTCGACGACTACGCACTGGTAGCCAGGCCCGTCCGCCAGTTGACGAGGGGGCGCGCTTCTCTACGGAGGCTGATGATGGACAAAAACCAGGACGGCGTGGAGATCCCGGACATGGGCGATCCGGACAGGAAGTGCAAGTCGCTTTCCGAACTGGTAGCGGAGGGCGTCCTGACGAATCGTGGCGCGATTCAACTCGCGTCCGCCGAAAAGGCCGGCCTGCTCGCGTCTTCCGGGGAAGCCGAGAAGGACTCCGATCCGAAGACTTCGAGCTAACCCGTCGGGGGCACGCCACTGGGCACCCGTCGTCCGGCCTGGGGGTCTTCTTCAGCGACGACCGCGCCGACGCCGAGCATTACGGCGGCGTTGTCGACGAACGCTATCTCGACGTCCGCAAGCCCAAGATCTACCGCGCCGAGAACATGCCCGGCTTCGACTCGGTCGAGGACGCGCACGCCTTCGCACGCAAGCTCCAGGCCGAGGGCTACGACGGGATCATCATGACGGCCGCCCACCTGGGCGGACCCACCCACGTCGTGGCGTTCTCGTCCGAGCAGATCATCGAGGAGGTCGCTCGTTTCTCCCGCCAGTACACCCCGGAGCAGGAGGCGGCCATCAAGCGAGGCAAGTTCGGGCAGCGCCCGGCACTTCCCTTGCGTCAGCGGATAGCGAAGTCTCGGGACAACCTGAAGGCGAAGCTCCGACAAGGGGCGATCGACCAGTTCGATTCGTTCCGCACGGTCCTCTACGACTCGCGCACCTGGATGATGGCGCAGCTCACCCACTCCTCGACGGGCGCCCTGGACGCGACCATCCGCTACGGCCAGCCGGTGCTCATACAGAACGCGGTCACCATCCGCCCACGCACCAAGGGGCTGCGCGAGGTGCTCGAGCCGCTCGGCCACGAGACCGACGATTTCTTACGCTGGATTGCCGGGCACCGCGCCGAGCGGCTGGCGACCGAGGGCAAGGAGCGGCTGTTCAGTCCACAGGATATCGCGGCGCTTCAGAGCCTTGACCAGGGGACCATGGCCGACGGCCGGCAGCGCGCCAGGGTGTACGACGCCGTGCGCCAGGACTTCGAGGCGCTCTCCGCGGCGGTCGTGCAGATCGCGGTGGACACCGGGCTCGTGAACGACACCGAGGCGCAGGAGTGGCGCAACGAGGGCTTTTACGTTCCTTTCTACCGGCTCCTCGAGGAGGAGGGCGTCACCCGTGGCCCCCGCGGCTTTAGCGGGCTCGTGCGCCAGAACGCGTACAAGAAGCTCACGGGCGCGGACATCCCGCTCGAGGATCTCTTGACCAATGTGCTCCTCAACTGGCAGCACCTGCTCGGTGCCTCGCTCAAGAACCAGGCCGCGCGCCATGCGCTAGAGACGGCCGAGACGATGGGCCTCGCCCAGCGCAAGACCGCGCACACGAAGGGCAACAAGGCGGTCTTCGTCCGTGAGGACGGCAAGCAAGTCTGGTACGACCTCGACTCATCGACCGAGGGGCAGCTCGTGCTCCAGGCGCTCACCGCGCTGTCGTTCGACGGGCTGAACAACTTCACCATGCGCGTGCTGCGCGGATTCAAGCGTACGTACACCGTGGGCGTCACCGCCTCCCCGGGGTTCAAGGTCCGCAACCTCCTGCGCGACTCCATCCAGGCGGTCGCGGTCTCGGGGGTCTCGGCGAACGTCGGCGCGAACCTGTACAAGGGCTGGAAGGCAACGAAGCCCGGGGGCGCGACCGACGTCGCCATGCTCGCAGGCGGCGGCTCGTTCGGGCACTCCGGCTACATCCACGGGGCCGACCCGAGCGCCATCAAGCACCTCGTGCGCCGGGGCATCGACCGCAATACCATCCTCACGTCGCCGTCCTCCATCCTCCGGGTACTTCAGCGGTATTCCGGGTGGGACGCCTACCAGGACTTCGGGGCCCGCCTCGAGAACGTGAACCGGGCGGCCGACTTCGAGCGGGCCATCCTCGAGGGCAAGGACCTCCTGGAGGCGAACTTCCGGGCCCGGGACCACGTCGACTTCTCGCGCACCGGCGCGTGGGTCGCGGTCCGCGCGCTCGCCCAGGTCGTGCCCTTCCTGAACGCCCGCCTCCAGGGGCTCGACAAGCTGGCCCGCTCGTCGGTCGATCCCAAGCAGCGGCGCCGGTTCCACGTGACCGTGGCGCTCTACTCGCTGGCCTCCGTGCTCCTCTACCTTGCGATGAAGGACGACGACGACTACAAGGCGGCCGAGGACTGGGAGCGCGACGCCTACCACCTGTTCAAGCTGCCGGGATCCGATCTCCTGTTCCGCATTCCCCGTCCGTTCGAGGTGGGGGCCATCGCCTCGATCGCCGAGCGCGGTGCCGAGCAGTGGTTCGACGACGAGGTGCATGTGCCGCTCTTCTTCGAGCGCATGTTCCACGCACTGTGGGAGACGCTCAGCTTCAATCCGATGCCCCAGGCGTTCATGCCCGTCATCGAGCTCTACGCGAATAAGGACACGTTCACCGGCCGCCCCATCGAGCCGCCGCACGCTCGTCGGAACATGTCGCCCACGAGCATTAAGCAAGCCTGGACGAGCGACACGGCGATCGAGATCAGCCATGGCATGGATGCGGCAACCTGGGGCAAGGTGGTGTTGAGCCCAGTGCAGATCGAGCACCTGGTCGAGGGCTACTTCGGGTGGCTGGGGGCGACCACTCTTGGTGCGTCAGATCTCGCCATCAGGGGCGCGGTAGGCGCGCCGGACCAGCCGTCCAAGCGCGTCGACCAGGTCCCGTTCATCAAGGACTTCGTGCGAGCTGCCCCCCGCTTCTCGACCCGATACACCACCGAGTTCTACGAGGCGATGGAGGAGGCGAACCGGCTCTTCGGCGATATCCGGGAGGCGCGCCGGGACCGAGATCCGGAGAAGGCGAAGGCCATACAGGAAACAGCGAAGGACAAGCTCAGGTACCGGTTGATGCTGAACCGGACGTCCCGGCAGCTCACGAAGCTCAACGCGCAGATCCGAAACATCCGGGTCGACCGGGACATGACCTCCGAGCGCAAGCGCCAGGAGATGGACCGGCTGCTCGCGATCAAGAACAACCTGACGAAGCGGGCGGTGGAGCGGGTGCGCTAGCCTCCGTGCCGGGCTCGGTAGCTGTCCGGGCTCGGGCCGTCCCAACCGACGCCGGGTGGCACATACCCTTCCGTCAACACTCCTATCGTGGCCAGCACGGCCATGAGCACGATGACGTAGACCGTGACCGGGATCTCGGACAGGAACTGGACCACCCGCCACCAGACGTACCAGAAGCGCTCCATGGAGCCGGAGCTTACGGTCTCGGCGCGGGCGGGGGCAAGGCCTGCCAGCAACTTGATCGCACCCGCAGGTTCGATCAAGCTCTGTGGTCGTCGCGCGGTTGTCGCTGGTCGCAGGTGGTACGCTCAAGCCCTTGATCTGTGGGACTCCCCCTGCGTTGACATGGTAGTTGTTGCTGGTTCGATTCCAGCCGCGCCTACCAACACAATCAACACCTTGGCGGCCTTCTCCGGGATCTGGAGCGAACGGAGTTGATCGCAGCCTGATCGCAACCGCCCCGCCTCCGCCCGTAAGTCGTTGAAATACTGCTCGAGCGCGACCCCCGCCTGCCCGAGGTAGGTAGGGTCGTATTTCGCGTAGATCTCGGTGGTCGCGTAGCCCGCGCTCTTGTGCCCGAGCATGCCTGCGACCTCCCACGGCGGCACCCCTCGCCGGCGCAACTCCGTCGCCATGGTGTGGCGCAGCGTGTAGGGCGTCACCCCCGGGAGCCCCGCCCTCGCCGCGGTGTCGCGAAAGGCGGTCTTCACCGAGGCGACCGGCCGGCCGTGCCAGGCGACCACGTGGGCGGCGGTGCCGAGCTCGAGCACCCGGCGCAGCGTCGCCCCCATCGGCACCACCGGGCGGTACTTCTTCGTCTGCGGCCGCCCCGCGGGGTTCAAGTGCACGAGCCCCGTGGCGAAGTCGAGCTGGAAGCGCTGGAGCTCGAGGATGGCCTCGGGGCGGGCGAGGGTGGCGAGCGCGACCGCGCAGTAGGTGGCGAGGTGAGCGGTGCGCACCTGGAGGAGGAACCGCGCCATCTCCTCGAGGGAGAGACGCCGCTCGCGGGGAGGACCGGCCGGCACCGGGAGGATGTAGGGGGCCCGGTCGAGCTCGCCGTAGCGGTAGGCGCGGTTCAGCGCCGCCCGACCGACCGTCAAGATCCGGGCGATGTACCCGTTCGAGTGCCCGCGCGATCGCAGGGCCTCGACGAAGGCTCTCTGGCGCGTCGGGGTGAGCTCGGCGACACGCGCCTCGGGGAGGAGCTCCGACCAGTAGCCGAGCGCGATCCGGGTCGCCTCCGCGCTCGCGAGGTGCTTCCCGTGCTGCTCCCAGTAGCGCAGCCACACGCTCTCGAGGAGGGTGTCGGCGGCCGGGGTCTCGGGCTGCGTCGCATGCCCGGCGACCCAGGCTACGAGGGCGTCGAAGGCGGCCTGAAAGTCCTCAGTGCCGAGCGATGCACGTCGGAGGCGTCGGGGCGGGCCTCGGTCGTACCAGGTGCGGTACCAGATCCCGCTGTCCGGCCACGGCTGCGAGAGCCAGTAGTCGCCGACCCGCCCGGGCCGGGGGTGTCGCCGTCTGGGCATGGGATCGCCGTCCTCTGCGCCTCGAGGTAGCCAAGCAGGTCCTCGTGGGTGAAGCGTACCTGACCGCGAATGCGCCGGCAGGGCAACCGCCCGGCCTCGATCTCCCGCCTCACCGATCGCTTGTTGAGTCCGAGCCAGGCGCAGACCTCCTCCACGCCGTAGAGCTTCGGAAGCTCGGTGACCGTGCTCATGGCAGGTGCGGCAGCATCGGCGGCATGCGTCCGCTCTCGTACGCCTGGGCGATCTGCGGGAGCATGTAGCCGCCGACGGTGTTGCCGTCGGGCAGGACGATGTGCGCGAGGAACTCCTCCTCGAACGTCGTGATGCCGGTCTCGACCGCCTCGAGCTTCGCCTTGACGACGAGCGCGAGCGCCCGCCATCGTTGCCGCACGGCCTGCTCGTACGCGGCCTCAGCCTGTGCGGCGCTCCTGGGGGTGCCGCGGCTCGGGGTGCGCGTGAACGCTTTCGACCCGCGCTCTGGAAGCGGCAGCAAGAACTTGATCCGACGGTTGCGGGCCTCGAACGAGATCACCGCCTGCTTGTCCGTCCACCCGTACATGAACGCGGTCGCCCCGTAGCGGGACAGCACGCGCTCGATCTCGCCCCGGCTGCGCTCGCTCGGGACACTGGTGCTCTCTGCGTATCGGGTCATCCTGGCTCCTTCGCTTTGGGCTCCTCGGGCTCGGCGAGTGCTCGAAAGAGGGGATCCAGATCAGCCGTCCAGGCCCACGGCACCGCATTCAATGCCTTCCATGCCCCCGCGATCTGTCGGTCCCGCTCGGCGAGCTGGGCGCGGAGGTGGTCGATCTCCTTTGCCGCCTCGTGGCAGTGGCGGCCCACCGGGATATGGCGGCTGCTGTAGTTGCCCTCGATGATCAATCGAGAGTCTTTCGGCACGTCGCGCAGCAATTCGACGAGCGGTATCGCATAGGCTTGGTTATCCATCGCCATTCTCCTCTGCGTCGGGCTCGGCGAGGGCGCGGTCGAGGCGGTCGAAGATCTGCTCCCAGTACAGCCGCAGAGCCGGGTACTGCGCTGCGAGCGATTCCGCCAGGGCGTCTCGCGCCTCCCGTGCTTCGGCGAGCTGCCGGTCCCGCTCGGCGAGCCTCGCCTGCAACGCCGTCGCCGAGCACGCACCTGGGCAGGGGCAGCCGATGGGCTCCGCTCCGGTCGGCTCGCCGAGAGAGGCGCGGAGGGCGGCGTTCTCGGCGCGCAGGCGGGCAATCTCGTCTGCTGCTTTGCCCGCCCATTGGAGCGTCACATCGCACCAGGCATCCAGGTTGCCGTTCTGCGCGGCTAGCGCTCGCAGGGCACTGAGATCTCCAATTGCGAGCGGGATTAATCTGGGATCGGTCACGGCTTCGGCTCCCCGGGCTCGGCGAGGGCGCGGTCGAGGCGCGCGATGTAGATCATCCACGGCCGGAACTCGATCAGCGCTGATGCGCGGAACACACGCCACGCCTTCCGCGCCTCCTCCAGCCGGCGCTCGGAGGCGGCGAGCTGGGCCAGCGCCCTGTCCCGCGCCCCCAACTCGTGCTGCGCCTCGTCGAGCATCTCAGTGATCCTATCTACCTGCTCGCATAGCCGCTCGATCTCCTCCTCCGCGGTGGCCAGGTCGTTGTGCGCGCACTCGGCGCAGATGTGGCGCGAGGCGCCGTGAATGTCGCAGGTGTAGTTGGTCATACCTCAACTCCCACCGCCCGCAGCGCGGCGATGACGATGGCGCGCAGGGGGTCGCTTCGCACCGCTGACGCTTCACTGATTACTAGTCGGCTATCGTCTATGTGCTCGAACGTCACCTCGGCTTCGCCCGTGGCCGTCCACAGAATGGAGAAGGTCCAGCCTTCCTTGTGCAGCGCCTCGACGAGTATCCAGACGTCCTCTATCGACCCCGAAGGCGTGAAGTGCATCCGCCGCCAGGGGTGGTCTGGAGGCAGCACTTGTTCGAGGGTGAGGCGGGTCAGTTCGTCGTCGGTCATGGCTGCGTAGCCTGTTCTATCGCGTCCGCCATCCGCCGCAGCAGTGCGGCCACCTTCGCGCGCGGCCCCCAGATCGTGATAGCAGATCGATCGTCGTCGCCGGGCTCGTCATGGAGCTCGCGCGCCGAGAGCAGGTACAGCCGCGCCCCGAAAAACGTACGGCCGGTGTCGGCCACGGTGGATACTCGATCGACGGCTCGGGGATCGTCCTCGGCCGGAAGCTCTTCTGCGTAGATGTTCAGTCTCATTTCGGTTCCTCCTCCACGTGCCCGCCAGCGCGGAGCATGGCGTCGGCCTGCAACAGCCCGAGGCGTACGGCCTCGCGCACCGTGCCCTCGTCGAGACCCGGCCAGGCCGACCGGCGAGCGAGCGCCACCGTCCATGCGGCAGCGAAGTGGGCGGCTAGGTAGTCGCGGAGCGAGACGGTGGGCTGTATCGATTCGACCGTCGTCCACACCCCGGCCCTCAGCATGTCTTGCTCGTTCATCCAACCCTCCTTCACCACACCAGCATTACTAGACCGAACACCACGAACACCACGAGCAGCATTGTCGCGTCTGCCCACCACGAGCGCCGCGCGTGCTCGGCCGCCAGGACCTCGGCGAGCCGCGGGTCGAGCGGTGCGACGGGCTCGTGGGCGGACTTGCGGGCGGGGGCGGTCATATCGCTGTCTCGAGCGCGAGGTATCGCGTGACCGCCTCTCGGGTGAGCGTTTCTCCCTGGGCCTCTATTCTGACCGCCGCGCCCCACACCGCGCGCATATTGACGTCTCCGCTCGGGTGCCAGGCACGTAGGAGCGCCGCGATCGCATGTGCCGTATCGATTGTCCGCACGAGGCTGTCGCAGAATTCCTCGTCCATCAGTCGCACCCTCGGCCACGACGGTCGCCCGTCTCGTCACAGAACTCTTTCCAATGGCGCCAACCTTGAGCGCACCAGAACCCCCATTCCCGCACCACCGGTCCGGTCAGAAACAACGTCCACACCGGGCCTTTGACCAGCTCTAGCCGGTGAGCGTGACGCGCACGCCGGAACACCACGGTACCGGGCTCGACCCACCGGAAGTCCTCATCGGGCAGGACCTCGATCATCCGACCCGAGAGGCAGAGCGAGGCGCTCGGCCACGGATGGTCGTGCAACGCTCGGTCATCGTCGGAGCCGGTGAAGCAATGCAGGTAGGCGTTGCACACCGGGGTGCGCCGGATGAGGTACCACCTCAACAGGTAGCCGTCGCCGATCGCCCGATCCGGTGGGCGACGTGCGGCCCACGCCTGAAGTCGGGGCGCGAGGTAGGCGGCGAGCGCCACGCTCATGATTCGGCCTGCCCCGCCTGCCAGCGCAGGAACCCGGCGATCGCGTTACGCCGTATAGATCGCCCCCGGTCGCTGTCGAGCGCGAGCGAATCGAGGTACTCGGCGATCGGGCCGGCATACCCCTGGTCGCGCTCGTGCGCCTCGCACTCGGCCTCGTCCGTGAATCGCTTCCCATCCTCGGAAACAAAAGTCGCTATCTGCTTCATGTGTCTTTCTCTTCCTGTGCTTGTAGGTGTTCGTCCCGCAGCAACCCCTTCAGTCGGCGGTTGCCGCATGGCCGGCAGAACTCGCCGAACGACACGTTGCGCGTGTTGAACAACTCGACCTCCGCGCGAGCCCCGCAGTCGCGGCACTGACGCACGAGCCGGCGTAGGTGGGCGGGCATGGGTTAGGGGGTGCCTTGTGTGCCTGTAGGCGGGAGTGACGGGGCAACTCATTCAATGGGCGTCAGCCGTGCAATGACCCCGCCACGCCCGCCACAGGTCTTTCAGTAACTTCTTCTCCATCACGCGCTTGGCGTGGTTGTCAATGTGCTTGGGGGTGTACTTGTAGACGGGCTTCCCCTTGCTGTCCGTGTGGCTGAACTCCTTCTCTGGATGCTTCTCCTTCCACCGCGCTTTCACCGCGAGATAGAAGTCGTAATAGCCGGGACTCTTGGCCTTTATGAGGGGGCCGCCGAGCGTCCACATGACAGCGCGTCGCTCGGCCACGTAGCCGTGCTCGAGCGCTTCATCCCCCTTCACGCGACGCTGGCGCTCGCCGTAGATGACGGCGAGGCCCATGCGCTTCCAGAGCTTGGCGGGATTCGCGTAGCGCGAGAGATCGCCGGCCTCGCCAACGATCTGGCCGAGCCCGAACTCACCGAACCCCGGGACGGACTTCTGCCAGGCGTGCACCGGGAGCTGCTTCGCGAGCTTCTGGATCTCTCGGCGAATCGGCAGCCGGCTCTTTCGAATGACGCTCATCGCGATGGCCAGGGTCTCGGTTGTGAAAAAGGCGGCGCGCTCGGGATCGCTGTCGCTCCCAAGTTTCTTGACTGCCTCGGCAGTGCCTCGCTCGATCGCCTGGATCTGAAGATTCAGGCGTATCTCCGCGCGAAGAAGTTGCCTGTGTATGCGCTCCTTTTCGGCGATCTTGTCGATGAGTTTCGCGATGGCGGGGGCGGTCGATTTCTGGACATCAGAGCACTTCTGGCCCCCGTCATCGCGAAAGGGATCTGCCGATGGGGCGCCTTGGTGCTGGACGTCAAGGACATCCTGGCCGCCATCGGCAGAAGAGGGCTCTGTCGGCGGAGCAATCGCGCCGTGGGCATCAGGGCATGCATGGCTTTCACCGACAGAACAGGGGTCTTCCGGCCGGGCACCCACACGCTGGTCGTCGGACGTCCAATGGCCTCGACCGGAAGAAAGGGGTTCCGCTGACCGGGCAGGCTGCCCTTGGGCGTCTGTACGACCCTGGCCTCGGTCAGCGGAAGAAGGGGCCGGCGGGACAGCCGCGGTGTAGGCATCGTAGGATGTGTGGTCGCCGCCGGCAAAATCGTTGGGACTAGTCACGGTTCGCCTGCCTCTGGAGCTTCTCCAGCTCCTCCGGCGTGTACACGTCGCGCACCTTCTTGTTCGCCGAGAGCTTCTTGGCGATCAACGTGTAGAATCGGGCCTCGATCGCATTCGAGCGCGCCAGGGTCGAGTGCCCGTCGATCATCTGGCGTATCTCGACGATTGTCGCGTCACCCAGCGCTAGCCCTCCGGTTATCGGATGGTCGAACAACGTTTCCTCGCGCTCCTCGGCTATCTGCTCGCGACCAGAGAGACGGCTCCGAAAGTGCTCCACCGTCGGTTTGTTGTCCGTCACGGAGCGCGCCTCGCTGCGCAATCTGGAGCGCTTGTGCCGATGGATCTCTCTAGCCACATTGCGAGACGATGCCATCAGCGCGGGCCGGGCGAGCGTCGTGAACAGGTCCTGGTCTTCCTCGATCCAGCGCTCGAACAGGTCGCAGGCTGCGTCCCAGTTGTCGTGCGCTTCATCCAGCGCGCGGGACATCACGGCGTGCATGGTTGCCTTGGGGCCGAAGCGCGGGGTGCTCTCAGACGAGTCACCACCGGACGCGGCGGGGTCAACGCGATAGGCTTGTGCTTGCTCAGTCATCTCATCTCCTCAAAACGGGATCAACGGCACCCACTCGGGGCACCCCTCGGCCTGCGCCTCACTCGGCACCGGTTGTTCCCACCTCTTGCAGTACCCGCCGGCCTGCTCCGCGTCGAAGTAGTCGCACTCGGCCATGCCGCCGTGCGTGCACGGCGTCACGACGGGCAGCGATTCGATCAGCTCAATTAGTTGCTGACGCTTGTCTGGAGTGAACGGTCCCATCCTCGGTCCTCCATTGATAGCTCTCTATTTTTGGATACTTACCGGCAATGCGTACCCAGATGGCTTCCGGTTCGCGCAACTTGTTTCCGTCGATACTCAACCAAAGAAGCGCTTCTTCAACCGAGCCTGGAACCAGAGAGATGGAACGCTCTTGCCACCAACGTTCAGCGCGATAGCGTGCGTAGTTGGTTTGGTCGTGAGAAAGCGCTATCCATTCCCGATACACGATCAGCCCGCAGTGATAGTCTACGCGCAGGGTGGGTATCCCGCTTTTGCCCTCGTGACGGTGATACGACACCCGGTCGACCGGCACCCGCTCGGGCGGCTGGGAGAGGATGGCAAGCTCCGTCGGCTTGTCATCATGCGGAGCGTCGCCGGCCGACGACTCCCACTGGTAGCCGCAGCTCGGGCAGAGCATCACCGAGAGGAGCACGATCTCGTCGCACGTCGGGCACACCTTCGTCGGCGCCGCACCCGGCTCGCGGGGCCTTGCGCCCTTGACGTCGATCGCGTCGATCGGCCCGTGCTCTGCAATATTTCCAGCGAAGTCGAGCACGAGGCAGTCTTGCTTTCGCGGGTGGATCCGAAGCCCGCGTCCCACAAACTGGTAGTAGAGCCCCGCGCTCTTCGTGGGGCGCAGCATGATCACCGCGTCGATGTGCGGCGCGTCATAGCCCTCGCTCAGCACGTTGACGTTCACCAGCGCCGGGATCTTCCCCGTCTGGTGGTTGCGGATATGCCGGTCCCGCTCCTCCCTGGGCGTCTCGGAGGACACCACGGGTGCGGTAACGCCCAGCGCGAAAAGCGCACGGCTGATCTGGTGCGCATGTTCGATACCGGCACAGAACACGAGCCAGGCGCGCCGATTGGCGCAGCGATCCACGATCTCGCGTGCCGTGCGCTCGACCAGATCGCCGGCGGTGACCGCGCGCTCGAGCTCGTCGGCCCGATACTCGCCGCCCCGGACGTGGACGCTGCCGAGCTCGGCGTGGGCCTTCGTCGCTTTCGATGTAAGCCTGCATAGATACCCCTCCTCGATCAACTGACGAATGGGCGCCTCGTAGGCAATCGCGTTCAGGATGTAGCTGGGGCCGACGACCATCCCGGGCCCGAGCCGGTACGGGGTCGCCGTGAAGCCGATGACGCGCAAGTGCGGCGTCTGCGCCTTCGCCTCGGCGATGAAGCGGCGGTACACACCCTCGCCCGCGAGCGGGATTCGGTGCGCCTCGTCGACGAAGATCAAATCGAGCGGCCCGATCTCAGCCGCCCGGCGATAGACGCTCTGAATCGAAGCAAAGATGATCGGGCTCTGCGTATCACGATACCCGAGCCCGGCCGAGTACACGCCCATCGGCGCCTCGGGCCAGTGCACGGCGAGTTTCTCAGCGTTCTGACGGACTAATTCGCGAGTATGAGCAAGGATGCAGATCCGCGTGCTCGGCCACTGCGTGAGGTACTCGCGCACCATCTCTGCGAAGACGACACTTTTTCCCGACCCGGTCGGGAGAACTATGCAGGCGTTATCAGCGTGCGCCCTCATATAAGCGTTCACCGCGTCGATGGATTCCCGCTGATATGCCCTAATCTGCACGCTTGAGTTCTCGGTAGCACGACTTGCAGGTATACCCATGGCCGTCAGGCGACCTTGGGTGTCGGTAGAACTCAGAGAGGGGCTTGATCTCGTCGCATCGACCGCACGGCTTTTCCGTGCGCAGTCTCATCCATTCGTTGTTCTTGATTCTGGCCTCTTGAAGCTCGGGCGCGTGATGGCGCGAATGCTCGGAACGAGACATTATTTCGAGGTTTTTCGGATCGTTGTTATGCTTGTTCCCGTCCTTGTGGTGAACCACCTCATCAGATCTGAGCTTTCTGCCGAGGACACCCTCTATCACAGCACGATGCTCGTGGCGACCAAACAGCTTACGGTAGGTCGTGGGTTTGACTGATTCGACTCGACTCAATTGCGCCTCGCGAGAGTTAGCCCGACGAACAGACTCCGGCGTGATGTAGTGCGGGTCGCCGTACCGGCGAAGACGCTGAGTGTGCAGTCCGCAGTAGTGCTTTCCGCCTTTCTCTGTGGTCCTTTCGCAGCCGGGTACGGCACACTTCTTTGGTGGCTTTTTCCTGGCCCTCCCTCGGATGCTCGATTGCTCTGCGGCAAGGCAGCCGCACGATCGGGTCCGCCCACCACGAAGTTGCGAGCCAGCCACTAGGGCGTCCTTTCCGCAATCGCACTGGCACACCCAGTACACACCGCCATCACGCCCTCGCTTGCCGCTGTCCGCCAACACGACCAGACGCTCGAAGCGTTGACCGACAATGTCATGCCTGTTCATAGCCGCCCCACCACCTGCTCCGCCTCCCAGTTCGTCCCGTGCCGGGACCGCCATACCGCGTGAGCGGCCTCCCACACCGCAATGTCGGTCGCTGTGCGCAGCACTCGCTCGAGATCCTCGTCGGTCATGAGCTCGAGGTAGTAGCGATCGACGCTCACCCCGTCACCCTCCCGCCGAGCTGCTCGCGCACCTCCTGAACGAACCCATCAAGCAGGATTCGCACGTCGCCCGCATGGTGCGCGGCAAGGAGTTCACCGCTCTCGAATGCGTTCGACTCACGGGAGCCGTTGCGCAAGCACTCGCCCCCCGGAAGCCGATATTCGACCCAGTTCTCGACGGGGTTCGCGTCGACCTGCGTCCAGGGGACGAGCGCCGGGATGTACACGTGTTGGTGGCAGCCGCGCTCGGCCATCTCGGGGGGAATGTCCACCTGGTATTTCTCGCACACCCATCGGGCATTACCGTCGAGCGCGGGGGTTGAATGTGCACACGATCTGCACGTCACCTCCGGAAGAGCCCCCTCGTGGCAGACGCCCCGGTGGTTGCACCACTTGCAGAGATAGAACTCGGGCTTCTCGGAGATCCGCTCGAGCGGCGTGGGGGACTCCACCACCAGGCGGGCCTTGGCCACCAGCACGTCGGCCGCGTTCGCGTCGTAGTGGATGCGCTCGAGGTAGATATCGTCGTTGTCCTTGGACACCGCGATGTAGGCCGCGCGCTTCAGCCCGCTCCACTTCATGTAGAGCTGCATTTGAAACCAGTGCTCTGGCTTGGCCGCCTTCACGCCCTTGTCCTGCAGGGCGCGGAAGCTCTTCAGGTTGTGGGTCTTAAACTCGAGCACGTGAAGCGTCTTCGGCGCCTCCTCGAGCCCGAGCGCTTGAGCGTCCATGGAGCCCCCGACGTGTCCGCCGACGTCGGAGAAGTAGAACTGCCGGCCCGTCTCGGGGTCCCGGTCCTGCACCTCGATGCCCGCGGCGCGCAGGTCGGCCACGAGCTGCGCCTCCTCGAGCTGGCCGCGGCGGAAGAGCCGCAGCGTGTGCCCGGAGTGCCGAGCGCGAGTCGCCCAGCGGAAGGTGAACCACAACGCTCGGCGGCACTCGCCGCCGAGCAGAGACGCCCCGAGGTGCCGGCGGAAGCCGGACTCCTGCCCGGCCTCGAGGGCGTCGTACAGCCGCGAGACCGTCGTCGTCTCGCGTGGTGGCAGCTCGGCCATCTACTTCCGCAGCCAGGGCGGGGCAGAGCCACCATTGCTCGCCGCAGCCTTCGGTGCCGCGGCTTTCGATGCCGCCGTCCGAGCAGCGGCCGGCTGAGTGGCAGGCGCCCCGCCCGCGAGCGGCTCGTAGCCGCCCATCTCGTTCTTGGCGTCGTACTGACCGTCGGCCGGAACGAACTTCACGCGCCCGAGGAAGGGCTTGCCGTGGAGCTGCACGCTGTCCGCCGGGTTCATCACACCCGTCGCCCGGCAGATGGCGGAGAGCGTGCGCTGGGCGATCTCGACCGCCGTCGGGTTCTTGTTGACGAGGTTCAGGCGCTCCCACACCTTGCGCCCCTTGTACTCACCGTCGAGCACCTCGACGACGAGCTGCAGGTACTGGCCGTCGCCGCCTTTCGTCGGCTTCATCTCGGACTCGACGAACGTCATCGGGTACTTGCCCGCCGGAATGGGATCGAAGGTCTGGGTGGGATCGACGTCTGCGGCGTTGAATGCGCCACCAGGTAGTGCGGCCATGAGTAGGCTCCTTGGGTGGGTGGGTGGTTAGTCGGCCGCCTGTTCGGAGGCCTCAGATGCTTGCTCGGGCTCGGCCTCAGCCCCGCCCAGCGCCGCCTGGAACGCGGCCCAGGACAAGGGGAGCTCGGGGGGCAGGCTGTAGCGGTTGCCGGCCTTGAACGCGGGGCGCTCCTCGGTGAACAACAGCCGCTCGCCGACGCCGACGCCGCGCGTGACGGACTTGTTGAAACCGACATCCGTTTTCTGAACATAGGTGCGGTAGTTGGCGAACAGGACGGCGTCCGCCCACTCCTCGAGGAGCGCGGCTGCGCGTGGCTGGAGCTTGATCTGATAGCGATCGAAGGGATCGGTGTCCGGCGCGTCGAACCGCTTGATCTCGGCGTGGGCGAGGAACACGACGCACATGCCGCGCTCGGCACGCAGTGCGTTGGCGCCGGCCAGGACCTCGCGCCAGACGTCGAGCGCGGCGAGGTAGCCTTTCCCGTAGCCCGGGCTTTCCACATCCTGCCACCCCTTGCGCCGGCAGATCTCGCGCCAGACGATCGGCTCGAGCCAGTCGGCGGAGTCAACGACAACCGTCGCGTACTCGTGCTCCTCTTGATAGAGCGCGCCCAGCGCCTCGATCACCTGGGCGTATTCGGTGAGCACCGGGAAGTGGGGGACGTCCAGGCGGCCGATGCCCTCCTCGGTCGAAATGACGATGGGCGAGGGTGCGCCCGCGCCGAACGTGGTCTTGCCGATCTTGTGCGGGCCGTAGACGATGATCCGCGGCGGTGCCATCACGGGGTCGCGGGAGATGCTCTTCAGATCAATGGCCATGGCTATGCCTCCTCCTTCTCTGGGTTGAGGGCGACGGCGATATTCCGCCAGTACGTGCGCTCCTCGCGCAGGCGCCCGACGCAGGTCGCGAGGTCCTCGTGGTAGTGGCGGCCCAAGGCTTTGTACGAGAGCTCGTGCGGCCGGATAGGCAGGGTGCACCACTGGCAAAGCGGCTCGTTCACGGGTGATGCTCCCCTTCGATGCGGCGAAGAAGGGCACGGGCGCGCTTTTCGACCCCCGCAAGGCTAGACATCGGGTTCCCGCCTTCGCCGAGAATCATCTGCACGATCTCGAGCAATTCCGGCGCGGCGGCGATGAGGCGGGCGTTTGCCAGGACTTCGTCGGCCGGGCGTCGCCCACTCAGGCCATCCCGGCCGCGCAGCCAACCGAGGATTGCCACCGCGCCCCCGTCTGGCGCGCGGACACGGATCGCTTCTTCGGGCTCTGCCGTCCACGGCCCCGGTGTGTGCTTGCTCATCCACGCTCATCCATCAGCGCCTCGGCCGCGCGCTCGGCCGACTGGGCCACATGCCAGTCGTAGCACCGGTGCGCGAGGCTGCGGGCGATGTCGCCGGCGAGGCTGCGAACGGTCGCGTACGGCAGGCCGGGCGGGCAGGCCACGATCTTGTCCACGAGCAGGTCGTGGATCGCCTGCAATGCCTCCGGGCCGTCGCCCAGTTGCAGGGACCGCCTCAGATGCTCGATCCCATCCTCGCGCGCCTGCGCGTCCTCCGCGGCGTGGTCGGTGAGCGAGGGCTCGGAGCGAAGGGTGGTCACGCCGACACCTCTTCCCGAACTGAGACTGTCGGCTTGGAGGGGGTAAGGACCAAGGCGGTTCGGATCTTCTTCCAGAGCTCGGGGAACCGCTCCTGCACGACCTTTGACATCTTCGCGTCCTCCTTCCACTCGACGCGGAAGGGGAAGTAGGCGTGGTCGATCTCCTGGGCGAAGGCGGCAAGGTCGGGCTGGGACCATTTGCGTGCCAGCTTCGTTACCACCTTCACCGGCCCCACGCTGGTCGTCCCCTCCTCGCGGAGCAGGGGGGCCACCTCGGGGTGCGCGAGGATGGTGGTTTCGATCTCGAGACGACGGTCGCGAGCCGCGGTCTCGCGCGCCTTCGCCTCGAGCAGGGCGGTGGCCAGGTCGAGCAGGGTCGGTGCGTTGGTGGCTGGCTGTCTCATGGGGTGGCTCCTTCGGTGGTGTTGAACAACGCCCGCCATTGCTCGGGCGTGAGGTACCAAGGCGAACGAGAAAGCCCGGTCCGATGACCCTCGTAGGTCCAGGGCGGGGGCCCGGCACGCAAGCAATCGACGCAGAGCACATGCCTCGTTTCCTGGCGCATCGGGGTGCGCCGGTCGCTGCCGCGTAGCGGCCGCTCACAGAAGTCGCAGTGGGTCGGCTTGGAGGTTGGTTGGCTCATTCGGTCGGTCGCTGGTTCGGTTGTTCGCTCGCTCAGTGGTGCCCGGCGGCGAAGGCGGTGCCGCCGGGCGGTGCGACGGCCCGGCCGCCCCCGGGTGAGGGAGAGTATACACGCCAGCGTGTAAATGGCAACACGCAGACGTGTATTTTTTGGCGACGCTAGAGACCGAAGGTCCGGCGGGACGGTTCAGGCGATGTCAGGGGTACTCGACGAGCTCGCGCAGGGCCTGGCGTCGTTCCTGTGACAGCGAGTTACCCAGCCGCAACCATTCGCGCTCGGCGAGCGACAGATCGGCATGCTCGAACATTGGACCTTCCCCGAAGTACAGCCACTGGATGCGTACATCCAGCACCTGCGCGACGAAAGGCCAATAGACCGAACCCGAGTCCTTGTCTCTCTCCATAGCACTGAGTCGTTGCTGCTTGAAGTTTTCGCCGCCTGGGAGCCGCTGAACAGCGGCGATGACGGGTCCCTGCTTGAGGCCGCGAGCATCCCGAGCTTGCTTCAATCGGGCGCCTTTGGTCACGCCGGACAGACTACGCGCCAGCGTGTTGGCGTCAAACACGCAGGCGTGTTGACGATTGCACACGCCTGCGTGTATAACGGCTCCATGAACAAGCCAATCGGGTCTGATGCGGTCAGGAAAGCGGCCGAGTTGGCGGGGGGGCAGCTTGCCCTCGCCAAGGCTGCCGGGGTCAAGCAGGGTCATATCTGGGCCTGGATCAACGAGCGCCCCATCCCCCCGGAGCACTGCGCGGCCGTGAGCGTCGCCGTCGACGGACAGGTCACGGTCGCGGAGCTGCGTCCGGACATCGCGCGGATCTTCGGCGACGAGGAGACGGCGGCATGACCCGGGAAGCCGTCTGCAAGGTCTGTAAGCGGGGCTTCGAGCGCGGGCGCCACTCCCGCCGCCACGAGTGCGGAGCTTGCGCGAAGGTTCGGTATCGTTTTCGCGAGCGCTTGCGTGTTCACCAAGGCAAGCCGCGAGCGCACGGCGCTGTCCGGCGCGCCATCGAGAAGGGCTTGCTGCCGCCACTGGACGGCCGGGTGCGCTGCGTCGACTGCGGGCGGGACGCGGAAGTCTACGACCACCGCGACTACGCCTATCCCTTGTTCGTCGAGCCGGTGTGCATGAGGTGCAACAGCCGGCGGGGGGCCGGGCGCTCGGCGCCAGCGACAGAGCCGAAGAAGCGACCAACCGGTCAATGTTTGCAGTGCGGTGTTTCGATCGCTCATCGACATCCGGCTTCCCTCTACTGCTTTCCGTGCACTGACATTCGGGCGAAGCGCTCCGCCAGTGAGCGGCGCGGCGTTTCCGCCGCCTAACTCTCCCCGGATCTCTGCCGGAAAGTGCAGGAGAGCATCGCTCATGGATCTTCCGGCATGCAGCTGAGCCTCGAGCTCGACAGCCAGCTTCGCGAGCGCTACCCGACGCTGCTTGACGTGTGCCGGGCCGCGGTCGAGCGCTCCAGGCGACCGAAGAAGGCGATCGCGGCCGACATGGACCTCTCCCCCTCCGACCTCTCCCGCAAGCTTTCCGACAACCCGAGCGACACCCGCCGGCTGCTCGCCGAGGACGTGGTGCCGCTCGCGCGTGCGTGCGGTGACTCGGGCCGGGATATCGCGATCTGGATCGCCGAGACGCTGCTGGCCGACGAGCGCTCGAAGCAGGAGCGGGCGGCGGAGTTGATTCTCAGGCTTGGGCCGCTTCTGCAACAGGCGGCGGAGACGCTGGTGCCGAGGGAGAAGGGGTGAGCACCATCCACCACCCGGTGCACTACAACTCGCTCGGTGCCGTGTGCCGGCGCTGCGGGCACCCGATCGAATGTATTGATGTCGTCGAGCGCATGAACTTCGTTCGTGGCAGCGCCCTCAAGTATTGCTGGCGCGCCGACTTGAAGGGCGGCGTGGAGGACCTCAAGAAGGCGGTCTGGTACCTCGAGCGGGAGATTGCGCGCCGGGAGGGGACGGGGTGAGCGGCGCCCTGCGCGTCCTGGACCTCTTCTCGGGCGCATGCGGGGGCGTCTCCCTCGGGCTCGAGCGCGCGGGGATGACGACGGTGGCGCTCTGCGAGGCCGACCCCTGGCGCCGCTCGCGGCTGCGGCAGAACTGGCCGGGGCTGCCAATCTTCAGGGACGTGCGACATGTCGGAGAGCGAACAACTCGGGCTCTGGGGCGAATCGACGTCGTCGCAGGCTCCCCGCCCTGCCAGGACATCAGCGCCGCCAATCACGCCGGTCGAGGGATCGATGGCGCGCGTAGCGGACTGTTCTTTGAGTTCACCCGAGTCGTCGCCGAGCTCCGACCGGCGTGGGTCCTCGCTGAGAATGTTCCTCGCCTTCGAACTCGCGGAGGTGACTGGGTGCTCGCCGAGCTGGAGGCGGCAGGCTACACCTGCTGGCCGCTCGTGGTGGGTGCTCGACATGTCGGCGCCCCCCATCAGCGGGACCGGGTCTGGATTGTTGCCCACGCCGAACGCGACGGACGCCGAGAAGGACCGCAAGAACCCGTCTCAGCTTCGGCGTCATTCTCCGGGGCTCTACGCGACGATGCTGGCACCGCTGCCGACGCCAGGAAACACCAACGGAGGCCGGATACGCCGGTCTCCTCATGCCACGAGCGGCCTGGGGAAGAGGCAGGTCTCCCTGGAGACGGTGCTGCATCCAGACGGATGGCTCCCGACGCCATCGGCGCAGGACTACGGCAGCAACCGGGGCGGGGCGGCGGGCCGAGTCGGCGAGCCGAGGCCGAGCCCGCGCTCGATGCTCTCCCCGACCGCGAAGGTCAATCTCGAGGCGCCGTCCACGGACAAGTGGGCGGGGGCGAGGGCGCTGAGAGCGCTGATGACGAGCCTTGGGGCCACTGGAACGCCGGCCCTGGCGCGCATCTACGGCTGGCTTCAGGGCTACCCACCGGGGTGGCTCGACGACAGATAGCGGCCTTCGGCGACGCCGTCGTGCCGCAGGTGGTCGAGGCCATCGGGCGGGCCATCGTGCGGGTGGCCGCGTGAGCGCCACCAGTGCTATGCACCGGGCATGCACTCGGGCGTGATGAGCTCCACCACCGGGAACGGAGGCCCGCCACCGGGGAACCTCGTGTTTCTGGGCCCGAACTGGCAAACCGAGTTCGAGCGGCGCGAAGCGCAGCGTGCGCAGTCACCCGATGTCGCATTCCGGGATGTCCTTGCCCGATCGGGCTTCGAGCCGGGCGCGGTAATAGCCGACAGCAAGATCCACCGCTTCGCCGGCCCCGAGGAGCGCCGCGGCCGCCGCAGCGGCTGGTATGTGCTGCACGTGCTGGGTGATCTCGCCTACGGTGCCTTCGGCGACTGGCGTCACGGCAAGCACACCTGGTGCTCGCGCGACTTAGGCGAGCTGGCCCCCGCCGAGCGGGCCGAGATGGACCAGCGGCTACGTACCGCGAAGGAGCAGCGCGAGCGGCGACAGAAGGAGGCGGAGACGGAGGCCATGGCGCGCTTGCGAGCCGCTCGAGCAGGCGACGGGCACCCCTACCTCGTGCGCAAGAAGATCGGCGTGCACGGCCTCACGGTGGACGAGGAGGGCTGGCTGCTCGTGCCGGTGGTGGACGAGGACGGCACGATGCGCAGCCTACAGCGGATCTCGCCTACCGGGACAAAGCTATTCCTGGCCGGCGGGCGAACCCGGGGGTGTTGCTGCGTGATCGGAGAGCCCGGGCGCACGGTCTATCTCGCCGAGGGCTATGCCACGGCGGTGACGGTGCACGAGGTGACGGGGCAGTGCGCGGTGGCCGCGTTCAGCGCGGGGAACCTGACGCCGGTGGCGAGGGTGCTGCGGGCGCGGTGGCCGACCGCGCACCTCGTGGTGGCCGCGGACAACGACCGCAAGACCGAGGGCAACCCCGGCCTGACTCAGGGGCAGGCGGCGGCCGCAGCCGTCGGGGGCCGGTGCGTAGCGCCGGTGTTCGCAGGCGATCAGGGCACCGATTTCAACGATCTGGCGGTGCTCGAGGGGGTCGAGCGGGTGCGGGGGCAGCTCGAGGAGCGGGCGGTGCGGCTCATGCCCGCTACTCGCTGGGCGGGCAAGGTGGTGCCGCCGCGGGAATGGCTGCTCGAGAGTTGGATCCCGATGCAGCAGACCACCGCGCTCTACGGAGACGGGGGCACCGGCAAGACGCTGCTCGCGCAGCAGATCGGAACGGTGGTGTCCCTCGGGCTGCCGTTCTTGGGGATCCCAACGACGGGCGGCGTCGTGCTCGGGTACTTCTGTGAGGACTCCGACGAGGAGCTCCACCGCAGGCAGGCGGACATCAACGCCTGGGCGCGTGTCGACTACCCGGCGCTCGGGCGCTGGTACCCGGTCTCCCGGGCCGGGGAAGACAACCTGCTCATGACCTATGACGCCGGGGGCACCGGCCGGCTCACGCCATTCT
>Ga0326597_10000605_pt1 | contig 62764 bp, 58 predicted proteins | sample RVTome_12_FD_203789 | JGI IMG/M metagenome (GOLD analysis project Ga0326597, IMG submission 203789) | Soil microbial communities from uranium-contaminated site in the Upper Colorado River Basin, Wyoming, United States - RVT100D185 | ecosystem: Environmental > Terrestrial > Soil > Contaminated >...
GTCCGATGGCTGTCCAAGCCAATCCCTGTTATCTTTCCATTCATCTTCATGGCTGTCTCCTTCCTTAAGACCACGAATGCCGGGCATGTTACCGCCCGGCAGGAGACAGCCTTTCATGGGATTACGAAACTTCGGCGGAGGGCAGGGTCCATGCTTGTGTCCGGGCGCGCCGGGCGGGTGGAATACGTTGTCGAAGGAAAGGCCGGGGGATCGTGACCGCGTCATTGAGATAGGCCTCTCGCTTAGCGCTCGCGGCTCGTACAAGGTGCGCCGTCCTCGAACAGTTCGGCTCCGAGGACTACGTGGCGTCGCCGATGAGGTAGATGCGGTTTTTGCCGTCGCGTTTGGCGGCGAGGAGGGCCTCGTCGGCGCGTTTCAGCAGGTCTTCGGGGGTGGCCGCGTCCCAGGGGTAGGTGGCCAATCCGCCGCTGAGGGTGAGTCGGCCTTGGCCTTCGGAACCCAGTAGGGGGAATGGCTCGGTGCGAAGGGCCGTCTTAACCCGGTCGAGGATGGAGAGGGCGCATTGCGGATGTTTGGACCCGACCGTCCGCGGGCCTTCCCGATCCCAAAACACCACCGCGAACTCGTCGCCGCCGTAGCGGGTGACGATGTCCTGCTCGCGACAATGCCTGCGGAAAAGCTGCCCGGTGACGCGGATGATCTCATCGCCGGCGTCGTGCCCGAAGCGGTCGTTGTAGGTCTTGAAATCGTCGAGGTCGAAGAACAACAGCGTCACCGGGAAGTGCTCGGCCTGGGCCCGTTCGAGGATGGAAGTCAGCTCCTCGCGCAGGAAACGTCGATTGGGCAAGCCGCTACATTCATCCGTGACGGCGAGCTGCCGCCATAGGCGGTGTTTCGAGGCCGCCGCGAGAATGTGGCTCACGACTCCGGCGTAGTGGGTCAATTTCTGTGCGTCGTCCAAGGTGTACGGTCGGCCGAGCCGCTCGCCGACGGTCAATTGTCCGATGACTCCGTTCTCACTCGTCAGCGACGCGCTCAACACGGGTTTGGTCACCAATTCGCCGCTGGACGCCGCTGCGCCTTCGACAATCACCATCGCCCCGCGGGCGCCGAGGGCGGCGTGAACCAATGCGGCGAGTTTTTCGAGCAGGACCATCGGCTTGGCACCCAGATTGGCAAGACTCTCGGCAAGCAAAGTTAGTTCCTGTGTCGTGGCCGGTGGCGCGGCCATCAATGATGGCGTAGAGCGCAAACGAACGTACCCGACGGCGGCGTCGATTTCATCGCCCTTGATCGGCAAGAGGACGTAGTCATTGGCTCCGCATTGCATCGCCCGCCGGGTGATCGGCTCGGCCTCGGGCGTGCAACAGAGGACGAGGCGTGTGGACGGTCCGGCGGCCTCACGTAAGCCCGCGACGGCGTTGTCCAGTTGCGCGGCGGAGCCGTCGACGCGAGCCAGCACGGCCCGCGCGGGCTTTCGAGCCAGCTCGGCGATGCCTGAAAGGTAGCTCTCACACGAGGCGACCTCCCAGGTCGGATAGCGCCCCCGGACGTCGTCGATCCAACGCGAATCTTGGTTGGACCCTTCGCCCACGAGCAAGAGCCGATCGCGTTCGAGCGTGTCAGGGGCCATGCCGGTCTGCGCGCTCATGGAGCACCTCGGGCGCGATCATCGTCATCGGGCCAGCGCGGGTTCGGGTCGTCCCCCACGATCGTTGCGATGTCATCGCTCATCAGCGCCCGCAACTCCTCCTCGGTCAACAATGGTTCATAGGAGCGCGTATGGGCGGGGGTTGGAGACGATTGGTTTGAAGCTTGAGGAGGGGGCTCGCGAAAAGTGGGTGCGACGCGAGCCGGGCGATCGCTATACCGTAGCCAGGGAACGCGGGCGGGTTTTCGGGCATCCTCATCGTCGATGCGGGGTTGGCCAACGGGTGCAAAGGGGGCGGCATGGTCCACGCTTGTGTGGCCCTGCTGGGCGATCGCCGGTGACATAGACTTGGTCTTGTCCGCCACACTCTCGGCCGCCTGGGGAGGGGCTTTCATCGTCATCGGCGTTGGCGGACTGCCCGCCAGCTCCTCGAGGACTTCCTGCGTCAAGGGACCCTTGGCGCCGAGTTCGACCGCCCAAGCAATCCGGGACTCGGAGCGGGCGGAGGCGTAAACGTATACCTTCAGGTCACGGCGGAGTTTAGAGACAATGGAAAAGAACTCGAACTCCGCCGCAGCCAGCCCGTCAATGCAAACGATCGCCGTGTGTGGCGGCTCCGGCGAGCGGCGCAGCAGGAGCGCAAGACCACGATACACATCGCCAGCCCATTGGGGCTTTAGGGGCAAACTTTTCAGAAGGTCGTCAAACGGCGAAAGTCGCAGACCTGCGTCCGGCGAGGCGGGCGGCTGCCGACGGACGAGCAGAACGCGATGACGTAAAGTGTTGGATGCGTCGGCCACTTGTCGGCTCACTCCCGCACGGCAAACGCGCATGCGCAATACCCCGCTTTTTAAGTGTAGGGAGGCGTCACACATGGGTCAACGCCATTCGAGCTGTTGCGGCGTTACCAGACGATGGGCCTGGCGGGGGGACATTTTGCACCTTGAAGGCGAGGGCGGGGTACGTACAATAACCGACGATCGTCCCTGCGGAGCGTTGGGACGTCGTGAGGGCAGCCCTGCGGGAATGAAGGGGCGGCCCACCAGCGGCGGCGCTGGGTTCATCGGGTTATAGGCACAAGCCGACAGCCTTGGTCTTCGGCATTGTTCCCCCAGGAAGCGCATTCCTTGTCGGACTCCCCTGTAAACGGATGGATGCGATTATGACCCTTTCGCTGCTCGCGGCCGTGCCGGACGGTATCGGCTACATCAGCTTCGTGAAGGCCGGCGTCGTCGTGCTTCTGCTGTTGGGATGGGCTGCGGCGGCGCAATGGATCGATCGCGACACGGACGTGGTGAAGACCAAACGGGAGCAATGGAACTTGATCGTTCTTGCGGGCGGAGCGGTGGCGTATTTCGTCTTGTTCGTGCCGCCTTGGTCGGGCGGGTTGTTCATGCTGGGCCTCACGTTCTGGTTGCTCATCGCCGGCGGATCGATGCTGGCGTACCTGGTGCATCGCAACGGTCGGGTCGTGCCCGACGGGAGGATTCTGACGCTCGGCCACGTCAAACGAGTGGTTTCGCGCGGGGATGGTAGGCGCGGTTTGTCGGAAAAGGGCATGCGCGTCCGGATCACCAACCACGCGGGAAAATTCGTCGATTCGCCCAGGGAGCCGGAAGAGGCGCGGGCGTTCCAAAACGTACAGGACTTTCTGCATGACATTCTTTTACGCCGCGCCGCGGATGTGGAGATGGTCGCGGGCAAGGAATCGTATCGACTCGTGGTGCGGATCGACGGCGTGGCGGCGGAACGTCCCGAGGGCATCCCGCCCGACGAGGGCGAGCGGATGTTTCGGTATTTCAAGAAGCTCGCGGGGCTTAACGTGGAGGAAATCCGCCGGCCGCAGAGCGGGCGGATTCAGGCGTCGCTGCTGAGCCACAATGGAGAGCCGCCTTACGCTGAGGTGCGCACCTCGGGGACCACGGCGGGCGAGCGGTTGAGCCTGCACATCCAATCGGGTCCGGTGTTGATGCGTTTCCCGGACCTGGGGATGGCCCCGGCGCGACTGGAACAGGTGAAACAGTTCTTGGCCAAATCGCACGGGCTGTTCCTGATGAGTGCCCCGCCGCGTCACGGATTGACCTCTACCCAATACGCCGTTCTGCGAAGCCATGACGCGTACATGAACAACATCCACGCCCTGGAGCGGCGCAAGTTGATCGATCTGGACAACATCACGCAGCAGGTGTACGAGGGCAACAACGCCGACGTCAACTATGCCCGCATGTTGCAGTCGGTGTTGCGCCGCGAGCCGGATATCGTGCTGGTGGGAGACTGCGAGGACCGGGAGACGGCGAGGATCGCCACTCGGGCGGCATCGGAAAACCGCAAGATTTATCTGGGCATTCAGGCCAAGGACACCTTCGACGCCCTGGGCAAGTACCTTACCCTCGTGGAGGACAATGCCCTTGCCGCCAAGGCAATGCTGGGGCTTTCCAATCAACGACTGATCCGCGTGTTGTGCAAGGACTGTCGTGAGGCCTTCCAGCCCGACGCCCCGACGCTTAAGAAGCTCAATCTGCCGGCGGACAAAATCGAGCGTTTCTACCGCCCACCCACGGAGCCGAAGCTGAATAAGCGGGGTAAGGAGATCATCTGCCAGACCTGCCAGGGAACGGGATATGTCGGGCGAGTGGGGGTGTTTGAAATCTTGGTCGTGGACCCCACGGTCGCGAAATTAATCGCCGAAGGGGCGACGATCGAAAAGATCAAGGCCCAATGCCGCAAGAACAAGATGTACTATCTACAAGAAGAGGCCCTTTTGAAAGTCATTGACGGCACGACGAGCATGAATGAAGTTTTGCGATGTCTGGGCGGCGGCGAGAAATAGGGGGAGGAGACGATTCCATGCTGTTGTCACTTCTGTTTTTCGTCCTGCTGCTGGCGATCGCGCTCAGCCAAGCGACCAGGGGATTCTTTAGCGCCCTAATCATGACGGTTCTGACCCTCTGCTGCTGCGCCGCCGCGGTCGCCACACATGAGTGGATTGCAATCCATGCTTTGGCGCCGTACTGGAAACCGGACTTCGCCCATCCGCTGGCAATGGGGGCGACGTTTGGGCTGTCACTGCTCCTCCTGCGTTTGGTGTTTGACCGGCTCATTCGTCGTTCGTGCTTGTTGCCCGCCTGGGTGGATCGGGCCGGGGGCGGCGTCTGCGGCCTGATCACCGCGGAAATCATGGTAGGGATGATCGCCGTCTGTGTGCAGATGATTCCCTTCGAGGGCGGTTCGATTCTGGGGTATTCGCGAGTGACGCCGATTCCGCGCAACCGTCCCGGCGGCGAGCAGGTCAAATCCAAGGGCGAGGCGGAGGCGGAGTTGTGGTTAAGGCCCGATCGGTTTGCCATGGCGACGGCATCGTTGCTTTCCCGCGGCATTTTCAGCGGGCGGCGCAGTTTCTACACCGACAACCCCGACGTCGTGGAGGCCGTCAGCTGGGTCAACGCCGTCCCCGCGACCGTTTCGCGATATGCAAAACCGAAATCCATAGCGATTGTCTCGACCGAGCCGGTGCAGTTCGTTTACCAGATGGCGCCAGGGAATGAAAAAGAGCACCGGCCGACGACTTACGAACCGATCGAATCTAAGGGCGACCGTGAACTGCGAATGGTGCGTGTTCAGCTCTTGGGGGGGGCCAGAGACGAGCGTAAGACGCACACGTTTACACCGCGGCAGTTCCGAGTGGTTGGACGGTTGCCGGACGATACTTATCAGCAATTCACGCCCATTGCAATCCAACAGGAGGACGCGACACAACCGACGAACCGCCATATTCGCTTTATCAAGGACCGAGGCGGCGATTGGCCGATCATCGATGAAACCGTCATTCCGCGCGGCGATGACGATCAGGTCGAATTGGTGTTTGAACTTCCCAAGGGGTTCGAGCCGAGCTTTGTGGAATACAAGCGCGGAGCACGAGCGGCGTTGTCCTTTGACGCCGCGGCGCAGGAACGCGAATCCCCCGGGCGATCGAAGCGAACCGAGGCCGGTCCATCCGCCGCCCCCAAGGACGAAAAACGGTCGGGTGCCGACGCGCCGCCCTCGGGAACGGCGTCCGCTCCTTCGACGCCGCCAAGCACCCCTCCGAGCGGCAGTGCACCCGAGTCGGGGCGCGGGGGAAACATCCGCCGGATGACGACTCAAGCGGGGAAATCGTTGTTCGGCGATCGGATGCCTATGGAAATGAAATCTTATCGGCAACTCCAGAATGCGGAGATTTCCAGAGGCGCGCTCACCGACGGCCACTTGGTCGGGGAGGTCGATCAGCAGGCATCCGGTACGGACAGCGCCGTGACCAAATTCGCCGTACCCGAAGACCAACGACTGTTGCAACTCAACACGGGGTTCCTCCAGGCGCGGAGCGGGCTTGGTCGGGCGATCAGCTTCGCCGTAGGCACCGCGCAGAATTACTTCGTAACTGTTGAGGGGGGCAATCGTTATCAAATGGTCGGTAAGTACGCCATTGCGGATGTCAATGGGACAAAGATCATTGAAGTCCAATACTTCAGCAACCAGGCCGGGTCCATCGGCGGAGTCGGCAAGTTCGACAAAATCAAAGATGCTGACTTGAAAGGCGACTACCAGCTTGTATTGCTCTTCCTGGTCGATCCCGGCGTGCGAATCACTTCGTTCAGCACCGGCGGCGACGCGACCCGGGCGGACGACCTGACCGCCGAGAACCTTGTTGCACCGAACTAAGTAGAGACGCGGAGTCCTTTACCCCAGCGAGCCGCGACCTTTAGGTCGCGCGGACGTCCGCGCAGGCTAAAGCCTGCGGCTCGTTTCTGCGTTTCTACTCAGCGATGGGAGATCTTTGAGTTCCTTGATCCGATCACGGAGTCGGGCGGCGCGTTCGAACTCCAAGGTCTCCGCGGCCTCGAGCATTTCCTTCTCCAAAAGGGCGATGAGCTCCGTTTGGTCAAGTTCTTGTTCACTAAGGTCAACCGCTTCGGCGGCCACCTTGTAGGCGTTGACCATCTTCTCCAACGTAGAACGGATTCCTTTTTGCACCGTCTCCGGGGTGATGCCGTGCTCTTCGTTGTATTTCAGTTGCAGGGTCCGGCGACGGGTGGTCTCGTCCATGGCCCGTTTCATGCTCGGCGTCACCTTGTCGGCATAGAGCACTACCTCGGCGTTTACGTTGCGGGCCGTGCGACCGATCATCTGAATCAACGAGGTCTCGCTGCGCAGGAAGCCCTCCTTGTCCGCGTCGAGGATGGCCACCAATGACACTTCGGGCAGATCCAGCCCTTCGCGGAGCAGGTTGACTCCGACGAGCACATCGAACTTGCCCTCTCGAAGCTCCTTGAGAATGGCCACACGGTCGAGGGTTTCGACGTCGCTGTGCAGGTACTTACCGCGAAGGCCCTCTTGTTGAATGTATCCCGAAAGGTCCTCGGCCAGACGTTTGGTGAGCGTCGTAACCAGCACGCGTTCCCCGGCGGCGGCACGCTGGGCGATGCGTTGCAATAAATCCGGGACCTGGCCCCGCGCGGGACGGACCTCGATGGGCGGGTCGATGAGTCCCGTGGGGCGAATAATCTGCTCCACGACCTCGCCGCCGCACAGCTCCAGTTCCGCCGGACCCGGCGTCGCCGAGACGAACAACACCTGGTTCCACATGCCCTGGAATTCCTCGAAGCGCATGGGGCGATTGTCCAAGCAACTTGGCAAACGGAATCCATGCTCCACCAGCGTTTCCTTGCGGGCGCGATCGCCGTTGTACATCCCTCGAATCTGCGGCAGAGTGGCGTGCGATTCGTCGATGACCAGCAAGAAATCCTTGGGGAAATAATCGACCAGGGTGTAGGGCTTGGCACCGGCGGCGGTGCCGTTGAGATGCCGCGAGTAGTTTTCGATGCCGGAGCAATAGCCGACCTCGCGCAACATCTCGACGTCGTACTTGGTGCGGGCGATGAGCCGCTGGGCCTCCAGCAACTTGCCGTGACGACGCAGCTCCATCACCCGTTTGTCGAGTTCCTCCAGGATGCCGCCCGTCGCGGAGGCGATGCGCTCCTCGGGCATCACGTAATGCACGGCGGGAAAAACGAAGACCCGTTCCAGTTTGCCCAACGACTGCGAGCTGAGCGGGTTGAACATCTCCAGCTTTTCGATCTCGTCGCCGAACATTTCGATGCGGTAGGCGAACTGCTCGTGGGCGGGGTGCAGCTCGACCACATCGCCGCGGACGCGGAACGCACCCCGCTTGAAGTCCACATCGTTGCGTTTGTATTGCAGATCCACAAACCGTTTGAGCAGCTCGTCGCGGTCGATGGAAGCCCCAACGTCGAGGACGCAGACGGCCGCCTTGTAGTCTTCGGGCGAGCCCAGTCCGAAGATGCACGACACGCTCGACACGATGACCGCGTCGCTCCTCGAAACCAGCGTGCTCGTGGTGCTCAGGCGAAGCCGATCCAGATCGTCGTTGCGCGAGGCGTCCTTTTCGATGTAGATGTCGCGTTGGGGAATGTAGGCCTCAGGTTGGTAATAATCGTAATAACTGACGAAGTATTCGACCGCGTTGCGAGGAAATAACTCACGGAACTCCTCGTACAGTTGGGCGGCCAGGGTCTTGTTATGGGAGATGACCAACACGGGTCGGTTGAGGTTGGCGAGGACGTTGGCCGTGGTGAACGTCTTGCCCGAGCCGGTGACGCCGAGCAGGCACTGATACCGCGCCCCGCCGCAGAAGGCGTCGGTCAGCTTGGCGATGGCCGCGGGCTGATCGCCCTTCGGCTCAAACGGACTGACAAGCTCAAACCGATCGGACATGGGTACGCTGCCACTTTCGTTCATGCTTTCGGCATCATAACCGAGGCAAGAGCGCAGGCGAGCGGAGGACCGCCCCAAAAACATCAATCAACCATGCCTCTGGCGGATGGGACGCGAGGAAATATACTGTGAGGCTTCGCAGCCCGGCTGCGACCCATCGCACCGGCTGGACGGCGTCCGCGACGGACGCCGGATACCAGTCGCATGGCGGCGTCTTGGCGCGGACGCCGGCGGTGGGATTTGACGTACCGGCCGCATCGGATCCGATAGGTCACGTAGACTGTCGGCGATGGCGGGGTTATACCGTAAGTGCCTCGTGAGAAAACCAGGTGCGTGACGCCTTCCTGTGGATCGTACTAGCGGCGTTCTTCGTTTCGACGTTGGCGCTCGCCGTTTATGGGCTTCATCTTTACGCGCTGCTCTACCTCTTCCGTCGCAAAGCGCCTACGCGGCGACTCGAACAGCAAGCGACCATCGCGGCGTATCATCGCGATCATACGTTGGATCACTGGCCCCTGGTGACCACGCAACTTCCCATCTACAACGAGCGTAATGTCGTAGAACGGCTGGTCGAGGCCGCGGCCACCATCGACTACCCGCTCGATCGTCACGAAATCCAGATTCTCGACGACAGCGACGACTCGACGCGCGATAGAGTCGATGACATTGTTCGGCGACTGCAATCGCGGGGAGTGGATGTCAAAGTCATCCGCCGCGCGAACCGGTCAGCGTATAAGGCCGGGGCGCTTGCCAATGGACTCGCCCGCGCTCGCGGGGAATACGTGGCCGTCTTCGACGCTGATTTCGTTCCGCCCAAAGATTTCCTTCGACAGGCTATCCCCCTGTTGGAGGCGCAGCCCGATCTGGCCTGCCTCCAAGGACGGTGGAGCCATCTGAATCGGCACGAGTCGTGGCTCACCGAGGCCCAGGCCCTGGGAATCGACGGGCACTTCGCCATCGAGCAAGGGGCGCGAGCGTGGAACGGATTCATGATGAACTTCAACGGAACCGCGGGGGTATGGCGCAAGGCGGCCATCGACGATCCGGCGGTGGGCGGTTGGAGCGGCGATACGCTTACGGAAGACCTTGATCTCTCGTACCGCGCCCAGCTCGCCGGTTGGAATCTCGATTATTGCTTGGATCTCGCTTGTCCGGCGGAACTCCCCGCAACCGTAGGTGCCCTCAAGGGCCAGCAACGTCGTTGGGCGACGGGGTCGATTCAGGTCGCCCGCAAATTGCTTCCCCGCGTGTGGCGGGCCCGTCTTTCGCTCGCCGAGAAAATCGAAGCGACGCTGCATCTCACGCATTATTCGGTAGCCTTGTGGATGCTGCTCCTGGCGGTGATCGCCCGCCCCATGCTGATTGTCGCCTCGGAAGGCAAGGTCTTTGGCGAATGGTTCTGGATCGCATGGGCGGCGATTTTGGTTTCAGCGCTTGCGCCGTCGTTGGTCTATGCGTATGCCCGATATAGCCTGGGCGGCCGCTGGTCGGGCTTGCGAACAATCCCCTCCATGCTCATCCTCGGTTGCGGTATGTGCGTAAACAACTCATTGGGAGTGCTTCGCGGTCTTTTCGGCTGGGGCGGCGATTTCGTACGCACCCCCAAATCGGGAAGCGCCGATACCGCCCGGGCCGACAGCCATTATCAGGCCGCGGTCAATCACACTTGGATCGCGGAGGTTGTTTTGGGCATCTACTCGTTGCTATCGTTCATTGTCTATTTTTCCCAAGCGCAGCGGGCGTTCAGCGTTTTCCTCTTGCTCTACGCGATCGGGTTTCTATGGATCGGCTGGTTGTCCCGCTTTGGGAAGCCGAATCGTTCGAGCGCCGCCGTGGAAGGCGCACCCCTGCTAAGGGGCCAAGTGACGACCGCCGAATCTGCGGGCGCGGCTCAATGAATCGTCCGTCCCGCCCCCCCCGACAATGGGACAATCTCTCTTTCTTGACACCGGAACAAGAGAGCATAAGGTAGGAGCCTTGGAAATGCGCTATGGCTACACAGGTCATCAAGTCCGACCCGCAGGGGATGGGTGCCGACGCGATTCGCGAAGCTGGTGAGGTTTTGCGACGCGGCGGGCTGGTGGCGTTTCCGACGGAGACAGTTTACGGGCTTGGCGCCCGGGCGGACCATAGGGGGGCGATGGAGCGGCTTCGGGTCGTCAAATCCCGCGAGCCGAACAAGGCGTTCACCGTGCACATCGCCTCGCGCGACGATGCCCCTTTATACGTTCCGGGGTTCGGGGGCCTGGCGGCGCGTTTTGGTCGCAAGGCGTGGCCCGGGCCCTTAACGCTGGTGGTGTCGGTGGATGACCCGTCGTCGGCATCGGTAATGGCCGGGCGCAACGGCAGGGCGGCAGAGGCGATTTATTACAACCGCACCGTAGGACTTCGTTGTCCGGATGACGGCATCGCCCACGGTTTGCTCTTGGCGGTAGACGCCCCAGTCGTCGCTGCCAGCGCCAACCTCGCGGGCCAGGCGCCGCCCCGCACCGCCGCCGACGTGCTTCGCGGGCTGGACGGCCAGATCGATCTTTTGATCGACGCCGGTCGTACCAAGTATGCAAAGGCTTCGACGGTGGTTCGTGTGACCGGGTCATCTTACGAGGTCGTTCGGGAGGGAGTTTACGACGCGGGCATTGTTGAACGGCTGTCGACCGTCCGGCTGCTGTTCGTTTGCACCGGTAACACTTGTCGCAGTCCGATGGCGGCTGGATTGGCACGAGGGATACTGGCGGCGCGGTTGGGCTGCAAGCCATCTGAGTTACGGGCTCATCGCGTCGTGCTGCAATCGGCCGGCACCAGCGGTGGGCGAGGCGGCGCCTCGGCGCACGCGCTCGAAGTGATGTCCAAACGGCGGATCGACCTTTCGGACCATGTCTCGACCTCCCTCTCAGCGGACATGGTCCAACAGGCCGACTACGTCTTCGCTATGACGCGGGTGCATCGGGAGACGATCTTACGACTGGCGCCTTCGGCCGAGTCGAAAGTGATGCTTCTGCTGGATAATGAAGACGTAAGAGACCCGATGGGCAGCGAGGTGGAAGAGTACGAACGCTGCGCTCAGACGATCGAGCGCGGCTTGCGCGCCCGTTTGCAAGAGGTGATTGTATGAACGTAGCCCTGTCAAGCGACCACCGCGGTTTCCACGCCAAGGAACGGATCAAGGCCATTTTGCAGGCGGCCGGGCACAACGTGATGGACTTCGGCTGCGACGGCCCCACGAGCTGTGATTACCCCGACCACGCACTGGCCGGGGCGACCTCGGTGGCCTCGGGCAAATCCGAGCGCGGCATCTTTTTCTGCGGAACGGGGATCGGAATGTCCGTGACGGCCAACAAGGTAAAGGGGGTCCGAGCGGCTTTGTGCCACGACGAACTTACCGCAGAAATGTCCCGCCGTCACAACAACGCCAATGTCCTGTGCTTGCCCGCCGATTTGCTGGGCGACGAACTGCTGTGTCGGGTGGTCGACGTCTGGTTGAAGACTGACTACGAAGGAGGCCGCCACGACCGACGGTTACAGAAGATTGCAGACTTTGAAAACAACGGTCAGTGTGGCCGATAATCTCCGGCTTGCGCCCGGCGCCTCCCACCCACGAGCTGAACGACCGTCCACCGCCTTGACGCGCAGGTGTGTGTTCACGTACCCTGTCGCCTCAATGACGGCCCCCATCGTCTAGTGGCCAAGGATATCAGGTTCTCAACCTGGAGACAGGGGTTCGACTCCCCTTGGGGGTAATATCGCGGGTTGGAGACAGCCCGCATTTTCATGCGCGTTTGTGCCCACCGGTGCATCGTAAGTCCCTGTCTTTTTCATAGGTTGCGGATCATCGCCCATCGGCGTCGGCGTTGCACCATCGCGTACGCTGTTGAGTGGTTGGGCGCAGGAAAACGGCAAGCATTCCGGCAAGACGTTTTCGTCGGTTCCCGTCGCGCGGAGTTGTTCGTTCCGTGGCGTGGACAGGTCCGGCAGTCGCTTGACCGCTTCGTTGAGCGACCCGCGAAGCGTGCAGGCATACACGTCGGCGGTCATATTGATCGTGGCGTGTCGCATCAATTCTTTCGCCGTCCGCACGTCAACGCCCGATCGCAACAGCATCGTAGCAAACGTCACGCGCAGCGAATGGAAATCGGCTACCCGGCCTGTGTCGTCACGGTAGGGGATTCCCGCCGCTTTCAGGTCGCCGCGCAGCATTTGGACGATGTTCTCCGGGCGCGGAAGCCGAAACACGCAAGCCGCCGGATGCTTGCCCGTCAGGAACGCCCGCAGCTCGCCAGCTTGTCGGTAAACGCGGGCAGCCGCCGCACCCGCTCCCCCCACCGGAATTCGACGTACCACCGCGACGCGATCCGGCGTTTGCCGTCACGGTCCCGGTACGTTGTCTGGAATAGTCGCATGATGCACCTACTTTCCGCTAGGCGGGAATCGTGACCCCGCTTCGCGTCGCGCGGTCGCGAAGCTTGGCAATGGCCGCCAGCGATGCTTCGCTTGGTCGCAATGTGCCGCGCTCCCAGCGCGATACCGTCATCTTGTCCACGCCGATCCGTTCGCCGAATTCTGCTTGCGTCAGCCCCAGCGCTTCCCGCAGCGACGTGATAAAGCCCGGACTCGGTGGACGATCCAATCGCTGCGCGAGGGCCTGGATACGATCTAGAAATCGAACGGCGTCGGGCAGAAACGCCGGGGAACCGTCACGATCCTGTGTCATCCATCGGCCCGGCACCTCGACAAACAGAGTACGCCCGTCGGGCAGCTTCATCGTGTAAGGAAAGTCCGGGTTGGCGAGCTGCGCGGCCGGGGGTCGCCCGCGGCGTCTTTTCATTGCTTTCGTCGGCATTGCAATCACCCAACTAATAGAGTGTGATAAAGACCGTGAACCGGCCGAGATCGTCCGTGTCAATCACGCAAACCAGTTCCATCGGCAGACCGTATTCCGCCTTTCCCTCAATGATCCACTTGGGCCGGTCGAATTCGTCACGACCGTCGAATCGCACGTCAGCCGGACTGTCGATTACCACCAACACGTCCGGCCAGAAAAACCCGCGTTCCGCCAGTCGCTGTCGGAAGTGCGGGAGCAAGCGAAAACGCTCCTCGTCGATGCACTTGCGGATCAAGTCCAGCGCCCTACGCGCCTTGGCGTCCATGCACGTTAAAGTATACCGCATAATAGGCGCACTGTCAAGTTCGCATCCCGCCCGTTTCTTTTGCTTCCGCCTCGGCGCCCCGGTTCGTCTTATGCTCCTGGCGGGAGGAGGCGTCGTCGGAGTCCGTCCGCGCCAGCATAGAAGTCGCAGGCTCCGGACAAGCCGCATCGCAAGCCAAATCCATCCTGTGATTTCACAGGCCCATTGAACCCAACCCTGAAACGCCGCGGCCACGTCCTTCACCGTCAACAGTTCACTCACGTTTACACCCTTTCAATCGCGGGCCGCACAATTGCGGCCTCTCGGTAGGGGGTGCGGGCGCTTAGACCCTAAGCGCGTGCGCGCGCTCTAAGCGCGCGGGAATCCCCGTCTTTTCAGGGCAAGACTATGCGGAGTTGTTCACGGATTTTTCGCAGCGCCCTAAACAAGAGTCTAAGCGCTGTAAACGTCTAGTCGTCCTTTGGTGGGCGCGTTCGCTTTTTCGACTTGGGTGCAACTCCGTCGTGATCCATGAGCGGCACGGACTTCCCTAACGGAATCGAGCGACTGGCTGGAGTATCAGCTCGTTGTCCGGCGGACGTGCGGAGTTGCGACACCCGTCCGGGCGTGATTTTCATTTGGCGTGCGATCTGTCGGTCTGAATACCCCTTCGCTTCCAAAAACAGGAATTGAAGTTCGCGCGGAGTAGGCATGGTGCGTTTGGAACGCTTCCGCCCTTTAGGGGTTACCGCCCGCGCCCTCAGTTTGGGCAGGCCATGCATTCTTTTGGCGACATCGGGGTATGCTTGCCAGAACTTGCGGATGAGAGCTTCCCCCTGTCCGCTTTCCCACCACTTGTGGAGTTCACATTGGGTGTACGTATCGGCAGTGTCGGGCGGCAGTACCGACCACGCGCTCACGCAGTTTTCCATATAGCGCTCGACGGCTTCGATTGAAATGCCGGTGTGTGCGGAGAGGTAGTGTACAACGGCATTCCAAGGGTCTGAGAGCCCAGGCCAAGGCCATTTTTTTAGGTCTCGGTCGTGACGGAGTCCCTTCCATCCCTCCAAGTCGCGTCTGCGCAAGAGCCACCGAGCAAAGAGGTAGACTGGAATCTGCGGCTCGTTCGCCATTCCGGGGGAAAGGGTACGCCCGCAAACACGTCAATTCAACGCCTTGCGGGTTGGGGCACAAATGTGGTACGATAAAGCGTCGTTTCGTTTCGACGTTCGTCGGTGTTTTGGAGGCTTAACCATGTCGCGGTTTATGTTTGGGTTGGTGTTGTCAGCTTGTTTGTTTGCGACGGGTCTGGTGGGGTGCGGTTCCGAGGTCGGAACGAGCCTCAACACAGCCTATTCAATCTGCTATGATGCTGGCGCGACTACGGAAGAAATCGACTTATGGGTGCGCACGTTTCGGATCGCCCGCAACGATGGCGTTCCTGGCAGCGTCGCATTAGGGGCATTCATCCCGGCGTGCGGCGCGGACTTGGGCTGCCAGGAGTGCTTGACTGCCTTGGTCGACGCGATGTTTTAGCTGGCGTCCCGCTCTTTGCTCGTCGAGTTTTTCGCGCACGCACGCGGGGTTCCACGCGGTCGGCACGTCAAGGCCGGGGAACATGCGTTGTACATTTTGGAACCGTGCCGCTACACGGTGAGGGAAAAAGACGGCGACACGGGCGAAGTAAAAGAGGCTTCCATCCTGCGCCGATTCAAGGCCGGGGCGCGGTTCGGCTACGAACAGACCGACGGCCAAGCGCTTCCCGAACGTGAAGCCGAGTCGCGGTTCATCGACGGTCTGCCCTGGTCATCGTCCGCGCGCCAAAATCGAATTCGTCCTGTTTTCAACACACCTGCCTCGAAGTTTGCCCAGCGTCTCGAACACCGGATCCCGCTTGTGCAACTGCGCAGGTCATCCAAAATCGAAGCAAGCTCCGCTGGTATTTCAATAATACAAGGGAATGCGGGTCATTCAGGGGACTGACCACATGGATCTCGTTGTCGCCGGCGACAGCCGCCAATAGGCGGCCTAGTGGGGTACTCGATGATTCGCCTGATGCCGAAATCGCCGGCTAAACCCGTTATTATCGGTCGCAACAATGTCTATTGACGCGCACGAATCAGTTTGATACAGTTGGCTTCAATGACGGGCCCAGTTTCGACAACGTGGACCATTTTAGGTTGGTGGTGGCGCACCGCTTCCGCCGGGTTCACGTTTGCCCCGTCCCGTTCGTCGTAGTTCCGTAAACTGACAATCGGTGGGCAAAGTTGACCCGGCACCGGAAATGTTTCCGGCGGTCGGGTTCTTTTTTTTGTTTGGTGCATTGTGGATTCAGAACAACGGTTGCGAATTTTGGTGCAGGAATGTGCCGGGGACTTGACCACGCCGGTGTCCGCGTTCCAGCGCTTGCGGCCTCTTGGCGCCAGGTTCCTGTTGGAATCCGTCGAAGGAGGCGAACGCTCGTCGCGCTATTCGTTCGTCGGCCTGGGGGCGGCGGCATGGCTGCGGGCGGACGCCGAGGGGACGTGGTGTGCCACGTTGGGGCACGAACCGGTGCGAATCGGTCACGCGAATGAGGATCCGTTGGACGCGGTGATTCGGTTTGCGCGGAGGTACTCGTGCGAGCCGGACCCGCGCGTTCCGCGACTGCTCGGCGGATTGGTGGGTTACATCGCCTATGACTACGCCCGTCGTCTGGAACGGCTTGGGTCGCGGCCGGAGGGCGTCGTAGCGCCGACGATCGCATTTGAGTTGGTTAGCGAGCTTCTGGTCTTCGATCATCTCCAGCATCGCTTGCACATCGCGGTTCTCGCGGATGAGAACCGCGGTCGCGTCGCCGACCGGATCGAGGAGGTGAAGACGGCGCTCTCCGGACCGGAGGCGACCCCGGTTCCACCGCAACGCGGATTGAGCTTTCGTCCGCTGATGAAGGACGACGACTATCGCCAAGCCGTCGTGAGCTTGCAGGAACACATCCGAGCGGGCGACATTTTTCAGGCCGTTCTCTCCCGCGAAGTCGAGGTGCTCAACCCGCCCCCCATGTTCGAGGCGTATCGCGCGCTGCGACGAATCAACCCGTCGCCGTACATGTTTTTTCTGGACTTTGGGGATGTTTGTCTGGCGGGTTCGTCTCCGGAATCGGCGGTTCGACTCACCGGTGGTCGTGCGTCTTTGCGCCCGATCGCGGGCACCCGCCCCCGCGGTGGGGATGAGGAGCAGGACCTGGCGATGGAACGCGAGCTGCGCGAATCGCGGAAGGAAATAGCCGAGCATGCGATGCTCGTAGACCTTGCGCGAAACGATCTCGCGCGGGTGGCGGCGCCGGGCACGGTTCGGGTTCGCAAGCTCGCTCACGTCGAGCGCTTCTCGCACGTCATGCACTTGGTAAGCGACGTTGACGCCGTGTTGGAAGAAGGACGCGATGTCGGAGACCTGATTCGCGCCACCTTCCCAGCGGGGACGGTTACAGGAGCACCGAAGATCAGAGCGATGCAGCTCATTGACGAATTGGAAACGACGCCGCGCAACTTGTACGGCGGGTGCATGGGATACATCGGGTCGGACGGAGCGCTGGACATGGCCCTAACGATTCGCAGCGCCATGCGCATCGGGGGTCGAACCACGATCCGGGCGGGGGCGGGGATCGTCGCCGGCTCAACCCCCGAAGGTGAGTTGGCGGAGTGTCAGGCGAAGCTCGGCGCGCTCATGGCCGCGTTCGAGGAGGCTGCGGGACCAGCCGACGGCTCATTGCATCCAGCTCTCGACGGGCCGATTCGTCCCATTCACGAGAGGGCCACGGAGGCCACACCATGATTCTGGTGATCGACAACTACGACTCGTTCACGTTCAACCTCGTCGACGAATTGCGATCGCAAGGCTTGCAGGTCGAGGTTCGACGAAACGATGCCGTCGCCGTCGAGGACGTTCGCGGTCTGCACCCGTCCCACATCGTCATTTCGCCGGGTCCGGGACATCCTCGCGATGCGGGCATCTGCCTCGAGCTCGTTCTTGAAATGGGACCGACCACACCGATTTTGGGCGTCTGCCTCGGCCATCAGGTGATCGGGTTGGCGTACGGAGCCCGAATCGGACGCGCCCCCGCGCTGAGGCATGGCGAGGCGACGCGGATCTATCACGACTCCGCCGCCCTGTTTCGTGGAGTACGAAGCCCCTTCGAAGGCGGAAGGTACCACTCGCTCATCGTGGAGGAAGAGGGTCTCCCCGCGGAGTTGGAAGTCACCGCGTTTACAAGCGACGGTCTCATCATGGCCATGTCCCACCGAACTCAATCAACCTACGGCGTGCAGTTTCACCCGGAGAGCATTCTGACTCCGGACGGGAAGAAAATTCTGAGGAACTTCGTTCAAGGTCACGACCAATGATCCATGATGACCAATCCGTGACTAGCGGGACGCAGGACGTGGCGATGGACCTCGACGAATCGGCGTTTGTGCGTTCCAGTCTGACTCGCCTTCAGGCGGGACGCTCGCTTTCGGAAGATGGCGCCGCGCGAATGATGAGCTTGATCCTCGCCGGACGGGTCGGGCAAGTCGGACTCGTGCGTTATCTAGAACTGCTCGCCGCGAAAGGGGCGAGCGCCGATGAGGTCGTCGGGAGCGCTCGGGCGCTGCGACGCACCATGACGCCGCTTGCCGTTCCGTTTGAGGTGATGGACACATGCGGCACGGGGGGCGATCGATCAGCGACGTTCAATATTTCCACCGTGGCGGCGCTGGTCGTCGCCGCCGCCGGACAACCGGTCGCCAAACACGGGAATCGCTCTTCTTCCGGAAGTGTAGGCAGCGCGGACGTGATCGAAGCCCTCGGTTTGGGCATTGATTCGGGGACGGATTCGCTGATTGACTCGCTCCAACAACACCGATTTGCTTTTCTCTTCGCGCCGCGTTTTCGCCCTAAGGCGGCGCAAATCAGCGATGCAAGACGTCTCGTCCGCGGACCGACGCTCTTCAACCTTGTCGGACCGCTTTGCAATCCCGCCCGGCCTGCGTTTCAGGTCATCGGCGCCTTCAGTGAGTACGCCGCCGAGACACTCGCCGAGGCCGCGCTACGCATGGAGCCCCACCACGCGATCGTCGTAACCGGACCGGGAGGCATCGACGAGTTGATCCCCTTCGACCAAAACGTGGCGTTCGAAGTGGTTGGCGGTGGAATTCACCGGCACGTTTTCCGCGCGGAACACGCAGGCGTACGGACGTGCGCGCTCGACGCCCTTCGCGGAGGCGACGCCGAACTCAACGCCCGTATAGCGACTCGGATCCTCTCCGGGCAGCGCGGAGCTCCGCGTGACGCCGTGGTGATGAACGCGGGTCTGGCCCTGCTCGCGGCGGGTCGGACGGAGAGTCTCCGAGACGGCTGTGAACAGTGTGCCTCAGTCATCGATCGCGGGATGGCGAGGGATTTGTTGGAGACACTCCGCAAGGGACGTGACGAATCGGGTTCAGGCGCATGACCGGTTTTCTTGACGACGCCTTCGCGGAGGCCCAGCGCCGTGTGGAGAGCTGGCGGCGTGACGACTTGCTGGGCGCGCTCCACAACGCGCCGGTGGCACGTTCCACTGGCGGCTGCTTGGCGGCGGCGCTTCGCGAATCGAAACCGATCGCCTTGATTGGAGAAATCAAGCGGGCGTCTCCTTCGCGTGGGGCACTTTGCCCGGATGTTGACGTGGCAAGCCTGGCGCGGCTGTACGTCGACGGCGGCGCAGCGGCGGTATCGGTTCTGACCGAGTCACGATGGTTCGCGGGGTCGATCGATGACTTTGCCGCAGCGCGACGCGCGACGGGCGCGCCGCTCCTGCGCAAGGATTTCATCGTTGATGAGTACGATCTTGAAGTCTCCTCCGCAATCGGCGCCGACGCTGTTTTGCTCATCGCCGCGCGATTCGGTGCCGTTCGATTGCGATCGCTTCTCGCTTTCGCCGGCGGACTCGGACTCGAAACTTTGGTTGAGACGCACTCCGAGCGAGACGCGGCCACGGCGTGTGAGGCCGGCGCTTCCTTCATCGGTGTCAACAGCCGCAACCTGCAAACGCTACAGGTAGACGTGGAAGGCGCTCTCGGTGCGCTGCGACTCATTCCTCCGGACCGCCTGAGAGTGCTGGAGAGCGGGATCGATTCGCCGCGTGACGTTCGGGCCGCCGTCGAGGCCGGGGCGGATGCGGTGCTGGTCGGCGAAGTTCTCATGCGATCGAGCGATCCGGCAGCGACGATCCGCTTGCTGCTGTCCAGTGTGGAACCCCGGAAGGGCGAGCATGAGACGGGGAACAAATCGGAGTGACTCGACCATGGCGACCTGGATCAAGATCTGCGGTCTTACGAACCTTGAGGATGCGGTGCTTGCCGCGCGCCTCGGTGCGGATGCGCTGGGGTTCGTATTGCATCGAGAAAGCGACAGGTTCTGCGAACAGGGCACGGTGCGGGCGATTCTTCGTGGTGTGCCGCGCGGAGTCACCACTGTGGGTGTGTGGCTCGCGGAACCCGCGGAAGTCGTGTCCGAGACGGCCCGGTTCATCGGATGCGATCTCGTCCAGACCTATGACCCGACCACGGCCCGGGCGCTGCACGCCGAGGCGTTTAACGTCTTGCCCGCGATCCCCCTCGCAGGCGAGGCGATCGGTGGCGAGGACTGGCGGCGATTCTGCGAGTCTTGGACGGGTCGCGTTGTTGTGGATCGTGCACGCGCGGCCCCCGAACGAGCTACTCGGGCCCATACCCCAGGAGACTTTGGGTGGCGCAAACTCGTCTCGACCCTCGGGAAAACACAACAGCTTATTCTGGCCGGCGGCCTGGGACCGGAGAACATCCGGGCGGCGCTGGACACTTATCGTCCGTTCGGGGTGGACGTGGCCTCCGGCGTGGAGTCGGAGCCGGGTCGGAAAGATGCGGAAAAGTTGGTCCGGTTTATTGAGGAGGTGCGTCGATGGGACGCGATGGTCGGTTCGGAAGGTTTGGCGGGCAGTTTGTCCCCGAGACCGTAATTCCGGCGCTGGACGAGTTGGAGCGACTTCGTCGCCGAGTGCTGGTGACGCCGGCGTTCCGGCGGCGTTACGACGAGCTGCTGTGCACTTGGGCGGGTCGCCCGACGCCGCTCTATGAAGCTCATCGTCTGGCCGAGGCCTGGGGCGGTCGCTGCCGAATCTTGCTCAAACGAGAGGATTTGAACCACACCGGTGCGCACAAGGTCCTCAACGCGCTGGGGCAGGGACTGCTCGCCCAAACGGCAAGAAAGCGGAGGATCGTGTGTGAGACGGGCGCTGGACAGCATGGAGTAGCCACCGCGTCCGTCTGCGCGTTGCTCGACCTGTCCTGTACCGTCTACATGGGCGCGGTGGACATGGAGCGGCAACAACCCAATGTGGAGCGAATGCGAATGCTCGGAGCGCGGGTGGAAGCGGTTCAATCCGGCACGCGAACCCTCAAGGACGCAACCAGCGAAGCCATCCGCGATTGGGTCACCAATGTCCGCACCACGCATTACCTCATCGGATCGGTGGTCGGCCCGCATCCCTACCCGCTGTTGGTGCGCACCTTCGCATCGCGGATCGGTCGCGAGGCCAGGCGACAAGTGCGTCGCCTGGTAGGACGATTGCCCGACGCCGTCGTGGCGTGCGTGGGCGGCGGATCGAACGCCATGGGAATTATGCACCGTTTCGTTCCCGACCGGGCCGTGGACTTGATCGCCGTCGAAGCAGGCGGAAAGTCGTCCAGACCGGGAGAACACGCCGCAAGCCTGAACGCCGGTCGACCGGGCGTGTTGCACGGTGCATACTCGTTCGTTCTCCAGGACGACGAGGGCCAGATCACCGGATCGCACTCCGTTTCCGCGGGATTGGACTACCCCGGCGTCGGACCCGAACTGGCCGCACTTCACGAATCAAAACGGCTGCGCGTGGTGACGGTTCGCGATGGGCAAGCCCTGGACGCATTCCATGAATGCAATCAGTGTGAGGGGATATTGCCGGCGTTGGAGTCGGCGCACGCCTTGGCCTTCGCCAAGAGCGAGGCCCGAAAACGCCCCAGAGGCGCGATCTTGATGATCAACTTGTCCGGTCGCGGCGACAAGGACCTGCGCACCGGAGCGACTACAGAACGGGCACGACACGGAACCCGCAGGACCGTGGATTTGAGAGAAACGAAATGTCAGTAAGCGATCAGTCACCTACACCCCACTCGGATCGACTTGAAAGGAAGGAATCGGGACAATGAATCTGGAGAGCATGTACACACAGCAGAACTACGACCTCTACACGGAAGAAGAGCACCGCGTGTGGAAGACCCTTTGCGATCGTCAGGTGCGCTCGCTCCGCGGGAAAGCGTGCCGGCAGTTCTACGAGGGCTTGGAGCGGACCAAGCTCGACCTGAACCGAGTACCGCGTCTCGATGACATCAACCGCGAAATCACGCCGATCACGGGCTGGACGGTTCGCGCGGTTCCCGGTTACCTCGACTCGCGATATTTCTTCAAGAGTCTGCAAAACCGCATGTTCCCGACGACCGTGACGCTGCGCTCCGCCGACAGTCTCGACTACATCGAGGAGCCCGACATCTTTCATGACGTGTTCGGGCACGTCGCGCTTCAGGCCGATGCGGTCTATGGAGATTTGCTGCGCTCGTTGGGCTCGATTAATGATCTAACGACCACGGATCAAGACGTGCTGGAGATCACCCGTCTGTTTTGGTTTAGCATCGAGTTCGGCCTGATTCACGAGGGAGATGATATCAAGATTCTCGGGACCGGTTTGCTGTCCTCGCCCGGAGAGGCGGTTCATAGCTTGTCGGACACCGTCACGCGAAAGCCGTTTCGCCTTGCGGACGTGGTGGCTCAGCCCTTCCGAATCGACGTGTACCAAGACGTGCTTTTCGTGGCCGAGTCCCTGCAACAGTTGATCGAGGCGTCCAAGGTGTTGATCTACCAGATCAAAGAGCGCAATACGATCCGCTGGCCGGCAAGGGAGCGTCTGTTGCGAGATCGGACCGATCCTCAGGCGGATAGGAAATAACAGAAATGCGCACGATCCCTGACGCGCGATCGAAGGAGCCACTCGCAAAGTCGGCGCCGCTTTCCACGGACGGTCTCGTCGAACAAGCCATCCGAGCGCGCTGCGATCCGGGAGGAAAGGCCCTCGTTCCCTTCTTCACCGCCGGATTTCCGAACGACGGCCGATTCGTGGAAGCCCTCCGGCAGGCCGCTGACGTAGGCTGCGACGTCGTCGAAGTCGGCGTGCCCTTTTCCGACCCCCTCGCCGACGGACCGGTGATCCAAAGCGCCGGTCAACGCTGTTTGGAACGGGGGATGACCGTTCGTCGTGCGCTGGACCTGATCGAGCGGAGTGCCGTTCCCCTTCCCGTGGTGCTGATGAGTTACCTCAATCCCCTACTTTCTTACGGCGGAGAGCGTTTGCTGCGTGACGCGCGGGCCGTCGGCGTCCGCGGCTTGGTCGTTCCCGACTTGCCGTTGAAGAGTCGTGTGCCGTCGAGAAAACTTCCTTCGCCGACCGGGAGGTTCGATGCACTCGACGCTGCCGATCAGTTATTCCACGGCGCGCTCGAACGGATTCTTCTCGCCGCGCCGACAACGCCGAAAACCCGCCTCGCTTTGATCGGTCGTCAAACCCGTGGATTCCTGTACGCGGTGACGGTGACCGGCGTCACCGGCGTCCGCGATCGATTGCCGCCGGAAACCGCCGAATTTCTTCGTCGCGCGAGAGCGGCCACGCGGCGTCCCGTACTCGCGGGGTTTGGAATCGCAAGTGCCAATGCTGCGGCACACATCGCCATTCATTGCGACGGCGTGATCATCGGCAGCGCCATCATCGAGATTCTACGGCGCGGCCCCGGGCGTGAATCCATCAAGCGGCTCGGTCGTTTTCTGGTCCAAGTTCGACGCGCGCTCTCCGAGCGCAAAGGACGTTAACATGCTGATTCTGATGAGCGCCGGGGCCACTCTCAAACAAACCGGCGGGATCCTGGCCTTGGCGGAAAGTTTGAACTTGAGACCCTACCTCTCCCAAGCCCAAGGTCGCAGGGTCGTCGCCCTCACCAGCGAGGATGCCGCCTTGACGGCGCGGCTCGAAGGAATGCCCGGCGTACACGAAGTGCGCCCCTTGGGGTCGGGGATCAAATTGACGTCGCGTCATTTTCGGTCGCAAGAAGGTGTCGTGGTTGTCGGCGGAGAGTGCGGTTCGCGGCGCGTCTCCATCGGTCGCGAGTCGATGGTGGTCATCGCCGGACCTTGCGCAGTCGAAGATCGTGAAACGCTCCTGGCCGGTGCCCATGCGATCCGCCAAGCCGGCGGCGACATGCTCAGGGGCGGCGCTTTCAAACCACGCACCAGCCCCTACATGTTCCAAGGTCTGGGAGTCAAGGGCCTTGAACTGCTCGCCGAAGCCCGGCAGACAACCGGATTACCGTTCGTTACCGAGGTACTCAGCGTTGATGATCTGCCTGCCGTCGCCGAATACGCGGACATGCTCCAAATCGGCGCGAGGAACATGCAAAACTTCGCCCTACTGCGAGCCGTCGGCGAGACCGGCCGTCCTATCCTGCTCAAGCGCGGGATGATGGCCACGATCGACGAGCTTCTCATGTCCGCGGAATACATTCTGGCCACAGGCAACGAATCCTTAGTCCTCTGCGAACGCGGGATCCGCACCTTCGAAACCAGCACCCGCAACACGTTGGATATCGCCGCCGTCCCCGTTCTCCGCGGTCGCACCCACCTTCCGATCATCGTCGACCCCAGCCACGCCGCCGGCCACCGCGACCTCGTCGCTCCTCTCGCCCTCGCCGCAGTCGCCGCCGGCGCGGACGGCCTGCTCATCGAAGTGCATCCCGACCCCGATCGCGCGGCCACCGACGCACAGCAAACGATCCCAAGTAACAAGTTTGCGGAAATGTTGCGACGAATTCGTTCCGTCCACAAGTCCGTTCGGAGCTGTGAAGCGACCCGTCGTGACATGGTCTAGAGCATTCTCAGGCCTTGTGTAGCGATCTTTCGGCACCGCCGGAAGATGCCTTGGCGCCTTTGCGGAGTGACGGTCCGTAGGGCGTCGCCGATTCCGTCCAGAAGCCGATCCGCCGTGCGTGTGGTAAGGTCAGGTCGCTCGAAAGTGAGGTTTCAAGCGATCCCGTCGATCTCCGCGTAGGTCGGGGCGCTCCGCCGTAGGCTGCGCGGCCGTGCGGCCGGAGTTTGCTTATGGCCGCGCTGCATCGTCAGTGTAGCGGCAAACGAATAATAAACGTTGTTCCTTTTCCCAATTCAGAATGGAAGGTCAGCGTCCCGTCGTGCTCATGAATGATTCGCTGCGTAATGGACAACCCCAATCCCGTCCCGCCGGATTTGGTGGAAAAAAAAGGTCGAAAAACGGCGTCTTGGTACTGTCGAGGAATTCCCACCCCGGTGTCGGCTACGGCTAGAAAAGCACAGTCGCCATCCATGCCGGTGCCCATCCGTAGTTCTCCGCCGGCAGGCATGGATTGTTGGGCATTGATGACGATGTTGAGCAGCGCCTGACGGAGCAGCTTTTCATCCACCGGACAGTGCGGAGGATCACAGGCCGCGTCAACGGTGACGCGAATGTGGTGGGCACTCAATAACGGTTCACAAAACTCGACCAAACGGGCGAGGACGAGGTTCAGATCAACGTCTACGCGCTGCAAAGCATACGGCCCGGTGAGATTCAGGAATTCGTCAAAAAGCGATTGCAGCCGTTCGGCTTCCCGACGTAAAACGTCCACTTTCAGCACGGCCCGACGGCGGACATCGCTGGAGTGAGAGTCGAGGTCCTGAAGTTCCTCAGCCAGTAGCTTTAGATTGATCATGATGGTGGAGAGGGGATTGCGCAGCTCGTGGGCCAGCCCGCCCGCCAACTCGGCAAGCTCTATCACCGCCCGGCGCGGGTCCCCCGACGCGGAATGATTCGAAAGTTCGTCAGGCGTGGACATGGAGACCGCGGTCGACTCCAACAGAGGTTTGTAGGAACGAGCCGCGGGCTTCAGCCCGCGCGGCGACTCCGCGCAAGCCCCGCCTTCAGCGGACCTCATTGGCTAGTGCCGTTTCTAGAAAGGTCATACCGTTTTGCCTTTGCCCGCTCCCTGACGGTCGCGGCTCGGAAAAACTGCATTCCTGTAACGCCGCATGGGCGGAACCCGAACGACCTTTTTGGAAACGGCACTAGGTAGATCGCTGTTGCTTCTCTACTTACTACGCCGCGGGCGTCTCCGAGGGCGGATCCGGTAACCTACGGCGAACATTACGGGCTTGGGGCCCCTTGTCGGAGTCCCTGAGTTCATATTCCACTATTTCGCCGTCCTTGAGGCTCTTGAAGCCCTCGCCTTCGATGGAACTATAATGGACGAAAACGTCCTTGCCGCCCTCGGTTCCCTCAATGAAGCCGAATCCCTTTTTTACGTCAAACCACTTCACCATACCGCTCGGCATGACAACCTCCTTGGCCCGATAGGGAAGGTTCACTCATGCACGTTGAATCGACGCGACTGCGAAGCGTTGCAGAACTAATTGGCCGGCGCTTCGCTACGGAATCTGCGGGCCGCAGGCTTTGGCCTGCGCGGACATCCCCGCGAACTGAAGCTCGCGGCTCGCCGGAGTCGAGGATTCCGCATTCCGATTTAATTCGATTTTGCCGCCGCCGCTTCCTCCAAAACCGCCGCTTTTCGCGACAGCTTAATGCGCCCTTGGTCGTCGATGGAGAGGACTTTGACCCGCACGCTATCGCCGATCTTAACGACCTGATCCGCTGATTTCACGTATTCCGTGTCCAGCTCGCTGATGTGACACAGTCCGTCCTGCCCTGGTGTCACCTCAATGAAGGCCCCGAAATCCTTAATGCTGCTGACCCGGCCGGTGTAAATCTTACCGACTTTTACCTCCGCGGTGACGGATTCGACCATCTCCAGAGCACGTTGGGCCCCTTTCATGTCGATACAGGCGATGAGCACGGAACCGTCGTCCTCGATCTCCACCTTGGCGCCGGTTTCGGCTTCAATCGACTTGATGAACTTACCGCCCGGCCCAATGATCTTGCCGATTTTCTCCGGATTGACCTTGATAGTCAAGATCCGCGGGGCATACTCGCTGGTGGTCGAACGCGGCGCTGCGAGGGCGGTCAACATCTGGCGGAGGATGTCCAATCGGGCTTCTTTGGCGAGGGCCAGGGTCTCGAGGATCACTTCCTGAGGCAATCCACGCCCTTTCAGGTCCAATTGGACCGCGGTGATACCCCGTTGCGTGCCCGCCACCTTGAAGTCCATTTCCCCGAAGTGATCTTCCTCGCCCAGGATATCCACCACCAGTTGCCGCTTACCGCCTTTTTCAAACATTCCCACGGAAATGCCGGCCACCGGCTGTTTGATCGGCACGCCGGCGTCCATGAGGGCCAGGCACCCGGCACAAACCGAAGCCATGGAACTGGACCCGTTGGATTCCATGATTTCCGAGACCAAGCGAATCGTGTAGGGGAACTTCTCCGCCGTGGGAAGCACGGCCTGGAGCGATTTCTCCGCCAGATTGCCATGCCCGATCTCGCGGCGGCTGGTGAAGCCGACCCGCTTCACCTCCCCCGTGCACAGCGGCGGGAAATTGTAATGGAGCATGAACTTCTTGCTGTACTCCTCGGTCAGCCCGTCGACGATCTGTTCGTCGCGACCGGTGCCGAGCGTAGTCACACACAGCGCTTGCGTTTCGCCGCGCTGGAAGAGGGCGGAGCCGTGCACCCGCGGCAGCACGCCCACCTCGGAGACGATAGGGCGAATATCCCGCGGCCCGCGACCGTCCGAGCGCTTGCCGTTCCTAAGCACATTGTCAGTGAGGATTTCGGCCTCGATGTGATCGAGGATTTCACGGACCTGGTTCCACGTATGTTTCGCCGATTCACTCGCGTTCTCGGGCGCGTACACCGCCTTGGCGGCTTTATAGACGTCGTTGACTGCTTTGTAGCGGTCCTGCTTGCCGGCGGTGGAACGCGCGGAGCGGAGAGCGTCGGCGTATTTCGATCGAAGCTCCGCCTCCAACTCGGTGGTCGGGGGAGGCGGGGTCCACTCTTTGGGCTTACCGGCCTTGTTTTGAAGCTCTTGGATCATCCCGCACAATTCGACGATCGCCTTTTGGCCGAACGCGATCCCGTCGGCCACGACCTGCTCGGAAACCTCCATGGACCCGACTTCGATCATGTTCACCGCGTCTTTGTGGCCGGCCAGGACCATTTCCATGGTCGCGAATTCCAACTGCTTAAGGGTGGGGTTGAGGACGTACTCGCCATCAACGTACGCGACGCGGCACGAAGCGCTCGGTCCCTCAAAGGGTAGCGACGATACACAAAGGGCCGCAGAAGCCCCCAGCATGGCGAGTATGTCCGGCTCGTTCTCCTGGTCGGTGGACAGCACCATCGCTTGGATCAGCACTTCGTCCACGAATCCCGCCGGGAACATGGGCCGCAACGGACGGTCGATCATCCGCATGGTCAGGATTTCCTTCTGCGTCGGACGCGCTTCGCGCTTGAAGAACCCGCCCGGGAACTTCCCCGCGGCGTAGGTCTTCTCGCGGTAGTCCACGGTCAAGGGGAAAAAATCCACGCCTTCCCGCGGCGGTCCGGTAATCACCGCGGCCAGCACCACGGTGTCAGCATAGGTAACCACGACCGCCCCCGCCGCTTGTTTCGCCATTTTGCCGGTCTCCATCCGAAGTTTACGACCGGCGATCACTCTTTCTACAAACTGATGTTCCATAGTCAATCCAACTGTCTCTAGTGCCAACTCATCAACCATTCGTACCGAACCCAATGCCCGGTACCCGACAAACCACGTCTCAGGATCAGATTTCGAATAGGAAGCAGGGCAGGTAGGGCTTTCAGGGACACGGGAAGCAGTCCAGCCCTCGAAGAGCGAACGCTTCGTTATTTGCGTAGGCCCAGGTTGGTGATGATGTCCTTGTAGCGCGACCGATCGGTCTGCGTGAGGTACTTGAGCAAGCTCGCCCGGCGACCGACCATCTTGAGCAACCCCCGACGGGCCGCATGGTCTTTCTTGTTGTCCTTGAGGTGTTCGGTAAGTTCGAGGATGCGGCTGGTTAATAGCGCGATCTGTATCTCCGGCGACCCCGTGTCCCGATCGTGGACACGGTAATTCTGGATGATCCCCGTCTTCGCGTCAGCCGTCATTGTCATCGTACTACGCCGTTCTACGCCATCCGTCGTGCCATCGCTACGGACGCTAACACCTTACTAGGTCAAGACTTACATCCAACCAAACCCAACTTCCATCCTTTTCATTGCCCGCAATCTACCCCCAACCGTAGTTCAACGCAAGCCCCGTAACCGGAGTTTTTTTCGATCTCTGACGGTACCCAAAAGCACGAACGAAACCGTTTCGAGACCAAATCCGTCAGCCTTTTGACTTTTGCGCGATGCTCAGTCATCTTGGATGAACCGAATTAGTCCATTGGTTTTCGAGTACCCGAATTGGGGAGGGGGGTTTGCAATGACCAGGTGGTTTCGCACGGATACTTCAGCGGCGTTGGGTGTCGCCTTCACGGCTCTTGCCGCGACGCCCGGTATGGCGTTCGCGGAGGGACGGAATTCATACGACCGGCAGTTGGCCAGGGAGCTCGCCCGGCAGGGGTTCACCGGGAGGATCGAATCCCAACTGGAACAGCGCTTGGGTCGCCCGATCCAGCCGGCTCTTGCCGACCTCGGACGGCTCGTTTTCTTTGACAACATCCAGGGCCTGCACAACGACAATTCCTGCGCGGGCTGCCACGGCCCCAACTTCGGCATGGGCGACTCGGGCTCCATGGCCATCGGCATCGGCAACAACGGCATCATCGGTCACGAGCGGACCGGAGCGCGGAACCAGCGTAAGACGCCCGTGATCGTCAACTCAGCGTTTTTCCCCAAGCTGATGTGGAACGGCCGCTTCTTTGCCCCCACCGACGACCCCTTTGACAATTCCGCCGGCTTTGTGTTCCCCGCGCCGGAGGGAACGACCCGTTTCCCAAGCGGCGACGATCGGTTCCCGGTGCTCCTCGCCGCTCAGGGACACATTCCCCAGACCGAACTGGTGGAGATGTCCGGGTTCACCAACACCGCGGGCACGATCGGCCCGCTGTTCGATCAGTTTGACGACGGACTTGGCGAGCCGCTTCCACCCGCGGACGATACGGGTACTCGCAATGAGCCGATCCGCGAAGTCGTCCTGGCCCGCTTCAACCATTCACCCGAGTATCGCCGCCTTTTCGGGGAAATCTACAACGGCGGTCTGCCCTTCCCTCAAGGCGGAATCGAATTCCACATGATCGGCCAGGCCCTCGCGGAGTTCCAGATGTCTCTGACCTTCGCCGATGCACCCCTCGATCGCTTCGCTCGCGGAGAGCACGGCGCCATGACCGACCGGCAGAAGCGCGGGGCGCTGCTCTTTTTCGGCAAGGCCCGCTGCGTGGCGTGCCACGCCGTGGCAGGTTCCGCCAACGAAATGTTCAGCGATTTCCAAAACCGCGTGATCGGCGCTCCGCAAATCACTCCGGTGTTCGGCGTCGGCACGGGAAACGTGTTATTCGACGGCCCCGGCCAGGATGAGGACTTCGGGGCGGAACAGATATCGGGTGATCCCGCGGATCGCTACAAGTTCCGCACCGCCCCGCTGCGAAACGCCGCGGTGCAACCGGCATTCATGCACAACGGCGCTTTCACCCGCTTGGAGGATGCCATTCGACATCACCTCGACGTGTTTGATTCCGCGCGGACCTACGACCCGGTTTCGGCCGGGGTAGACGAAGACCTCACGCATCGCATGGGGCCGATCGAGCCGGTGCTCGAACGAATTGATCCCTTTCTACGGCGCCAGGTTCATCTTTCGGACGATGAGTTCGAGGATTTGGTCGCGTTCGTACGCGACGGTTTAACCGACGAGCGAGCGCTTCCGGAAAACCTCTGCTCGACCGTTCCCGATCAGGTGCCCAGCGGGATGCCCGTTGCAACCTTCGTGGGTTGCGAATAACTGACAGTGGGGTACTACGAGTTGGGTGCATCCCATTTGGTGGGGCGAAAATGTCCCGGGATGTCATTCTGAGCGAAGCGAAGAATCTCCTTACGCCTCTAGATGCTTCGCTTCGCTCAGCATGACGCGAAACGATTACCGCCGCCACCCTTAATGGGATGCACCCCTACGAGTTCCGCGCCCGCGGGGGCAGTTTTCAATTCCTTCTGGACGGTCTATAATCGTCCAAGGCACTCGACTTGACCTGAATTCCGGCGAGACCCTATGCGCGAGCTATCTTGGCTGGCCATCTTCATAGGCGTCACGGTCGGGGCAGCGCTGGCCGCCGCAAACGCCTACGTCGGCCTGAAGGTCGGCTTAACCGTTAACGCCTCCATCCCCGCCGCGGTCATGGCCTTGCTGGTCATGCGAGCGCTCGCCCGCCCGCACTCGATTCTCGAAAGCAACGTGGTGCAATCGATCGGCTCGGCGGGGCAGAGCCTGGCCGCCGGGATGATCTTCACCATTCCCGCCCTGTTCATCCTCGGCTGCGACCCCACCATTACCGAAATGATCCTCTGGGGGACGATCGGCGGACTTCTCGGCGTGTGCTTCATGGTGCCCCTGCGGCGGGTGTTGATCGTCAAGGAGCACGGCGTGTTGCCCTATCCGGAGGGAATCGCGTGCGCAGACGTTCTTAGGAGCGGGGAGCGCGGCGGCGTGGGGGCGATGTGTGTCATCCGTGGCGCGGTGGTGGGCGGGGTCTTTCGACTTCTCACCGGGTTGGGCTTCTGGCCTGAGTACGCAGTGACGCCCGTCCCCAAGCTCATCAAGACCCAAGGCTCGCTCGCCGCCGAACCCGCTCTGCTCGGCGTCGGCTACATCCTCGGAGCGCGAATCGCCGCCGTTATGCTCGCCGGGGCACTACTCGCATGGATTGTATTGATTCCCGCGATCGGTTTCTTCGGCGCTAGCGCTACATCCGCGCTCTTTCCCTCCACCGACCGGCTCATCCAGGCCATGACGCCCGCTGAAATCCACGCCAAATACGTCAAATACATCGGGGCGGGCGCCGTTGCCGCCGCCGGCCTATTGTCGTTGCTCAAGAGCGTACCGACGATCCTTTCTTCCTTCCGGCACGTATTCGTCGGCTTACTTCGCCTTGAGAAACGAACGGGCGACCGCACCGACCGTGACCTGCCGCTTCCGCTGCTGTTCTTGATCCTCGCCGGCCTCGGCTACGCCATGTGGAAGCTGCCGGAAATCCGCTTGAACCACGTGGGGGCCGTCGCCGTTTTGGTGTTCGGCTTTTTCTTCGTGACCGTCGCATCGCGGATCGTGGGGTTTGTGGGGGCATCCTCCAATCCCGCCTCGGGCATGACCATCGCCGCCCTGCTCGGAACCTGCCTGGCGTTTCGCTATTTCGCGGCCGGTGACGGCGTCGACCCGATGGGCGTGAAGGTTGCATGTTTGGCTGTCGGGGCCATCGTTTGCAGCGCCATCTGCATCGCGGGCGATATCTCCCAAGACCTCAAGACCGGTTTCCTGGTCCGGGCGACCCCGTGGAAGCAACAAATCGGCGAAATCCTCGGCGTGTTGACCTCGGTCGCGGTCATTGCGGGCGTGATCCTGCTCCTCGCCAAAAACCAGGGATTCACCCCCTCGCCCGAACATCCCCACCCCCTACCCGCGCCCCAAGCCAACATCATGCGTATCCTCGTTGACGGCGTATTAGATGGGAACCTACCGTGGGCGCTGATCGTCATCGGCGCCGCTGTCGCCGTCGTCCTGGAATTGCTGCACATCCCCTCCTTGCCTTTCGCCGTGGGGTTCTATCTGCCGCTGTCGCTTACCACGCCGATTATGATCGGCGGGATCGTGCGCTGGCTCATCGAACGGCGGAGGCCGGAGAAAGCCGAGGACAACCCCGGCATGTTGACCGCCTCCGGTCTGGTCGCGGGCAACGGCCTGATGGGCATCGCCCTGGTCGGCGTGACCGCGATCATCTCCTGGTGGTGGAGCGACCCGCGGTGGGTCAACCCCGAATCGGCGCTGGAAGAAACCGTGGGCCCCATGCACCTCGTCCCTTGGCTGTGGAGCCACTTCGAGGGCTGGATGCGTTGGAGATTGAGTGACAATTGGTGGCACGGATGCTCGATCTTTCCCTTTTTGCTCCTCACCGTTTGGCTGTGGTGGTCCGCCCGAAAGCGCCCGCGAGTGGTCTTACCCGCCGCCGGGACCGACGGTCACCCCGGCCAAGTTGTTTGATGCCCGTGATCGAGGGGACGACGACGGCATAAGGACGCCGTCGTACAGGGCGAGGAGTTCGTCGCGGAATCGCGACAGACTGAAACGACTTCGGACGAGACCGCGCCCCTCCCGCCCCATCGCTTCTCGCAGGCTCGTACCCGTGGCGAGTTCCATGATCGCCGAGGCAAGCGGATCGGGCCGGCCCGGCGGTATGAGCAGACCGTGGCGACCGTCCTCGATCACTTCGGGGACGGCTCCCACGCGGGTCGCTATGACCGGCAAACCACAGGCAAGGGCCTCCAGCATGGATAGCGGCATCCCCTCGTGGAGGCTGGGTTGCACATAAACATCCGCCCATTGCAGCAACCTCTCCTTCTCCTCGCCGCGCACCGGGCCGATGTAGCGCACAACCCCGGCCAGTGCTCGCTCCCGAATCTTTTGATTCAAGACCGTCTCATCGCCCGCGGTCCCCGGCGGACCGGCCAAAACGAGCTCGAAGGTGAGTTTTTTGGCGTGCAGTTGCGCGCATGCGTCCAACAAATCATCGACGCCCTTCCATTCGTCCATCCGCGCCAACATCAGGAATCGAGGCGCCCCGTCGTGTCCTCGCGTCATGGTTTCCGTCGATGTCTCGACCGCGTTTTCGACCACGACGATTCTCGTCCCTGGGGCCATCGCTTGCAGCTTGCGACGCCATCCCTCGGACAATGCGACCACGCAATCCGCCCGACGCAACGTCCACGCAATGATCCATCGACCGAATACTCCCGCTTGCTCATGGAACACGTCGAAGGCCGCTCCGTGGATGTGAAGAATGACCCGGCATCCCGCCCAACGGGCGAGAGCCAAGTCCAACGCGCTGCGGTAGAAGGAGAAACCGCTGCATGTATGAAGATGAGCAAGGGTCGCTCCGCTACGACGAATCTGCCGCCAAAGCACCAGCAATTGCCGGAAATGTCGGGCAAAGCGTTTGAATGCGACCTCACCCGCGTCCGAGGAAAGCGTGACGGGTACGCAATGGAACCGATATCGCTTGTTGAAATCCAAGGCGAGGATTTGCCCGATGACGCCGGCCATTCCTCCCGTCATCGTCGGATCGGGCCCGACGACCAGAACGGTCGGCGGCGGGAATGGATGAACGGTCGCAGTCACGGGTTTTAACCGAGTGTGGCCGACCCTCTGACGACGTGCGCCGCAACCAATGCGTGAAATGCGGAGGCCTCTTCGGGCAGCGAGTCGGGGTCGGGCAAGGCGAAGCACTTTCGCCCAAAGATTCCGGGATTGCACAAGGCCATCATCGCCCCGCGCCATCCGCATTTCACTTGCAAACCCAGCCGCCTACGCGTCAAACACCCCTCGAGGACTTGAATCAGCCGGTTGGCGCTTTGCGGTTTTCCGTATTCTTTGCATACGTACTCCCTGCCGTCGAGGTTAAAGTCGGCGTCTCGATCGAGGACGCGGATGGCCTTGGAGAACCCTTCGATCGACTCCGCGTACCCACAGTGCGCCGCCGGACAGGTGGTGATCGAATGCCGACCCTGGCACAGCGTCTCCAAACTCAGACGAGACAAGACGCCGTCGACGCGAGGCACGATCGTGACCGTGGACCGCTGGATCGCCCGTGTGACGTCGTCGACGACGCCAAGCGAATCGACATTCCGGAACGCGCTGTAGTCGGTCGCGGCGTCCGCGAGAATCAGGAAACGGACCGTCGGCAACCTGCGAATCAACGTGTCCACCCAGCGCCCGCCACAGAAGTCGCGACGTGCCGTGGGGAGATGGCATAGCACGGTAAAGACGCCCGGCAACGGTTCAGGCTTGTGCGTGTTGAAGACGTGCAGACTGAGCACCGGACCCACGGAGGCTTGAATGCCCATGCGGGCGAGATCGACGACGAGGGTAGGCGTTCGGGCGAGCTGGGCCGCGCCAAGTCGCTGGATCGCATGGGCGAAGGCCCGCGACGGGGCGTGAAACTTCGCCCACAAAACGTCGCGCCCGGTCCAATAGCGCACGATTGGAACGCCCGCGAGTCGGGCCGCGACCATGCTCCGCAGAAACCGATAGTCTCTCTGTCCGTACGAGACCAAGTGGATGACATCGGCTTTGCCCGGTGACGAAGTTTCCTTGCGCTCAAACGATACCTCGACTCCGCATTCCGCGAGCGCGCGGGCGTGATGCGACGACACGGATATGCCGTCGTCGAGTTCGCCGACGAAACGCACGTGCATTCCCGACACTCCGACCTCACCGCGCGTACCGCCGCCGTTCAACTCGGCGCGCGGTCCGACCCTATTCCATGAGTGTGTCGGCTTACCGGACGTTGGGCTTTAGATACGATCGCTACGCACGTTTTCGTTTGGCGATCGGTTCCTTGGCGGAAACCTTCATTTCCGGCACCGCATCCGCGGCCGGCTTGGGCGGCGGAGTCCGTTTGGCGACCACCGCGGCGCGGATTTCCTCGAACAAGTCGGGGTTGTCGCGAAGGAATTGTTTGACGTTTTCCCGCCCCTGCCCGAGGCGAACGTCTTTGTAGCCCAGCCACGCACCGCTCTTGGAAATCACGTCGTCGGCGACGGCCAGGTCGAGCAGGTCCCCTTCGGAGCTGATGCCGCTGTCGAACATGATGTCGAACTCCGCCTCGCGGAAGGGGGCGGCGACTTTGTTCTTGACCACTTTCACCTTGACGTGGTTGCCGGTCACGGCCTCACCTTCCTTGATCGAGGAGATGCGGCGGATATCGAGGCGCACGGAGGCGTAAAACTTAAGCGCCCGCCCGCCGGGCGTCGTCTCCGGGTTGCCGAACATGACCCCGATCTTCATGCGCAACTGGTTGATGAAGATGACGATGGTGCGGCTCTTGCCGATGGCGGCGGTGAGCTTGCGCAGGGCCTGGCTCATCAGCCGGGCCTGGAGTGCCACATGCGCGTCACCCATGGCCCCCTCGATCTCCGCACGGGGGATGAGGGCCGCGACGGAATCGACGATGATGACGTCCACGGAGCCGCTGCGGACGAGCATCTCCGTGATTTCCAACGCCTCCTCGCCCGCTTCCGGCTGGCTGACCAGCAGCTTTTCGAGGTTGATGCCACATTTTTTGGCCCAAACCGGGCTGAGAGCGTGCTCGGCATCGATGATGGCGGCTACTCCACCCTCGCGCTGGGCCACGGCGGCGACGTGCAGGGCGAGGGTCGTTTTGCCGGAGGATTCCGGCCCGAACATCTCGACGATTCGACCGCGCGGAAGCCCATGCCCGCCGAGGGCGAGATCCAGCGACAGCGCCCCGGTGGAGATGCCGTCGAAATCCGCGTCCATCTTGTCGAGTTGCATGATTGCGCCCTTGCCGTAGGCCTTTTCAATCTGCTGCAAGGCCCGACCCAAGGCCTCCTCTCGCTTCACGCTTATGTTGTCCTGCATCACCACTCTCATTCTGCACCTCCTCGGTGTGGCACTGCTCGAAGAGCAGCGCTTTGCTTGTCTACGAGCTTCCGCTCAGTTTCGCTCTCGTCACCACGCTATACGACGGCCCTTTGGGCGACAACACGGACGACATCAGAGTCAAATCACTCGCCGATTGCCGGACGGATTTGACTTTCCCGCCCTCCGCCGCCGCTCGCACTCCCTCCGCCGATCGACCCTCCTTCGCTCGACCGACGGTCAAGTGCGGCGAAAAAGCCCTGGTTTCTCTGGGAAAACCAATCCCTTCCAATTCATCTTCGACGGCGTTCACGCACTCTTGCAATGCCCCCGACCCGTCGTGCGTACCGACCCAGACGATCCGGACCGGGCCGCGCGGCGGGAAACAACCGCATTCGGTCAACTGAATTTCAAAGGGCTTTGACCGCGCTGCGCTTCTTGCGACTGCCTCGGCCACACGCGGGACTTCGCCGTCCGGGGTCTCTCCCAGGAACTTGACGGTGAGGTGCAACTGCTCGGGCCGGACCCAGCGAACACCGTCCGTGGCCCGGCCCAATGCCTTTTGCGCCTCTTGGAGCGCGTCGCGAACCTCATCCGTCAATTCAATCGCCACGAATAGCCGCACGCCGTTCGATCGTACTCCGTCTCGTTTACTCGAACCTTAACATCCGCACAAACTGATCCACCCGCTGATCGATTTCCGCGCGGGTCAGCTTTTCCACGCGGCGGACGGAAAAATCCTCAATGACAAAGGACGCCGCCACGGTGCCGCGGACCAGGGCGCGCCGCAAAGTTTCAAAGTCGGTCCGCCCCCGCGCGCTAAGGTAGCCCAGGCAACCACCGGCGAAACTGTCACCGGCGCCGGTGGGGTCGTGGACGGTTTTCGTAGGAAACGCGGGCACGGCCGCCGGCCCGTCGGGCGTCAGCAGCAAGGCTCCATGTTCCCCCTTCTTGATGATGACGAACGTAGGCCCCATCGCCAAGATCGACTCGCCCGCCTCCATCAGGTTCATCCGCCCGGTAAGCTGTCTGGCCTCGCCGTCGTTGACGATCACGCCCGTCACCAACCGCAGCGTCTCCAATAAGGACTCCCGCTCGGTGGTGATCCAAAGGTTCATTGTGTCGCACACGATCAACTTCGGGGAACGCAGTTGGGACAGCAAGTCGCGTTGCAGCGTAGGGTGAGTATTGGCGAGGAAGACGGTCTGGCTGTCGGCGAAGACCTCGGGCACCCTCGGCCCGCGTTCGGCGAGTACGTTGAGGTCCACCTCCACCGTTTCAGCGGCGTTCATGTCGCCTTCAAACCGACCGCTCCAGCGGAAGGTCTTGCTCCCCTTGCGAACTTCCAGCCCCCGAAGGTCTATTTCCCTCGTGGCCAGCGTCCGCCGGAAGCTCTCCGGAAAATCGTCCCCGACGACGCCAACGAGCCGCACCGGCACGTACTGCGACGCGGCCAGCGTGAAATACACCGCCGACCCGCCCAGGACGTTCTCCGCCCGCCCGTAGGGCGACGCCACCGTGTCAATCGCAATGCTGCCCGTTACCAACAAAGACATCGCCGCCGCCTCGCGCATCCTTTTCCCCTGCCTGTCGTATTGGGCAATCTACCCCATCATCGACCCGTCCGCAAGTCAAATGTTAGAAAAATGTTAGGGTTTGCCATTGAGCGCTTAGGCATGGTCACCTGTTTGTTCTTGAAATCGCTTAACTCCTTTACTAACAACGGTTTACAGTACATTTTCTCATTCGGTCTTGGACGTTACTGTACTTGTTCGGAGGAGCAACTGGTTCCAGTATCGGAAGTTGTCCAAAATGCAGATTCTCGGGAACCCATGTGTTGATCAAGAAATTCCACCGCTTCGAGGATGGAATGTTGATTTCGCTTAGCCTATGTCTGGTAAGCGTCGCCATCCCACCCGCACTATTGTCGGCCTGGGCACTGCGCAGGCGCTCCTGACGATGTGTTTGCTGCCGGTTATGCGATCCGCCGACGATCGTCGCCGCCCCCACCTCCGAAGGAGATGGGGCACCCGCTGACTCAACTGCCGATCCCGCCTTTATCGGGGTACGTTCTTGCTTTGATTTGACCATTGCGGCTTTCAAATGGGTTCGTTTTGCAAGTACAGTTTTTTTGGAAGTGTCACATGGTGGCACCTGGCAAATGCTGAATGCGGAATGCTGAATGTCGAATGGAAGGAACAGGCACGAAGGCATTGAGGCATGAGGCATAAGGCAATAGGCACCCCTCGAGGGCAGGCTCCACCACGTGGCCACGAAGAAAAAGCGGCCGATTACGGCGAGAGGAATGGGCGCAAGGGGGATTTCCATACCCCAATAACTTTACGGGCGCGCGGTGGATGGATGATCGTGGACCGATCAGGGGGTTGGGTGCGTGGGAAGTCGGTTATCTTGGGCGGTTAGAATCGTTGAGCACACCGCGCACGTGGCTGTACGCGAGTCCTCCCATACAATCCTTCGATATGTTCGACTACTTCGCCGAGAACAATTGGGCAGTTCAACGAGTCTGGTTTGATTTCCTAAACGGGAGATATACTGGTCGCGGTCTCTTGAAATGGCACCCGGATAATGGGTTCTACCTTGACGCTTTCCTAACCCGTCATGGTCCACCACTTCCGTCCACCATCGAGTGGGGAAAACCGCGAGTCCTTCGCCCGGAGGAGCTAGGGCGAATACGAATGCGACTAGGTCCGGGCGCTCATGTGCTTTCAGCCCCCATTTGCCTTTCGGATCAGATGGAGCTGTTCAGCGACGATCGACTGGAAGTTGATTTCCATTCCGCTCTCTTTGTTGCCCGTCGTTCAAACGTACCGACGCAATCGAATCATTCGGGAAGGGCACTTCTCGAAGTTGGAAAGAGACTAATCTTGCCCGACTCGTCGACAACAGAGGTACGTGTAGGGGGGAAGACAGTCCGACAAGCCGTCTCAAGGGATTGGATTGATCACGAGGAACCATCCCTTTCGCTTCGAGCGTTCACCGAGTCCGACAAGTACATGCAAACCGAGTGGTTAATGCCCTCATCGGAATGGTCCAAGATGAACGCATGGCGGTTTGCCGAGGCGTTGGGACTGGCGACCTCGATCGTATCCGGAAAAACCGTGCACTTGCTGGAAAAGTCTTGTGTTAGAGGACAAATCGAGTACCACGAACGCCGCTCCCGCCGTCCGGTGACAGATTTGGGATTGATGAGGTTAATTCCCGAACCCGGCTTCGTCCCTAAAGACATCCTTGTCCACTTAGCAAAAGAAATAGCGCGAGATGCGAAATACGAAAAAATTGCGCGAAACGTGTTCAACCAACTTGCCGAGGCTTCACGACAACAGACGCACGAGGGGCGTGAACTCCTATGTTCGATGATCCTCCACGCTGTTTTGTTAACAGCTTCCGGCAAGAAGTATAAGCCAGGCGACCCGTCAACGAAGATCGCACCATGCATGGAGTCCTTCCGCATAAAATACTTGTCCGATTCGTGGGATAATGCCTGCAAAAAAGCGGAGGACGCGTTTCACGAGCTACGTCATCGAAACGCGCACCCCGACTGGCTCACAATCCCTGGCGGAGGTCGCGCGGAGCCATCCCTCGAGGAAAGCCTCAATAACATGATTTTTCTGAGCACGTTCTATGGGTACATGCTCTTGGCACTTGCAGGTTTTAAGAACCTGCAGCCAAGATTCCCAACGCCAATAAAGGATTGGCAAGCACTGATTACGATGACGTTCGGAGTATCCACGCCGTGACCGGCGGGGAGCTTTGGATCGTCATGGGACGACGCAACCAGGGGTTCCGCTTCGCTCCACCCCTGGCTACATTCCGCCCCGGCCGCTCCCTCCTCGGTCGCGGCGTTCGAGCCACGGCACTGCTGTGCCGGTCTCTCACCCCCGTTGGGGCGAGAATTGCCAAACTCGTACATAGGCAATGGGTTCTTGGTGACGATGGGTTCCACCTCTGGCACACCGGCGGCACGCAAGCACTGAACCTCCTCCGCCCCTGCGGGGCGGGAACTGAGGGGACAACGCCACCAGGGGTTCCGCTTCGCTCCACCCCTGGCTACATTCCGTCGCCCCGTTGGGGCGAGAAACGCCACATTCGTACATGAGCTGTGGGTTCGTGGCGATGGTGGATTCCACCGCTGGCATCACGGCGCGCCGGGATGGCACACGACGTTAGGATGCTTCGCTTCGCTCAGCATGACACAACGGCGTCACCTTCCGGTGGCAATCACTTGTCCGCTCGCTTTGCGCTCGCGGCTCGTACTTCGCTCCCTGACGGTCGCGGCTCTGATCCGGGTCACGGGCTATCGTCCCGTCGGGGTTGATCCCGACGCCCCGATGGGCACCTGTCGCCCGCGGGAGTCTTCGCAGACGAACTCCATCTGATCGCTGGTGAAGGACTCGTCGCCGCGGATCACCACGGTCTTGCCCGTCTCGCTTTCGATTTGGCCAAGGACCGCACGCTTGCTGTTGAGCAGTTGATAGGCGATGTCCCCGGCCACGACCACGATCACCTTCTGCACGTGCTCATGGTGCACGGCGAGCTGCACGGTGCGCATCACGTCGAGGATGACCGATTCGGGCATCTTGACGTTTCCGGTGCCCTTGCAGTGCGGGCAGTCGGCGTAGAGGCTGCGCTTGATCGACGGTCCCTGCCGCTGCCGCGTCATTTCGATGAGTCCGAAGGCGCTGATCTTCGAGATCCGCGCCCGCTCTTTGTGCTTCTTGAGGGCCTCGCGCAGGGCCTGCTCGACCTTGCGTTTGTTGCGATCGAGCCGCAGGTCAATGAAGTCGCAGACGATCAAGCCGCCCAGGTCGCGGAGGCGTAGTTGGCGAGCGATTTCTTCGGCGGCTTCCATGTTGATCCGCAGGGCCGTCTCCTCGGCGTCGGCGAGGCTGCGGAACCGTCCGCTGTTCACGTCGATGGCGACCAAGGCCTCCGTGCTTTCGATGACCAGCGATCCGCCCGACTTCAGCGGCACGTGCCGCATGTTGATGCGCTCGATTTCGGCCTCGATGCCCATGCGATGGAACAGGGGCTCCCTTTCGGTGTACAACTCGACGGCCGTTTTCGTCCGTGGCATGGCGATTTGCAGGAATTCCTGAACTTGCTTGGACGTGGCGGGGTCGTCGACGATCAAGCGGTCGAACTCGGTGCTGTAGACGTCGCGAATGGTCCGCGTCACCAGATCGGACTCCCGGTACAACTCGGCCGGGGCAGGCTGCGACTTGATGCGCTCCACCACCGTCTTCCACAGCCGTAAAAGATAGTTCAGGTCACGTTGCAATTCGCGTTTGGACCGGTCCAACCCCGCGGTGCGAAGAATGAACCCCATGTCCGTGGGGAGCTTCAGCTCATTGAGCACGTCGCGCATCTTCCGACGGGCCGCTTCGTCCTCGATTTTTCGCGACACGCCGTGCCGGCTCATTCCCGGCATCATGACCAGAAAACGCCCGGGGATGGACAAGTACGAGGACAGCGTCGGGCCCTTGGTCCCCACGCCTTCCTTGGTGATTTGGACAATCACTTCCTGTCCGCGGCGGAAGCATTTCTGGATCGGCGGCCGATGGTGCCGTGGAATCTTCCGTCCGACGCCCTCCGAAGCCCCGGCGTGATTGGGAAAATACTGCGGCTGGACGTCCGAAATGTGCAAAAAGCCGTTCTTGGGCAGGCCGAAATCGACGAACACGGCCTGAATGCTCGCCTCGACGTTGGTGATTCGGCCCTTGTAAATGTTGCCGACGTGCGACTGCGTCGCCTCCCGCTCGATGAACAACTCCTCGAGTCGTCCCTCATGCAGGATGGCGATGCGGCATTCATGACCGGCGGAGACGTTGATGACCATCTCCCGCCGACCTTGCGATCCGCCGGCGGCGGGCACAACCGCGGCGTCGAGGTCGCCGTCGTCTTCGAACTCGACGTCGGTCTCGGCGTCCCGATCGACGACTTCGACGGCGTTGTCGTCCGCGCCGAAGCCGGCCTCGCGGTCCAGGCGTTCGATGGCTTCGTCGAACCGACGGTCCGCGGACTCGTCGATCGCCGGTGTGGTGGGCGGGGTGGTGTCCTCGGGCTCTCGCCCGTGCCGACCCCGCCGACCTCGGCGGCCCCGCCGCGACCGATGACGATTCGTCGGAGCAGCCGCCTCGCCGGATGCCGGGGCGGCGTGCAACCGTGGACCGGGGGACGCCGCAGGGGAACCAGCCGTCGGCACAATCTTGGGGATTCGTGTATCGTCTTGAGAAGCGACATCAGGCGGCGAGTCCACAATGACGGACTTCGCCGGGACAACCCCAGTCATGGCCGCGAGGTCAGGAGCTTGCGCGGCGGGCACAGGTTTTCGCGAGCGACCGGAACCGCGCCGCGATCGCCTCCCTCGAGGTTTCGCCACCGATCCGTTCTCGATCGCCGGGGTTGATCGTGACGTGGCCACCTCGGCGACGTCGACCTGCGTGGCAGCCGCCGCGCCCACGGCCGCGTTCTCCGCCCCGGCGGTTAAAGATCCGCCGGTCGCTGGAGGGGCCGCCCCGCGCCTTCGCCGCACCATTTTTCGTCGAGGTCGGGGTGCCGTCTTTTCGGATTGTTCAGGCCCGGGTTCATTCACCATGCTGTTTAGCGCCATTGCACTTCCAAACGTCGGATCCTATGATTGACGGTCGCGGGATCGTATCCCAGGAGGCCGGCGACTTCCGCCGGTTTTGCCGTGCCGTCTTGTGACACGCGCAGTGTAAACTCAACTCCCTCCTCCGCCACCCGTAATTCCGCGATGAAAGGTCGAACGTCGAAGGCCCGACCTTTCGGGTTTTTGGGACTAATCCGCTGCACCACGGCTGTTTTGGAGTCCAATAAGCTCCGCACGTGGGAGGCCAAATCTTGGGTCGAAACCTCCGTCGCGTCGACATGGTAGCGGACCAGAATCGGTCGTAGGTGCTCTGCCAGCGCCAGCCGCCTCGAACTGAGCATCAAAATACCCTCCGGGGTCTGTCGGTCGAGCCGATGCAAGGCGTCGTCGGGGTCGATCGGATGCTCCATCTCCACCACGATGACTTCCGCGACCGAAGCCACGCCGACCGGGCGAGGCAGCGGAATCATGATCCGCGGATGAGGGTTGAACCCTTCCGAATAGCGGACCGGCAGGTCCGCCCTCGCCAGGGCCCGCCGAAACAGCCGCAACGTGTCATGGTGCGAAATGAATCGCAAATCGCCGTCGATGCCGTAGGCGAACATCCATCGATGCCGCTCGCCGGATGGGGGATAACAAACCTCACGAACACTTTCCATCAAAGAACGAGTGCCACGGCTGTGTCAGCCGTGGCGTCCACAACCGATTCGGCGGCAAACCCCGCGCACTGCTCACAGAGCAGCGGCACTCCGACGCCACGCGCTGCCGGGAACGAAACCCATACCGATGAAGAGTGAACCCTAAAACTGGATTCCGAGACTCCGCGCGGGCTAAAGCCCGCGGCTCGCTAGTGTTTTAGGATGCACGCTAAATCGGATCCTCCGGCAGCACCTTTCTCGTTTCATCGCGCAGGTAATTCGTTACCTGTCGATCCGTCTCAAAGCCGAGGGCCCGCCTGGCGACCCGCCTCGCCTGGGCCATTGTCACCAAGCGGACCAATTTCTTCACTTCAGGAATGTTGGACGGGGCCATTGAGAACGTCTGCAGCCCCAAACCCAACAAGAACAGCGTATACAACGGCTGCCCCGCCATTTCCCCACATACACTACAGTCAACTTGGCCCGATGTACACGCCCGAACCACGTCTCGTAACACATGCAAAACCGCCGGGTGAGAGGGGCTATAGAACTGCGACACCCGTTCGTTGCCTCGATCGACGGCCAATAGGTACTGAATCAGGTCGTTGGTGCCGACGCTGATGAAATTCACCTCCCGGCAGAATTCTTTGACCTGAATCGCGGCCGCGGGGGTCTCTAGCATCATCCCGATGGGGATGTCTTTGCGAACGTGGATACCGGCCTCCTCCAAATCCTCTATGGCGTCGTGGACGGTCATCTTGGCCTGACGGAACTCCATGAGGCTGTTAATCAGCGGGAACATTAAGCGCACCTGACCGTGTGATGCTGCCCGGAGAATCGCCCTCAACTGCACCTTGAACATATCCAGGTTCTGCAGGCTATAGCGGATGGAGCGCAGCCCGAGCATGGGGTTGCGCTCCTGCTCGTAGCTACGTTGCTGCGTGTACTTGTCGGCCCCCAAGTCGAAAGTTCGAATGGTGACCGGCCGACCATCCGCCCCGCGAATCGCTTCCGTGTACGCCTCGAACTGCTCCTCCTCGGTTGGCGCCCCCTCGGGCCTTAGAAACAAAAACTCCGTTCGATATAACCCTATTCCGTCTGAGCCCTTGGCGATCCCCACCAGTGCTTCGCGGGGGAACTCGATGTTGCTGAAAAGATTGATGCGGTGCCCATCGCGGGTCGTCGCCGCCAGGTTTTTCAATTCGTCGAGTTCGTCCGCGAGGCGAACGAACGCCACCTCGCGCCTGCGGTATTCGTCAAGCGTCGCGTCGTTGGGATTGGCGATGACGAGTTGATTGGCGCCGTCTATGATGACGATGTCGCCCCCGCTGACTCTCGCGGAGACATCATTGAGCCCAATGACGCCGGGCCGGCCCAAGGAGCGCAGCAAAATCGCCGTGTGCGACGTCGCCGCTCCCGCATCCAATGCCACTCCGGCGACCATGGTGCCGGCGAGTTGGGCGGTTTGGGTGGGGGTTAGATCGTGGGCGACCAAGATGACCGGTTTACTGAGGTGGGCCAGGTCCTCACGGGCCTCACCAAGAATATTTCGGAGCAGCCGCCGTTCGATGTCCTGCACATCGCGGATGCGTTCCACCAGCAGCGGATCGCTCATTTGCATGAACCTCTGCTGATACTTGCGCATCACGGTACCGGCGGCGTAAGCAGCCGCGGCGTGCTCGTCGCGGATCAGGGCCTCGATGCTGCCACGAAGCCGCTCGTCTTTCAGGACACCAATATGCCATTCGAAGACGTTGGCCGCGTCGTGCCCGAGGTGGGCGTTGAGCCACACCGCCTGCTTGTCCAGTTCCTCGATGGATTTTTCAAAAGCGGATGCGAGCCGGGAGAGTTCGTCGGCCACCCCCTCTGCGGGGACGATGCGGTAAGGAATGCGATAGTCCTCGGCCTCGAGAACGACCGCCTCGCCGATCGCCACGCCCGGCGCCACCGATATCCCGCGGAGGATTTCCATACTGAAACGTCAAATCGTCAAAACGCCGAATCACGAGGATCGAAGTACGAAGATCAAAGGTCGAGAATCGTAGCCCGAAGAACCAAGGACGGTGCTCAGTTCTTGGTCGTCGGACTTTGATCTTCGGTCTGGAAGAATCCGCTCTCGACCAATGCGGCCAGGGCCTCGACCGTCGCGGCGGCGTCCGCACCGCACGCCTCGATCCGCAACACGCAGCCTTGGGTCGCCTCAAGCAGCATCATCTGCATCGCGCTCTTGCCGTCCACTCGCTCCCCACGCCGGGTCACGTTCATGACCGACACCTTGGATTGAAACCGCGACGCCACATCGATGAAGCGCATCACCGGACGGGCGTGGAGACCTTCCGTGTTTGCGATCTTCACGTCGCGTACAACCTGGGCCCCGGCGTCCGACAAACCTACGTGCCTCTCTCGCTCGACTTAGTCCGATCCGAGGTTGGCGATCCTACAACCCCGGCGGGCCGCGGCTCTACGCGGTCTGCGAGTCATCCGCCTCCCTGAGCAGTTCGATGATCGCTTCCCGTGAATCGGCTTGCCGAAGGAAGCGGCGGAAGTTCTCGCGTTGCAGGTATCGAAAGATCCGCTCCATCGCCGCCAAGTGGTCTTCCGGAGCGTTTGCCGGGCTCATCAGCATAAATACGGTGTACACCGGCGCCCGATCCAATGCCGCGAAGTCTACTCCATGGCTGGAACGACCGACCGTCGCAATCATTTTGCTTAGGCATTCGTGCTTTACATGGGGAACGGCCACGCCTTTACCAAAGCCCGTGCTTCCCTGGTTCTCACGGGCGATCGCCAAGCGCGCCACCGTTTCGACCGAATCCAGGGGGATGGCCCCGTGATCCGCTAGCGATTGCACCAATTCCCGGATCACACCGTTACGGTCCGTCGCTTGAAGTTCCGCCACAATGGACGGGCCGTGAATGACGTCGGAGAGTCTCATCGCCGCTTCCGCTAACTTCCTTTGCGATCCATCGAGATGGCGTGGGTGGGGGTGATCGTCCCAGCCCTCGACACCGTCATCGACCCACGCCGGCCCTTACCCCTCTGCGCCGGTTCCATCCGCCGCAACGCCGCCCTTTCGGTTGCGGTTCTTTTCCTTATGCTTGGTCAACTGCCGCTCGAGCTTTACCACAATCTCATCGACCAACGCGAACGTATCCGGACCGGTCCCGCGGGCAACAAACGTTCGTTTCCCATCGGCCCGAACGATCATCTCCGCAGAAAACTGCTCCGATTCATGATCCAGGATCACTTCAATTTCGTGAATTCGGTCGTAATACTTGGTCAGCCGACCAGCTTTGGATTCGACGTGTTCTCGGACTTCGTCCGTAACCTCGACGTGGCGACCGGTCACTAAAATACGCATTTTTCAATCTCTCAGGGTCTCGGATGTTGCATGCCCGCTTCGCCAACGGGCCTTGGAAGCCGAGCGGGCGATGGCCATTGCCTATCGGTTCACCGCGGCGATGCCGCCTGCCGGACTCTATGGAATCCGGGTGGCCACGTCAACGGTTGTTACAGATGGGGGTCAGCACTAGCATAAACACCGTGGCCTTAGAGGTTTACACCGCAAGCCAACCCTCTAATACCCTTCGTGCGTGGGTTTTTTCGATCTGCCTGTTTGCGTCGGCTTGCGGCCTTGCCGGATGGATGACCTGGGATCGATCCGGCGATTTGCTCGCCCCGCGGATCGAACCCCAAGGTTGGGAGATGTCCTTTCGGCCGCCTCGGCGCTTCGAGCCGATGGAATTCGATCCCAACGCCCCGCTCCACGCCCTATTCTATCGCACAACCACGGCGTCTGGGGGTGTGGCCGAGCTGGCGTTTCGCCGGATAAAAGTGCCTCCGCAGTTCGCCGCCGGCGAGGTTTGCGACCTTCTACTCCGGCCCCACGGATCGATTCTTCTGGCGGTTTTTGCACCGCCCGTCCTCCGAACCGTTGAAAAGCTCGGTCCGATCGACGCGCAACAAGTTCACCAGCCCGCGATTCCCATGATCGTTCGTGCAGTGCAGCTGCCGGACGGCTACAGCGTCGCCGTCTCGCTCCGTGTCGAAGGCGGCCCGATCGATGAGCCGTTGTACCGCTCCTTCGACCTCGCTTGCCGTGCCGTGGACTTCAAACTCAGTTCCGGGGCCGATCGCTAATGCCTTCACGTCCGGCGAGTCGTCCGGTAGGATGTGCGCTTCCTATTCGGAGCCGGACATGCTTTTTCAGGTGAGCCCGACAATGACGCGGTCACGATGCCCGATCCGCTCGGCTGTATCCTTGTCCGAAGTGTTGATCGTTTGCGCGATCATACTCTTTCTTCTCGCCTTGCTCGTCCCCGGCCTGGGGCACGCGAAGGAGCAGGCCCGCCGAGTCCTATGCACCAATAACCTGCGCCATTGGGGCATTGCGTTGCAATGCTATCGAGATGAGTACGACGACTATATTCCCATGGAAGGCACGCAACTGAGCGGCGGGATTCACAAGTCCGGGACCTGGTTTAATGAGTTGCCGCCCTACCTGGACGCACCCGCGTACCGTGACGTTGAAGGCGTCAACCAGTCCATCCGAGAGTTCAAAAACGGCAATATCTGGGTATGTCCTTCAAAAGACCTGACCGACGCCTATAAGAGCTTCAGCGGCAAGAACCAGTTTCACTACGGGATGAACCAAGTGCTCGACGGATTGGGTAAGTGGCCGGGGGGCTCCAAGGACGCACCGGGGTTCCCTGATCCGGAGCAAGCCAGACCTCTTCCGGGAAAGCTGTTCGCCAAGAAGCCGAACACCGTTTTCCTTTTTGATATCGCCCCCAATTCGCCCGCAGGCTCGCCGCGCGACGTGGCCACGCAATATGCCCGCGACTTCAGCGGCCGTTATATCGGAAAGTTCCACGGCGATTACGCCAACTTCCTCTTTCTCAATGGAAGCGTTTTCGGCTTTACAACTTCCGACATTGTGGCGGGGCGCGATCTTCGTCACGATACGATTATCTGGAACCATCCACAGTTGTACTGGGGGTATCCACCGCCGAGTTGGTGACAGTGTCGTTCGCTATTGGATTGTCTGGTTGGGGGCGGAGAACTTGTTAGTCGGCATTCTCTCGGACAGCCACGGTCGTCACCTGGCCGTGCGACAAGCAATTTCCATCTTTGACAAGTTGAGCGTTTCGCATGTCATCCATTGCGGCGATGTTTGCAGCCCCGAAGTCTTCGACGAAATGATGGGTCGTCCGCTCACCTTCGTGTGGGGCAACATGGATTTTCCACAGGACGGCCTGCTGACGTACGCGCAGTCGTTGGGTTTGCCGATTCCCCAAGAGGTTCCGGTCCGGCTTGAACTCGATAGCAAGCGCTTCGCCGTTTTTCACGGTCATGAACCCGGTTTCAGCGCCGCCCTGCGACAGCTCGATGTCGATTACATCCTTCATGGCCACACCCACGTAGCCTGCGACGAGAAGCTCAACGGCAAACGGGTCATCAACCCCGGCGCCCTCCACCGCGCCGCCCGCAAGACCGTCGCCACGCTGGATACCAAAACCGACCAACTTACCTTTCACGAAGTTCGAGAGGCATGACCTGCGGGCTTCGTCTCAACGCGTAGCGGCGGCGTATCCCGTGTCCGCGCGGTAGTCATACACGTACGCCGCCACGAGCGGAGGCGCTCCGATGTGGAGTTGTAGGTGAAGGGATCGCACAATTTCTTCCGGCTTTGCGATCCAATAATCCCGCCACTTGTTGTCCGGGTCGAGCACGAACAGGACGCGCGGTTCGACGATACGGCGAGCGGCGCAGATGCGTTCGATCCATTGATTTAACGCGGCCTCGTCGGGAGGGATCGGCAGCGCGGGAATCTTCGTTTCCAGCGTGAGGAACTCGTGGAAGTTGCTGACAACGATCAAGTCGGGAGCATTCTGCTTCCGCAACCACTCGTAGAGTTGCGCGGCGCCGGGTTCAAAGCATCGTGACCATTGGCCATAGGGTGTCGCAGCGCGATTGGCCTTAAGCTGCCGCGTATAGGTCCCGGACCATTCCTGCTGCACGGTCCATGAGGCGGCAACAAGAAGTGCAACGCACAACCCGGCCCGCACCACCCGGCGAGGGATCAACATCAACGGTGCGCCAAAGGACAAAAAATAGAGCGGCTTGATGGGCAGGTAATACCGATCCAGCCCCACGTAATCGTACTTTGCACGGAAGAGCGTCGTGGCCGCGATGAGCATGGCCAGGAGCGCGGCGACGACGAATGCGGTAAGCGTCAGTTCCCGGGTTGCGAAGAAACATCGCATCGCCTCACGAACCTGCGGGAAACACGCCACGCACAGGACCAGTCCGATCGGCCAAAGAGCAAAAACCCAATGGGCGAGAGGGCGGTAGTCGTAGAATCCCAAGTCGGTGAACGCCCACCACGCCCGTGCAAGCAGGCTGAGCGAAAAATCAAACCCGACCGACTGCCCTAGATTAAATTGCACCTGTGCAGAAGCTGTTGGGCCCCAGAGATTGTTCATCATGAGGAGAGCCGCGATGGGGCAAGCGGACGATAGGCCAAACACGACGACCTCGCGTACGCGAACTCGGCGACGAATCGCTTCGATTAGCAAATAGAATCCGACGGCGAGCGGCACGAACACGCTTGCGTATCGAATCCAAAAAAGTCCGCCCGCCAGAAGACCGGCGATCGCCAGACCTAAAGGAGCACGGTGCGCGCCGGTGGCGAGGAGGAGGACGAACGGAAGAGCTGCGACCAGGACTGCGTCGGTTGATGGATTGGTTAGAGACGCGACGGGCACGGTTGAGGCCGCGGCGACGGCGGCGAGCAGCACGCCGGTGACACCAGGCGGCACGGCACGTTTGATCCATACGAACCATCCGACCAGCGCTGCCGCACAGGCGAATACGCTGATTTCACGGCACGCCTCGACCGTCGTTTGATGGAAGACGCAGCGGATCGCCCAGACGATCAGCGAGTACCCTACCGGCCAATTGGTGAGAAAGCCCCAGTCGTATTGCCAATCCCAGGGCTGCAAAGGAGCAACCGGCTGCGGGGTCGTAAGCCCGTGCCCCTCATACAATCGATCCGCGGCCAAGAGGAGGTAGCAGTAGTCCGACTCGATCAACGGCGGGATGCTCGTTCGCCCCGGCAAGAGTGCGAGACCAAGGCTGATGCACACTGTCCCGGCGAGGACCAACGACCACCGTAGCGGACGATGCGCGCTAAGGATGGAGTCGATGGGGTCCACAGGCTGGACCGCCTCGCCCGATCGAAACGCGCCAACGTCGCCATCTCCCCATCCGCCTACCACGATACCGCCGCGACAAATCAAGGTTCAGATCCAAGAGACCATCCGCGCGGGCTAAATCCCGCGGCTCAGGGAACCGGTTATCGGTCCCATCGACGGATTTGGGCGTTGGGTTGAGACGGCCGGGGTGTTGGCGATGAAAACTTTTCAACCTTTCGGCGGGCGTCACCGACAACATTATGGGAACGTGCTATGAAGCTAAGCGTGGTGATACCGGCCTATAACGAAGAGCAAGCCATTGCTTCGATCATCGAGCGGACGCTTGCGGCTCGTCAAATGATCGTCGGCGAATCTCCGGTCGACGATGTCGAGATCATTGTCGTCAGCGACGGTTCAACCGATCGGACCGCCGATATCGCCGCCGGTTATGACCAAGTGCGAGTCATCGTCTTTGAGAAGAACCGCGGCTACGGGGCCGCGATCAAGAAGGGCTTCGAGGAAAGCACCGGCGAGCTGGTCGGGTTCCTCGACGCCGACGGCACCTGCGATCCAAGGTTTTTCGCGACTTTGTGCACAGCGCTGAGCGACGAAAATGCATCGGTCGCCATCGGATCGCGGATGGGTCGGCAGAGTCGGATGCCGGCCGTTCGGCGGCTAGGGAATCGAATCTACGCGGTGATTCTGTCGGCCTTGAGCAACAAGGTCGTGACCGACACGGCCAGCGGAATGCGCGTGATCCGTCGCGAGGTGCTCCCGCAGCTCTATCCGCTGCCGGACGGCTTACATTTCACCCCGGCGATGAGTGCCCGCGTGTTGATGGATGATCGACTCACCATCGTCGAACGACCGATGTCCTACGAAGAACGCATCGGCGAATCGAAACTGCACGTGTTCGGCGACGGCATGAGATTCTTCCGCACGATTTTCGAGATTTCCCTGATGTGGCGGCCCGCGAAGCTGTTCACCGCGGCTGCTATCCTTTGTCTCGCACTCATGACCCTGCTCGCCGCCCACCCGATCGAGATGTGGCTGGCCGAGGGCCGATTGCAAGAGGACATGAACTACCGCCTGTTGTTCTGCTCGCTGCTGGGGACCTTCGGTGTAACGCTTCTCTCCGCCAGCGTACTCTGCGAGCAGTTACATCGGCTGTGGGACAGCCGCCCTTGGCTGTCAACCTTTTTTTCCGAATCGCTCGACCGTGTCTATTCGTTCGCCGGCCTGGGGGTTACTTTCGTATTAGCAGTCCCCGTGCTCACCTGGCTTGTCGGCCGGGGAATCTGGACAAGATTGACCGTGGGCCATGTAGACCTGCACTGGTCGCGGGTGGTCCTGGCCGGGCTGTTGACCTTCGCCCTCGGACAGATGTTCATTACGATCCTCGTCGCCAACCTGATGCGCTTTCACGTCGCCCGAAAGTCGACGTCGCTCATCGCCCGCAAGACCAGTTCCGTCTGTGTGTTGACCCCGTCGCTTGAACCCGCCCCAGAACCGCTCGCAACGGCCTTCTAGTGCACGCCGAAGTTAGCCGTGGGGAGCAATAATAAAGTCCCTGCCGACCGCTTGATTTAGGTCGACCGCGCATCCAATGATATAAGGGAGTCGCTTTGTGCGGACGACCGGGTTTTTGCACCCCTGGAAGGATGGAGTCGGAAATGGCGTATCGGCGTAGGTATTTCGCTGCTCCAGCCCTGATCGGCTTGGTGCTTTTCTTCGCCACGGGGGCCGCTTTCGGCGAACCAGGCGGAGACACGCGCGAGACCATGATCCGCATGGGGGCCGCCGGCTCGATCGTTAAAGTGCATCGCGGGTCGGCCGCTTCTGGCGTGACTGCGGGCGCACCGCCGTCTTACCCATTCCCGCGGCCCCGACTCTCGGGATTCTCCCCGCTGGTCGCGGTTACAACGTCGGACCGTCGGCGCAGCGTGTTCGAGGATGATCCGTATTCGCACGACCTTCAGTCCTCCTACGTCGGCAGCCCGCTTCATGCACCCGCCGATCAGAACATCGTGGTCGGCTTTCTGGACAGCGGGGCGGCCGTCGATCTGCTGGCGGGCTCGTCGAGGGCTACGTTGGGCGTCACGGGATCGCGTGTCACGGACAACACCATGGAATTGGGCGGTGTGGGCGGGTCGTTCTTCGCGCCCGTTTCGCAACCCATCGGCATTTTCCTGGCCGGTCTCGGTTCGATCGACGAGGGCGGTCTGCTGGACCTGAACGACGTGGTCGGGCATACGAACGTGTCCGTCGTGGCGGCAGAGCCGATCGAGTGCGGGAATGGCGAGGTGGTGACGGCGTTGATCGGAATGCCGTTTCTCTCGTTCTTCACCAGCGTGATTCGGGTGGACACGCCGCGGCACGTCACGGTTAACGGCGTGGAATACCTCGCCCCGGACGTGCAGATCCAGGACGCTCTCGATCCGATTCCGGAATATCCGCACGCGTTCGCCATGGAGTTCGGGGCGCTTCTCCCGGCGCTGGGTGCGGCGTTCATGCAGGATTTAGAAGATCCCCTAAACGTTGTGCCGGGCTCGGCGACGTCGCTGTCCTTGATTCCCGGGAGCTTCGTGACCGGCGGCGCCTTTTTTGTCGAAGTGCAAGTGGTGCAGGGTGAACCCGGCCCGCTGAACCCCGCGCAGACCCTGCGGATGATGGTGGACACCGGCGCGCAGAGTTCGATCATCAGCGGCGCGGCGGCCGCCAATCTAAGTCTCCCGTTCGAGCCGGATTTCGAGGTCGAGGCCTGCGGCGTTGGTGGATTGGAGGTGGGCGTACCAGGATACTATATCGATTTCGTCCAGGTCAACGCCTTCAACGGACCGCTGCGATGGTCGCGGGCGCCATTCATCATGCTTGACCTGCCTTCGCCGGAAGGGGGAACGCTGGACGGCATTCTGGGCATGAACTTCTTCTGGGACCGCAACGTGACTTTTGAGCCGTCGCTAACGGTCAGTTCGTTCTTTCACGTCTCCGATCCGATTCCGGTCGCTTTCGCCGACTCGAATGTTGACTTCCACATCGACGGGGCGGACGCAACTTTTTTCTTCGAGTGCATCACCGGCCCCGGATCGATGGGGGTCAGTCCCGAATGCGATCATCTCGACGTTGACTTCGACGGGTCGATCGACCTTCGCGACCTCGCTAAGTTTCAGAACTGCTATTCAGGTTCCGAGCAGTTGGCCGATCCCAACTGCGCCGACTAAGCGGACTGATCAGTCGCGCAATCACGGTCGGCGTTGCTGGAGCCAGTATTCGCGGAATGCCCGAAGCCGCGGAAGCGATTCGCGGTCCTTTTCTCGCTTTGCGGCTTCTTTGCTGGCGATAATGTCGTCGATGTGGCAAACCGGAAAACCCTCGACGTCGATGTGCCGCCGCCATGCGTCCTCGAATCGCTCGATTCCGTCGGGTGCGAAGACAAGATCCAAGTCGAATGGACCGGCATTGAGTTGAACGAAGGCTTTCCCACGTTCGATTTCTGCGGCCTGACTGTCGGTCAAACCGAAGCCCAATTCACGCAGCGCGGCGACCAGTCGCCGCCCGTTCTCAGGCGTACGTTCGACAAACAAGTCGGCATCCTGGGTTGTGTCAGGAAAGCCAAGTAAAAGGGCGCCGGACTTGCCAATGAAAAGGTAACGGCACTGATGGCGTGCCAGGGCGTCGTGAATCTCAACCGCTTGGCGATAATCAAAGGCGGGCATATCCGAGCCATCGGGGGAGGTTTTCGTCGCACCAGCGCCGATAATCCTCCATGGTATCGAAGGAGCGATAGGGTACATCGTCGAGGACGGGCTTGTACGTCTTTACGAAACCATAGCGCATGCGCGTTTCCAGAGTACGCCGTGAAGCGGCTTCAAACTCACGCCACCAATCGGCCGGAATCCCTTCAGGGCGATCTTTCGGCGCCGCGAGGTGACACGGTTCGTCCGCCATTCAAAGTCTCCACTATTTCGACCTCAAAAAACCCTTAGGTCATCTTTTTCGCCGCCTCGAGGTAGCGGTTGATCTGGTCAATGTGTGATAGGTCGTGGCCCGCTTCCATGCGCAGCATTTGGCCCAACGACTCAGCCCCGCGCTCGTTGTGCTGACCGACGCGGCTGAGCTCGTCGCATGCCAACTGACGCCATACGTAAAGGTTGCACTGCCGCAGGGCCTGGAACATCTCCACCAGGTCCTCCGGATCACGATCGTTGTGGTGTTGACCGGCGACCCACAAGTCCTGATCCATGCCCAGAATGGTCGGTCTGTCTTCACAGAGGATCAAACGCACGCGATAACCGTAGACCCATTCGCTATCGGTGAGATGCCCAAGGATTTCGTTGGGCGTCCACTTTCCCGGGAACGGCCGGGTGCGCATCGTCTTGGGCGAATGCTGGTGGACGATCTTGGACAGTACGTCCGGCGTTTGGGCCATTACCGCGATCGGGTCGCGGTCGCCCAGCAATCCCTCTAGCTTTTTACGATAGGCGTCGGGATCGGTGATCCACACTCCGGTTTGAGTCTGGGTCATGGCGAATTCTCCGGTGGGTTTGTTGTCGGCTCCACGGCGACACCCACCGTCGCTGGAGCATTCATCAGAATATACCGCCGATAGTAGGCGATCCCCAAACACGTCAGGGGAATGGAAAGCAGCAAACCCATAAAGCCGAGCAGTTTCCCCCAGATAAAGATGCCCAGCAAGATGGCGATGGGCCGCAAGCCCGTGGCCTGCCCCATCACTCGCGGCGTGATGAGCGTGTCCTGAATGATTTGGACGATGGCGAAGACCATCAAGGTGAGCAGGACGGAGCCCAGGAAACTGGCGTCGCCTTCGATCGCTCGAAGCCCGGCGAAAAACGTCGCGGGGACCAAGGCCACAACCGGCAGATAGGGCACCATGCTGAGCAATCCGATGAACAGTCCGAGCGGGACGGCCATGGGCAGCCCGATGATCGAAAAGCCCAGCGCGAACATCGCTCCCGTGAGCAGCGCTACAAGCGACTGCCCGCGAAAATACCGCCGCATGGCGTCGTTGAATTGGGTAAGGAAGTCGACGGTCGCATCGCGGTACTGCGGCGGCAGGAACGTCGGCCAGGTCCGTGCGTATTCGGGAAAATCGAGGAGCAGGAAGACCAAATACAACAAGACGATGATCAACCCGGTTAAGCCGAGGACCAGGTTCAAAGCGAAAGCGACCACGGTCCACCCCCCCACGGCTAGGCTTTTCGCCAGCCCTACCAACAGGGCGCGGAATTCGTCCGAACGGGTGTATTCAACCGCTTGGTCCAGACTTTTACCGATGTAAGTTCCCGACAGTTTTCTGCGGAAATCGGAGAGGCGCTCGGAGCGCGACCGCGTCCCCGCCTCACGTCGGTATTCCATCCAACCGTCTTTGAGTTCCGTCCAACCGATCGTGGACTTGGCCGAGCCGGCGGCATCGCCGGCGGCCGCCCGTTTCTCCGCCGGAAATTCCCCGTGGACGGACGAGCCTAGGTCATCGCGCAGCTTTGCCAGGTCTTCCTGAAACCGATCGACTTGGCTAAGGGTCAGCGGTATCAGTAGAAGCAGCACGCCCATGCCGACGATTCCAAGGCCGCCCAGGGTAATCGCGACGGCCAGTCCTCGACGCTTCGTTTTTCGCTCGAAGATCGTCACCAACGGATTCAGCAGGTAAGCGAGGATTACGGCCGCGGCGAAGGGCAGCAACACATCCGACAGGTAGCGCAGCAGGCCGAGGACGATGACAATCCCCGCGACGCCCAGCACCATCCGTACGACGCGGTCGAACGTATAGCGTGTCTCATGTGTGGTCATGCGCTCTTGGACGCGGATTGGAACGACTACCGGGCGGTTTGGCAATTCCGCATCGTAGGGCGTAGGCGGCGCCTCTTTCCCAACGAGCGGCAGGTCTGTTGGGAAGGACCGGCCCCGCCCCGGAAACCGAACTCGCCATTCGACAATCGGCAATTGGCAATCGAGAATAGCTTCGAATGTCCTTGACCCTCAACACCCGACTAGGGCCGTACGAAATCCTCACTCCCCTCGGCGCGGGGGGGATGGGGGAAGTCTATCGCGCGAAGGACACGCGGCTGGATCGAGAGGTGGCGATCAAGGTGCTACCCGATGCCTTCGCCCGCGATCCGGAGCGTATCGCACGCTTCCAGCGCGAGGCCAAACTGCTTGCTTCGCTGAATCATCCACACATCGCGGCCGTCCACGGGTTCGAGGAGGTGGAGGGCAAGCGATTCCTGGTGATGGAGTTGGTGGAGGGCGCGACCCTGGCCGACCGACTTCACGATGGAGCAATTCCCGTCGAGGGTGCGTTGACGATTGGCCGGCAGATCGCCGAGGCCCTCGAAGCCGCCCACGAGCGGGGGATCATTCACCGTGACCTCAAACCGGCGAACGTGAAGATCATGCCCGACGGAGCGGTGAAAGTCCTCGACTTCGGCCTGGCCAAAGCCATGACCGACGAGTTGTCGCCCTCGCAGATGGCCCACTCTCCGACAATCACCGCAAAGCACACCCGTCCCGGCGTCGTGCTAGGCACCGCCGCCTACATGAGTCCCGAACAGGCCCGCGGAAAACCCGTCGACAAACGCACCGATATTTGGTCGTTCGGGGTCGTGCTCTACGAAGCCCTCTGCGGTCGCAGGCCGTTCGAGGGGGAAACGGCGACCGATCTGGTGGCCCGGATTCTGGAGCGCGAGCCGGATTGGAGCACCCTGCCACGGGAGACGCCGCCGATCGTTCAATTGCTTCTGCGTCGCTGCCTGGCCAAGGACCGCAACAAGCGCCTCCACGACATCGCCGACGCCCGCATCGACCTCGAACAGGCCATCGCCGATCCGACCTCTTCGATGCTTCGACTCGGAGATGCGGCCATATCGGCAGCGGACGCGCGAATCCGCCGGGGCGTCTGGCGACGAACGTTGCCGTGGGTGCTAACTGGAATGTTCGCGGTCGCCTTGGCGATGATGGGCGTGTCCTTTTGGCGGGCGACCCGCCCGACCCCTAAGCCCGTCGTACACCTTGAAGTGGTGGTAGCCGGGAAGGCGCCGACGTTTGATCTCGGTACTCCCACGATGGCAATCTCTCCCGACGGAAAACGCCTGGTCTATTTGGTCGCGACCGGGGCGACCCGGTACCTATACCTTCGCACCCTTGATCAACTCGAGGGCACTCTCCTCGCCGGAACGGAGGAGGCCTACAATCCATTTTTCTCCCCTGACGGCCATTGGGTGGCGTTCTTCACGGATAAGAAGCTCAAAAAGGTTTCGGTTTCGGGCGGCGCGCCGCTGATCCTATGCGACGTGACGGACGGCGGCCTCGGTGGAACTTGGGGAACGGACGGCACGATCGTCTTCGCACCGAACTACGCCGGCGGCTTGTGGCGGGTCTCCGCGGCGGGCGGAAAGGCTGAAGAGATAACGAAGCCAGACGGAGAAAACAAGAAAGCTTCGCACTGCTGGCCCCGGTTTCTGCCGGACGGCAAGGCCGTGATCTTCACAGTATCAGGCGGCGGGGTGAGCGATTTTAACGACGCAACCATTGAGCTGCTTTCCCTGGAAACCAAGCAGCGCAGAACCCTGCACCCGGGCGGTTCATACGGTCGGTACGTCCCCAGCGGGCATCTTGTCTTTGTTCAAAAAGAAACCTTATTCGCTGCCCCTTTCGATCTTGAAGGTCTGGAGCTGACCCGGCCGCCGACGCCCGTGCTTCAAAGCATCGCGTTCGTAGCGTATATGGGAGCTGCGGATTACGATTTTTCCCAAACGGGCACGTTGGTTTACCGGCGCGAAGAGCCGCTCAGTCGATTGAGCACGCTCGTTTGGGTGGACCGGCAGGGTGCGATCACGCCCTTGGTGGACACGCCGCGCGATTACTGGCATCCGGCGCTCGCCCCCGATGGGAAGCACTTGGCCGTAGTGATCTCCGCCGAAAACAATGAGAACTCAGGATACGTTTGGACGTACGATATCGAGCGGGAATCGTTCACCCGATTGACGTCCGATGACGGCGTGTACCCTTCCCCCGTTTGGACGCCCGATGGTCAACGCGTGGCGTACGCTTCTGGAATGGACCAAGAATCCCTGGGCATCCTGTGGAAACCAGCCGACGGGGCGGGCGAAGCGGAACGCCTGACGGACAGCTCGTCAAATCAGTGGCCTAGATCCTGGTCACCGGACGGCAAGGTATTGGTCTTCACGACGTGGGATGAAAAGACCTACGGCGACATCTGGTTCCTCCGGTTGGAGGGCGATCGAAAACCGGAAGTCTTCTTGCAGACGCCGTCTAGCGAATTGGCGGCGCAGTTTTCTCCCGATGGACGCTGGCTGGCTTATCGCTCGAATGAGTCCGGAAAGTTCGAAATCTTCGTGCGACCATTCCCCGGCGGCGACAGAAAGTGGCAGATCTCGAACGGCGGCGGTTGGAACGCCCGGTGGTCGGCGGATGGAAAGGAACTCTTTTACCTGCAAGACAAGACGATGATGGCGGTGGCCGTTTCGGCTGAGGGTGCGTCTTTCTCCGCCGACAAACCGCGCAAGTTGTTCGAGGCTCCGTCCCTCTGGAGCTTCGACGTCGCTCCGGACGGGCAACGCTTCGTCATGGTCAAGTCGGCGGAGGAGGAGAAGGACGCCGATCGCACGCACCTGACCTTCGTGTTCAACTGGTTCGAGGAGTTGAAAGCCAAAGTCCCGACGAAATAAGAAGAAGCTACGAAGGGAAAAGGCATTAAGGCACTGAGGCACTGAGGCATTGAGGCACGGAGGGGCAATCGACAATTCGATTTCGGCGTTTCCCTCACTCGCCATTCGACATTCGACAATCGCCATTCGACAATAGTCCTTGATGTCGCTGAGCCCCAACACTCAACTCGGTCCCTACGAAATTCTCGCCCTGCTAGGTGCAGGCGGGATGGGGGAGGTCTATCGCGCGCGGGACATGCGGTTGGACCGCGACGTGGCGATCAAGGGGTTGCCGCAGCATCTTTCACGCAGTCCGGATTTCAAGCTGCGTTTCGAGCGTGAAGCGAAGTCGATTTCGCAACTGACCCATCCGCATATCTGCACGCTCTACGATGTAGGGCACCATGACGGCACCGACTTCCTGGTCATGGAGTTGCTGGAGGGCGAGACGCTTGCGGCACGACTGACGAAAGGCGCTTTGCCGATCGACCAAGTGTTGCAGTACGGGGTCGAGATTGCCTCGGCGTTGGACGCGGCCCATCGAAAAGGCGTCGTCCATCGCGATTTGAAGCCCGGCAATATCATGCTGACGAAGTCGGGATCGCCCTTGACCTTGGTCATCAACTGGCCGGCGGAGCTGAAGAAGTGATCGAGTCCAAGCGCCGCCTCGGCGATTTCGAGATCATCCGCGAACTGGGCCGCGGGGGCATGGGGATCGTCTATGAAGCCCGGCAGGTGTCCCTGAACCGCAAGATCGCCTTGAAGGTCCTTTCCGGTAGTTTGGGGCTGAGTTCCAAGGCCGTGGTGCGCTTTCGTCGCGAGGCGGAGGCGGCCGCCAAGCTGCATCACACCAACATCGTCCCCATCTATGCCACCGGCGACGAAGACGGCACGCACTACTATGCGATGGAGCTTGTCGACGGCCCGTCGTTGAATCTCGTCATCCATTCGCTGCGCAGCGAACCGAGCGCTTCGGCCCGTGCGACCATCCAACTGACGGGTGAAGATACCGTCACCGCTCTCCCGGCCTGGGTCGCGGAAACAATGGCCGCGGGGGCGCCGATGACCACGAGCGGTTCGTCCGTCGGCGGCGAAAGCTCATCGACGCTCCGCTCAGGAGCTGGATACTTCGACACCGCGGCGCGCATGATCGCCGACGTGGCCGACGCCCTCGACTACGCCCACAATCAGGGCGTGATCCACCGGGACATGAAACCATCGAACCTGTTGCTCTCCCGCGACGGACGACTGAGCATCAACGACTTCGGCTTAGCGCGGATGTTGGAGCAGCCGGGGATGACCATGACCGGCGAGTTCGTCGGCTCGCCCCTCTATATGTCGCCGGAGCAGATTACCGCCGGACGCGCCCCGCTCGATCATCGCACCGACATCTACTCCCTGGGGGCGACGCTCTATGAGTTGCTGACCCTGCATCCGCCCTTTCCCGGAGACCGCCGCGATCAGATCATCGGCCAAATCATCCACAAGGAGCCCAAACCGCCGCGAGCCGTCAACAAAAAGGTCCCCGTCGATCTGGAAACGATCTGCCTCAAGGCAATTGAAAAGGACCCGGACCGGCGATACCAGACGGCCGGTCAGTTGGCCGCGGACCTGCGACGATTCGTCAACCGCTTCGCGATTTCGGCGAAACGCGCCGGCCTATGGGGTCGGACGACGAAATGGATTCGTCGTCGTCCAGCCGTGGCCGCGCTACTGGGCCTCGTCCTTCTCGCCGGCGCCGTGGCGGGTCTGGCGGGCTATCAGGTCCATCTCTCGAACCAACGCATGGCGGAGATGCGCCTCCAAAAGGCGATGGAGGACGCGCTGCTCGCGGCTTGGAGCGGTGAATTCGACGCCGCAGAACGGAATATTCAGGAAGCTGAGCAACTGGGAGTGTCTCATGCGTGGGCACGAATGCTTCGCGGGCAGGTAGCGCTCCATCAGGATCGACCCGCGGAGGCCATCCAGCATCTCGAGCAGGCGGTTCGCCTGCTGCCGGACAGCGTGGCGGCACGGGCGATGCTGGTGCGAGCGACGTACAGCGATGGTAGGTGGGACCAGGGCGTCATGATGCTCGACGAGCTCGGCGCTCTTACCCCGAAAACCGCGGAAGATTATCTTTTTCTTGGTTGGGCCCGAGCCCTTGCCAGCCCTCACCGGGGTCTTGACGCGCTGGACGAGGCGGTTCGGATGCGACCGGCCAGCCCGATCGCCCGCGTCATTCGTGCCGATGTCCGTTCGTTGCACGCCAACGACACGGCCGACCCGATGGACATCGAGGCGGCGTTGGAAGATGCTCGCACGGCGAAGGGCATGCTGCCCGACAGCCCGTTGGCCTTGCAAGTGCATCTGTTCGCCCACCTCGTGGCTGCCGGCGTGCATGAGGAACGGCAGGAGGCGGATAAGCGAATGGAGGCTCTGGCCGAGGCCGAACGTGACGCCCGCGCGCTGGAACGCTTCACGGACCTGCCGGGCGCCCATTGGGCGCGTGCCATGTACCTTGAGCAGATGGGAACGCAAAACGACCTGCTCGGGGAGTGGCGCAGGGCGTACCAGAGTGAACATCCCGCCGATGATGCATTCCGCGAGTACGCCCTCGCCTTGTACCGTTCGGGCGAGCATGACCAGGCGCTGTCGGTTCTGGACCGCCTGGCCGAACGGGGCGGGGGCGGCGAGGGAGAGTTAACGCGCGCGTACCTTCTGATGTTCATGGCCCGTCCCGATGCCAAAGAGTCGGCACTGGTTGCCTACCGCAAGGCGACGGATCGCGACGATTCGAGCATGTTCATGCTTTGGCACCAGACGATCTTGCGATTATCGGGAAATGAGCGGGCGGCGCTGGACGCGTGTCCCGCGTTGAGCGAGCGATTTTCCCGCCTTCCCGACTGGGTGCTGGAATGGTACCAGCGCCCGCTGGACTACAACTGCGACCGGATCTCGGAAGAGGAGTTACTCACCGCCGCGGGGAACTCCCACTGGCGGCAGTGTGAGGCGAACTTCTTCATCGGCATTAGGCGCCTCGCCGAGGGGGATCGCGCCGGCGCGACGGAGCACTTTCGTCGGTCCGTGCGGACAGGCGTGTTTATCTTCTTGGAATACCGGTGGAGCCGAAGGTTCCTGGCCCGCCTAGAAGAAGACCCCGCTTGGCCGCCGTGGATACCGCAAAAATGACGAATGGCGATCGGCGTCGAGGGAAGGATTGCGGGCGTGGAAGCCGGGTCGTAGGTGTGCCTACTTTTCGCCTCAGACGATTGGAAAGTAGACGTGCATCTTGGTCCCCTTGCCGATTTCGGATTCGACCCAGGCGGCCGCCAAGTGTTGGCGAAGGATGCCCAGCACGGCGGCCAGCCCCAGACCGTGTCCCTCGGATTTGGTGGTGAAGAAGGGGTCGAAAACCCGCGAGCGGGTCGCCGCGTCCATTCCGCATCCCTTGTCCATGACG
>Ga0326597_10000606_pt1 | contig 62601 bp, 59 predicted proteins | sample RVTome_12_FD_203789 | JGI IMG/M metagenome (GOLD analysis project Ga0326597, IMG submission 203789) | Soil microbial communities from uranium-contaminated site in the Upper Colorado River Basin, Wyoming, United States - RVT100D185 | ecosystem: Environmental > Terrestrial > Soil > Contaminated >...
GGTCGTGGGCGACGATGCTGATGAAACCCGGCGCGAGACCGCACTGCGGCATGAATGCATGCGAGGCTCCTGCACTCAAGACCTTGATCTGATTCGTCACCTCGACGTCTTCCGTCAGGTCGAAGTAGTGCAGGCCATGGGTCAATGCCAACCCAGCTACGGTGGGATTACAGAAATAGGGGAGACTCGAAATAATCGCGTCGACAGGATGGGTCGAGAGATAGGTGCTGACCGCGTCGGGATGCCGGACGTCCAGAATGCAGGGGGTGACCCGCTCTAATCCAAGATCCTCAACGAGGTGCTTGGGTGCATCCAGGGTCATGTCGCCAAGATGCACGTCATAGCTGCCACGCTGGGCAAGGAGGCAGGCGACCAATGAACCAATTTTCCCTGCGCCGAGCACAAGCACTCGATACATGAGAAGCCTCGCTTGTACTTATTATACTCCACTGACGGATTCCGATCACTCAGTTTGAGCGATGCGGTGAGTCAACCGCGGGGTGGTGCGACTGGAGATGAGCCCGGCATTGCCGCACAGCGTTGCGTGAGGATTCAGTAGTCAGTTCTCTTCCGGACTATCAATCATGAATTGGGGGCGGGCCGACTGATTGTCTGCTACCTGGGTATACCGACAGGGAGGAATATCCGCCTGCAGTCTCCGTAAGAGAGAACCTATCTTCATGGCGTTCGGGATTTCGCAAAGCCACACGTGCATGCCGGACTCCAGCTCGTCAAAATGTCGCTGCACGCGAAAACTCGGCTGTTCCATGAAATAGGCCGACAGGAAGCCGTTCACCGCCGTGACGACCCAGGGGTGCTCTTTTATATAGCGGTAGCTGAGCCGCAGCTCCACTATGTGGGTTTCGTGTTCGGAATTCACGGCCTGTCGGTTCTCTTCCATCGTCATCGCTGGAACACTGTACCAATTCCTACGTTGAGACTGCCACACAGAACTGTGTATGGTACGCGAATGTATTAGGAGGCTCTCCGATGACATTGACTGCATATAATCGGGTTCCCATTCCTTCCTTCATGTACGGCACTGCATGGAAGAAAGAAGCCACGACGGCGCTGGTGCTGCAAGCGGTTGAGGCCGGATTTACGGCGATCGACACGGCGAATCAACTGATCCACTACGACGAAGCGCGGGTGGGGGAGGCGTTCCTGACGCTTGCCAAGCAGGGCATCGCGCGTGAGCAGCTCTTTCTCCAAACCAAGTTTACGTCAGTGAATGGCCAGGATCACCGTACGCCATATGACGCGTCTGCTGATCTGACGACCCAGGTGAAACAATCCTTCGACAGTTCGCTCGCCCATCTTCATACCGACTATCTCGATGCCTATGTCCTGCACGGGCCGTATTCTCGACGGGGTCTCGCGGCAGAAGATTGGGAGGTCTGGGCGGCCATCGAACAGCTTTACGAATCCAAGCGAACGAGAATGATCGGGGTCAGCAATGTCTCGGTCGAACAACTCACGTTGTTGTGCGACAAGGCGAGGCATAGGCCGATGGTAGTGCAAAACCGCTGCTATGCCGCGCTTGGGTGGGATAAAGAGGTGCGCGAGCTGTGCCGCGCACACGATATCATCTATCAGGGCTTCTCGCTGTTGACGGCCAATCGTGAAGTCTTTGCCGATCCGGAGGTGAGACACATGGCGGCTCGCTATGGTATGGGGCTTGCCCAACTCGTGTTTCGGTTTGCCACGCAGATCGGGATGCTTCCGCTGACTGGTACGACGAATCCTCAACATATGACAGAGGATCTGGGGGCAGATCAGTTCACGATCTCCCCTGAAGACCTCCAGCGAATTGAGAACATTGGGCTATAACCTCTTGCAATTCCTGGAGATACCTGCAGCGTAATACCAGTTGCGTCCTTTTGGCGGTCGCTCCGTCTATAGAAGTGAGCGGCGGATGTCCCGCAGCTTCAATAGAAACGGAGGTTCTTCATGCGTCCCCATCTTTCTCTCGATGTGCGCGATGTGCCTCAGGCAGTGGCCTTCTACGAAAAAGTGTTCGGAGTCACGCCTCAGAAGCAGACAACCGACTACGCGAAATTCGATCTGCATGAGCCGTCATTGAATTTCTCGCTGGTCGCGTCAACCGGCAAGATCAGCACAGTGGATCACTTGGGCATCGAGGTTGACTCGATCGAAGAGATCGCGGCATGGAAAGAGCGGTTACAGGAAAAGGGCATCCTCGAAAAGGTCGAGGAGAATATCGCCTGCTGTTTCGCGCGGCAGGACAAGCTCTGGTTCTCCGATCCGGACGGCAATGCCTGGGAGGTTTTCACGGTGATCGAGCAGTTGGAGGTCACAGGGCCGCTGAAGAATACGGGCTGCTGCGTGCCGAAAGGGAATGGTGCGTCCGCGCCGGCGACTTGCGCGGCATAAGGAGCGCGCAGTACCGTAGGCATGAACGAGGCGGAGGTGTCTTCATGAGTACGACAACGACAGAGGTGTGGCAGCAGGTCAAGAGCGGCCTCCGCACGTTCATTGCCAATCGTGTCGCTAACGAGGCTGAGGTCGACGATGTCTTACAGGAAGTGTTTCTCCGAATGCATCGGCGGATCGATGGCCTCAAAGATCCGCATAAGATCGTGTCGTGGATCTATCAGATCACGCGCCATGTGATCATTGATCATTACCGTTCGGCGAAGCGCCGCCAGGAGATTCCTACCGGTTTGGCAGGGGATGTCGATGATCGTCCTTCTGCTGAGCTACCATCCGCTGACGAGTCCGATCGGCTTCGAACAGAGTTGGCCGCTTGTCTGCGTCCGATGCTCAACCGGCTGTCGAATGACTATCGAGACGCCGTTGGGTTGGTCGAACTGGAAGGTCTCACACAGCACGCGGCGGCGAAGCGAATGGGTCTCTCGTTGTCCGGAATGAAATCCCGCATCCAGCGGGGACGGAAGCTGCTCAAACAGATGCTGGATGAGTGTTGTCAGATCCAGTTGGACCGCCGCGGCGGGGTGGCGGGCTATGACGTACGCGATGCCGGTTGTAATCCCTGCCATGGATCGAAAGAGTAAGCTGTGCGGTTGTGGCAAAGGAGTTGTCGACGAGGCCTGAGACATCCCTCTCAAGCGAGATGTCTCAGGCTGCGTGTGCTTCTGCGACTTAATTCAACGGAGGAACGACTCCGGCAAATGTCAGCAGGTCGGTGATGCGGAACTCGCCGGACTGTGCGGATGGCAGCACCGGCTTCCAACGCCGGTCGACGGCCAAGTACGAATCCTCATCGGCTTTCAGCAGACCGATGAACACTTCACCGACGATGCGGCTTCCGACCGGTCCCATCCGCAGGCCGTTTTCCATGATCTCCGATTCCTTCAAAATGTAAAACCAGAGCGGGGTGCTCTTCTCCATGTCATAGGGAGTGAGGTCGGTGAGCTGTGCGGTAGTGAGAACCGGAACTCCCAAGACACGCGCAATCGCTTGACCGGAAGGAATGCCGAAGTTCACGTGGCGCATGAGATTACGGGATGCCAGCGATTGCACACCGTCCGCCGGCAGGCCGGGAGCCGGCCCGCGCGAACCCGGCAGCAGCATCAGCACGCTCGACAGCTTGCTGTCGATCCGCTTGTTGGGGCGGACATTCCCATCGCCGAAATCGAAGAAGGTCTGCCAGTCGATAAACCTGCGTGGCGCGCGCTTCCCGCCCCGCAGATCATTCGGGTCAGGATCGTTGGGGTCCACCGAGTCGTCGAAGATGAACGCGAAGAACGGGGAGCCGCCGTCGGCACCGAAATTGAGCCGATAGCTGGGGCGGACCTGCGAGTGGCCGAATCGGTAGGCGGCCACTGCGAACTCGACGGGGATAAGCGGATCCCTTTGGGAGTTGCGGTAGTGGGCATCTTCGCGGCGGTCATCGATGCGATAGAAGCGCGGCCCCCGGCGAAGAATCTCGTCGACCCGGTCCTGCCCGATGGTCAGCAGAAGGAATTCATTGAGGACGATCCATTGATAATGCCAACGGACCAGGCGCTGCGCTTCCTTGAACATTTGCCTGGGTGACCGGCCCGCGAATTTGGGGTCTGCGCGCAACCGATCGGTGACCGCGTTGTGGAACTTCAGCATCGCCAGATGAAACTGACTCAGAATGATGTTTTCGTCATTCCGGCTGTCTGCGATGATGGCATTGTTGTTCTCATCGCGCGGAAGGTCGAATCGAACCGCACCTTTTCGAGAGACACGTTCCGATCCCGGAATGGGCTCGACGCGGAATTTTATGCCGCCCGAACTCGTGTCGTATAATTCGGGCGAATCGTTGGGTCCGTCGCCGTAGACACTGTCGAGATCGAATGCGGCGGTGCGAAAGTTGGTCGTTCGTCTCGGATTGGTTTTTTCAAGCAGCGGCGCTTTCAACGCGAGCGTGAGATCATGATCCAGAAACTGGCCGAAGAAGGTCACACCCGCGGTCATGTTCGGATTATCCGGATTATTGGGGCTGAATACTCCAGGGTCCAAGATCGATTGGATGGGATCGGTGAGAAGGTCCGCCGCATCGATCAGTCCGCCCTTCACGCCGAGCCGCCCGGCCCGTTCGCGGGCGTCGTCGGTCTGCGGACTGAAAGACGGTAATCCAGGAAACATTCTCGTAAAGGAATCGTCCTGGTGATGCGGGCGTGTGGGACGGATGACATGAATCGAGTTTCTCCTCCCAGAATCCTCGGCTGCAAGAGCCGGCATCGCGCCGCTGTATAAAAGACCGGCAAGACCGATCACGATGAAATGGGTCGTTCGATTTGACATGAAACCCTCCTGTTTGAGCCGGCTGAGACAGGACCACGTGAGGACGGTAACGGCGAGTCTATGTCCGCATCGACCGTGTCATTCTGGAGATGGTCGAACACGGACGTTGCGTCGCTTGTACGATCATGTCACGGCCGTGTTGCTACTGCGGCTGTGGCTGAGCAAGAAATGGACCATGGGTGTGAACCGGCAAACTACGCCAATAACTTGGAGACGAACCACAACAGACACGTTCGTGTGGGGCATCTCGAGTGTATGAGTCCGGTCCATTGGCGTAGTCACCGTCATACATAACCTCTGTGTTGAAGCTTGACGCGCACGCGGTCTCCACGTAGGGTCGTGCGATGGTTCGATTGGAAGCACGCCTTCGACCGATTTCTCCGTGGCTCAGATTATGAAGATCGCAATCATTGGAGGGGGGCCGGCCGGGCTGATGGCGGCCGAAACGGCCGCCGCGGGCGATGCGCAGGTCGAGCTCTACGATGCCATGGCGTCCGTCGGCCGCAAGTTTCTGCTTGCCGGCAAAGGCGGGTTGAACCTTACCCATTCGGAACCGCTTGAGCCGTTCCTCGCACGCTACGGCCCCCGGCGTGCGCAGATTGAACCCTTGATCGCATCGTTCTCACCTGACGCACTGCGGATGTGGGCTCGTGATCTGGGCGTGGAGACCTTCGTCGGCACATCGGGCCGTGTGTTTCCCTCTGATCTCAAAGCGGCCCCGCTGTTGCGCGCATGGTTGCGCCGGTTGCGGAAGGCCGGCGTGCAGTTCCACATCCGACATCGATGGTGCGGATGGGACGAACAGAACGCGCTTCGTTTCACCACGCCGCACGGGGTGCGTTCCGTTCAGGCTGATGCTGTGGTACTGGCACTGGGTGGCGGGAGTTGGCCGAAGCTCGGCTCCGATGCCGCATGGGTGCCGATCCTCGCCGGGTGCAAGGTGCCGATCGCGCCGCTCCGGCCGGCGAACTGTGGATTCGATGCGACGTGGACGGATTATTTCCGCGTAAAGTTCGCCGGGCATCCGGTGAAGTCCGTCGGTGTTGTCGTCAAAACAGTCACGGGCGAAGTCATTCGCCGGCAGGGTGAATTTGTCGTCACTGAAATCGGAGTTGAAGGCGGTGTCATCTACACGGTGTCGGCCTGCTTGCGCGACGTACTCACGGCAAAGGGCGTCGCCACGATTCGGCTTGACTTGGCGCCGGGCCGGGAGGTGTCGCGTCTGATCAAGGATCTCTCGCAGCCTCGCGGAAAGCGCACGATGGCCACGCACCTCGAACGCCGGGCAGGGATTGCCGGAGTGAAAGCAGGACTGCTTCGGGAAGTCGTTCCCAAAGAAGAATTCACGGATCCGGTTCGGTTGGCGGCGGCGATCAAGTCGCTGCCGCTGCGGCTGGTCGCCACACGCCCCCTGGAGGAAGCGATCAGCACGGCCGGCGGGGTGTCGTTCAACGCACTCGATGCACGGCTGATGATCCGTTCTCTCCCCGGTCTGTTTTGTGCCGGAGAAATGCTGGATTGGGAAGCCCCGACCGGCGGCTATCTCCTCACCGGCTGCTTCGCGACAGGCCGCACCGCCGGCGCCGGCGCTCTCAGGTGGATCGAAGAGCGTGGAACGCGTCACGCATGAAAGATGAGGCGTACGGTGAAGAGAAAGACGTTCCGGTCGTTCTGTTGATCCTGTGGATGATAGGGTTATGACGGAGACTCCGGCAACGCCGTGTGCAGATGTTCCCACACTGATCGTGCCCGGTATCAGCGGCTCCGGTCCGCAGCATTGGCAAACATTGTGGGAACAGCGTCATGCCCGCTGGCGGCGCGTGACTCAACGCGATTGGAAGTGTCCCGTGCGCGAGGAGTGGATTGCCGCGCTCGATGCGGCGATCGTCTCGTCTCCTGTGCCACCGGTGCTGGTGGCGCATAGCATGGGCTGTTTGGTCGTGGCGCACTGGGTGGGTTCATCGGCAGCCCTCGTGCGGACCGCTTTTCTTGTCGCGGTCCCTGATCCGGACGGTCCGAACTTTCCATCTGCCGCACAAGGCTTCACGCCTGTTCCGTTGAAACGATTTCCGTTCCCGAGTCTTGTGGTCGCGAGCACGGACGATCCATTCGGGTCCATTCCTTACGCCCGACGATGTGCGTCGGTATGGGGGAGTGCGTTCACTGAAATTGAGTCTGCCGGACACATCAATGCCGACAGCGGGCATGGCGAGTGGCCCGCTGGTTTTGCGTTGCTGAGGCAATTACTCCGGATTCCAGGATGAGAAGGGGGCCACGATCGGGCCTCCTTGTTCCCTCACATACTGTCTGCCTCATGCGTTTTCGCCGTGACAGACCGACTCGATATGACACCTATATCCGGAAGGCACGGATTGGAATCACGCAGGGCGAGGCCTGTGCCAGATCGCAGGATGAGATGCTGCCAACTAGCAGACTGTTGACAACGTCCTCCAGCGGCGTTCTCGCGGCGCTCAGAGGCTCAACGTACGGCAGAGAGTACGATTCGCCTCTTCGCTTGCTGCGGCCTTGCTGGACGGCCTTTCTGAACAGCCTGCGAATGATTGTGAGATCGTCTGTGAGTGGCTGGGCTCCCACGTTCTCGTCGCGCGCAAGTTGTTTGTCAACAACCTGCTAGTTGAATATCCAACTCCACAAGCTGGACAGCCAGCTCATGATCATACCAGTCCATGAGTCGTCTACCGGAACCGGTTCGACCTTGGCGGGATGGGGCATGATGGTCTGATTCGCAGGCGTGACCGAATCGGTCTGCGCGGTCTGTTGTGGTGATACAGCTGGATCGACCGGTGCCATCGAGGGGTCAGTTGCGGTCATGGGCGGCTGAGCCAACATCGGTGCGTTCGCAGCCGATGGGAACGGCTCGGGAATCGCATGGGACTCCTCTATTTCCTGCTTGTACTGAATCACCAGGGCCTGCAATGAGGCACTCTCTTGCTGCGCCTCCGCCACCTGCCTCGCCAGCACACGGCTATGGCTCACCAGGTTTGCCACCTGCGCTTGCAGCGAGGCCAGTTTGTCATCTGCGCGCTGTCTGAGAATCGGCAAGAGGTCTTGCTCTCGTCGAATGGCTGCGTGCAGCTCGGCGGCAATGCCATCTTCTCGCCGGTTCACGGCCTGCAGCTCCTCGATATGCTGATCCAACACTCTGACGTCGATGCGTGCCGCCTCCAGGGTGCGAGTCAGTTCGTCTGCCTCGGCCCTGGTCCTGTCATAGGCAGACCGGCTGGCGCAGCCGACTCCCGTGAGGAAGGCGCCGGTGAGGAGGCAGAAGCCGATCCATTGATTGATCCTAGATGGGGTCAAGAGAGCAGGGCATGTCATGGTGTTCTGTCCTCGTTGGTGATCCGATTTGATACCGCGGTGCCTGGTCATGCAGTCGGTGAAGTGAATAGCTCCCGTAGTGTCTCAAAAGTCGTCGCTTCTGGCAATAGGCAGAGGGAGTTGCACCGGTTGACGACGTTTGCCACCTCCGCGCTCGCGTCGGATGAATGCGTGGATTTGGCCAAGGCGCTCGCGTACTATGACGATTGATTATGCCGCAGCCACACCAACTGGACGAGACGTTCTGCCTGCCACAGGAGTGTGAAGCAGCTTTGGTGGAGCGATTTCTGAAGGCCGAAGCCATGGCGCTCTGGGCCGTGCGGTCGGCGCAGTTGCAACATGTGCCTCCACATGTCCGCACGTTTCTTCAGCGGCATGAGCAGGATGAACAACAGCATCTCGCACAATTCGAAGCGATGGTCGGCCATCGGTCTCATGAACGCGAACGGCTACCATCTGTTCCCCGGCAATGGCCGGCGCTGGCCGTCCAGCTGTATGGTTATGAATTGCTTGGCCTGGAATTCGCCAAATTACTGGCGACGACGCGACCCGATCTGGCCGCCATCCTTGCAGACGAGGAAACCCACGTCGGGTTCTTTGAACGCGAGCTTCACGTGATTTTGGCGGGAGACCCGGCGCCTGCCGGTCAGGCGAGAGTGTCGGCCCGTGCCTGGTGGCGGAAGCTGCCGCGGACGCTCGATCGGTATTTGGAGGATCCGGCGCTCGATCCGTTCCGTCCGGTGCTGGCACGCAGAATTCTTACGACGATAGAGCAGCGCTTGACTGAAGCGGGGCTTCTCACGCAGTAGTCGTCTAAACGGAGGGAGCGACCTCTTAGGCTTGTGCCGGAGGGAGGCCGCATACTGTGCCCATCCTGCGGTATTTTTGATCGCGGCGGGCGAGCAGCTGCGCAACAGAAAGGTCGGTCAGCTCGAAAAGCTGGTTGGTGAGCGTTTTGCCGACACGGTCGCAGACGGCTTTGGGTTCGCGATGAGCGCCGCCCAGCGGTTCGGGGATGATGTCGTCGATCACGCCGAGTTCCAGGAGATCTTTCGCCGTCATTTTCAGCGCGGCGGCGGCATCCGGAACTTTTTCAGGATTGTCCCAGAGGATGGCGGCGCAGCCTTCCGGCGAAATGACCGAATAGACCGAGTGTTCCAGCATCAGCACGCGGTCTGACACGCCGAGGGCCAACGCGCCGCCGCTCCCGCCTTCGCCGATGACCACGGAAAGAATCGGCACGGTCAAGCGAGACATGACGGAGAGATTCCGCGCGATCGCTTCAGCCTGCCCGCGCTCTTCGGCTCCGATGCCGGGGTAGGCGCCGGGCGTATCGATGAAGGTGATGACCGGCCGATTGAACTTTTCCGCCATCTTCATCAGGCGCAATGCTTTCCGGTAGCCTTCCGGGTTAGGCATGCCGAAATTGCGTTGCATCCGTTCTTTCAGGGTCTTTCCCTTTTGGTGGCCGATGATCATCACGGTTCGATCGTTGAATCGGGCAAATCCCCCCACAATGGCGCGGTCATCCCCAAAGGCGCGGTCTCCATGAAACTCAAGGAAGCCACGGCACAACTCATTGATATAGTCGAGCGTACTGGGGCGTTGGGGGTGGCGCGCCAGCTGGGTTCTCTGCCAGGGAGTCAGGCTGTGGTAGAGTTCGTGTTCGACTTGGGCTAACTTTGTGCGGAGCTTGCGAATGTCGCTTTGAGAGGAAGATTTGCCGCCGGCGGCAGCGAGCTTCTCAATCTTCTCTTCAATCTCGCGGATCGGCTTTTCAAATTCGAGATAATCGCGCATAGACCTCTGGTCAGTTCAGGAGGATCGTCACGACAGGAAACAGCCGCCTGCTACGTCCGCTGAAATATGGACTCTAAGATAGCAAAGATAGGGCCCCTTTGCCTAGCACTTCTTCAACATCCAGGACAAAGTGTTCGCTGGGGGAGACGGTGAGGTTCGGGAGGGGAGCCGTCTCAGATTCCAACGATCCGTCGGTTTGAAACGACATGGAAATTGTCGTGCTGCCGGGATGCCGTTTGAACACATCGAGCAATCGGAGCAGTTGCTCGCGCACTTCCGGCCGATCGGTCAGCCGAATGCGAATACGTTTGATGGACTGTGTTTGGACCTCGGCCAGCGGTTCGATCTTGCTGCCCCGAATTTTGGTCCCTTTGTCTCCGCGATCGATCGTGCCGGTGATGCGTACCAGGCGTTCGGGCGCGAGCAACTCTCCCGCAGTTTTGAACAAATCGGGAAACACGATGACTTCGGCCGTGCCCTGCAGGTCTTCCACCGTGAGGTAGGCCATCCGATCGCCCTTCTTGGTGAGCATCGATTTGACTCCGGCGATGATTCCGCAAATCTTCACCTCTTTGCCGTCGGAGAGTTCCTTCAAACCGGCTGTGGCAGCGGTGGAGAGCGCATTGAGCGTCGCCTCATAGCGGGTAAGCGGATGGGCGGTGATGTAGAAACCGGTCAATTCGCGTTCGTACTTCAACCGCTGAGTCTGATCCCATTCCGGGATCGACGGCAACGGCGGTGCGGTCATGGTTGCCGATGCATCGTGTCCGTTCAGGTCCTCTCCAAAAATACTGGTTTGCCCGAGGTCCCGTTCTCGCTGTGCGGACACACCGTCTTCGACGGCGTGATCGAGCACCGCCATGAGTTGTGACCGTTTTGCGCCGGTCGAATCAAAGGCGCCGGCTTTGATCAGTCCCTCCAGCATGCGTTTGTTCACTTTGTGGAGATCGACCCGTCGGCAGAAATCAAAGAACGATCTGAATGGGCCGGTTTCGGCGCGAACGGCCAATACCGATTCCACTGCACCTTCGCCCACATTCTTGATCGCGGCTAAGCCGAACCGGATGATGCCGCCGGCGACGGCGAAGTTTTTTTGGCTCGCATTCACGTCCGGTCCCAGCACCGTGATCCCGAGATCGCGGCATTCCGTAAAGTAGCCGACAATCTTGTCCTGATTCCCCATGTCGGTCGTCATGAGTGCGGCCATGAATTCGGTCGGGTAGTGGGCCTTCAAATAGCCGGTCTGGTAGCAGACCACCGCATAGGCGGCGGCATGCGATTTGTTGAAGCCGTATCCGGCGAACTTGTGGATCAACTCAAAGAGTTTCTCGGCCTTCTTCTCCGGAATCTTGTTGTGGGCCGCGCCGTCGAGGAATTTGGCGCGCAACTTCTCCATCTCTTCCGGTTTCTTCTTCCCCATTGCACGGCGGAGAATGTCGGCTTGGCCCAGAGAGAAGCCGGCCATCTTGTTGGCGATCGCCATGACCTGTTCCTGATAGACGATGACCCCATAGGTGTCCTTCAGGATGGGCTCCAATTCCGGCACTTCGTAGGTGATGGGAATCTTGCCTTGCTTTCGCTTGATAAAATCAGGAATCAGGTCCATCGGTCCAGGCCGGTAGAGGGCGATGATGGCGATGATATCTTCGAACCGGTCGGGTTTGAGGCCGGTGAGGAGATCCCGCATGCCGGAGCTTTCCAGCTGGAACAGACCGGTGGTCTTTCCCGAAGAGAGGAGGGCAAACGTGGCGGGATCGTCGAACGGCACTTGATCGACGGCGAGCGACGGGTCAGTGGGACGAGCTTCGTTGATGAGCGTCTCGGCGCGCCGAATCATCGTGAGCGTTTTGAGGCCGAGGAAGTCGAATTTCACCAGGCCGATTTTCTCGACATCCCCCATCGAGTATTGAGTGACGATTTCATCGTTCGCCCCTTTGTAGAGGGGCACATGGTCGGTGAGCGGCTCTTCGGAGATCACCACGCCGGCGGCGTGAGTCGAGGCGTGGCGGGCCAGGCCTTCAAGCGATTGCGCATTCGTCATCAACTCTTTGACTTTGGGGTCCGTCTCGACGAGTTCGCGCAACCGGGGTTCTGTGTCCAAGGCCTGCTGCAGGGTGATGTTCAATTGATTGGGCACGAGCTTGGCGACTTTGTCGGCATCCGCGTACGGCATCTCCAGCACGCGGCCGACATCCCGAATCGCGGCTTTGGCGCCGAGTGTGCCGAACGTGATGATCTGCGCGACGTGGTCGGATCCATACTTGTCCACGACGTAGTTGATCACTTCGCCTCGGCGATCCATGCAGAAGTCCATGTCGATATCGGGAAGGGATACGCGTTCGGGGTTGAGAAAACGCTCGAAAAGCAGGGTGTAGACCAGTGGGTCGAGGTCTGTGATGCGGAGCGCGTAGGCAACCAGACTGCCGGCGGCGGAGCCTCGACCAGGTCCCACAGGAATTCCTCGCGAGCGGGCGAATCGGATGATATCCCAGACAATGAGGAAATAGCCGGCAAAACCCATCGAACAGATTACCATCAGTTCTTCTCGTAACCGCTGTTCATAGACTGCGGTGGGCACTTTGCTGGGCCGTTCCCTTACGCGGGCGGTCAATCCCTCCATCGCCAGATGTTCGACATAGGATTCGCGTGTGTATCCGTCCGGGGCTTTGTACTGCGGAAGGTGTGTTTTGTTGAGGTCTAATTTGAGTGTGCAGTTGTCCGCAATCCGGCAGGTGTTCGATACCGCACCGGGGAACTCAGCGAAGGCCGGTGCGATCTCTTCCGTTGATTTCACGTAGAGCTGATCGGTGTCGAACTTCATCCGGTTCGGATCGCTGATGGTCTTGCCGGTCTGGAGGCAGAGCATGAGCTCATGCGGGCGCCAGTCTTCCTTCTTGAGATAGTGGCAATCGTTGGTGCCGGCAAGCGGGATGCCCAGTTTCTTGTGAATCTCGATCAGGCCGGCATTCGCAATCCGCTGGTGATCGAGCCCGTTGGCCTGCACTTCAAGATAGAAATGTTCCTTCCCAAAGATCTCCTGAAATTCGCCCGCGACGGCCATAGCGCCATCCATATCCTTCTGCCCGATCAGGTAGGGGATTTCGCCGCTCAAACAACCTGAGAGCGCAATGAGCCCCTCGTGATTCTCTTTCAAAATCTCTTTGTCCATCCGTGGCTTATAATAGAATCCTTCAAGATAGGCTTTACTGACGAGTTTAATGAGATTCTGATAACCAGTCAGGTTTCTCGCGAGGAGAATCAGGTGGTAATAGTCGTTATGCGAGAGGCCGCTGTCTTTCTTCGCGAGCCGACTGCCCAATGCCATATAGGCTTCGCAACCGATGATGGGCTTCACCCCGGCATCGTTCGCTTTTCGATAAAATTCGATTGCGCCGAACATGTTGCCGTGATCGGTCATGGCCACGGCCGGCTGATTGTACGACTTGATTTGCCGAACCAGCGGCTCGATCTGATTTGCACCGTCGAGCAGGCTGAATTGGGTGTGAAGATGAAGATGAACGAAGGATGAAGCCACGGCGGGTAAACCTCGTTGTGGATTCTAGTCAGCAGAGCGCAGGTAAGTCAACGCTGCGATAGGGTCTGCGGATATCGCCTTGAACTTGTTCGGACCATTTGTTATCCTTCGTCCGCCTTTCTAGTCGAGCGTATCCATTCCAGACGTATTGAAATCCAAGGAGTGACACATGGCCGGCATCAAGCGGGCGCTGATCAGCGTTTCAGATAAAACGGGAGTCGTTGAGATGGCCAAGGGCCTGGAAGCGGTTGGCGCAGAAATTTTGTCCACAGGGGGAACAGCCAAAGCGTTGCGCGAGGCCGGCGTGAACGTGACGGACGTCGCGGCGTATACCGGATCACCGGAGATTCTTGATGGCCGTGTGAAAACCTTGCATCCAAAAATTCACGGCGGTTTGCTGGGCCGGCGGTCGCTGCCGGCGCATGTCGATCAAATGACGCACCACAACATCGGGCCAATCGACGTGGTCGTCGTGAATCTCTATCCCTTCGAAGCCACGATTGCGAAATCACACTGCACGTTCGACGAGGCCATTGAAAACATCGACATCGGCGGTCCTTCGATGCTCCGATCAGCCGCAAAGAACCATGAGGATGTATTGGTGGCCGTCGATCCGGCTGATTATTCACGCGTCTTGGAAGCCATCAAGGGGAATACAGTCACACGCGGGTTGCGACGTGAACTTGCCATGAAAGTGTTCCAACACACAGCCCGGTACGATAGCCTGATTTCCGGATACTTGGAAAAACAGGTGCGGGGGAATGATGTGAAGTTTCCCAAAATGCTCGCGCTCCAGTTTGAACTGACCGAGACGCTCCGCTACGGCGAGAATCCGCACCAGCAAGGAGCGTTCTACCGCGAACTCACTTCCACCGAGCCGTCGGTTTCACGCGGGAAGATTCTGCATGGGAAGGCGATGTCCTATAACAACTTCCTCGATGCGAACTCCGCACTCGAACTAGCAAAAGAATACGACGAGACAGCCGTGGCTATCATCAAACACAACAATCCCTGCGGCGTGGCCCTCGGCGCGACGCCGCTGGAGGCCTATGTCAAAGCGCGCGAGACCGACCCCATCTCGGCCTTCGGCGGTGTCATCGCATTCAATCGGCCGGTCGATCTGACCGCAGCGAAAGAAATCACCTCCACCTTTGTCGAAGTGGTCATCGCTCCTGGATTTACTGAGGAGGCGTTGGCGGAACTGAAGCGGAAGAAAGATCTTCGACTGCTGGACGTTGGTCCGCTCACGAAGGTCAAGCAGGAGGGATTGGATCTCAAGAAGCTCGTCGGCGGATTGATCGTCCAGGATCGCGATCTGGGTGTGCTGACGGATCTTCGTGCGTTGCAAGTCCCGACGGTCCGCAAACCGACGGATGAGGAATATGCCGCGTGTGCGTTTGCGTGGAAAGTCTGCAAACATGTCAAGTCGAATGCCATCATCTATGCGAAGCCTGGCCAAACGGTTGGGATCGGAGCCGGGCAGATGAGCCGTGTTGATTCCGTCAGGCTGGCGGCGATGAAGGCGCACATGCCCGTGAAGGGGTGCGTCATGGCCTCGGATGCATTCTTCCCGTTCCGCGACGGCCTCGATGCCGCGGCCCAAGCGGGGATTACGGCCGTGATTCAGCCCGGCGGGTCGATCAGAGACGCAGAGATCATTAAAGCAGCGGATGAGCACGGACTTGCGATGATTTTGACTGGCATGCGCCACTTCCGCCATTAGTCGGATGCTGAAACAGGTCCCCAACTTCGTTCTCGGCTCGAAAAAATCCTCAACGTAGCCCAGAGGCTACGCCTCCGGTTTTTCCTCGCCTGTGGCCTTGTTGGATGTCCTGTTTGAGCATCCGCGTCGGACGACGGCACCAATGAGGAATAGGCTCCCGTGAAAATTCTTGTCGTCGGCAGTGGGGGGCGCGAGCATACGATGGTATGGAAGCTCGCGCAGAGTCCACGCGAGCCTGAGTTGTATTGTGCGCCGGGCAATGCGGGAATTGACTCGATCGCCACCTGTGTGGAGATCAAAGCCGATGACATTGCCGGTTTGAAGCACTTCGTGGCCAGCGAAAACATCGACCTCACGATCGTGGGCCCTGAAGCGCCGCTTGCGCTGGGAATCGTCGATGACTTCCGCAAAGCCAAGCTGAAGATTTTTGGTCCTACGAAGAATGCGGCCCGCCTGGAAGCCAGCAAGAGTTTCTCTAAGAACGTGATGGCCCAGGCGAACATTCCCACGGCTCCGGCCAAGAGCTTTGAGAAGATGGCTGAAGCGCTGGCCTATGTTGATCAGCATGAATTGCCGATGGTCATTAAGGCAGATGGTCTGGCCCAGGGCAAAGGTGTCATGATCGCCGCGACACGCGAGCAGGCAAGACAGGCGATTCTCGACTTGATGGACAAGGCCGTGTTTGGTCAGGCCGGCAAACAGATCTTGATTGAAGAGTTTCTCGATGGGGAGGAACTCACGATCATGGCCTTTACGGACGGGAAGAGGGTCGTCCCGATGTTGCCGGCGCAAGACCACAAACGGGTCGGCGATGGCGATCTGGGATTGAACACCGGAGGAATGGGAGCCTATTGCCCTGCGCCGCTCGGAACGCCTGCGCTTCGTGAACAGATCGCTCGAGAGGTTCTGCAGCCGATCGTGGATACGATGGCGCGTCTGGGGTCACCGTTTCAGGGTGTGCTCTATGCAGGGCTTATGGTGGTGAAGGGCACGCCGTACGTTCTGGAATTCAACGCCCGCATGGGCGACCCTGAAACCCAAGTCGTGCTGCCGCTGCTTAAGACGGACTTCTTGGAAGTGCTTGAGGCCGTGGTCGAGCATCGGCTCGATCAACTTACCGTCGAATGGCATCACGACACCGCGGTCTGCGTGGTCATGACGTCAGGCGGTTACCCTGGCCCATATCGAAATGGGATGCCGATTCATGGATTGCCGCCCGCCACGGCAGGGTCGGCCACGGTCTTTCACGCAGGAACAGCCCGGAGAGGAAGCGAGATCGTCACGGCAGGGGGGCGTGTGCTCGGCATTCTCGGGCGAGGACGCACGTTAGCCGATGCCCAGCGTGAAGCATACCGTGTGGTGAGATCGATCTCCTTCGACGGCGTCCATTTCAGGACTGATATCGCGTCTCGTGCGCTCGGGCCACGAGCCTAGAGCCAACAGTTCACTTCCTCATCGTTCATGGCTGCCATCCAGCGCTATTCTCCATCGGATCTCCCGCGACTTGCTCGGTCCGTCAGCCAGATCGTTCACCATCACGGTGTTGTGGCCGTGCCGACGGAGACCTATTACGGGCTTGCTGTGAATCCATTCGATGAACAGGCTGTTGACCGGCTGCTTCATCTCAAAGGACGAACGGATGGGAAGCCGATTCTGGTCTTGATCGGGCAACGTACGCAGTTGTCTCTGCTTGTCCGTGAAGTTTCCCCCGTGGCAACGTTCTTGATGGACACGTTCTGGCCCGGCCCGCTGACCATCCTCTTTGCGGGCCATTCCTCGCTTCCTCACAATCTGACGGCCGGAACCGGTACGGTGGGTGTGCGACTCAGTTCGTATCGCCCTCTGGTCGAGCTGTTGACACAAACCGGACCTCTCACCGGTACCAGCGCCAACCGTACCGGCGGTCTCCCTGCGCAAGAAGCGGATCATGTGCTGCAGACCTTGGGGCCTGACGTTGATCTGATTCTTGATGCGGGCCCTACACCGGGCGGACTTCCATCGACCGTCGTCGATGCGCGGGATGTTGTTCGTGTGATCCGCGAGGGAGCCGTTACTCGACAGATCCTGCAGAACGTGCTAGAGACACAGGGACTATCACTGACGTAACGACTCCTGCGCGCATCGACGCAGATTCGATGAAAGGAGGAGAGGGGATATGGTGACGAGAAGACAGACAAGAAGGGCTCTCGGCGCAGTGCTGGGCGCCGGCCTTGTGCTGAGTATGACGGGGTGCGACTACTGGCCGCCGGCACTGCAAGCGCAAATTGAGCAACTGCGATCAGAGACGCAGACCTTGATGATGGAAAAGACTCAGCTCCAGGCGCAGGTCAACGATTTGTCGAAAACGAAACAGGATATGCAAGCGCAGATCGATGATCTGAGCCGGATAAGTCGCGAAAAGACGGGAATGATCACGAGTCTGCAGAACCAGCTCGATGCGGTGCGCGCGAAAGCAGTGAAGGCGGCGGCCCGTCCCAAGGCTCCGGCCAAGACGACGGCTAAACCTGCCGCCAAACAGCCGGTTAAGAAAAAGACGCCGACCAAGCGCTAGCGGAGTCTATCAGGTCGAACTCGATGAGCTTCCTGATGACGACGTGCTGCCGGGCGTCGATGAGGTGCCGGTCCCGCCGCCGGATGATGGCGTAGCGGATGTTGCGGCAGCCGCGGCGGCAGGCGCCGGCGTCGTTGTTGCCGCGTTCGCCGCCGGTTCTTTCTTCGGATCGGCTGTCGAATCCGAAGACTCACCTGTAGGCGGCTTCATCTTATCCGAATAATCAGTGACGTACCACCCGCTGCCTTTGAACATGATGGCAGGAGCCGAGATAATTCTGCTGACCGATTTCCCGCATCGTGTGCAGGTTGCGATCGGATCATCCTTCATGCTTTGTTTCAATTCAAACTTGTATGCGCAGTCGTGGCACAGATATTCGTAAGTCGGCACGTTCAACCCTCCGCAGCTGGTTCAGCTGTTCGCCAACAGATAATACTGTAAATGGAACAGTCAATGGGCAGCCTGATCACAAGGAAAGCTTTCCAAACGTCCGTGCAAGGCGGTCGAGCCCCCGCTGGATCGCCTCCATGCCGGTTGCGTATGACAATCGTATGTGATGCCGGCTTCCGAACGGTTCTCCAGGCACGACGGCCACATGAGCTTCTTTCAGGAGATGGTTCGCCAACTCCTGTGGTGACGTGATGGGACCAGTCGGTCCTTGCCGGCCGAGCACGCCGCTGATATTCGGGAACGCATAGAACGCGCCGCTCGGCATTCGACAACTCACACCGGGAATGCGGTTCAATCCGTCGACCATGACTCTTCTTCGACGGTCGAATTCCACGACCATCTTTTCAGTAAACGGCCCGCCGAGCTTCAGGGCGGCGACGGCTGCTTTTTGGGAGATCGAACAGGGATTCGATGTGCTCTGGCTCTGAATATTCGCCATGGCGGTAAGCAGATCTTTGGGTCCGGCCGCATACCCGATGCGCCAGCCTGTCATGGCATAGGCTTTCGAGACGCCGTTGATGACCACGGTCTGAGCCGCGACCTCCGGACTCAGCGTGGCAATGCTGATGTGCCTCGCTCCGTCATACAGCACTTTTTCGTAGATCTCGTCGGAGATGATGAGAATCTTATGGCGGACGGCGATGGTCGCGATCGCTTCGAGTGTCGTCCGATCATACGTGGCGCCGGTTGGATTGCAGGGACTGTTGACGATAATCGCCTTGGTCCGTGGCGTGACCAATCGCTGCAAGTCGTCCGGATTGATCGCGTAGCCGTCGGTTTCACTAGTTGGAAGGAACACCGGCGTGGCATCGTTCAGCAGCGCTTGGTCGGAATACGACACCCAGTACGGCGTCGGAATGATGACCTCATCGCCCGCTTCCAAGAGTGCTTCAGCCAAGTTGTAGAGCGAATGTTTCGCACGGCACGATACCAGGACTTGCGATTTCTCATACCGCAACCCATGCTCGGTTTGCAGCTTGTCGACAATGGCCTGGCGCAGCTCGTCGATTCCTGATGACGGAGTGTACTTGGTAAAGCCGGCTCGGATGGCTGCTTCGGCGGCGGCTTTCACCGGCTCGGGGGTATCGAAGTCCGGTTCTCCGGATGAAAAATCGACAACATCGAGCCCTTGCGCGGCCATGGCTTTGGCTGTCGCCGTCATAGCCAGTGTGGGGGAAGGGGCGATGCGACTGACGCGCGCGGCAAGTTTCATCGTTTGAGACTCCGGATACGCTCTTGTAGGCGGCGCGCCACCTCGGGGTGAAGAAACTCGGTCAAAGCTCCGCCGTGATGGGCCACATCTTTGATGATCGTGGATGACAGATACGAATATTCTTCACTCGGCATCAAAAATACCGTTTCAACTTTCTTGGCCAATTTTCGGTTGATCAGGGCCATCTGAAATTCGTGTTCGAAATCTGAAATCGCACGCAGGCCACGAATAATGGCGTGAGCGCCGGACCGTTCGACATAATCGACCAACAATCCATCGAAGAATGTCACTTCCACTTGGCCGAGGTCTTTCATGACCAATTGCACCATATCAAGTCGCTCGGCCAAATTAAAAAGCGGGTGTTTCGCCGGATTGGGAGCGACGGCGACCACCACCTTGTCGAAGACACGCAGGCTGCGGGTAATGATGTCGGTATGGCCGTGCGTGATGGGGTCGAATGTGCCGGGATAGATGCCGATTTTCATGGCTGTGCCGTGCCGGAAAACGAAAAGACGGATAATGCGGTGTCACCGTACCGGTATCGGCGTAAAAATGTGCTTCGGCCCAGCCGGGCGGGGAGCGTTGTCTTCGCGGCATGTTCGATAACCAGCCAGGAGTCAGCGGTGAACAGGCGGTCGATTACAACATCTCCAAACAACGATTCCAGTTCCTGCACGATGGCGTAAGGCGGGTCGGCAAACATAATATCGTACGGGCCGCTCCATCGATGTGGCCGGCCGAGAAACTGTTTCACTGTTTGGGCGTGAACCGTCATTTGATGTTCCATCTGACAATCCGATACGTTCTGGTGCAGGAATTTCAACGCCTCCGCACTCGATTCGACACATGTGACATGCGTGACGCCGCGACTCAAGGCCTCGATGCCGACGGCCCCCGTTCCTGCGTAGAGATCCAGGAAGCGACTGTCGAGAAGCCGATTACCAAGAATTGAGAACAGTGCTTCCCGAACTCGGTCGGATGTCGGACGGAGAACAGACCCCTGCGGCCCGCGGAGGCGCCGGCCTCGGTGGGTTCCTGCGATAACGCGCATGTCGGATGACTGCTATTCTCTAGAGCGTGAGACTGTAACATAGCGTTTTTGAAGGGGTCAAGAAAAGTCGGGCAGGAGGAGTTGAATCAATCTACCAGGGAAGAGACAGGGAAGACTCAGAACTGCCGATGAGCCGGCGAGCCTGCGAAGCTTCTTTTGACGGTCATCCGGGGGGAGGACTATAATGCGGCGACTGATGACGGCTGGTTGTGGTCGCCCGATCCGTAAGAGTGATGCCCGGGCATATTCATGACGGATCGGGTTCGTGAGCCGAAGGTGCGAGTTTAGCGAGCGCCGACAGGCTGGGGATCCCGTGCCGCCAAACTTTTCCTCCGATTGTTGGAGATGGTGCGATCAATAATCGCGCCGCAATTGATGCACTTCCATGCGTAGAAAATGAGAAAAAAATCAGAGAACCGTTCCAACATCATCAGGCCTTTGCACTTCGGACATTCCATCGATCCCTCCCAGGTGGCTACGTTCACAGCTGCTTGCGTAATCAAGCAAGAGCTGCACCAATTTGTCGTATTTCAATATTTCAATAAGTTATGAGTTACGTATTTGCCTCAAGGGCTAAAAGTAGCTAATTCAGCTAGTACAAAAACGTCCGGGGTGTCATTTTTTTGTGCAATGAAGAGGGGTTTATGACGGGCAACCTGCGAGGGAATGGAATTACCTACTGGCCTGAAACCGAACGTCCCCGTGAACGGCTCCTTGTCAAGGGCCCCGATGCTCTTTCAGACGCACAGCTCCTTGCGATCCTCCTGAGAACCGGCCGTCGCAATTCTTCTGCTGTACAAGTGGCCATCGAAATACTGGATCAAGTCGGTGGCGTCGGTGGGCTTGCGCAGTGCGGGGTTGAAGAACTCTGTGCGATTCAGGGGGTGGGGCCTGCGAAAGCGGCTCAACTCAAAGCAGCCGTCGAACTGGGGAGACGATCGATGGCGGCGCCGCTCTCGACCGGTACACGCGTGTCATCGAGCGCCGATCTCTTCAAGCATTTTCATCCCGCGCTCCGCGACATGAAACATGAGATCTTCAAGGTCGTACTTCTCGATGCCAAGAACACGGTGGTGAAAGAGACCACCATTTCCGAAGGGAGCCTGACGCTCAGCGTCGTGCATCCACGTGAAGTATTTGCCTTCGCGGTGCGTGAGTCGGCCGCCGGCGTCATCTTTCTTCATAACCATCCCAGCGGAGATCCGACTCCCAGCCTGGAGGACCGGCAGTTGACGGATCGATTGTCGGCTGCCGGCAGACTCCTCGGCATCCGGGTCTTGGACCATCTGATCATCGGGGATGGCCGATATGTGAGTTTCGCCGACGAGGGATGGCTCAAAAGGCAGGCAGACGACGACTAGGGTCGAGCTGCGATGCGCATGATCACAGAACAGACGTGAGGCGATGAATGGTCTAAACAGTCTTCTACTCAATGAGGAGGGCATGCCATGGACGACACCCGTGTGGAGCCCATCAGAAATGTCGCGATTGTGTCCAATGTCGGCGCAGGCAAGACATCCCTCAGTGAGGCCATCCTGTATGTCAGCGGGGCCACTCCAGCCCTCGGCTCCGTTGCCCAGGGCACAACGGTCTCAGATTTCGAACCGGAAGAACTCCATCATCGCAGTTCCGTGAGCACCAGCCTGCTCCAGTTCACCTGGAGTCAGACCACGATCAATCTTGTCGATCCTCCCGGAGCTCTCAGTCTTTTTGGGGAACCGCTCGCGGCATTGCGGGCCGTCGATGCGGTCATCATCGTCCTCCAGGGAAATGTCGGGGTCCGGACCGAATTGGCGCGCGCGTGGACACGGATCAAAGAACTCGGCCTTCCGTGCCTCCTCTTCGTGAACGGGTTGGATAGGGAAGGGGCGTCGCTTCAAAGTGCATTGGAAGTCTGTCGCAAGCAGCTCGATGCTGTCCCGATTCCCATGGTTGTGCCCGTTGATCCAGGACCCCAGTTGGAGAGTGTGGCCGACGTACTCCATGAGACGCTCATACGGTCCGGACCAACCTCCGCCAAGGTGGAACAGGCGCCGGTCCCGGTTCATCTGGAACGCGCGGTGAAAGAAGTGCGTACCCAGCTCATCGAGGCCGTGGCGGAGAGCGAGGAGAAGCTTCTTGAGGCGTATGTGGCACAGGGAGATCTGCACCAAGAGGAATTCGTTCGTGGACTTCGATCCGGCATCCTCACTCGGCAATTTCTTCCGGTGTATGCCGGGTCTGCAGCCCGCAATGTGGGAGTCTGGTCCCTGCTGGACGCCATTGTGGCGCTGTTGCCTTCACCCACCGAGCGTTGTGCGGCGCATCCGTTGCGAGGTGCGCATCCAGATACAGGACATGTCTGTGAACGGAGAGGGAGTGTACAGGAACCATTTTCAGCCTACGTCTTCAAGACACTGATCGATCCCTTTGTCGGCAGGCTGTCCTATTGTCGCCTCATGTCAGGAACGGTTGATGCTGACTCAACAGTGTTGAATGCATCAAGGCATGTGCGCGAAAAGCTCGGACATTTCTATAGGGTATTCGGGAAACGGCATGTGGCCGTAGGGTCGGCAAGGGCAGGGGACATCGTGGCGATTGGCAAGCTAAAAGATACTCAAACCGGCGACACGCTGTGTCAGGAGAATGAGCCCATTTGCTATCCGGAGCTTGGCCTCCCACGGCCGGTCCTGTCGTTTGCGATTGAAGCCAAGTCCAAAGCGGAGATCGACAAGGTGAGTCTCGGCCTCCACAAGCTGATCGAGGAAGATCCGACGCTGGAATTTACCCGCAATGTGGAAACAAAAGAAATGGTGCTCAGCGGCATGGGCCAACTCCACATCGATCTGGCGCTGGAGAAACTCCATCGCAAATTTGGGGCCGACGTAACCCTCCACACGCCGAAGATTCCGTATCGTGAAACACTCAAGGCCAAGTCGCACGCGCAGGGCAAGTACAAGAAACAGACCGGTGGCCATGGGCAATATGGCGACTGCTGGCTTGAAGTGACTCCGTTGCCGCGCGGCGGCGGGTTCATCTTTGAGAATCGCGTCGTCGGAGGAGCGATTCCTCGAAACTTTATCCCGGCTGTGGAAAAGGGTGTCCTCGAGGCGATGCATGAAGGAGGGTTGAGCGGGTTCCCTGTGGTGGATGTGCGGGTAGCCGTCTACGACGGGTCCTACCACGTGGTCGACTCGTCCGAGATGTCGTTCAAGATCGCAGGGGCAATGGCCTTCAAGAAAGCGATGGAAGCGGCGCATCCGGTGCTGCTCGAGCCGATGATGACAGTCGAAGTCGATGCGCCGACCGACACGGTAGGGACGGTGATGGGAGACCTGAACGCGCGGCGCGGCCGCATCCTGTCTGTGAGCGCAAATGACCATGCCGAACAGATTACGGCGCTCGTGCCGCTCGCGGAGCTGCTCAAGTATGCGCCGGTGCTGAATGCGATGACGGGCGGGCGGGGAAGCTACACAATGGATTTCACTCGCTACGACGAAATGCCGCGCGAGCTGGCGGGAAAGATCATCGAGCAGCACAACGCGGAACGGCACGCCGTAGCGGCGCACTGAGGCGCATCAGTCGGTGGATTTGAGGACGACATAGAATGCGCGGTTTTCGCGCAACACTCGGAGCAACACCGTGTCGCCGCGGCGAACTCGCGAAATCGCCGCCGCGAATTCTCCGACGGAGGCGACTTCGGCGCGGTTCACTTCCTTGATGAGATCGCCCTCCCTGAGTCCTTCGGCTTGGGCGAGACTGCCGGGTTCCACTTTGGCGATGAGCACACCTTTCGATTCGCGCAGCTTGAATTGGTCCGCCAATCCCGCAGTCAAGTCCTGCACATCGAGACCGAGTTTCACTTCCGCTCTGGCTTGCGGAATCGAGGCCACCACTGTGGCATCGCGGCGCTCGCTCAACGGGACATTCAAAATCAGATGTTTGAGGTCCCGAACCACTTCAATCTTCGAGGTGGCGCCAGGGGCGCGTGTGCCGATCAGCCGCGACAGTTTATTCGGTGAATCGACCACGGCGTCGTCGATTCTGACAATAATGTCGCCGGGTTTAATCCCCGCCGACGCCGCGGGATCTTTCTCAAAGACTTCATTGACCAGCACCCCTTCGCCTTCCGTTACACCGAATTTCTTCGCCAACTCAGGCGTCAATGGTTGAATACCGACGCCGAGCCATCCTCTCACCACCTTACCGTTCGCTAACAGCTGCTCGATCACCTGCTTGGCCATATTCGACGGAATAGCAAACCCGATACCCTGGGCGAAGTTGATGATTGCGGTGTTGATGCCGATGACCTCGCCACGGAGATTGAAGAGCGGGCCGCCGGAATTACCGGGATTGATCGACGCATCGGTTTGAATGAAGTTCTCGTAGCGCGACAGGTTAATGTTTTCCCGTCCAATACCGCTGACGACGCCGAGGGTCACGGTGCGGTCGAGTCCAAAGGGATTGCCCACCGCGAGCACCCATTGGCCGACTTTGACGGTGGTGGAATCGCCGAACCGCGCGCTGGGCAGGGGCCGGTCTGCCGTCACCTTGAGCAGGGCCAGATCGGTGTCCGGATCTTTGCCGATCACGTGCGCGATGAGTTTTGTCTTGTCGGAGAGCCGCACTTCGATCTCAGTGGCATCACCGACCACGTGGTTATTCGTGACGATATGACCGTCGCTGTCGACAATCAGACCGGAGCCGGAGCCCGACGCATTCGGCACACGTTCGCCAGGCCCTTCGCGAGGCCGGCCAGAGCTCGAGAGCGGGAACAGGTTCACGACCGAGGGTTTGGCCTGTTCGGCCAGATCAGTAATAACGGTCTGGATTTCTTCCAGCATGCGGATGCCGGGCGAGTCGGTCCATACGGCACTGGCGACCTGCTCTGCGATGGTGGTTGACGGCAGAAGGAGACTGAGGGTCAACAGGAAGGCGGCCAAGAGCGAGAGTGAACGGTACCAGATCATGGGGAACGCCTCAATAGATCCTGTTGGTATTGTATCGAATACGTGGTGATGTGCCTACCGTCCTAAGCAGATTTGGTTGTAGGGATTTTGAGCGATCGTTGACCGGTAAACCATGTGCCGAATTGGTCCAAATCGGACTGGATGCCGATCAGCACGACGATATCGTCAGATCGAAAGACAAGATCTTCAGATGGGGCCAGCAGAAAGGGCCCACGCAGAACGGCGGCAATGTGGACTGTGGATGATCGAGGCAGTGCGCTTAGGGGCCGTCCGACCACGGCGCCGCCACGGGCGATTGTCAGCCGTTCAATGCCTGCCGATCGAAGACTCAAATCGCGTTGAAGAGCGAGTAAATCATCATGAATCGCTTCAAGTTTGAGCGCGCGGATTTGTGTGTCGACCTGGAGGAGCGACTGTTTCAACTCATGAGCGCGAACTGCTGCGCGGGTCAGCGTTGCATCGAGCATATTCAGTGTAGTGTCGGGTTGGTTTCTGGCCAGGAATCGGCGGGCGACCTGGTCGACAATTTGCTGGCCGACTTCGCCGGTCAGGTATTCCATTCGTTGGACCAGAGTCGATGCGTGCCAGTGAAGGCGAATGATCTGGACTTTGCGGTTCACGCGTTCCGAAATAGCGAGGATGGCCTCATAGAACGCGCCGCCGGTAATCGACACTTCTTTATGGATTCGTCCGAGAAGTTCAAGGCTCATAGTCTGATAAGATCTATTATGTCAACTCTCAGATTAAGATGCCAAACCGAGCATCAAGCCCCGAGCCTTTCTTATGGGAATTCTCTTACCGTAACACGCGATGCAATGCAACTCTCTGGATCTTTCCCTCTTTTCCTTTCTTAATCTTACGCGGACTAACCCGCTGGCGGAGGGATGACCGCTTGGGCTCGCTCCGTACGATAATTTTCGATCAACGCGATTCCCACCGCGACGACCAGCGGGCCTGCGACAATCCCGATCAATCCAAAAAACTGCAGCCCTCCCAGCACGGAGAAAAAGACGAGCAACGTGTGCAGATGCGATTGCCCGCCGACCACGATCGTGCGCACCAGATAATCGATCACGGCAATCACGATGCCGACTGCAACGAGAACAACGGTCTTCAGGTAGGCGCCTTTCCAGAACAGATAGCCTGCCGCGGGAATCCACACGAGCCCGGCCCCGATCATCGGCAAATAGGCGAGGATCGCCATGACGCTCCCCCACAGCACGGCGGACGGCAATCCGACGAGCCAGAACGCCACGCCGCCGATCAGGCCTTCGAGCACGGCGATGGCCGTGTTTCCGTAGATCGCCCCTTTGACGACCTCATCGAACCGCCGGCCCAGTAACGCTTGACGTTCGGACGCAATCGGCACATGCGAGCGGAGCCAATCGATCATGGCGTCCCCGTCCCGGAAAAAGTAAAACGCGCAAAGCAGAATCATGCCCAGTTGCGCGAACGCATACAGCGCATGGGTCACGATGAGCGTCACTTGCCCAACAAGCGCTTTGCCCAATTCGGCAAGGTTCTCGGCGATGCTCGTTCGTAGATTAGTCCCGGTCAGCCGCTCCATATTCTGAATCGCCTCGGCCAGCGCAGCCAGAAACGGATACCGCCGCCAGCTTTCAAGCAGCGGCTGCTCCCCTTCTCTGAGAGACGCAATCAGCGTGCGATAGGCCTCTGTCAGATCCTCCGCAATGAGCAGCGATAGGTAGACCAAGGGTACGATGACCCCGATCATCAGGATGAGGCACATCACCAGCGCGCTCAACGTGCGGCGGCCGCCTGTCGCCGACAGCAGCCGGGAATACAATGGATAGAGCGCGTAACATAAGACGCCCGACCACAGGAGGGGTGAGACGAACGGACTGAACACGGCCAGGCCCAGGGTAAGAATGCCGGCGACCAGGACCATGCCAACAACCCGTCCTGTCTGGTCTCCCGCCCCGTGATTGGATCGCTCAGTCATTGGAACCTATCGTGTGCCGTTACGCGGCGGCTGTCGACGCCCGGCTGAAACCGGTTCCCATCTGCAATTCGAGTTCCATCTTGGCTGAAAGCACCCGCAAGAGATGATCGCGCGTGATCATTCCCTCCAGCCGATTACCGGCAACGACCGGAACCTGATTGATGTCCTCGCCTTCCATGATCTGCAACACCTCCAGGATCGGTGTCTTGGGCGCGACCGTACGCACCTTCGCCGAAGGCGTCATCGCCTCGCCGACCGATATCTCCGCCCATCGCTCCTGCGGCACCGCTTTGACCTGATGCAGGGTGACCAATCCGTCCAACCGGCTGCCGTCGGTCACGAGAAAACACCGCTGTCCCGTCTTGAAGATATGCTCCTGCACCAACTCAGCGAGACTCATCCGCCCGGTCACGGACGGACAGTCTCGGGTCATCACGTCTTCCGCCGCCAACCCCGTCAGCGCGGATCGTATGCTGACGTGCGCCACGCTCTCCTGCGCCGCGTTGAGAAGGAACCATCCGATGAAGGCCAGCCAGAGTCCGCTGAACCAATTGACGGTAAAGCCGGTCCAGATGCCGAAGACGATGAACGCGTAGCCCACCGTTTGCCCCGTTCCCGCCGCGATCCGCGTCGCTTTGGTGAAATTGCCGGTGAAGTGCCAGAGCGCGGCGCGGAACACCCGCCCGCCGTCCAGCGGAAACCCGGGCACGAGATTGAATGCAGCCAGCAACAGGTTGATTGAGGCGAGCCAGCCGGCAAGCGCCGACACACGTTCAAACTGATCGCCCGCCAGATAGGCCACCGCCCCGAATCCCACCGCCAACAGGGCGCTCGCGATCGGCCCGGCGATCGCGATCTGAAATTCCGTGAGCGGCCGGTCCGGTTCCCGTCCGATCTGCGCGACGCCGCCGAACACGAAGAGCGTAATCGTGCGGACCGGAATGCCCTTGGCCAGAGCCACGAAGCTGTGCGCCAGCTCGTGCAGAACGATCGAGGCGAAGAACAGCAGACTCGTGGCGATCCCGACCGCGTAATGCTCGGCCGGCGTCCAGCCGGGATGTTCCGCTGAAAAACGGGTGGTCAACGAAAAGGTGATGAGAAAAAAGATAAGGAACCACGAGTAGTGAACACCGACCTCAATCCCGCGGATGGTCGTGAGCTTCACGGATTGTCCGATCATAGGTCACCTCTCCATGTATGGATGGCCGTCCGCCGTACCTCCACTGTCCCCCACGCAGCAAACTGTTCCGGAGATTACCCGACCGGCAGGGCGGACAAGTGCAATTCCCCGTGCACATCCTCCCCGCCCACACCGAGCGAATGGGTTCTCCAATCGCCGGCCTCTTCCACTTCGTCGTTCCGGATGGAGAGCGTCGAGGCGATTGCGGCCCAGCGCGTTCCACGTGCGAAGTATAAACGGCACGCCGGCCCAACGCCAGTTGTCAATTGTCAGCGCCGCCTGCGTTGCCCCCTTGAGCGGGCGGCCTACAGGGTGATGGAAGAACGGTACCGGCCGCGCATCGAGTACGGCTGCCCGTTCTGGTTCTTGCGGCATCTGCTCATTTGCATTCATCGCGATGCGACCCGTATGATCGAGAACGCCTATGAACTGTACCAAGTGCAAAACAAAAGCTGTTACCAAGCTTCCCCGCCATAACGCCGCTTTCTGCAAGGGTTGCTTCAATAACTTCGTCCATGACCAAGTGGCCAAGGCGATCAAGTCTCAGAAGATGTTCGGCAAGGAGGACCGCGTCCTCGTAGCTGTGTCAGGCGGTAAGGACAGCCTGGCCCTGTGGGACATTCTCCTGAAGCTCGGTTATAAGGCCGACGCCCTCTACGTGAACCTCGGAATCGGGGGCTACTCGGAAGAGTCGCATGCAAAAGTTCTCCGCTTCGCCGAGACCGTGGCGGCCTCACACGGCGCGGCGCTTCACACCCATACCGTCGAGAAAGAAGAAGGTGCCGGAATCCGTGAGCTGGCGATGCTGGTCCACCGGCCAACGTGCTCGACCTGCGGCACGATCAAACGGTATCAATTCAATCGTGCGGCGATCGAACACAAATACGATGTGATGGCCACAGGCCACAATCTTGACGACGAGGCCGCCCGCCTGCTCGGCAACGTGCTCCGCTGGCAGGAAGAATATCTCGATAAGCAGGCCCCAAGTTTACCGGCTTCGGTGGAGGGCTTTGCCAAAAAGGTCAAGCCACTCTACCGTCTGATCGAACGAGAACTCGCGGCCTATGCCGTGTTGAACAAGATCGATTATATCGTTGAAGAATGCCCCATGGCCAAAGGAGCCCGAACGCTTCTCTACAAGGAAGTGCTCAACCGGCTCGAAACTGAGTCGCCCGGCACCAAGCAAGCATTCTATTGGGGATTCCTCGACAAACAGCGTAAGCCGGAGGTGCCGCTCACCACGATGGCTGAGCGAGACCAAGCAACCTTGCATCCCTGCTCCGCCTGCGGCCAACCCACGACTGCTGAAATCTGCTCATACTGCAAACTGATGGCACGCGCAAAAGCCTCCGCACCTCGCTAGACGGACAACCAGCCCTTGCAAAGACCCCGCACTCCCCGTAAGCTGCGCCGATACCTATTGATCTTTTGTATCGCGACGTTATCTCCTGTTCCATGGCAACCACACCACGCGACTACTATCAGATTCTGGGCCTCTCTCAAACGGCCTCTGTCGACGAGATTAAGAAGGCTTATCGCCGTCTCGCCCGACAAGTTCACCCCGACCTCCACTCCGGCGCCAAAAAAACCGAGATGGAGAAGAAGTTCAAAGAACTGAATGAAGCGCACGAAGTCCTGTCCGATCCGGATAAGCGCAAGAAATACGATCAGTATGGCGCAGAGTGGGAACAGGCCGAAGCCTATGAGAAAGCCCGTCGACAGGGGGGAGCACGAGGCTACGCCGAAGGAGAGGCGAGTGGGGAATTTCGGGGTGAGGGTTTCTCCGATATTTTCGAGAATTTGTTCGGCGGGCGTGGCCGAGGCGGAACGCCTCGTGGATTCGCCAGCCAAGGGGAAGATCTAGAAACCGAGGCGGAGCTCACGCTGCGGGAAGTACTGGCCGGCGTGACGAAACGCGTAAATCTCATGGAGCCAGTCCCCTGCTCTACGTGTCAGGGCAGGCGGACGATTCGGGGACGGCAATGCCAGACCTGCTTAGGCTCCGGCACAGTCTTGAAGTCGAACACGATCGAAGTAAAAATTCCGGCCGGTGTCCAGCATGGGACAAGGGTGCGTGTCGCCGGGAAAGGCCAACCCGGCATGAACGGCGGCAAACGCGGCAATCTCTACCTGCATGTCACGATTGCCGCGGATCGAGTGTTTCAGCGACACGGGAGCGACCTCCACGTCGTCTTGCCTGTCTGGCCCTGGGAGGCGGCGTTGGGTGCTGAAGTGATGGCCCCAACGCTGGGAGAGCCTGTCCGCGTCAAGATTCCTCTCGGCAGTCAGGCCGATGGAAAACTGCGCTTGAAAGGAAAGGGCCTGCCCACCGCTTCGGGCAGCCACGGCGATCTGTTCCTGATTCTCCGGATTACGATGCCCTCCTCGTTGTCCGAAGCCGAGCGGAAACTATATGAGGGACTACAACGCCTGCAGCAACAGGACCCGCGCGCGGATCTTCTCGCGATGGCACAACGAGGCTAGCCGGGTGACGCTGATCGCCGATCCGATTGCGACGGCTCTCCCCTTCATCGCCATGCCGGCGCGCGGCATGCGGCTTCTTGGGTCTATGGAAGGTGTTGCTTGCTTGCGTTGCGCTGGTCGGTGTGGCAAGCTACATTGCCTCGGCGTGCGGTGCCGCCGGCGCCGATGGCTGAACCCGATTGCAAAATAAATCATCTCCAGCCTGATGAGTCTCCCGCTGGCCGCGTTGGCTGGTGACATCCTTTTCAATGGACTGAAGGGTGAAGGGAGCTTGTTCATGCAATAATTATTCTATTTCGCGGTCTATCAACGCCTTATCAACCAAAGGAGGAATTCATGAAGCGAGCAACAAGGACAATGGCCACACTCAGCATAGCCTCAGCGTTTATGCTGACGCTTGGAGTCTCCGGGACATGGGCGAATGAGCCCGGCTACGGCAAGGCGGGACATGCCGGCGGCGGCCACAGTGCCATGGGGAACTATGGCAGGAGCATGAAGCACAGCGGTGCCGGCCATCTGATCAGGCACCTGCTCAAACATGAGAAAGACATCGGGCTCACGCCCGATCAAGCCGCCAAACTGAAGGACATTCAGTTGAACCTCGACAAGGCGCGCATCAGGGCGGAGGCCGAGATCCAAATCGCTGAACGTGAGCTGAAAGTGCTTACTGACGACGAGAAGTCCGATCTCGGCGCGATCGAAGCCAAGCTGAAAGAGAGCAAAGATTTGCAGGTCACGTTGCGCATGACTTCCATCAAAACGCGCCGTGACGTCCTAGGCCTGCTCACCCCGGAGCAACGTGCAAAAGAAAAAGCTGAGCATGAGAAGGTGATGCAGCAGCATAAGGAAGGCGGGAAAGGTCATGGCAACCCGCATGGGGGCGCCGCATCCTATGGCGCCAATCCTCACGGCAAGAATCCCCATGAGGGCTCCGGCGTCACCGTGCCCGCTCCCCCAAGCAGCATGTCCGTGGAATAAGGCCATCGCAGAGAACGTGCCCGGCATGGTGGTGGAAGCGGAGCTCGAGAAGAAAACGGTGACAGAAGTGCATATCGATGCCGCCACCGGAGCGGTGATCGACACAGAAGCCAACGTGAAGAAGAACGGGAAGAAGAAAAAGGAAACGTAGGAACGCCATGCCGAAAGAGTTGAAGCTCAAGAGTCACGATCTTCTGGCTGGTCCGGACCGGGCACCGGCCCGGGCGATGCTGAAAGCAGTCGGATTTACGGACGAAGATCTGTCGAAACCGATCGTCGGCGTCGCCAATACCTGGATCGAGGTGATGCCGTGCAATTTCCATTTGCGACGGCTGTCGGAGCGGGTCAAAGCCGGCATTCGCGCCGCCGGTGGGACTCCGATTGAGTACAATACGATCGCCGTCTCGGACGGCATCTCCATGGGGACCGAAGGCATGAAAGCGTCGCTGATCAGCCGCGAAGTCATTGCGGACTCGATCGAACTGGTGGCGCGTGGCCACTTGTTTGACGCAGTCGTGGCGCTCTCCGGTTGCGATAAAACGATTCCAGGAACGGTCATGGCGCTCGCCCGGCTCAATCTGCCGTCGGTGATGCTCTACGGCGGCTCGATCATGCCGGGACAGTTTCAGGGCCGCGACGTGACGATTCAGGACGTGTTCGAAGCGGTCGGCAAACATGCCTCGGGCAAGATGACCAATGCCGAGTTGAAAGAACTCGAAGATCATGCCTGCCCAGGACCAGGCGCCTGCGGCGGCCAATTCACAGCCAACTCTATGGCGATCGCGTTTGAGTTCCTCGGCATCTCGCCCATGGGTCGCAACGGCGTACCGGCCATGGATCAGCACAAGGACGATGTCGCCTTCGAGTGCGGGAAAATGGTCATGGATCTGATCGAAAAGGATCTCAGGCCCAAGCAGATCATCACCCGCAAGTCTCTCGAGAATGCGATCGCAGCAGTTGCGACAACGGGCGGATCCACGAACGCCGTGCTGCACCTGCTCGCGGTGGCCCGTGAAATGGGCCTCAAACTCAACATCGACGATTTCGACACGATCAACCGAAAAGTGCCCTTGCTTGCCGATCTCAAGCCGGGTGGCCGCTTCACCGCGGTGGACCTGTTCACCGCAGGCGGCACCACGCTTGTCGCCAAGCGGCTGTTGGATGCGGGTATTCTGCATGGTAATCAACCAACCGTTACCGGACGGACCATCGCCGAAGAGGCCGGAGCTGCACAAGAACGGGCCGGACAACAGGTATTGCGACCCCTCTCGAACCCCATCAAACCGACCGGCGGCCTCGTCATCTTGAAGGGCAACCTCGCGCCCGAAGGGTGCGTGGTCAAAGTGGCCGGGCACTCCATGATGAAGTTCCACGGTCCCGCAAAAGTCTACGATCGGGAAGAGGATGCGTTCGTCGCAGTGAAGGCAAAGCAAATTAAGGCGGGGGATGTCGTCGTGATTCGCTACGAAGGCCCTTCAGGCGGACCAGGTATGCGCGAAATGCTGGGCGTCACCGCGGCGATTGTCGGAGCCGGACTCGGCGAGTCGGTCGCCCTGCTCACCGACGGGCGTTTTTCCGGCGCGACGCACGGACTGATGGCCGGGCATGTGGCGCCGGAAGCCGTCAAAGGCGGGCCGATTGCTGCAGTCAAGAACGGCGATACGATTACATTCGATATTGCCGCACGCCGGCTGGACGTGAATCTGACGAAGAAGGAAATCGCCGCTCGCCTCAAGAAGGTGAAGCAGCCGATGCCCCGCTACACCTCGGGTGTCATGGCCAAGTACGCCAGACACGTCTCCTCCGCGTCGGAAGGCGCCATCACGAGCTAGCGGAGATTCTTCGAGAACGACCATGGAATCGGGGAAGGGCTCTGTCGGCCCTTCCCCGATTCTAGTAGTACGTAATCTGTCGTTCTCGGTTGACCGTCGTTTCACTCAACGCGACAGTGCCATTTTTCTCCGTCCATCGCTGGACGGTTTCCTTCGTCCAATTACCCGCCTGGTCGATCTCGTACGTCACCACGGACTTGCGAAGATAGGCATTCCGCATGAAGTCGCTCTGCTGTTCGATCCGATGCCCATCTTCGTCATACCGATAGAGATCTTTTCGCATGAAGCTGCCGTCACCGGTGTAAAACCGGCTTTCCTGAAGGCGGCCGAGCGGGCCGTGATGATGCGTGGCTTCCAGCACAAGTTTTCCGTGAAAGTAACGAGCCGTGTACACCAGATTTCCACGGACATCATAGAGAGACTTCTCCGCGATGCCGTTGCCGCTGACTTCTATCTCTTCAACGAGAATCCCCCGGTCGTCATAGAGACGAAAATCCGCATGGGCGAGCACGCCGTCTTCGGTCGTCGCCACCACGGCAGACTCCCGTCCACGCTCGTCACTCCCATACCGATAGATTTTCTTATAGCGTACCTCCCCGTCCCCCTCGACGGTATCTTCCTCGAACAGCCGCCCCGATGCATCGTAGTGGAAAACATAGTGCGACAACCGCGCTTCGTTGGCGGCCTGTAACTCCAACTCAACGAGTCGACCGCTGCGATCAAACCGGTGAACGGTACGCAGCTGCGGATGTTTCGTCACGACCGTCTTGACCGCGCCGACTAACTCGTGCTTGGCAAGATCATTGAGGCTCGACGCGTGGATCGGCCCGACGCCCGGCAGGAAGACAGCGAGACCGGCGAGGAACACGCGCTGAGTCCATTGTCGGATAGGGATAGGCATGCGACGGGGGCATCATACACCGCCGTTTTCGCAGAGGAAACCCATCCGGCGTGGATTCAGCAAATTGAACGCGGTGGAGTTTCGATCTTGGCGAAACACCGTTCCATGCAATCCGGACAAAGTCCTCCGTTGAAGTGCACCCCGGACCGTTCTGTGATGAAGGTATGCAGATCGTACCACTCGCCTGATCCGTCCGGAACCCTCTTACACCAGGCGCAGAGGTTGATTACGCCGCCGGTGTAGGGCTTCTCCCATATCGTTTCTCCCGCGTCGAGAGACGTTGAGCCGGCGCGATTTCCATCCGGTTCTTGCAGGTCTCGAAATATCACGACTGAGCCGATGGTCATTCCCTGCTCGCTGACGATCGCAGCTGATCTTCCTCGAACCAGCCGTCGGCCGCCATTTTTCGACAACAGCGTCCGATGGACAAACGGAATGATGCGGACGGACTCCGTCCCATCTCCCGAATCAGTTCCGCACAGCTTCTTGCCTCCACGAGGCAGCACAGTGTCGAGCGATCGGCCCACCACCTCGCGAGATTCCCAGCCGGTCAGTGCTTCCGCCGCAGGATTCAGATAGGTGACGCGACCTTCCTCGTTCGCCGCAACCACTCCGTCCTCGAGGCAGCGTACCGTCGTCGCAAGCCATCGCAGACGTTCTTTTACGCGCTGGTTCACGCGCGCGCACTGCAGGGCCATCTCGATCGTGGGACGCAGTTCACACGGCTGAAAAGGCTTTAACAGATACCCGGCCGGTGTCGTATCTTTAGCCCGCTGAAGCGTGTGATCGTCCGCATAGGCCGTGAGGTAGATGATCGGCACATCGAATCGCGCGCGCAGCTCCCGTGCCGTCTCCACTCCATCCATCGGCCCCTTGAGGACAATATCCATCACGACCAAATCCGGCTGAATCTCTCCGGCCTTGCGGACAGCCTCTGCTCCGGATGTCGCCGTCGCCGGCACGTCGTAGCCCAGGCGGCAGAGGGTCTGCTGGATGTCCTTCGCCACAATCGTTTCATCTTCCACCACAAGAATCGTTGCCTGGTCCATGCGTCATATCCTTTCCTGATAGTGAAGCGGACGGAATCGCATCTGCCATTCGGTTCCTTGCCCGCTCTGTAAATCGACGATGCCGTCGAGTTTTTCCGCCATCAAACTGACGAGCTCAAGGCCGAACGAATCCGGGTTGTTCAACCGCCCGTCTTTAGGAATGCCGATGCCGTCGTCGCCGACCCGCAACGTATAGGTCTGGTCGTCATGGGCACACAGGTCAATCGCGATCTGGCCTGGGTGACCGTTCAGAAATGCGTGCTTGAGGCAGTTGGACACCAGCTCATCGATGATCAAGCCGCACGTCAGTACCGTGTCGACGTCGAGTTCGACGTCGTCCACGTTCAACACTAAACGAATCTTGCCGTTGTCCACCCCGTACGAACGAAAGAGATGCCCCGTGAGTGTCCGCATGTACTCGACCATGTTGATGTGCGACAGATCGTTCGACCGGTGCAACGTCTCATGGAGGAGGGCAATGGCTGAAATGCGGATTTGGCATTCCCGGAAGAGTTGGACTATTTGGGGGTCTTTGATTGAGGCCATCTGCAGGTTGAGCAGACTCGAAATCACTTGCAGATTGTTTTTGACACGATGGTGAACTTCTCGCAGGAGGCTCTCGCGCTCTTTGAGAGTCTTCCGCAACTCGTCCTCCATTTCTTTGCGCTCGGTGAGGTCGATGCAGGACCCGATGTACCCGCTTAAGGTGCCATCCGATTCAAACCGCGGCACACCCGTGTCGAGCATCCATCGATAGGTACCGTCGGCACGTCGAAGCCGGTACTCCATGGTGAAGGGTTGCCGTTGCTCATGCGCCACCCGATAGGTCTCGCGGCACCGAAGGTGGTCTTGTGCATGAACCCCGTCGAACCAGCCCTGGCCCGCCTCCTCTTCCAACGTCCGCCCGGTAAACTCCAACCAGCGTTTATTGAAGAAGGTGCTGCCGTCGTCCGGTGCGGACATCCACACCATGACCGGTGCCGTGTCGGCCATCATGCGGAACCGGGCCTCGCTTTCACGCAGAGCAGCCTCGATTCGCTTGCGCTGGGTGACGTCGCGGGCGATCGCCGAGGCCGCCACAACCGCACCCTCACCGTCGTTGACCGGAGAGACCGTTAAGGAGACATCGATGCGCTTTCCCCGCTTCCTCCGCTGAATCGTTTCCACGGTGCGCACATGCTCGCCCCGTGCGATCCGATCCAGCATCGCCGGCACCTCGTCGAGTCGATCGGGCGGGCACAGGACGGAGATAGACCGTCCAATGATCTCGTGTGGAAGATAGCCGTAGACACGCTCCGCACCGGCATTCCAGCTTTGCACCGTGCCGGTCAGGCTCATTCCGATAATCGCGTCGTCGGATGATTTCACCAGCGCTGCCAGCTGCGAAACAGCTTCTGCCCGCAATGCTTCCAAGTCTTTGTTGGCTTCTGCCAAATCGGCCGTTCTCTGCAGCACCTGCTGCTCGATATCCTGGTACACTTCACGCAGTTCGGATTCGCCTTGCTGGCGCCGGAGGCAGAGGAGCGCCGTCACCCAAATGATCAACAGCGTAAAGGACCGGTTACAGACGGCGACCCACGTGAGGCTTTGGATGGGAGAGCGGAAGACGCCGAGAATAGTCAGCACGGAAGCGATCGCTGCCGCCAGCGGAGTCGCCACCGGATTCGCCAACCGAGCGGCAATCAGGACCGGCACACCGTAAAGGACGGTGATCGCCAGGCCCATCGGCACCCACCAATCGACGACGAAAATGCCGGCAACCAGCGCCAGACTGACAGCGAAAGTTGGCCAGTAGGCTTCTCGCAACGTCATCGTAAGACACCTTTTCTACCTCAGAATTACGCAATGGATGTGCCGCTCTCTCTCATCAAATCCTAATTTTCCTTACGGGTGAAATCGTCCAGACTTGTACGCATGAGCGCCCCTGCCGCAATCTTTTACTCTTCGAATTCATCGGCCAGAACTAGGGTGTGTAACCATTTCGGCATGACTGGTGGATATCAGCCACTACGCGCGACAAAGATGAACGATAACCGACGTCTCGTGAGGACATGGCCGTCATGATCAACTTGCTCATGAGGTGACTGCTGTGGCAGGGCGCAACAGATCCGTTCAACCTTGAACAGACTGGAGGGGAAGACCCTCAGTGCGTGAGAGTTCAAAAAGAAACTAGAAGTGAGAACCGAATAGATGAGGAGACCACCGGCAAGGGCGAAGCGGTGCGATAGACGCGGAGCGATTACCGCCCCTTCATTTGACCCCGCATTTCAAAAAGCATCGTGTCAAGATCGGCCTCGGCCTTGCTACGTTCATTGACGAGCCGATCGAGGTTGTACGGACGGACGGGCATAGGAAGTTCCACTTGGCTGGGTTTCACCGAAGGGGCCGCTGAATCGGCAGGCTTCTGCGAAGGAGCGGATGGCTGCATAGGCGGACTGGATGGGGATGGCAGAATGTCTGCTGCCGTCCTGGTCGGCTGTGAGCCGGCCTGCGGCGTTGTCGGCAGCATTGTAGTGCCTTGCTCCCGCAACCACTGTTTCGCCACAGTAGACTTGAGTGAAAAACTGATGCTGGTAATCGGCAATCCGTCCGCAGCCACGCGGGCAATCGCAGTATTTACGCCTACCATGTGCCCTGCGCTATCGACCAGCGGCCCGCCGGAATTGCCTCGGTTCAGCCCTGTCTCAGTCTGGAAGACATGCTTCCCCTTGACCCCGTTGAAATTATCCACTTCTGCACTGATGACGCCGGTCGTCAAGGTCCACAGACCGCCTTGTTCCGGATGCCCAATGGCAATCACCCGATCGCCGATCCTGGCTCGATCCGATTCGCTCAGATCGATTGTGGATAACAGCCCTGATACATCTTCGAGTTTCAGCAAGGCCAGATCCAACGACGGCGAGTAACCGACGACTCGAGCCCGCAGCCTACGAGCAAGATCAACTTTCGAATCTCCTGTCACACGCACCGGCTTCAAGAAGACCGACAGGCGCGGATAGGGCTTGCCGGTTTTCTCGTCGATGACGACATGCGCGTTTGTCAGAACCAAGCCTTCGGCATGAATGATTGAGCCGGTTCCACCGTTCCCATTCTTCCCGCTCTCAGGATGGCCCATGACCATGACGACAGCAGGGGAAGTCTGCTCATAAATCTCTCGCGGACTGAGGTCCTTGGCCTGTGCGACTCCGCCGATAAGGAATACACCGGCGATCAGAAGCGCGTGTTTCATCGTATTTCCCTTCTGCAGAAACTTTTGCGGAGAGTGCTCCGGCAGTCCCTTTTCCGGATCTTTCCTGTATGGCGATAAGACCGAGTGAGTAGAGACACCGGGTGTCGATGAGAACGAGCCACGCTCAAGGCCGATCGGAAAAGACTTTTTATGAGCGCCGATAGAATTCGGCGATGACATCAACCACGTAGGTCAACTGGCTTTCGGACAGCTCGGCATAGATGGGCAGAGAGAGGACCTCCTCCGCGGCCTGTTCAGACACGGGGAATGAACCCTTCCTGTGCCCCAAGTCCTTATAGCAATTCTGGAGATGCATCGGGAGGGGGTAGTAGATCTCGGTTCCAACCCCTTTGTCCTTGAGATAGGCGCGGAGATCATCCCGCCTCGGTACACGAATCGTATATTGATTGTACACATGGAAATTCCCGGGATGCGTCGTTGGAACCGTCACCTGGTCTACCATGCCAACCTGCTTGAATAACCGGTCATACGTTGCGGCATTCCGGCGCCGGCCCTCGGCCCATTGATCGAGATACTTCAGCTTGATATGTAACACCACAGCCTGGAGCGTATCGAGCCGGCTGTTGATCCCGATCGCTTCATGGAGATATCGCACTCGGCTGCCGTGGACCCGCAACATGGAGAGGGAATCGGCAAGGGCTTGATCATTTGTTGTGATCATGCCGCCATCGCCGAACCCGCCGAGATTCTTCGATGGAAAGAAGCTGAAGCAGCCGGTATCTCCCAGCACCCCTGCCCGCTTGTTTCCCTGGCTTGCCCCAATCGCCTGACACGCATCCTCGATGACAGGAATTCCCTTGGTCTTGGCAATCCGGTTGATCGCGGCCATATCCGCACATTGGCCGAAGAGATGCACCGGAATGACCGCCTTCGTGCGAGGCGTGATGGCCCGCTCAAACTGAACCGGATCGAGATTGAACGTGTCTCGCTGGATATCGATAAAGACCGGTTTCGCACCCAAGCGTGAGACGGCTCCCGCAGTGGCAAAAAATGTGAACGGCACCGTAATGACTTCGTCCCCCTGCCCTACTCCCACGGCCATCAAGGACAGGAGCAACGCGTCGCTTCCCGATGCGCACCCGATGGCATAACGGGCCCCAATATACGTGCCCATGGCCTCTTCAAACGCGACGAGGCGCGGCCCCAATACAAAGCTCTGCTCATCACAGACAGTTTGCACCGCCGCCATTATTTCTGTCCGAATCGGCTGGAATTGAGCCTTGAGGTCAAGGAGAGGAATATTCATCGGCCTTGTCTTCTAATCCACATTCTATCTACCGCACACTGCACGCAATGGTATCGCGCTGGCTCACATGAATACCTCGACTACTCATGTAATGCAAGCGGAGAATCAGAAATGAAGTCAGATCGCTTCAGCCAAAGTCCCGTCGCTGGAAAATGACGGAAGCAAACATGAGAAGGAGGGCGGTATACGCCATGCCGTAGGCAGCGATCAAGAACAGATCGTAAGCAGGCACGTCGATTTGGTGCGTGACATGCCCCTTGAGGTTAAATCGTTCCAGATTAGGCAAGAGATAATATATGGCTTCGAGCGCCCCACGGCCAAGCGTGTCCAGCTTTTGGCCAAATGCTTTCAAATCCGCGGTCAGGTGGCCGATGACAAAGATGGCCAAGGTGAAAATTGCGCTCAGTGTCGTGCTGGTAAACGTCGAGAACAGCAATGCGACCGCCGTCACGATCATAAACTCAAGAAAGATCATGGCGAGCGCCTTAAAGAGCACAAGATGGATGGGGACATCCTGAAGCGAGAGGACGACCAATAATCCGATGACCATGACAAGGGTATTGACGAGCAGGGTGAGGGTGAGTCCGGCGTATTTCCCCAGCAGGAATTGGTAACGCGGCACCGGCTTTGAAACGATCGTGTAGATGGTTTTCTTTTCGATCTCCTTGCTGACCAGTCCAATTCCGACGAAGATAGCGATTAAGATTCCAAAAAAATTGATGCTGCCCAATCCGATATCCAAAATCAGCCGGTGAAATTCACCGAGTGTAAGCCTCATCAGGAGAGCGGAACTCCCGATCATCAAGAGCGCGAATACCAGAAGATTGTAGAGTAACTTATCCCTGAGATTCTCCCGGAACGTATTGAGTGCGATCGAGAACACCTTCATGGCTTGGGCTCTCCCGCAGGCTGCTGTTCTTTCACCAATCGAATAAAAAGCTCCTCAAGTGAACTCCTGTGCGGAGTCAGTGAAATCAAAGTCGCTTTAGCTGTTCGAATGATGTCAAGGGCGGCATCAACTTCCCGCGGATGTCTCAGCACAGCCAGCAGGCGATGTCCCTGCGCGACTATCTTCTCCGCCAAGGGGTGCAAATGCTCCAACCCTTCCGGCGACAGATGATCAATGACCATTTCGACAGAGTGGGTCGTGCCTGGATCGATTAATTCGGCAACATGCCCGCTCGCGACGAGCCGCCCTTTCAGGATCATGGCGACCCGATCACAAAGCAATTCCGCATCGTGGAGAATATGGGAGCTGAACAAGACCGTCTTGCCGGATTCTTTGAGGCGCAGGATCAGATCGCGTACCTCTTTCCGTCCGACAGGGTCGAGCCCCGACATCGGTTCATCCAGCACCACCAGCTCAGGATCGTTGATGAGGGCCTGGGCAATGCCGACCCGTTGAAGCATCCCTTTTGAGAACTTCCGCAGCTGGAGATCGCGGGCATGAACCATCCCTACCGCTTCCAATAATTCGTCCACACGTTTTTCCAGGGCCACGCCCCAGAGCCCGAAGAGATGGCCGTAGAATTTCAGAAACTCCCGACCCGTAAGATAGTCATAGAAATAGGGCGACTCAGGAAGGAATCCCACCCGTGCCTTGGCACTCTGGTCACCGACAGGACGTCCCAGGAGCATGGCACTTCCGCCACTCGGGTAGATAAGCCCCATTAGGATCTTGAGCGTCGTTGTCTTCCCCGCGCCATTCGGCCCGAGAAATCCGAAGACCTCTCCTTTTCGGACGTCTAATGACAATTCATCAACCGCAGTGACCCGTCGGCCCCAAAATCCGATACGGAACACCTTGCACAGTTGATTAATCTGAACGATCGAAGTCACTTGATCCGCCATCACTCTCTCCCTAATAATAGATGCCCTGCTCTCTGTCCAGGCGAAAGACTTTGAGCCGGTTTGAGTGTGTACTGCTGAATACCTCTCCAGTTTGTGCGTCCATCCGATAGGTCCCGCCGAAGGGTTCCTCTGGAAGATGATCAAGTAATCCGGCGGTCAAGAGGTCAAGCAAGCCAGTTGGCAGCTTTGCATACGTCTGCTGAAATTGTTTGACGGCTTTTTCTAGTATTCTGAGATCGCGTTCGACCATGACTTCTTTCGCCCGAATCTCCAAGTTTTCCCGCATGACCAGGTCAGGATTCTCTTTCCACAATGCATCGAGAAACTGAAGAGCCACGTCGGGATTTCCGGCTTCCGCATACATTCTGGTTGCCAAACCAGGAAGAAATTCCGGAGCGCCCGAAGTCCTCGCCGCCAGCCCGATATACTCCGCGCCTTTCTCCGCATCGCCCAGAATAAAATAGTGATTGTAGCCGAGCAGAAATGGAAGATTCCATTCGGCGAGATTCTCTTTATGCCCCTTTTCAAGAATCTGATTACTGAGATCCACACGATGCCCGAGGTTCGTTAGGACAACTCCTCCCACATAGTACGGATATACATATAGAGGATCGAGGGTCGTGATCACATCGATGGCATGGTACATCCATTCATATTCATGCTCGGAGTTGCGCTTTTTCCCGAGCACTTGGAGCGTTTTCAACCACACTATGTCTGCGCCAAGCGTATGGTAGCCGAGTAATGCCGGCTTGAGATATTCGCCTTCCGGCAACTGTGCCAATTCCTCGATCGTTACCTGATACCGATCCGATTGGGCATCTAGACTTCGCTGAATACTTACCAGTAAGGCAAGCAACGCAAACAGCGAGCTGGCCATGGCAGCTGCGACCATACTTCTTGGGAAAGCCCCATGTGATGGAGGAGATATATCAGCAGCGAGTCGATTCATAGGAACTATGGGGGCTACTAAAGCACAAGGTCCCGCCAGCTGTTATCAGCCGGCGGGACGCCTCGTTTCTAATCAAGTTTGCGACAGTGACTAGAAAACACCTGGCGCGCAGTCTTGCGAACCCGTGCTGTCAGCCGATGCCCACACCGAGATGACTGCATCTCCATCCAAGTTGCTCGCTGCCGTGGCCCTGAATCCTGCGGCAGTCGGACCAACATCAGTAGCTCCAGTCTCTGCGGTAATCAATGACCCAGGAGTCAAGGTTGGTCCCAGACACGACGTATATGCGAGCGCATAGGTTCCGGTCGCATACTGATAATTGACGTTGCCGGTGGCCTGGAAGCCGAGATTCGCAAAGGTCCCCAAAGAGACTCCTGCACCTGCACCACCTACGCACCATCCAGTAGCGGCTGCGGGGGTGGGAATAAGCCAGGGCTGTCCAGCCACGTTCCAGCCCTGCGGCGAAGACTTTGTACCAGCTGCTGGTGCAATAGCTGGCGCAAGGGCAACAGTCAGAAAGCACCCACGCTCACCTTGCCAAGAGACTTCAGACGTCTTAATCGCCATGAGGTTTGTTTTAGCTTCAGACTGCCTCGACTTCAACTGATACTGCAGGAAGTTCGGAATGGCGATGGCCGCCAAGATCCCGATGATCGCCACGACGATCATCAACTCAATGAGGGTAAAACCCTCTTGTTTCCGCAATGCCTTAAACATCGTACTGCCTCCTTGTTGATGGTTCACTAACGGCCCGACTGACTATTGTCCTTGCCTCAAGAACCTGCGGCGCTCATGTGGCCGCCTACCTGTCCCTCTAGCAGGTTCGATGCCCGTCAGTGTTACGACGAACTCTATCATTGACTCCTTGAAAAGCAATAAGTTATGAAAAAGAGACAGTGGGCGCACCCTGGTACGGCCGCTTCTCTCTCTCCCGCATTCTGTTCTGGATTGCCGAGAATTGGCACTTCCCCCATACTCCATTTACACAAATCGTGCGGAGTTAAGACGCTCAGATCACTCTGAATTTCAGGGAATCGAAGAGTTTAGTCTGGGAAGAGATCTCTAGTGGGTGGTTATGCGCCAGAGAGTAGGAGACTAGGGGGTGACTTGCTGAGTCTGTATCTTCTCTGATACACGGCGCTTGGCTTGTTGAATGCGGTCTTCCTGGGCTGGGTCACCCATGCCCTGTTCGCGGAATCGCTGGAGTAGTTTTTCATTAGAGGGGTCAAGTTCGAGGGAATGAAGCCAGGCTTCCCGGGCATCAGATACCCGCTGCTGCTGCATATAAATTTCGCCAAGGTGTTCGTAGATCACCGGATCGTCGCCGACCAAAGCCACCGCCCGCTTGATTTCCGTGAGTGCCTCTGTGAGCAACCCCGACTTGTAGAACGCCCACCCGAGACTGTCGACGTAGTACCCGTTTTCCGGCTTGAGCGCCACCGCCCGCTTGGTGAGTGTCACCGCCTGGTCTATTTTGATGCCGCGCTCCGCGTAGCTGTAGCCGAGGTAGTTCAGTGCGTCGGCATGATGCGGGTCCAGGGAGAGCGCCGTTTCCATGGCTCGTACAACATCCTCAAACCGATCCAGCTTGTCGTAGGCCGTACCCAGATTGAAATGCAGATCAGCGCTCTTCGGGTTATGGCGAATCCCCTCCTGAAAGGCCTCCGACGCCTTTCCAAACTGATCACTCTGGAGATGCGCCAGCCCCAGGACGATGTGGGGTTCCGGCTGCTTTGGAGCGAGGCGCACCGCCTCGCTCAGATGCGTGATGGCTTCGGGAAACTTCTTGAGACGGTACTGGAGCACCCCAAGATGGATTTGGCTCTCAAGAAAGGTCGGATCCAATTGAATGTTAAATTGGTAGGACTCAAGGGCCTTCGGGAATTCCTTGGTCTCTTCATACAGATAGCCCAGGTAGTCGCGCACTCTCAGCTCAGCCGGCTTGTCCTTCAAGATTGATGTGAGCAGCTCGATCGCCTTCACAAACTCTTTCTTCTCGCCGTAAATGAGCGCCATCCGTAATTTCGCATCGAGATTTCCTGGATCTTCCTCCAGCATCTTTTCCAATTCGGCGAGTCCTCCCGCATAATCCTTTGTTGCCACATACAACTGGATGAGATGCTGCCGAGCCTCTTTATTGTTGGGATTGACACGCTGCAGATACTTTTCAAGGACGGCAATGGCCTTGGCCTTGTCTTGGCGTGATTCATGGAACGCCGCCTGAGCAAGATACGCCGGCTCGAAGGACGGATTCGACGTGATGGCACGGTCGAAACTCGCCAAGGCCTGCTCCGCATTGCCGGCTTCAATAGAAATGCGTCCCAAGTAGTAGTAGCCGATGGGCGAATCCGATGCGTAGGTCAGTCCTTGTTTGACGGCCTGCTCGGCCTCCGCCAAACGCTTTTGATTCAGCAGAATAATCCCTTTCGGAAAATAGGACTCCCCTCTTTCAGGAGCGCGCTCGATAGCCAAATCCAATAATCGCAACGCGCGATCCGGTTTGCCCGCACTGGCCAAAATTCCGGCCATTTGCGTCAGCAGTTGCGCATCTTGCCCTGTCCCTTCTCCGACTTCCTCTGCAAACTGCACCGCGTTGCCGAGATCGCCTAAGCCGAAATACAATCCGGCCAGACGAGCTTTGACCTCGTGTGAAGCCGGATCAGCCTTCAGCGCTGCTCGATACTCCTTCAACGCCGTTTCACTATCCTGGGCGAGTTCAGCTTGATACCCCATCATGAAATGATAGGTGGCGGCAGAATCCGGAGTGGACGCCGCCGGCTGTTTTGTTGGTGCCGTGACGGCGGTCGCGGTTTCCTGAGGATGCGGCGCGGCCGCACAGGCCATGATGACGAGGGGAATTAATGCCGCGAGGAACCCGCTCCCAAATTTTGGACGCCGGCCTATGCCGGTCAAGAGACTGCGCACAGCTGTTCGTTGTCCCTGCACAAAAGCCTTTCTTGGAACGAGTTCAACGTGAGGCACGTAAAAGAATTATACCGAGCGTCGGAGCGATGCGCAAACCGCCTTACGACTCTCGAAGATCGAGACTTTCAAATTTGGCGAACCGGTCCTGGAAAAAGAGTTCTTTTCTCCCGATCGGCCCATTGCGATGCTTGCTGACGATGATATCGGCGATCCCTTTCCGTTCTGAATTCTGATCGTAGACATCTTCCCGGTAAATGAACATGACCACATCCGCATCCTGTTCAATCGCCCCGCTCTCGCGCAGGTCCGCCAGCATCGGGATCGGAGGTTTCCGAGCTTCCACCGCGCGGCTCAGCTGGGAGAGCGCCACGACCGGCACGTTCAACTCCTTCGCCAGCGCTTTCAACGAACGGGAAATGTCGGAGATTTCCTGCTGGCGAGATTCCGAATCACTTCGCCCTTGCATTAGCTGAAGATAGTCCACAATCAACAGGTCGAGCCCCTTTTCGGCCTTGAGGCGGCGGGCCTTCCCGCGCATTTGCTGCACCGTGATCCCTCCGGCATCGTCGATATAGATCGGCGCCTGCTCCAACCGGCCGGCCGCCTCGGCCAATCGCCACCAATCTTCTTTTTCAAGCTTTCCCGTCCGCAAGGCATGGGAATCGACCCGCGCTTCCGAACTCAGCATGCGGAGCACGATCTGCGGTTTGGACATTTCCAGGCTGAAGATGCCGACGACGGATTGTGCATGAATGGCCGCATGCGTTGCGAACCCCAGGGCGAGACTTGTTTTCCCCATACTTGGCCGTCCGGCCACCACCACCAGATCTGAGGGCTGAAGTCCTGCGGTAATGTCGTCGAGATCGTAGTAGCCGGTGGGGACACCCGTGACATGCTCTTTCCGCTTTGAGAGCTTGTCGATTAAATCAAGACTTTCTTTGATGATCTGGTTGATCGGGCTAAAGGACCGTTCCAGCTTGCCCTGGGCGATGCTGAAGACAGACCGCTCAGCGAAATCGAGCAGGTCGTCGATCGACGCCGTTCCCTCATAGCCCCTGGTCAACACCTCCGTAGAGGTGTTGATCAACTGTCGCGCCACGGCCTTATCGCGAACGATCTTGCAGTGATATCGGATATTGGCTGAACTGGGAACGATCTGAACGAGTTCGGCGAGATAGGCTGCACCCCCGACGGCTTCCAGTTGTCCCTGTCCTTTCAACCGCTCAGTCAAGGTAATTTGATCGATCACTTCTCCGGTGTCAGACAATTCGAGCATCGCGCGATACACTTTCTTGTGCGCGGTTCGATAGAAATCCTCCTCCACCAGGAGTTCCATCGCTTTCGGCATTGCGGCGTTGTCCAAAAGGACGGCTCCCAGCACCGATTGTTCCGCCTCCAAGTTCTGAGGAGGCAGCTTCGGTTGAGAGAGGTCGACGGCGTCAAGCGATTTCATTGTGCCCGCTCTGCTCCAGCACCTGTTCGGCGCATTCGTGCCACAAGATCCGCGATCGACATCGTTTCTCTGCTCATGCGAGGACGGCTCTTCCCACGTCCGGAACCTCGCCGGATGTTTTGCTGGATCACGAACACCTGATCACGCTTGGCCCCGGCAGTATCGACGACTATGACCGTATCCGCCTGCACCCGGAGACCGGCTTCTGCTGCCGCATCGATCAAGTTCTTCCCCGATGCCGAAAGAACTTGCTGCACGACACGCTTGCCGGATTGCCGAAGCTGTCCTGCAAGAGAGATGAGTTGCTTCGCTGATGCGTGCGGTGCCACGACCAGGGCATCTACTCTCGCCGTCTCCGAAGCTGTCCCGGAGAGGTTCAACCCCCGAAAAAGTCGATCGACGTTCAGAGCAAACCCGGTGGATGGGAGGTTCCGACCGAACCGTCCGATTAAGTGGTCATAGCGCCCGCCACCGCCTAATTCGACTCCCACCCCGTCGGCAAACACATCGAATACGACACCATCATAGTAGTCGAATCCTCTGAATTCACCCAAGTCAAGAAACAATGAATCCCTGTATCCCGCAGAGCAGAGCAGCTGATAGACTTTCGTCAACCGATCCAGCGCCTGCACCAGCGGTTTCTCATTCCCGGCCAGGTCCCGTCCTCTCACGAGAACTTCAGCCTGGCCACAGAGCTCCGGCGCTTCCAAGATGGCGCGAGACCAGGATTTTGTGACGCGCTCCTGTATGAGAATCTCTTCAAGTTTCGGCAAATCCTTTCTCGCCGTCGCCTGCTCAGCCCGCTTCTGTCCCCCGGGCGACAATCCCGCCCGAACGAGCAGCCCCTTGAAAAATCCCACGTGTCCCAGCGAGATCCTGAATGAATCCAACCCAACCCGCTGCAAGCACTCAATGAGAATGGTGATAATTTCACTATCTGCGGCCGGATCATCTGCCCCGATGAGTTCCGCGCCGACTTGAAAGATCTCCCGATCCCGCCCGGCATGTTCCGGTTCATAGCGAAAAACCGTGGCGCGATAGGACAGCCGCAGCGGCAGGCGAGTACCCATCATACCCATCGCGACGGTACGGGCGATCTGCGCCGTCGCATCGGGTCGAAGCAACAGAATCCGCCCGGTCGTCCGGTCCACAAATTTGTAGCAATTCTCGATCAGCTCGGGTTCGAGGCCCGGCGCGAGAACGTCGAGATACTCAAACGTCGGCAGAATAATCTCGTCGTATCCCCAGCGATTGACGTGGGCTAGTATCTCGGATTCAAGGCGTCTGACGTGCCGCGCGGCTTGCGGAAGGAGAGTCGCCATCCCGACAGGAACCAGGGACCGCTCTTGCAGCGGGTGGATCTGCCCCGAAGGAACGCTGTGCGTCGGCGGAGCAGAGGCCATAACAACTCAAGGCTCTCTACAATCGTTAGGAAAGGTTTGCGACTTTGACTGAAAGAATGTTCGAGCTGGATTTAATCTGACCCAACACGCCGGAGGGGAACTCCGTATCAGAGCCGATGATTAACAACGCATCCCCGCCGCGTTTTTCCAGCGCGCATTGCATACGCACGATGTTGATGCCGTTGTCTCCCAGCACCTTGCCGACCATGCCGATCACGCCAGGACGGTCCACATTATGGATGAGCAGCATGTGGCCCTCGGGCACTACTTCCACCTTGAATTGATCAATCTCGACGATCCGCGCATCTTTCTTGTGATACAGCGTGCCCGCGACTTGGTGTGACGTTTTGCCGGCCTCGACGTACACCCGGATGAGACTCGTGAAATCTCCGGCATCCGAGCTTTTGATTTCCTTCACTTCAATACCCCGGTCCTTCGCCACGATCGGAGCGTTCACGTAATTCACGGCGTGCTCCATAATCGGCGTCAACAGCCCCTTCAGTACGGCAATCGTCACCGGGACTACCGACAGCGTCGCTACTTCACCGCTATATTCCACCGTCACCCGTTCAATCCCGCCTTGACAGAGCTGAGTCTGGAGTGATCCGAGTTTTTCCGCCAACGTCAGATACGGTTGCAGGCGAGGAAGCAATTCGGGAGCAACCGACGGGATATTGACGGCGCCTTTGGCCACACCTTTGGTAAAGTAATCGACCATCTGCTCGGCAATGCCCACAGCGACATTCTCTTGCGCTTCGGTCGTCTGGGCTCCGATGTGCGGGGTGCAAATGAAATTGTCCAGCGTCAGCAACGGATTGTCCGGCTTGACCGGCTCTTCCTCAAACACGTCAAAGGCTGCTGCCGACACTCGCTTCGTCTTCAACGCCTCGAACAGATCACGTTCATTGATAATTCCCCCGCGGGCACAATTCACGATCATCACCCCCGCCTTCATAGTTGAAATCGCTTGCGAGTTGATGATGCCCTTCGTCTCCGGCGTCAACGGCGTGTGAACGGAGATGATATCGGCACGGCGGAACAGATCGGCCAGGTCCATGAGCTCGACCCCCATTTTCTCCGCCCGCTCTGGGGCGAGATAGGGATCGTAGGCGATCACTTTCATCGCCGCTCCCTGTGCAAGCTTGCAGAGATATCCTCCGATCTGGCCGATGCCAACGATCCCGAGTGTCTTGCCGTAGAGTTCGACACCCATGAATTTGTCCTTTTCCCACTTACCGATTTTCACGGACGCCGTCGCCTGGGGGACCCGCCGGCTCATGGCAAAGATCATTGCCATTGTATGTTCGGCAGTCGTCACCGTATTGCCGCCTGGCGTATTCATGACCACGATGCCACGTCGAGTCGCCGCAGGGGTATCGACGTTATCCAGCCCTGACCCGGCTCTTCCAACGACCTTGAGCTTCTCTGCGGCGGCAATGAGTTCAGCCGTCACCTTGGTGCCGGATCGCACAATCAGCCCATCGGCATCCTTGATTTCCTTGAACAGCTCCTCTTTCGGCATTTTTGATTTCACCACCACGGTAAATCCAGCCGTCTCAAGAGCTTCGACACCCTGCTTCGACAGACTATCGCTCACCAGAATTTTCATGCCCGCGACGCCCATTGCATCCCTCGTGTGGGGTTACTTGCTCATTAAGATTTCTTGTGCCCTGGCAACGCCGCTGCCCAGCTTCACCGGGTGGCCGAGCCCCTTTAAAACCATCTCGGTCGCGGCTAAGGCCGCAATCACATCAAACGTATCCGCATACCCCATGTGCGAGAGACGGAAAATTTTTCCCTTGAGGTGATCCTGTCCTCCGGCGGCCGTAATGCCATATTGCACACGAAGGTTTTTGTACACGGCTTGCCCATCGATTCCATCGGGTGCGCACACGGCGGTCAACGCATCGCTGGGCGACTCTTTGGGGAACAACGTCATGCCGGCAGCCTTGGCCCCTTCGCGCATCGCATGGGCCAATCGACCCTGGCGCGCAAACATCTTATCCAGCCCCTCAGCCCTCATGATCTTGAAGACTTCCTGGAGGCCGATGATCAAGGAGACGGTCGGTGTAAACACAGTCTGGTTCTTCACCTGAGTCTCACGTTCCTTCTTGAAATTGAAATAGAAGGCGGCATTCTTGGCCTTCTCCGCCAACGCCCAGGCCTTGTCACTCACACTCACAAACGCCATGCCGGGAGGCAGCATCAGCGCCTTTTGTGAGCCGGTAATCACCACATCCAGCCCCCACGCATCGGTCTTGATATCGAAGACTCCCAACGCCGTGATGGCATCGACGACAAGTATGGTGTTCTCATACGCCTTGACGATCTCCCCCAGCGCCTTCACATCGTGAGAAACACCGGTCGACGTTTCGCTCGCTTGCACGTATACCGCTTTGATGGAGGGATCTTTCTTCAGCGCATCGGCAACGTGCTGCGGATCGACCGCATGGCCCCACTCCACCTTGATCTCAGTCGTTTGGGCTCCAAACGTTTTACAGAGCTTGCCCCATCGCTCGCCAAACTTCCCGCCGTTCACACACAACGCTTTGTCACCGGGCGACAAGAAATTCGACACAGAACCTTCCATGCCGCCTGTGCCGGATGAAGCCAGCATCAAGACATCGTTGCGGGTCTGGAACAACCATTTCAGCCCTTCACGGACTTCGGCAAAAACAGGGTCGAATTCAGGCGCCCGATGATGGATCATGGGGCGGGCCATCGCCAAAAGGACTTCGGGCGGCACAGGCGTTGGGCCGGGAGCCAATAAATACCGCTTCAGCATTGACCGATCCTCCTTCAATGAAATCCGGTGGGATACTGCCAAGAAAAGAGGCGGTACGCTACCATTAGCGCCGGGAGACTGTCAAGAAATCGGGTTCACAACCGGCGATGTTTTCAGGATGTTTTTCTATCTCCGCTGAACAACGGCACCGCTTGAGAGACTTACGTCCATGCACAGAACATTCGCCGCCTTTGATAACACCAACGAGGGAGCGCCCTACCTGTTCAATTCCTTGACAAATGATTGATCGCTCGATAGTCTAGCCATGCCAGTTCATGTCGATCATCACAACGAGGCCCGCTTTGGTCCAATCCAGCTTTCGAATCGCGGACACGATCGCCGCGACTCTCTTTATTCTTATCATTGGTATGCTTCTACTTCCTGCAGAAAACCTCGCCCAGGTTGTTTCCGCAGACGCAGGCGCAACAGCTCCCCAGGAAGACGAGGATATTGACCCCAATCTTGTACCGCTGGAACCGGAGCTGACCATCACTCCTTCTGATGTCCTTTCGGCTGGGGACAAGCCCGATAATACCGGCGACCCTGCTGAGCAATCATCCTCCACGAGCAGCGGAACTCCCCTATCCCAAGCTTCCGAGACATCCACTTCCGAGGCATCCAATAGTACCCTGCCGGCGGCAACGGCCTATACCATTCCAGTCGTTATCGATCCAAGCGTGCAAAGCCACATCCACTTCTTCAATACCTCGATTCGAAGCCGGTTCGAACAATGGCTGGTGCGACTCGGTCGCTATCGCCCGCTCGTCGAGGATATTTTTGCCGAATTTGACCTCCCGAGCGACCTTGTCTATCTTTCACTGGTCGAGAGCGGCTTTAATCCCTATGCCTTTTCACGGGCGAAAGCCACCGGTCCGTGGCAGTTCATGAAGGGCACGGGGAAGCTCTATGGGCTGCGCATCGATCACTATGTGGACGAACGGCGGGATCCGATCAAGTCGACCGTTGCGGCCGCCAGATACCTGAGAGACTTGTATGATTTGTTCGGGGCCTGGCCCTTGGCGATGGCGGCGTACAATGCCGGTGAAGGCAAAGTGATGCGCGCTCTGAGCAAGGTTCAGGGGGAAACGTTTTCAGATATCTCGAAAACGAAGCTGATTCGCCAAGAAACGAAGCAGTACGTTCCTCGCATCATGGCGGCCACCGTCATTGCGCGGAACCTCGACCAATATGGGTTCAGTCAGGACCCCGTGCCGCCGCATCAGTTTGAAGAGGTCGTCATCACCCGCCCGTTGCACTTCCGGGCAATCGCCAATACCACCGGCATTCCCTACGAAGAGCTTCGGCTCTTGAATCCTGAGTTGCGGCGCAATGCAACGCCTCCCGGTGACTCCGCCTATCACCTGAAAGTTCCTGTTGGAAGCAGCGCAAAGGTCATGCGCCTGCTCGATCGGGTGCCGACATACAAGTTTCCTCCCCTGCGGGCGAAAGTCCAGTATGCCAAGGCGGGTTCCTCGAAACGGTATCGTGTTCGCGCGGGTGACACCTTGGGAAAAATCTCCAAACGATTCCGTATCCCCCTCAAAACCCTCAAGGCACGCAACAATCTCTCCGGCCATATCATCAGGCTCGGTGAGACCCTCATCATCGCACACTAAATTCCAGGCGGAAGTCGGGAAGACGTTCGGAGGCCCCTTTCCCATGATTGAATGGGGGGGAGACGTCCTGCCGTTATGGTGTTCCGGGGGTCTTCGGTGCAGGTGAAGGAGCCGGAGCCGCCTCCGGAGATTTCTTGACGTCAAGGGCCTTCACGCGAATCGCCGCTTCACTCGCGAACGGGGAGTTCGGATAGGTCTTGATCAGATCCTGATAATGAGCCAACGCTCCTTCTGGTTTGGCTCGGCTCTCCTCAAGCCGAGCCAGTTCGAACAAGGCCTGGTCACGATTCAAAGAACCTGAAATCTCAAGGACCGTAGAATAGGCCTTCGCCGCCTGGTCATGATCTCCTTTCAAGAGATACGCATAACCAAGCTTCTGCTGCACTAGACCGAGGAGAGCCGTATTGGACCCATACATCGAGACAAACCGTGTATAGGCCTCAATGGCGGGGTCCACTTCGTCGGCATGAAGCAAGGCATTACCAAGGCTGAACAACGCAAGCGGAGCCGTCGGAGTTCGTGGGTACTCATCCACAATGCGCCTGTAGAGAACGATTGCCTCTTTTAGATTGGCATCGGCCTTCTTTGGATCGTTGGCCGGGCGCGTGAGGTAATGGAGGGTGGCCTCTCGCTCGAGATCTTGAGCCTTACCGGCGGTTTGTGCCTCATACCACAGGACCCCCCAGACAATCCCCCCCACCAAAACCAAAAGAACAAATCCTACCAGCAACGGCCACCGGTAATCTTTGAGTCCGATCAGTCGGTGCTCAAGGCTGCTCAGCAGATGAGCTTCATCAACCGGGAGAGACCGTGGCGGTACTTTAATGCGGTAGGTCATTAAGAAATTGTGATCGGTAACGCGAGAAAACTCATTTCCTTCAAGCGAACCTGCGCCTTATACTAGGGATCGATTCATATTGTCAATGTGGTCGGAAAATATTCGGCGTCGGTGTAGAAGCAGGGAGCCGGATACGTCAAAACCTTGAGCATCTCACCGGATATGTTTCAGACACGACTCCAACAGCTTGCAGGCCAATCATTGACCCGCCGATTGCGTGCACTAGGGTCGGCAACGGGACCAATCGTTCAGGTTTCAGGGCGCCGGCTTATACTATTGTCCTCCAACGATTATCTGGGGCTTGCGACGCACCCCGACGTTGTGCAGGCCGCAGTCCGTGCGACGAAAGAATATGGGACGGGGGCCGGCGCCTCGCGTTTGATATGCGGAACACTCCCTCCCCATGTACACTTGGAATCTTCCCTTGCGGCCTTTAAACAGACGGAGTCTGCACTCGTCTTCAGCTCCGGGTACCTGGCGAACCTGGGAACCATTCCCAGCATGATCGGGCGAGGAGGCCTCATTCTGGCAGACCGGCTGTGCCACGCCAGCCTGGTGGACGGCTGCCGGCTGAGCGGCGCCGATTTTCGGGTTTTTCGCCATTGTGACAGTGCGCATGTCGAATCGCTGCTGAAGCGGAGGCCATCGAATCGGCCCACGCTCATCGTCACTGATGGGCTGTTCAGCATGGACGGCGACCTCGCCCCACTGCCGGAGCTGGCCTCACTCGCAGAGCGATACGGCGCGACGCTGTATGTCGATGACGCGCATGGAACCGGCATCATGGGACCGACCGGTCGAGGGACGATTGAACACTGTGGGATGGAAGGTCAAATCCAGTTTCATATGGGCACGTTGGGCAAAGCACTCGGAAGCAGCGGCGCATACGTGGTTGGGCCGCGAGAGATGATTGAATACCTGATCAATACCAGCCGCCCCTTCATCTTTACGACGGCTCCCCCGCCGAGTACCGCGGCAGCGGCCGCTGCCGCACTGGCCGTTGTTCAACGCGAACCCGAGCGCCGAACACGCCTTTGGAGCAACCGACAACGCTTGTTCGACGGGCTCCAGCGGCTTGGGTTCCGTTCAACGTTGACCGTCAGTCCCATCCTTCCTCTCCTCATCGGGAACGCTGCCACAGCGCTGGCCTTCGCCGAGCAGCTGTTGGCTCATGGGGTCTATGCCCCCGCCATTCGTCCACCGACCGTCCCGGATGAAACCAGCCGCCTTCGCGTCACCGTGACGTCGGAACACACCGCGGAACAGATCGACGAAGCTCTCCACGCCTTCGATCTTGCGGGCCGAGCAACCGGCCTCCTCTAAAAACGTCAGCGCCTTCTCTCCACAGTCATTTCATCCCGCATCTTCAGGCTATTTTCTTGCTTTCCCGCATTGGTGTGGCATGATGCACACAAGATTCTTATCTGGAAACCCAACCACGATTGAGGACATCCAGCCGGTTCAGCGGTCTTTATAATTTCATGACGGAGTGATCTCGATGGACATTTCCAAGCTGCTGACGTTTTCGGTAAAAGAAGGCGCATCAGACTGCCATATCAGCGCCGGCGAACCACCGATGATCCGCATCCACGGGGATCTGAAGAAGCTCGACCACCCCGCGCTCACGCCGGATGAAACCCATGCGCTCATTTATGACATGATGAACGACTCGCAGCGGAAAAACTTTGAAGAACATCGGGAGTGCGATTTCTCGTTTGAACTCGGCGACATCGCCCGCTTCCGTGTCAACGTGTTCGTACACCAGCGCGGGCTCGGCGCAGTCTTTCGGAACATTCCAACCGTCATTCTCCCGCTAGAAAAACTCGGCATGCCGCCTATCCTTCGCCAACTGTGCGATAAAGAAAAGGGGTTGATCCTCGTGACCGGGCCGACCGGATCAGGCAAGTCCACGACTCTCGCGGCGATGGTCGACTATCTGAACAACACGTTTGAAGGCCACATCATCACCATCGAAGATCCGATCGAGTTCGTGCACAAATCCAAAAAATGCCTCGTCAACCAACGAGAACTCGGCGTCCATACGTTGTCGTTCGCCAACGCGCTCAGGTCGGCGCTCCGTGAGGACCCCGACATCGTGCTCGTCGGCGAAATGCGCGATTTGGAGACCATTCAACTGGCCTTGACGGCGGCGGAAACAGGGCACTTGGTCTTCGGCACCCTCCACACGTCGAGCGCGCCCAAGACGATCGATCGTATTATCGACGCCTTCCCGCCGGCTCAACAGGCGCAAATCAGAACGCAGCTCTCGGAAGCGCTGGAAGCCGTGATTACGCAAACGCTGCTCAAAAAGAAAGCGGGCGGACGGGTCGCAGCCTTAGAGGTCATGGTCGCGACGACGGCTGTGCGCAACCTCATCCGTGAAGCCAAGTTGCACCAAATCCCCGGCATCATGCAGGCCAGCCAAAAAGACGGCATGCAAACGATGGATATGGCGCTGCTTGAATTAGCCACACGTGGCGTGGTGCACAAGGCCGAGGCGCAGTCGCGCAGCATGAACCCCAATCTCTTCGGATCAGCCGTCGGCGGAGCGGCCTAGAACCAACACGAAGGACGGAGCACAGTCATGGATATTCGAAGTCTCTTGAAGGTCATGGTGGATCGTGAGGCGTCCGACCTCTATCTGACCGTCGAAGCTCCGCCGATTTACCGCATCCATGGGGCCACACAGCAGACCGACGCCCCTCCCTTCAGCAACGAACAGCTAGAAGCGCTGGCGCTCGCATTGATGCGCGGGCAGCAGCGGGGAGAATTCGAAGAAAAGATGGAGATGAACCTCGCGCTCTACTACAAAGAGCTCGGCCGGTTCCGCGTCAACATTTTCAGGCAGAAGGGGAACGTCGGGTTGGTCTTCCGCCACATCAAGGCGGAGATTCAGACCGTCGAGCAGCTCCAGCTTCCACCCATTATCAAAGACATCGCCATGACGAAGCGCGGGCTCGTCCTGGTGGTGGGCGCCACAGGATCAGGCAAGTCGACCTCCCTCGCAGCCATGATCGACCACCGGAACACGATCCATCCCGGCCATATCATCACGGTCGAAGACCCGATCGAGTTTGTTCACCAGCACAAGAAATCGATTATCACCCAACGCGAAGTCGGGTTCGACACGTTGAACTTCCAGAACGCGCTCAAGAACACGCTGCGGCAGGCTCCCGATGTCATTCTCATCGGCGAAGTTCGGGATACGGAAACGATGGAAGCCGCGATTACATTCGCGGAAACCGGCCATCTCTGCATCGGAACCCTGCACTCGAATAATGCCAACCAGGCGATCGAGCGCATCATGAACTTCTTTCCGGTCGAACGTCACGCACAGATCTATCTCCAGCTCTCACTCAATCTGCGCGCCATCATTTCCCAACGGCTGATCCCATCCATCGACGGCAAACGGGTCCCTGCACTGGAAATCATGCTCGATACACCCCGCATTAAGGATTTGGTCAAGAAGTCTGAGATCGACACTCTAAAAGAAGCCATGGAGCAAGGCGTCGACGAAGGCTGTCAAACTTTCGATCACGTGTTGTTTCAGCTGTATAAGGCGAACAAGATCACCCTGGAACAGGCGTTGATCAACTCTGACAGCGCGAACAACCTTCGTCTGAAGATCAAGCTCGAAGGCCTCAAGGGCGACGATGCCGTCAACGCATTGCTTGATAAGCAGATGGGCGGTTCCGCCAGCGACGCCTTCAAGATACAGGGAACCGCGTCTGGAAACGTCACTCCGATCCGCAAACGGTAATCCCGTACATAACCTGGTCGTCGCGCTCAGCGGCCCGATTCAAGTTCGGTCTGCTGTTCGAGATACGTAGCGATCTTCTCAAGCGCCAAGGCGCTCAGCTTCGACCCGTACCAGGTAGGCATGGTCTGCTCCGGGTAACCCGGTACCACGAACCGCCTTGGCTCAAGCACCGACTCGACCACATAGTCATGAACGGTCTTGGCTTGCCCTCCGTATCCCGGATCTCTGAGCCGCTGCTCCCCTGTCGTTCCAAGAACCAATCGTGGCCCAACCCGGCCGTTCGCGCCGGGAATCCCGGGGATCATGTGACACACCGGGCACCCGGCGTGGATGAAAATGTCGATGACGGGCTCCTCGCCTGTCGCCAGCGGGACCTTCTCAGGCGTCAGGGCCTCTACGGCAACCGGTCCGGCCGTGGTCTGCGGCGCCGGCGATGGGGTGGGCGCGCGAAGCGTCCAGATCGCATACAATAGCACGAGCCCGATTACGACCAGGGTGACAACCCGCTCCAACGATCGAGATGGAAGTTCCGGAGAAGGCTGGTTTGATTCGGGCGACTCAGAGGAGCGAACATCCATAGTCAATCAGATCTGCGGGCGGACGAGCCTTCAGTCAAAGCAGTGTTGCAACGCCAAAAAGCTATTCTCTTGAATCCGTGGCGCAACGGAACCCAATCGTGCGGTCTTCAAAATCCGGCTCAGCGGAAAACCGAGCGGTGACGCGCAGTGCCGTCGGCAAGTCAGCCCATGAGCCGCCTCGAATCACACGTTTTTCCCCAGTCGCAAGCCCGGTGGGATTCTTGTCAGGACTCGTTTGGTAATACTCCCTGCCGTACCAGTCGGCCACCCATTCCGCCGCATTTCCGGCCATATGAAAGAGTCCGTACGAGCTCTTCCCTCCTTCTTTGAGTCCGTGGCGCACGCTCATCCCCCCAAGGCCGCTGTTGACCGGAACCAACGTGACGGCTTCACTGACCCAGAGACCTCGATTATAGTTAGCCATATCAACGAACGGTTGCATGTGTCCCCAGGGATATCGGCGGCCATCCGTTCCTCGGGCAGCCTTTTCCCATTCCGCTTCTGTCGGGAGACGCCGGCCGGCCCATTTGCAATAGGCCGCCGCATCAGTCCACGACATGCCGACCGCAGGAAGGTCACTCAGCCTCTGAGCGGCCTCGTCGTCCCAGGTCGGCGGCAAATCGCGCTTGGCCGACTCGATGAACTTCTGATAGCGACCAGCCGTCACCTCAAACTGATCGATGTAATACGCATTCAGTGTGACGGTATGTTCCGGTCGTTCGTTCGGCAATCCGTCGTTGCTCCCCATTAGAAATGGACCGGCAGGGATGAGGATCAGCGGCGCGCCATCTTTTCCTTTGCTTGTGTCACCCGATGCGCTCGTTCCATTTGTCGTCGCCGGTATGCCTGCGGCTTCAGGCACGGCACCCATCAGGACCATGACGCCCATCCAGCACAGACATCGATAGATCATTCATCAAACTCCCGTAAGATCAGAATGATGCTGGCACAAGACATGTTTCAAAGTGTACCCGGTAGCTACACGGAACTCAACGGCAGCCGCAACTCATGCGGCTTCTTGAAGAAATTCTCCGGTTCTAGACACAGTGGTCTGTGCCGGTCATCGCGGAACTCGGCCGGTAGGTCGTGTACCGTGCCGCCTATTCGCAGTCTGGATGTGGGGTGTGCACGGCTTTCATCACAGTCCGGTCCGTTTTGCGCCGCGCAATGTCCCACCGTGTGAACAACCGATATCTCCTCAATCATCCGGTTGACACGTCCCTCGTTAGAACGTAGCCTCTCTCCAATTCGGCCATAGAACGAGATCGTTCACCGGGGCAGACACTTGGGTATGGATTGGTCAGTGCTGATCGGCTTGGTCTCTCTCTTTATCGCCGCCGGCATCGCTTCAATCTATCTGTATGTGTTCGTGACCCGAACCCGTGAGAAGTTCCACGCGACTCAACCCGATCTGAAAATCACAAACCTGTCAGCGATGAGCGCAGGGAACGTCCTCACCCTCTCTCCGGAATTCGAAAACGTGGGTGGGGGCATCGCATATGATTGCACTCTACATATGGGCGGGTGGGAAGGGAATTTCGCCGTCAAGAAAGTTCACCCTCGTGGCCCACGCTATCAGAAACACGTGGCCTCCATCGTCTTGGGCCCGGATGCACCGATTCGTGCGAAAGCCATGAGCAACGGCTATCTCCGGCTACGTTATCAAGATCGCTGGGGGCACACGTACGATTGTTGGTACCAGGTTACCCAAGTCAAGAGTGCTGGACTCTCTCTCTACAACGTTCACATCAACTTGGAGCATCCTGAATCGAACAAGCCAACCCCTTCGTTCTGGGAAATGCAGAAGTTTCTTCGAGCCATGGCCACGAATGACTAAGGGAAAAGTCGGCCCCGTCGTCTCCACTCATCGCCTGCACGCTCTTGCTCACTGAGCCCGCTACCCCACTCGCCTCACGGGCCGATTCCTGCCCGCTTGACTCTGGTTCCACGCGGGAGCGATGCTGAACCTATCCCGGAGGTGTGCTATGAACCCGGGGTAATCAGTCGCTCCGCCATTCACGCTGCATTGTCTCTACCCACGTTCGTTGCGTTGCGCCCTCGTCGGTCTCATACCGCGAGGACGGTTTTGTCTTCCTCATTCACACACACCAAGGAGGTTGCACCATGAAGACCTCACTCATTCTGATTGCCGCTGTTATGGTAGTGCTATTGGGGAAAGCCTTGGCCGTTGCGAATCCAAGTATGTTGCCCAAGCATCCGGGCTACCCCATGGACAAAGCTGTGGATCCTGTCAAAGGCCAGTCGCTTGCAAACGATCCCGGTCAGACCAACGCGACGGGAGAACAATCTCTGATGAAAGCGGCAGCCTCCGGCGATACCCATGTGAGGCAGAACCTATCGATCAATGAGAACGACGAACGGCTACTCGAGAAACCCGGTGCAGGCCGGCTGCCGAACGTGCAGGGACCGAATATCAGGATTGAACCACCGGTCAAGGAAGGAACGAGGGTGAGTGCGTCGCCGGACTAAACAAGACCGGGAAAGCGATGGATCGGCAGGCCGGATCTCAGCGCCCATGTTCACCGCGTCTGACGCTTGGGAAGATAGCCATGATCCTCTCCTCCCCATGACTGAGGAAACAAGGATGCCGATTACCGCCGAACCTCGTTGTCCCGTAGCGCGTATTGCCGTGAACGCTACTTACGACGAGAGCGACGACTATTCCAGGAAGCTCATCTCATGAGATGGCGGCTTTCGCGGGGGAAGCCAGAGTAAATTTTTCTGCCGCTGCGCGTGGCTGTGCGATCACTCCTTGCCGCAGGCAACTTCCCACAGTGCGTGATTAACACTATCGGGGTCAAATGACAGCCAGGTGTCTTTTTCTACGTATCCATCAGCCGCTCTGCCCGTTCCCATATGTCGAGAGAACTCCGTGAACGCCAGTAACCGAAGGCGTTTTCCCGCACAATCGAATTGCTTCTTGGTCTTGGTAGACAAGAATCGATGGGGACCAAACCCGAGGCGCCCTATCCCCGCATTTCCTTGCATCCATTTGAAGTCAGTCAATTGCCACAGTGTTACCAGATTCCCTTCCCGGCTGATGGTGTCCGAATCGACATACACAATCTGCAGCCCCGGCTCTAGATAGTTTTTCTCAATCGGCACCCATTCCGCATACACTGGCCTGTTACCCAGCACCAGAAGTGCAATCAGGACCAGTTCCTTCATGTGAGTCTCTCGGTAATTCATGGTCACTCACTTCTTGATCAGCTCCTGCTCCCGCGCCGGCATTTGCACTGTCCGCTTGAGTGACGGGTGAAGCGCGATCATGAGCTCGAAGGTGCGACCGATCTGACAACGCGCCACCAGAATCGGCATGAGGACGAATAGGGCGAGCATGGTGGGAGAACCGGTGCCGGCACGGCTCTCGGCTGTGATCTCCATCGGGCACATGACTAGCCGAACGCCGGAAATGGCAGGAGGCTATGCATCAAACACATGGTTGCATTGCAGGCAGTGCATCTTCGATGCGATGGTTTTCTTCCATTCGTCAAACTTCTGTGTGTAGGCCTTGTTTTTCCACATTCCGTAGCCGATCCATACACTCAAGAAGCCGATAGAAGATACGATATCGGCAACTGCAATCGTCGCCTCCGATGCCTCCGGTGAAGTCATGCTCAGCATGATAACCGTGTTTACCGGAACCCCGAGTGCAAACCCTTGGAGATAGGCCCATGGCTGCTTCGGCGGGTTGTACCGGCTGGCAAGAGCAGCCTGTGCGCCGATCGATGTTTGCTGCTGGACGATTTCGATTACCCGTTTGGGATTATCCGCGCTGCATGAGGGACATGTGAGACGTCTAGACATGTGGCACCTCCCAAGTTTTCGGTTTCACATGAACTTCCTCTTTCAACAGACTCTCTCAACATTGATACCGTGCCTGAAGTGCTCGTGAAATCCATTTTAAAAGGGAGGCAAACATCAGCGCAAGGGCCTGGGTACGACGGCATTCTACTAACGGATGCCGCGTCTACAGCCGGTTCAACTGCAGAACAACTCCGATATTCACGGCATAGTGTTAAATTATAACTATAGATTAGGCTCATAATGTACCGCTCACGATTTCTTGGACACAATGATAGCCGTATATGATCCGACCTCTCGGTCGCGTCGTTCGGCGATCGACGTTCCTAGCCCAACTGTGTGCGTCGTCTTTTGGAGACCGCTCCA
>Ga0326597_10000607_pt1 | contig 62544 bp, 50 predicted proteins | sample RVTome_12_FD_203789 | JGI IMG/M metagenome (GOLD analysis project Ga0326597, IMG submission 203789) | Soil microbial communities from uranium-contaminated site in the Upper Colorado River Basin, Wyoming, United States - RVT100D185 | ecosystem: Environmental > Terrestrial > Soil > Contaminated >...
CCACCTTCGCCTTGAACTCCGCCGTGAACCGCCGTCGCGTCCTCATCGCGCATCCCTCCGTTAGCCGGCGGAATACACCTTAACCTCCTGTCCGATTTTCCGGGACCACCTCAGGCATCACCTTCTGCCAGCTTCCCTATTCCGTTCATCGCGTGCTCGGCGAGGCGCAGGATGCGCCTTAAGGACTATCAGGTCAAGGCGCTGGAGACGCTTTCGGCCTATCTCCGCGTCCTGCGCAACGAGCACGACAACCGGGCGCAGGAGTTGGCGGACATCGAAAAACTGCCCGCCGCGACGCGGGACAGGGTCATGTCGATGCTGGGAGACCCCGTCGCGACCGCGTGGGGGGAAGCGCAAAAGGCCGGCATCGCCGCCTCGCCCGAACCGTGGCGCAAAATGACGGACGGGACGGGCCGCTCCGTTCCGCATGTCTGCCTCAAGCTGCCGACCGGCGGCGGCAAGACGCTGCTGGCCGCGCACGGCGTGGATCGCATTCTCGTCAGCCATTTCCGGCAGACGACCGGTTTCGTTCTCTGGATCGTTCCGTCCGACGCGATCTACACCCAGACGAGGCCGCAGCTTGCCGACCGCGGGCATCCGATCCGCCAGACGCTGGACCGCGCCAGCGGCGGCAGGGTCAAGGTGCTGGAAAAGCTGGACGGGTTCACCCGGCAGGACGTGGAGCAGAAGCTGTGCGTCCTGCTGCTGATGCTGCAGTCGACGGGCCGTGAGAACAAGGAAACGCTCAAGGTCTTTCGCGACTCCGGCCACTACACGAGCTTCTTCCCGCAGGACGACCCGCAGGCCCGCGCGGCCCTGCTCAAGGCCGTGCCGAACCTCGAAGGGCTCGATCTGACCGAAGCCGCCATCGGCGGCGCCGGAACCAGGTGGATCAGACAGAGCCTCGGCAACACGCTGCGTCTGATCCGGCCGGTGATCGTTCTCGACGAAGGCCACCGCGCCTATTCCGAACTGGCCCGCGACACGCTTGCCGGCCTCAATCCCCGGTTTCTGCTCGAACTGTCCGCGACTCCCGACCGCGGCCTTTCCAACATCCTCGTCAACGTATCGGGGCGCGAACTCAAGGACGAGGAAATGATAAAGCTGCCGATCCGGCTTGAAGTCGGGCAGAAGCTCCGCTGGCAGGCGACCTTGCAGAATGCCCTCGACCGGCTGGACGAGCTGGACAAGCAGGCGGCGGCGTTCCGGGATTCCACGGGCCGGTATATCAGGCCCATCATGCTGGTGCGCGTGGATCGCACGGGCAAAGACCAGCGCGACAAGGGTGGCGACCTCGTCCACGTGGAGGATGCGTTCGAATACCTGACGCAGAAGGCTGGCGTGCCGTCCGAGGCGATCCGCCGCCAGACCGCCGAAATCAAGGAGCTCAAGGACGACGATCTTCTGTCGCCCTATTGCGGCGTGCGCGTCATCATCACCAAGGACGCCTTGCGCGAAGGGTGGGACTGCCCCTTTGCCTATGTGCTGGCGATCCTCAGCAGGGGCACGGCAAAGACGGCGCTGACGCAGATGATCGGCCGCGTGCTACGCCAGCCGCAGGCACAGCGGACGAACGTCGAGGCGCTCGACGAGGCGCACGTGTTCTGCGCCGACGTGACCGTGGCCGACGCAGTCGCCCGCATCAAGGACGGCCTCGAAGCGGAGGGCATGGGCGATCTCGCCGGCGACATCAAGGTCGGCGGTGACGAGAGCGCGAGTACCGAAATCGAGTTCCGGTTCCGCGACCGGTTCCGCGGCAGCCGGATCGTGGTGCCGCGCGTCCTGCACCGCGACGGCAAGCGCGCCTACCGCGACCTCGACTACGAAGCCGACGTGCTGGGCGCCATCGATTTCGAGCGCCTGTCATACGCCGATGCCGACGCGTTCAGCTTCGCGGCACGCGATTCGGCCGGACGCCACGTCGTCGAAGTCGATATAGCCGCGGGCGGGCGATTCGATCTCGGTATGAGCGAAGCGGCCTCCGAGACCGTTGTCGAGCAGCGGCTCGACCGGCCGGCGCTCATTCGCCGCATGCTCGACATCGTGCCGAACCCCTGGCAGGGGGCGCGCATACTGGACGAAGCCCTTGCCAAGCTGCGCAAACGGGCAAGCGAGAAGGAAATCGTCGCCGCGCGGCTCACGCTGATCGAGCACATCAAGCGCGATCTGCGGCGGCAGGTCGCGGCCGCCGCCGAGCTGGTGTTTCGCGACAAGGTGAAGAACGGCGACATCGTGTTCAAGCTGCTGGCCGCGCCGCTCGACGATCTGAATTTCGAGTTCATCGAGCGCTACACCACACATATCGCGCTGAGCGATGCCAAGCTTCCATTGATGCATGCGGGAGGCAAAACGCTCGACCGCGCGCTTTATGACCGCGTGTTCAAGAAGGACTTCAATGAATTTGAGACCGATGCGGCGCTCTATCTTGATGGCAGTGACGCCGTTTCGTGGTGGTGGCGCATTGCCGCGCGCCGTGATTGGGGCCTTCAGGGCTGGATGCGGAATAAGGTTTATCCTGATTTTCTGGTGCATCTGGATAAGAATGGGGAAGTTGCAAGACTTCTGGTGCTGGAAACGAAGGGCAAACATCTGGAAGGTAGCGACGACACCGAATTCAAGGAAAAATTCTTCAAGCTGCTGGAAGATGCATACGCGCTGGGAAAGGACGCAGGCGATGTCGAGTTGTTTGCCGACTCTCCCGACGTAATGCGGTTTCGCATTCTCCTTCAGGAAGAGGCCTGGAAAAACGATCTGGAATCGGCATTGGCGTGATATCGGGAACGTCAAAATGGTCGTAGGCGGCGACCAGATTCCTGCGGCCGAACCCGAGGCATGGACCACCGGTCAGATGGAACGGGACGGCCGGGGTCAGTCGCGGCCGCGGTTGCGCCTGAGAACGGGTTCGTTGAGGGGAAGCCTCTCGCCCAGCCATACCCCGTAGACCACATGGTCCGACCATGCGTCGGCGGCGATGGGATGCACCAGGATGGAAAGCCCGTCGCGGTTCAGCGCCAGCCACGGCACGAAGGCGCCGAAGCGGGCGGGCGGGAACACCACCTGATACATGCTGGCGATGTGCGGGCCGACGCTTTCGTCATGCCAGCGCCCGATGCGGAGATCCGGGAAGGCGTGCGCGATGCGCTCGCGCAGCCGCGCAGCCGCGTCCTTCGTCTTATCCGGATCGTAATAGACGTGCGCGTGCCACTCGGCGACCGCGGCGGGATCGATGTTGACGAAGTCCATGACGGTCCCTCAGGCGGGCACGAAAACCAGGGTGAGGATCGGGAAAGCGATCAGCAGCACCACGCGCACCATGTCGGAGAGCAGGAACGGCAGCACACCCTTGAATGTCTCCTTCATCGGGATATCCCGCGCCAGGCCGTTGATGATGAACACGTTCATGCCCACCGGCGGCGTGATCAGCCCGACCTCGACCACGATCAGCGCGATGATGCCGAACCAGATCTTGAGGTGGTCCGGCGTCATGCCGAAGTCCAGCCCTTCGAGGATCGGGTAGAACACCGGGATCGTGACCAGGATCATGGACAGCGACTCCATCACGCAGCCGCCGAGCAGGTAGAAGACCACCATCGCCAGCAGCACGACGTAGGGCGACAGGTTGCTTTCCTGGATCAGTTCCGCCGCTTCCACCGGCATCTGGCTGAGCGCCAGAACGATGTTGAAGATCTCGGCGCCGAGCAGGATGAGGAAGATCATCGCCGTCGCCTCGCCGGCGCCGAGCAGGCACTCGATGAAGCCGTCGAAGCGCAGCCCGCCGTGGGTGAAGGCAAGAATGCCGGTCCCCACCGCGCCGAACGCCGCGCCCTCGGTCGGCGTGAACACGCCGGTGTAGATGCCGCCGATGACGACGACAAACAGCAGCAGCGCCGGCCAGATATCGCGCAGGCTTTCCAGCTTCTGGCGCAGGCTGTGGGGCTCGCCCGCCGGCCCCGCCTCGGGGTTGATGCGCACGTAGATGGAAATGGCGAAGATGTAGCCGACCGCCGCCAGAATGCCGGGGATGAAAGCGGCCAGGAACATGGTGGCGATGTTGGCTTCCACCAGGATGGCGTAGATCACCAGGATTACCGACGGCGGGATCAGGATGCCGAGCGTTCCGCCGGCCGCGAGAGCGCCCGTGGCCAGCGAGCCCGCATAGTTGTGCCGTCGCAGCTCCGGCAGCGAGACCTGGCCCATGGTCGCCGCGGTGGCAAGCGACGAGCCGCAGATGGCGCCGAATCCGGCGCAGCCGCCGATGGCGGCCATGGCGATGCCGCCGCGGCGATGGCCGAGCCACGCGTTGGCGGCATCGAACAGGGCCTTGCTGAGGCCCGCCTTGGTGGCGAACTGGCCCATCAGGAGGAAGAAGGGCACCACCGACAGGTCGTAATTGGAAAACCGCCAGTAGGCCGATGTCTTGAGCGTGTTCAGCACCGGCCCCCAGCCGGCGATGACGACGTAGGCGCCGATCCCGACCAGCAGCATGGCCACCGCGATCGGCATGCGCAGCAGCAGCAGCACGAGCAGCACCGCAAACATGACGAGGACGAATTCGACGCCGCTCACCTGCCACTCCTTCCGCCCCGCGCGGCGACGGCAAGGCCGGTCCAGCAGGTATAGGCCGACACCAGGACCAGCAGCGCGAGACAGGCCAGGATCGGATAGAACGCGAGATAGCGTGGGATCTGCAGCAGCACCGTCTGCTCGCCGATGCGCTTGAGTTCGAGCCCGCCGACCGACATGCGCCACACCAGCAGCATCCCGATGGCGGCCAATGCCAGCGCGCCGATACCGTCCAGCGCCGCCCGCACGCGCGGTGGCGCGCCGGCAGTGAAGAAATCGACCAGCACGTTGCCATGTACCATCTGGCACCAGGGCAGGAAGCTGAACACAGCCAGCGCACTGGACAGTTCCACAAGCTCGAAATCGCCGGGAATGGGCGCGCTGAACAGGTAGCGGCCGAGGACGCTCGCCACCGTCATGACGCCGGCGGCGGCCAGCAGCGTGCCGCCGATGGCGGCGACGACGCGGCATCCGGCATGGAGCACCCTGCCGAACCGGTCGGTGGGGGCCGCCGCGCGCCCGTTCTGGACTTCGGAAGACACGATGATGACCGGGGCAGGCCAGGACAGCGGCGGGGTCCGCAGGCCCCGCCGGATGCCGCTACTTCATGCCCATCCTGGTGTACTTGTCGATCAGCCGGCGCGCCTCGGCCAGCATGGCCTTGCCGTCGATACCCTTCTTGCTGACGTCCGCCACCCACTGGCCGATGACCGGCGCCGCCGCCGCCTTCATCTTGGCGACCTCGGCCTCGGGGATGACGTTGAATTTGTTGCCGCGCTTCTGCGCCACCTCGCGGTTGGTCACCTCGACGCCGTCGTAAACGATGCCGATACGCTTGGCGAACGCCTTGCCCGAGTTGCTGTCGACGACTTTCTTCAGGTCGGCAGGCAGGCCGTTATAGAACTTGCTGTTCATGGCGAAGATGAACGCGGCGGCGATAAAGCCGTTCTGGCCCCTGATTTCCGAGTGATAGGTGACCAGCTCGTGCACCTTGATGGGCACGGCGACTTCCCACGGCAGCACCGCGCCCTCGACCACGCCCTTGCTGAGCGCCTGGGGCACGGCGGGGATCGGCATGAACACCGGGGTCGCGCCGAGGGCCGAGAGCACCGCGCCCATTTCGCGGTTGGTGGCGCGGATCTTGAGCCCCTTGAGCGAGGCGGCAGAGGAGATCGGACCGCTCTTGTTGTGGAAAAGGAAGCGCGCCGCGGTGTGGAACAGCAGGATGTGCGTGTCCTTGAACTCGGTGTTCTGCAGGTACTTCTCGCCGAATTCCTGGAACGCCTGGGTGGTGGCCTCGGCGGTGGTCACCATGAACGGCAGCTCGAACACCGAGGTCAGCGGGAAGCGGCCGCCGCTGTAGCCGGGCAGGGTCCATCCGGCCTCGACCACGCCGTCCTTGATCTGGTCGTAGAGCTGGGGCGGGCGGCCGCCGAGCTGCATGTTGGGATAGACCCGCGCCTTGATGCGGCCCTTGGAATCCTTGGTGACGGCCCGCGCCCAGGGAGCGAGCAGCTTCGCCTGCTGGGTCGACTTGGGGCCGAGGAAATTGTGAATCTTGAGATCGACGCTCTGCGCGCCGGCGTCCACCGCCCACAATCCGGCCAGCGCCGCGCCGCACACCATACCCCTGACCAATGCGCTTTTCATGACATCCTCCGTCGGTTTTCGCCGGCAAACCGCCGACGCCGCCCCGTTCGATTCTATGAATCATCCTAATCCAGTTGACCGCAGCGTAAAAGCGGCTCGTCGGGGACGCCGTCGGAGTCCGATTCGCTTGCCCTTTTCGCCCGTCTCGGCCAAATTCACGCCGCCGTGGACAGGATTGCAGCCGGTTTCGACCGGCGCCCGCGCCAGCCAGATACGAAAGGACGACCCGATGAGCTTCGCCATTCCGGCATTCGACATACCGAGCCTCCCGGTCGCCGGGAGCAGGGACCGCTTCCCCGTTCGCCGCATCTACTGCATCGGCCGCAACTACGCGGCGCATGCGCGCGAAATGGGCGCCGACGAGCGCGAACCGCCCTTCTTCTTCCTCAAGCCCGCCGACGCCATCGTGCACAGCGGCGAAACCATCCCCTATCCGACAAAGACCAAGGACCTGCATTACGAGGGCGAGCTGGTGGTGGCCATCGGCAAGGGGGGCAAGGACATCCCGGTGGACAAGGCCAACGACCACATCTTCGGCTATGCGGTCGGAATCGACCTTACCCGCCGCGACGTGCAGGAAGAGGCCAAGCAGATGCGCCGCCCGTGGGACATGGGCAAGGGCTTCGATCATTCGGCGCCGTGCAGCGAGATCGTGCCGGCGGCGAGGACCGGCCACCCCGCAAAGGGCGCCATCTGGCTCAAGGTCAATGGCGAGACCAAGCAGAAGGGCGATCTGACCGAGCTGATCTGGACCGTCCCGGAGAGCATCTCCTATCTCTCGGGCCTGGTGGAACTGCAGCCGGGCGACCTGATCTATACCGGCACCCCGGCCGGCGTCGGCCCGACGGTGAAGGGCGACACGCTGGACGTCCACGTGGACGGGGTGGGCGACCTGCAGGTGAAGATCGGCTGAGCGTGCCCGCGCGCCATTGTTTCACGTGAAACAATGGTCAGTAATGCTGACCTTTTAGGCGTAACGCGCTGTCAACAATGATCTTTCCCGCCCCGTGGCCGGCCCCGGTTCCGGGCCGCGACGGGGCGGGGCGATCTGCTTCGCACAAGTAGTACCAGCGACCGTCAGGGCCGACTCGTGGCTGGGCCCGCTCCCCCACCCGGCCACCCAGCGACGGTATCCTGTGGGTGGCCGGGTGGGGGAGCGGGACGGGTCAGGCTCAACGAGCCTTGGTATAACGGGGCGGCTTGTTCAGGCGCGCTTGCGGGCGGGCCGGGGCGCGGCGGGAGCCGGCAGCGGCACCGGATCGTTACGCCCCAGCACCCCTTCCTGACGGTCCAGCTCGCGGTTGAAGAAGTCCCAGAACGCCGCCACCAGGCTCGGCGTGGCGAGTTGCTGCGCCTTGAGGGCGAACTCTTCCGCCTCGGGCCACGACCACGGCATGTTGGACGCGGCCAGGGTGAGCTGCGCCTTGCATGCCTTCTCGAGGAAAATACCCACCAGCGTCGTGTGCATCATGTTGTCGCCCACGTAGGTGATGCCGTGGTTGCGCATCAGGATCGCCGGCGCGTCGCCGAGGCTCCGCGCCAGCGCGCGGCCAAGCTCGGGCGTGTCGATCAGCGACGAGGTACCGGTGTAGTACGGCACCGTCCCGCCGAACATGGCGCCGTCATGGGCGACCGAGCGCAGCGGCACGCGCGTCGCGGAAAAGGTGGTGGCGTGGAACGGATGGGTATGGCCGATGACGTTGACGTCCGGCCGGGCGCGGAAGATCTCGGCGTGCAGCGGCCATTCGATGTGCATGGCGCCATCGCCGTAGAGCCGCCTGCCGTCGAAATCGAGCAGAAGGAAGTCGCTGGCCTCGCGCATCTCGCCCATTCCAATGCCGGAGCGCTTCATCCAGAAGCCGCGCCCGTCGGGATCGCGCAGCGTCAAATGGCCCATGGTGACGTCGCCATGGCCTTCCATCTTGAGAATGCGGCATGCGCGCGCCAGATCGCGCAGCGTGGCCGCGAGAGAATTGCCGAGCATCGCAGTCTTGCCTGACATGACGGTAACCTCCTCCTTATGGGGCGGCAGGGCCGCCGGGGTGAACTCTGCTCTGTTGCCGGGCGAGACCTAGCCCGCCATGGTGAGACCGCCGCTGACGCTCAGCACCTGACCGGTGACGAAGCTCGCCCGGTCGGAGGCGAAGAACAGCACGGCGTCCGCGATCTCCTCCGGCTTGGCGAAGCGGCGGAACGGGGTGGCGCGGGCAAACGCCTCGCGATGCTTCTCCGGCACCGCGGCGAGCAGCGGCGTATCGGTGGGTCCGGGGCACACGCAGTTGACCGAAATCATGGAGCGCGCGCCTTCGCGGGCCAGCGCCTTGGAAAAGGCGATGACCCCGCCCTTGGCGCCGGAATAGACCGCTTCGCCCATGGAACCGACGCGCCCGGCATCGCTCGCCACGTTGACGATGTGGGCGCCCTTGGTCCCGTTCATGGAGGGCAGGAAGGCATGGCACATGCGCACCGTGCCCATGAAGTTGATGGCGACCACCTTGTCCCAGAAATCGGGCGGGTTCTGGGTGAAGAATTCGATGCGGCCCCAGCCGGCGTTGTTGACCAGGATGTCCACCCGGCCGTGCTTCTTCAGCACGTCGGCGGCGAAGCTTTTCACCGCGTCGTCGCTGGTGACGTCGAGATAGGCGTATTCGGCCGACAGCTTCTGATCGCGCAGGCCCTTGGCGGCTTCCTCGCCCTTGTCCTTCGCGAGATCGCCGATGACAACGTGCGCGCCGGCACGCGCCAGCGTGCCGGCGATGGCAAGCCCGATGCCCGACGCGGCGCCGGTCACCACGGCGATCTTGTTATCGAGTCTCATCCTGCGGCTCCTTTCGACCTGGTTGCGGAGGCGCGGCCGGTCCCGTCGAGGAATGCGGTCACCAGCGCGCGCGTCTCCGGATGGTTGTAGAGGGATTTCGTTTCCGCCAGCTCGGCGGCGAAGCCCGCATTGCCGGGACCGGCGGCGAGCGCCATGCAGCGCTTGCACGCGGCCAGCGCCGCAGGCGGGTTGGCGGCGATGCGCCGCGCGATGGCGACGGCCTCGCCCTCCAGCATGGAGTCGCCCACCGCCCAGTGAACGAGTCCGAGCGCTTCCGCCGTCCTGCCGTCCACCACCTCGGCGCCGAGAATCAGCCGCGCGGCGGTCCCGTGGCCGACCAGCCGGGTAAGTCGCTGGGTGCCGCCGGCACCCGGAATGAGCCCGAGACGCGCTTCCGGCAGGCCGAGCCGCGCCCCGTGTCCGGCGATGCGCAGATCGCACGCCAGCGCGAGTTCGAACCCGCCGCCCATGGCGGCGCCGGCAAGCTCGACCAGTGTCGCAAACGGCAGGCGCTCGATACGGAACAGAACGTCCTGAAGCCGTGCCACCGCCGCCAGCATGGTCTCCACGCCCGCGGCATCGGCGAACGCCGCACGCATGTCCTTGAGGTCCATGCCGGCGGAGAATGCCCGCTGGGTACTGCGGATGTGCATCACCGCCAGATCGTCGCGGCGCTCGACGTCGTCGAGCAGCGCGGCGAACCGGTCCACCCATTCTCCGTTGATGGCGTTCACCGGCGGTCGCGCCAGGGTGACCGTCAGCACACGGCCGTGTTCCGCGGTGTCGATCATGGCAACGCCCGTGACATAGCGTCGGCCGGCGCCATCAATTGCCCTCGAACTTGGGCTGCTGCTTGTTGGCGAAGGCTTCGAAGGCGCGGGTGAAGTCCTTGGTCTGCATGCAGATGGCCTGCGCCTGGGCTTCCGACTCGATGGCCTCGTCGATGCCCATGGACCATTCCTGCTGCAGCATGCGCTTGGTCATGGAGTTGGCGAACCACGGACCGTCGGCAATGCTCTGCGCCGTTGCCGTGGCGCGCTCCAGCACCTTGTCCGCCGGCACCACCTCGTTGAAGAAGCCCCAGCGCTCCGCTTCCTCCGCCGACATGGCGCGGCCGCTGTAGAGCAGCTCCGACGCGCGGCCATGGCCGATGATGCGCGGCAGCATGGCGCAGGCGCCCATGTCGCAACCGGCCAGCCCGACGCGCACGAACAGGAACAGCACCTTCGCCGCCGGCGTGCCGTAGCGGAAGTCCGACGCCATGGAGAGAATCGCGCCGGCGCCGGCGCAGATGCCGTCGATGGCGGATACGATGGGCTGCGGACAGGCACGCATGGCCTTGACCAGATCGCCGGTCATGCGGGTGAAGGCGAGCAGCCCGGTCATGTCCATCCTGGTGAGCGGGCCGATGATCTCGTGCACGTCGCCGCCGGAGCAGAAATTGCCCCCCGCCCCGGTGATAACCACCGAGCGCACGTCGTCGGCGTATGGAAGTCGGCGGAACGTGTCGCGCAGCTCGGCGTAGCTTTCGAACGTCAACGGGTTCTTGCGGTCAGGCCGGTTGATGGTGACGGTGGCGACGCGGTCGGCCACCTCCCACTTGAAGTGCTCCGGTTTGAACTCGGCTCCCTTGATCGTGTACATCGGCAGGGCTCCTCCGACGGCCAGAAACAGACGATAAGATATCTAAGTAATGACCCTATTCTAAGCACGGCGGGCAGGCTTTGATACGGGTCAAGGGCGGGGTGCGGCAGCGTGCCGCGGAGTTTCGCAACGGCGCCGCGGGACCGCCGCGGCGGCCGAAACCGCCCTACATCACCTCGCCGCCGGCGACCGCGATGGCCTGTCCCGTTATGGCGGACGACCCCGGCAGGCAGAGCCAGGCGACCGCGTCGGCCACTTCCCGGGGCTGCACGAGGCGGCCCTGCGGGTTGTTCTTCACCAGTTCGGCAAGGGCGTCTTCCTCGCTGCGCCCGGTCTTGGCGGCGATGTTGGAGACCGAGGCCCGCACGATGTCGGTTTCCGTATAGCCGGGGCAGACGGCGTTTACGGTGACGCCGCTGCGCGCCACCTCGAGGGCCAGGGAGCGGGTCAGGCCGATCACCCCGTGCTTGGCGGCGCAATAGGCGGTGACGTAGCCGTAGCCCTTGAGCCCGGCCGTGGACGCGACGGTGACGATGCGGCCGAACCCCGAAGCCAGCATCGCCGGCAGCGCGGCGCGGGTGCAATTGTAGGGGCCGGTCAGGTTGACCTCTATCATGGACCGCCAGAGCGCCGGATCGGTGCGGGAAAACGGGGCGCTGCGCGCCGCGCCGGCGTTGTTGACGAGAAGGTCCGGCGCGCCCTGCGCCTTGGTGGCGCGGGCGAAGGCGGCGTCCACCGCCGCCGCATCGGACACGTCGCACGCCAGCGCCAGCGCCCGTACCCCGTAGGCGTCCCTGATTCCGCGTGCCCGGGCATTGAGCGGCGCGATGGTCCGCCCGACCAGGGTCACATCGGCGCCGAACCGGGCCAGGGTCTCCGCCACGGCGGCGCCGATCCCGCGGCCGGCGCCCGTCACGAGGGCGTGGCGGCCGCTCAGCGGCTTGCCGGATAGGCGGCGCTTTCCGCCCGTCGCCGGTCGTCTGGCCATGGCATGCCCTCGCGGTTTCTGCGTGCATTGCAGACCTTAACACCGGCCGGGCCGCGGGCAAGCCGCGCGTCGCCCGTGGACGGGGGGTGAAACATTTTGCCACAGCGAATGATCTGGACCATCATACCGGCCGCGCGGCAGGAACGTCGATTACCGCGTATTCTGGTGTGTTTTTCTCGGTCGGGAGGCAGGAAACGACGGTGAGTCTGACGACGCGTTACCGGATCAGGATCCAGTGGGCGGATTGCGACGCCGCCCGTCGCGTGCACTATCCCAACTACTTCCGCCTGTTCGACTGCTCGACCCACAACCTGTTCGAACAGGCGGGCCTGCCGCTGCCCGTCCTGCTGTCGGACGGGACGCTGCACGGGTTGCCCATCGTCGATGCGCGGGCGCGGTTCAGGAAAAGCTGCGTCTGGGGCGACTGGATCGAGGTGGAAAGCCACGTGGCCGAATGGGGCCGCACATCCATGACCCTTCAGCACCGCATCTGGCGCGGCGACGAGATGCTGGTGGAGGGACACGAGGTCCGCGTCTGGTCCGTACCCGACCCGGAAGACCCGGAAAAGGGCTGTACCAGCCCCATCCCCGACGCGATCAGGGACCGTTTCGCGGGGGCCGCGGCATGAACGCCGCCAGCCGTCCCCCCGCCGCCGATGCCGCGCGCGAGGAAACCATCGACCTCGGCATGCTGCCGGCGCTGATCGGTTTCAACCTGCGCAGCGCCCAGCTTTCCGTCTTCCAGCATTTCAACCGCACCCTCGGGAAATCGGAGATCACGCCGGCCCAGTTCGGCACGCTGATCCTGATTGAGGCCAATCAGGGGATCAGCCAGAGCGCGGTTGCCGCCGCCTTGCGCTTCGACCGCTCGACGCTGGTGCAGATCATCGACCGTCTGGAAGGCCGCGGGCTCGTGGTACGCAAGGCGTCGTCCCGCGACCGCCGCTCGCACGCGCTCCAGCTTACGCCCAGGGGGGAGCGGCTGCTCGCCGAACTGAAGCAGCGGGTGCGGGCGCACGAGGACGCGATCGCCGGCGCACTGAGCGAGGACGAGCGGCGTACGCTGCACGATCTGCTCACCCGCGTGCAGTCGGGCTCGGAAGGCTGAGCCGGCCCGGATCCGCCAAACGCCAACGGACGGCGCGGCGAAAAAAGGGCGGGAATTCCCCGCCCTTTCCGTCAGCCGCGCCGGGGCGGCCTATTGCGTGACGTTGCCGCGCCGTTCGCGGTAGAGGCCGAGCTTCTCGTGCACCGGGCGCTCGGTGAAGCTGAACACGAAGGCGTCGCCATCCACCTCGTGGTGGTGCGGAGACCAGCCGGGCACCACGAAGGTGTCGCGCGGTCCCCATTCCAGCACCTCGCCGTCGACCACGGTACGCCCCTTGCCTTCGACCACCGAATAGATCCAGCTTGCCGACGACTGGTAGCCCTCGCCGCGGAAGCCGCCGGGCAGAAGCTGCAGATAGCAGCCCACCGTCGGCATCACCGACTGGCCGTTGGACGGGTTGACATACTGCATCTTGATGGCGTGCACCGGATCGATCTCGCCCGACTTCTGCAGATTCAGCAGCGCTTCCTTCGCCGCCGTGTAGGGATAGTGGAACACCGGAGAGTTATCGGTTTCGAAATGGGCGCCGATGGGCAGCATGTTGGCGCCGAAACGCGAGATGTTGTCATAGGCCGGCCGGCCCCTGGGATAAAGCTCGCCGCCGTTATAGAGGTCGGCGAACATGGATCCGAGGAAATGCACCAGCGGCAGATCCAGCCCGTCGAGCCACACCACCGGGTCCTTGCCCTCGTTGCCGTGGTCGTGCCAGACCATCGAGGGGGTGAGGATCAGGTCGCCGACCGCCATGGGTGCCTTTTCGCCATTGATGGAGGTGTAGGCCCCGTCGCCCTCGACGATAAAGCGCAGCGCGCACGGCGCATGGCGATGGGTCATCGCGATCTCGCCCGGCAGGATGAGCTGCAGACCGGAGAACAGAACGTCGGAGGCGCGGGTCTGGCCCTTCAGCGCCGGATTTTCCAGCACCAGCACGCGGCGCTCGGCCTCCGCCGCCGTGATCAGCGAGGCGGTTTCCATCAGCGACGGGCGAAGCTCGTCATACTTCCACACGTGCGGTGCGGCGCGCACGTTGGGCTCGCGGGTGACGATGCTGGACAGCACCTCCCACAGGGGCGCGACGTTTTTCGGGCCGATGCGCTCATAGAACGCCGCCCGTTCCGGCGTTACCGGCGGCTTTTCGTGCAGCCCCGTCGATTTCACCCTGGTCGCCATGGCGCGATCTCCCATTTCCCAAACCGGTCTTTCCCTGAGGCGGAATATGGCGCTACGGCTGGCACGAGGCAAGCCGGACGCCCCCCGGCGGCGGCGGTGCGGTGGCCCGAAACGGCGGTTAACCCTGCGCCGCGGCGCCCGGCCGCCGGCTGCGGCGACAGGGCCGCGTCATGACCCGCGCCGCCGCCGCGCCGCGGTTTCCGCCAGCGCCCGGCGATAGCGTTCCACCGCCGCCTCGCGATCGAGCGGGTGCGGCTCCTTCGCGTCGGGCGGCGGAACCGTATCGGCGGGATAGAGGGCGAGCTTCTGCGCCTCGGCCACGCCGGCGCGGTCCGGGCTCAGGTCGCGCCGGTTGACCCCGGCCGCCGGCGGCACCAGATCGCGACCGACGATTTCGAGATCCCACCACCACTTGTTGGCGGTGTTGCGCTTGCCATAGCCGAGCCAGTCGTCGAGCCGCGCCAGCAGCCCGCGCAGGGGCGGCACATGGATGGCAAGCCACAGCCCGAGCCGGTGATGCACCAGCCCCTCCTTGTTGAACGGACACATCTTCATGCAGCGGCCGCATCCGGCGCCCTTGGGATTGGTGACGCGATAGCGCGTGCACTTCTCCACGTCCGGCTTCCACATCTCGTAGCCGTTGAACGTGATCTTGTCGCCGAAGGGAATGGCGCCGCACGGGCATTCGCGCGCGCACTTGCGGCACTTGCTGCAGAAATCCTGCAATCCGAAATCGATGGGCCTGTCCACCGCCAGCGGCAGGTCGGTGGTGATCACCGACGACTTGAAGCGCGGTCCGAGAAACGGGTTGAGCACCACCTCGCCGATCCGGCTGAGCTCGCCCAGTCCCGCCAGCAGCACCAGCGGCAGGTGCAGCACGTCGCTGTCGAAGTTCGTATGGGCACGGGCGCCAAAGCCGAGCCGCCGGATATAGTCGGCCACCGTGCAGGCGATGCCGGACCCCTTCATGTAGGCGCGATAGCTCTGGGCATTGGATATCCAGTCGTCGCCCGACGCGGCGTCCAGCGTCGCGAACCCCTGATCCACCAGCACGACGATGGCGTATTTGTGATAGGGCGCGATGGGCGTGCCGTCCTCGCCGTGGGAATACCAGGCATAGACGGGCACCTCGCAGATGCCGACCACATCGGCGTCGAGGAAATGGCACAGCGCCTTGAGGTGCTTCGCCGCCTCGGCCGGATCGTCGGGGATGGGCGCCTTGTCCGGCGCGGGATCGCCGGCGTGCATGGGCAGATGCGCCCGCGTCATTCTGCCCATGGCACGGCACAGCGGAATCTTGGCGACGAAGCGCGGCCGCTCGCGCTGCGCCTTGGCGCCGAGATCGCCGGCAAGCGCGCGGCTGAAGAAGTTGGCGCGCTTGGGCATGCGCGGCACGTCGTCGCCGATGAACGTGGTCGGCCTGTCTACCCGGCGCATCTTTTCCATCGGGTAGCGGCCGAGATGCAGCGGGCGTTTGCGGCGCGAGAAGATGTTCATGGCGCGTATGTCACCGCCGTCGTTTGACCGTGCGTCATTTGATCATGGTATCGGGCAGGTAGAGCGCGATCTGCGGAAAGGCCACCAGAATCGCCAGACACACGCCCATGGCCAGCCAGAACGGCAGGATGCCGGCGAAGATGGACCGCATGGGCACGTCGTCGGCGATGCCCTTGACGACGAAGACGTTGACCCCGACCGGCGGGCTGATCAGCCCCATCTCCAGCACGATCACCATGACCACGCCGAACCAGACCGGATCGTATCCCATGGTCTTGATCAGCGGGTGGACGATGGGAAGGGTCAGCACCAGCATGGCGAACCCTTCGAGAAAGGTTCCGAGAACGATATAGGCGAGGAGGATCAGCACCAGAACCCCGAGGCGCGAGATTCGGTACTCGGTCAGCATCCCCGCGAGATCGTCGGGAATGTGGGTCAGCGCCAGAAACGGGCTGAACAGGTGGGCCCCGACGATGATCATGAACACCAGCGCCGTGGTGCGCACGGTCCGCAAAACGGCGTCGGTCAGGTTGGCGACGCTCAGCCTGCGCCGCCCGAGGGCAAGCAGGAAGGCGAGGATCGCGCCGACGCCGGCCGCCTCGGTGGGGCTGAACGCGCCCACATAGATGCCGCCGATGGTAGCCAGCACGATCGCCACCATCGGCATCGCCCGGCCCAGCGTGCGAAAACGCTGGCCGAAACCGACACGCGGGCCGGACGGTCCCAGCGCCGGATTGATCCGCGTCAGCAGCCAGATTGTCGCCATGAACAGCCCCGTCAGAAGCAATCCCGGCGCGATGCCGGCCAGGAACAGCCGGCCGATGGATTCCTCGGTCAGCAGGGCGTAGATGACGAAGCCGGTGGAGGGCGGAATAAGGATTCCCAGCGTGCCGCCGGCGGCGATGCATCCGGTGGCGAGGCGCGGATCGTAATGGTAGCGGCGCATCTCGGGCAGCGCCACCTGGCCCATGGTAATGGCGGACGCGACCGACGAGCCCGACAGCGCGGCGAAGCCGGAACAGGCCGCGATGGTCGCCGAGGCGAGACCGCCGCGCCAGTGCCCGACCCAGGCGTAGGCCGCGGCGTAGAGGTCGCGGCTCATGCCCGAGATGCCCGCCAGATTTCCCATCAGCACGAACAGCGGGATGACGATGAGTTCGTAGTGCGAGGCGATCTGGAACGGCTCGGCGCCGAGCTGGGCAAGGGCGGCGGGAAAGCTGTTGAGGGATGCGACGCCGAAGAAACCCACCATCGCCATGGCGATCCCCACCGGCATGCGCAGGGCGAGCAGCACGAACAGGGCGGCAAGCCCCACGACGCCAGCGGCGGCCGGGCTCATGGGGCGGGCGTTCTCATGGCGACGGGGGCTCGTGATCGCCGCGCATCAGGTGCCGGACCTGCACCACCAGCACCATGGCGTAAACGGCGAAGCCGAACGCGACGACCATGTAGAACGGCATGTGGGGGATCTGGATCAGGTTGGTTGCGGTCCCGAATTCCTGTGCATCCAGCCCCTCCTCCATCGCGCGCCACGCCATGACGACAACCAGGGCAAGCGCGCCGAGCCGCATCAGCGTGTCGGTAAGGCGCAGCACCGCGCGCGGCAGCACGCTGCCCACCAGATCGACGGCAATGTGTCCGTTGGTCCAGCCGCACCAGGCGAGCCCGCAGAACACCAGAACGATGAGGCTCATGCGCGAGATGTCATGCGCCCCGAGCAGCGGCGCATTGAACAGATAGCGCGCAATCTCGGCATAAACCGTGAATCCCATCAGCCAGAGCAGCGCCGCCCCGCCCGCAAGGGCGAGGAGACGCGCGCTGCGGCCGACGAAACGATCCAACCTGTCCGGGTTCCCGCTCACCGGATCGGTCAGTTCGCGGCTTCCATAGCGGCGACGATGGCCCGCGCCGGAACGCCCTGCTTCTCCTTCTGCGCGAGAATCTGCGCGCGCGCCTCGAGCAGTATTGCACGTCCGCGCTTCTCGTCGGCAGCGGAGAAGGCGAATATCTGGTGCTTGCCGCTCTTGCGCACCAGGGCAAGCCCGCCGGCGCCGGCCTTCTCGTAGATGGCGGTCGCCTTCGCCGACCAGGCGGCGCCGGTGGTCCCGTCGATCAGCGCCTTGTGCTGCGGCGGCAGGGACTCATAGGCCTTCCTGTTCATGACGGTGAAGAACGGCGAGCGGCCGAACGGCAGGCCGGTGGTGAAATAGCGCGCCACCTCGGCCAGCTTGAAGCTGCGGATGGTGCTGGGCGGCACGAACAGCGCGTCGACCTGGCCGGTTTCCAGCGCCTGGTACATCTTGGCCGCATCGATCGCCACCGGGGTGGCGCCCAGCGCCTTGAGCAGTCCCGCCTGCGCCGCCGACGGCGTGCGGATCTTCATACCCTTGAGATCGTCGAGAGTGCGGATCGGCTTGTTGCGCGACATGAACACCGGCGCTTCGCCGACCCACAGCGCCAGCACCTTCACCCGGCGGTATTCGGGCGCGATCCACTTGTCGAAGACCGCCCACAGGCGACGCACGAGATCGGGCGAATCCCTGGCGATCGCCGGCATCTCCACCAGCGTGGTGCGGGGAAAAACCGACGACGTATAGCCCTGCAGACCCCAAGTGATGTCGGCGATGCCGTCGACCGCGCGCTTGAACTGGGCCGCTCCCCCGGCGCCCAGCTCGCCGCCCGGATAGGTCCGGATGGTGAGCGCGCCACCCGACATCTTTGCAATCTCTTTCGTCCACGGCCGCATGAACAACCGGTCCATGGGGTGCATGGGCGATACCCAGTGGGCGAGCTTGAGCTCGCCGGCAACGGCGCCGCCGGCAACCGCGGAAACGGTGGCGGCGGCGACAGCCGCAGCAAAAAGCAGCGGGCGGACGAAAATTGCGGAAACTCGGTACATGGCAACCTCCCTATCTTCTTACTCGGCCCGATCGTTTTCCGATCAAGCGTATCGCAACCATTGGCCGGTCGCGGCATGGTATCGATTGTTACCGTCCGGCGAAACAAAACACCGGGCATTATTTGCGCAACGCGCCGCACCCGACATGGAACCAAGCCTGACGGGCAATTGTTTGGCAATTAACAATGACGTGAAGCGGCGCTCTTTGGCGCTGCAAAGACGGCCGGGCGGGCGGCGCGGCGCCCCAGGAACTTTCAGGGCGACCCTGCGTCCAGCAGCCCGCGGAACAGCTCAACCACGCGGCGGGCGTTGCTGTCCCATGTGTACTGCCGCTCGTCGATGAGCGCCCTGGCGCGCGCCCCCACATGCCGGCGCAACGTTTCGTCGCGGCACAGCCGGTCGATGGCGGCGCGAAATGCCTGCGCATCGCCCGTATCGAACAGCACGCCGCTGTCACCGTCGGTGAGCACCTCGCGAATGTTCGTCGTGTCGGGAGCGACGATGGCGCAGCCGAGCACCATGTATTCGAACAGCTTCAGCGGCGAAGCGTAGGGCACCACGTCGGGTTGCAGGGCGATGTCGAAGGCGGCCACCACGCCGGCGATGGCGTCGCGTCCGACCAGTCCGGTGAAGGTAACGCGGTCGCTCACGCCGCGCTCGGCGGCGTGCACGGCGGCGGTGGCGCGGGCAGGGCCGTCACCGACCGCGACGAAGTGGAGATCGGGCCCATCGTTGTCCGCGCTGTCAGCAAGATAGTCCACCACGCGCTCGAGCCCGTGCCACGGCCGCATGAAACCGGTAAAGCCGAGGACCAGCTTGCCGTCGAGGCCGAGCAGCGCCTTGGCGGCGTCGCGCGACGGAGCGGCGGCGAAGCTGGCCGGATCGATACCATTGGGAATGACCCTGATGCGCGATTGCGGCACGCCGCGGTCCTGTACATAGCGGGCCAGCACGCCGGTGACGGGCAGGACGTAATCCGCACTGCGCCAGACCACACGCTCGGACCATTCGGCGAAGCGGCGGAAGAACAGCCCATCGAACCTGGCGCGCTCCTGCGCCAGCGGCGCATTGACCTCGGACAGCATGGGCAGCCCGTAGCGCCGCTTGAGCCACGCTCCGGCGGGGAAGAACAGGTTGTAGCGCTCGTAGAGGCAATCGGGGCGATGCTGCAGATAGGCGCGGCGCAGGCGCAGGTACGCTCCGAACGCATAGGCGAACTCCATCAACTCGTAGACGGCCATGGGCAGGATGCGCTTGAGCCGGGCGACCAGACCGGCCTCGGCACCGAAATCCTCATGCTCCATGGCGGCCGGCGCCACCACCACGACCTCGTGACCGAGGCGGCGCAACGCCGAAATCATCTCGTCGATATGGACAGTCTGTCCGTCCTTCGAACGGGTGCGATGGTGATAGAGAATCTTCACGCCACCCGTCCCCGCCCTGTAAAACGCGAGAATATGGCTTTCTGCCCGGCGCTGGTGGCGTCCCAGCTGAACCGTTCGGCATAGGCGCGGGTCGCGGCGCGCGACGGCAGGTCGGCGAACAGCGCGTTCACCGCCTCGGCCAGCGCCTCGGACGTGCGCGCGCGCATCAGCCGACCCGCCTCGGGGACGGCCACCACTTCGGGCGTACCCCAGACATCGGACGCGACCACAGGCGTGCCGCATGCCATGGCCTCGAGCAGCACGTTGGCCCATCCCTCGCGGCTGGAGGCGAGAACCAGCGCATCCGCCGCCCCGTAGAGATCCGCGAGCTCTTCATGCGGCCGGCGGCCAAGGAACCGTACCCGGTCGGCAACGCCGAGGCGGGTCGCCAGAATCTCAAGCGCACCATGCTCCGGCCCCTCGCCGGCGATGAGCAGGCGCATCCCGGGCAGCGACGGCAACGCACCGATCGCCAGGTCATGGCCCTTGCGCTCGATGAGGTGGCCGACGGAAATCAGCGTCGGACCGTCGAGGTCGTAGCGCCGGCGCTGCAGATCGCGGTCGCCGGGGCGGAACATCTGCAGATCGACGCCATTGCGCAGCACTGTGACGCGCGCGGCGTCGACGCCGAGCCCGACCAGGGAATCCTTCAGTGCCTGACACACGGTAATCATGTGTGCGGCGTTGCGCGCCGCCCAGCGGATCATCCGCCGCGGCAGGGCATATTGCGGGATCAGATTTATGTCGGTGCCGCGCGCGGTGATGGTCACCGGCAGGCGGAAGCGCCGGCCGAGCAGGATGGCCGCAACGCCGTCGGGATAGAAGTAATGGGCGTCGATCACGTCGAAGCGATGACCGTCGGCCAGCAGCCGCGCCACCGACCGCCGCGCAGCAAGGTAGAGTAGCAACGGCGCCAGGGTCATCCCGAAGCGCGGGATGACGGGATAGCGCGGATGGCCGACCTCCACCCCATAGCGGGATTCCGCCCGCGGCGCCCTGGCGAACGCCGCATACTGGCCGAACGCGCCGCCGGTCACGGGAAACCACGGCACCGGCGCGACCACCCGCGCGGTGACGCCGCCGGTAGCAAGCAGGTGACGCAGGCGGTTTTCGACGAATACCCCGTGATGGGGCTGCGCGGCATTGGGATAAAGGGTCGAGAAGAGCAGCAGCCGGACCGGCCGGCCGATGTCGTTGGCGGGGGACGATACCGAAGACATGGGAGGCCCGGCGACGATCAGCGGATCGGCACGGCGGCGCCCGGACGCAGGCCCGGCGCCAGCAGCGCGTCGAACAGCGCTCCGTAGGCGTCGAACATGCGATCCCTGGCGTAGCGGGCCAGTACGTGGCGGCGGTTTGCGGCGCCGAGTCTGCTACGCAGCGCGGCGTCGTCCGCCAGCCGATCGAGAACCGCTGCAAATCCCGCCGCGTCCTCGCGGGGCATCACCAAGGCGGCATTTTCGGGAGGCAGCAGCGTCTTCACGTCGCCCACATCCACCGCGGCGACGGTACGGCCCGCCGCCATGGCCTGGAGCAGGGTGTTGGGCATCTGTTCGGTGTCCGAAGACAGGGCGAAGATGTCCATCAGCGGATAGACCGTTTCCGGCCGCTCCACGTGTCCAAGAAATACCGCCCGATCGCCGAGACCGAGCGAGGCCGCCAGCGCTTCCAGCGCCGGGCGCTCCGGACCGTCGCCGGCGATGAGCAAGCGGGCAGGTATCCCCGGCTGCGTCCGCGCGAAGGCGCGCAGGAGCCGTGCGACGTTCTTTTCCGCGCGCAGCGGCGCCACCGTGCCGACCACGATTTCGCCCGGATGGCGGGCGAACCCCGCGACCGGCGGCGGTACGGGCGGTGCGGCGAACAGAGCGCAGTCCACCCCGTTGGGGATATGGCGGATCCTTGCCGCCGGAAGGCGCCAGACGTCGCGGGCGATGGCGGCCAGGGTGAAGGACGGCACGACGAGGCACCGGGCGCCGCAGAGAGCCAGGCGGCGCGCCCAGACCCGGCGCGGGATCTGGCGGTCCGTCTCTTCCGGGCCGAAGCCGCTTTCGAAATGAATATGGGGTCGGCGGCGCAGCAACGTGTTCGCCAGCGCCCATTCGATGGAGCCCCAGTTGTAGGTGAGCAGCAGGTCGGGACGTTCGGCGGCCAGCCGACGCGCGATGGCCGCGAGCGGTCCGACGAGCCCGCCCTTGGCGATTCCGGGGTCGGCAAGGCGCACCGCCAGGGCCGGATCGAGGCGGCTGCCCGCGGCCAGGTTGCCGTCGAGGGCAAACACCGTGTGGCGGTAGCGGCAGCCGAAATGGTTAATCACGCCCGCAATACGGATGGGGACGCCGCCATAGGCGAAGGTGGGAAACACGTGCAGCAGGTGCGCCGGGCGGACGGCGGCGCCGGGCGGGCCGCAAGTGCCCGTATCCATCGGCCGATGATCCATCGATGACTGTCCTGCCCTTAGGTTCGTCTCAGGAAACTATGGTATATAATGGGTTTCCAATCGATTGCCGCCGCAACGACGTTCATGCTGAAGCCGGAAACCTGGAAAGACGCGGTTCTGCCGGACGACAAGCCGGTGCTGGTGGTGATCGTCGACACCGAGGAAGAGTTCGACTGGGCGCAGCCGCTGGCACCCGGCAATACCGCCGTGTCCGCCATGAGAGCCCAGCACCGGGCCCACCGCATATTCGGGAAATTCGGCATTCGGCCGACCTATGTGCTGGATTACCCGGTGGCGAGCCAGCCGGAGGGCAGCCGGCCCCTGGCGGAGTTGCAGGCCGACGGACTGTGCGATATCGGGGCCCATCTGCATCCGTGGGTAAACCCGCCGCATGACGAACCGGTGTGCAATTTCAATTCCTATCCCGGCAATCTGCCGCCGGCGCTGGAACGGGCCAAGCTGGCGCGCCTGGGCGAGGCGATCGAAGCGGCGTTCGGCCGACGGCCGACGGTATACAAGGCGGGGCGCTATGGCGTCGGCGCCGCCACCACGGGAATCCTTGAGGAACTGGGCTACCTGGTGGACACCAGCGTTTTGTCGCAGACCGACCTGCGCCCCCGGGAGGGGCCTGATTTTTCCGCCTGCGGCCCCGGCCCTTACTGGTTCGGCCGGAACCGGCGGTTGCTGGAAGTCCCGATGACCGTAGGGTTCGCTGGCCTTTTGCGCGGGCACGGCCGATCGCTCTATGCTGCGGCGGCATCGCCAGCGGGCATGCGCATGCATGTCCCCGGTATCTTGGCGCGCACGAATCTGCTCGAGCGGATCACCCTCACTCCCGAGGGGGTGAGCCACGACGAGCACCGTCGGTTGACCGCCGCCCTGCTCGCCGCAGGCAACCGCGTATTCAGCTTCACCTACCACAGCCCGTCGCTTGCCCCCGGCCACACCCCTTATGTTCGAAACGAGGCGGAACTGGGCCGCTTCCTCGACCAGTTCGAACGTTATTTCGACTACTTTTTCGGCGAACTCGGCGGGCGCACCGCGACCGCGCGGGAGTTGCGCGACTCGCTCGCCGCCACGACGCCAGACGGATATTGAGCGGAGCAGCGGGGCGGGGCAGTCCGCCGCCCAGGTCAGCCACCCAGTTCCTTCAACAGCGCGCGGGCGTTATCCGCTTCGGAAAACCTGCTTCCTTCGGCCAGAATGCGTTCGATCACACGTTTTGCCTCGGGCTTTTTGCCGGTGTTCTTGAGCGCCACGGCGTAGTGGTAGGCGATGTCTCCCACCTTGGGCGCAAGCTCGTGCGCCTGGCGCAGGATATTGGCCGCCCGGTCGTTCTCGCCGGCGCGCGACAGTATCCAGCCCAGCGTATCCATCACCGCGGGCGCCCTGGGCGCCAGCTTCAACGCCCTTTCGGCGAAATCCCTGGCGCGTTTGTCGCCTTTCTGGTCGTAGAGCCAAGCAAGATTGTTCAGAAGGACCGGGCTATCGGCATCCTTCTTCAACATGATCTCGGTTTCGCGGATCGCCAGTTCATACTTCTTCGCGGCGATGTAATTGCTTGCCAGAATCTGGCGGACTCCGGGTTCGCCCTTGCGGTCCACCCAGCCCTGCAGCCAGTCGAGCGCCTCGCTCGTCTTGCCGCCCGCACTCATGGCATTAAAACGCCGCAGCGCGAGAACGCCGGTGTCCTCCTTCTTCAACGCTGCATCGTATGCAGCGCGCGCCTTGTCATATTCCTTTGCCCGCATCCGAATATCGCCGACCAGCATGTCGCCGATCGCCGCCTTGGGCGCTTTGTCGATCAGCGTGGCGGCGACCTTGAGTGCCTCGGCTGTATTTCCCTGCTTCGACTCCAGCTCGGCAAGGGCGAGATAGGCCGCCGTGAAATCGGCGTTGAGCTCGATCGCCTTGCGGTAGTTCGATTTGGCGCCATTCACGTCATTGCTGTTGGCCTGCGCCGCAGCGAGAAGTACGTAGGCGCGCGGCGCCTTCGGCGCCAACTGAACGAGCCTGCGGAAGGTCGCGACGGATCCGATCAGGTCGCCCGAGGCGGCCTCGGCACGACCGAGGGCCTCAAGTACCTGCGGGTTATTGGGCGCGGTGGCGTCGAGCTCGCGCGCCACCGCCACCGCTCTGCGCTGATCCCTGATCTGTTCATAATGACGGATCAGCCGCAGCTTGGGCGCCGTGTTCTTGGGATTGGCGTCGCCCGCCTTCTGCAGCCACGACAACACGTCATCGTTGCGTCCCTGACGCGCCGCGACCTCGGCAAGCGCCATCATGGCGCCCAGATTCTTGGGATCCTGCTTGACGATCGTCTCATAGTGAGCAATGGCGGCATCAACCTTGTTCTCGCGCAGATCGAGCTGCGCAAGGTTCATGCGCGCGGGATGGAAATCGGATTTGACTTCCAGAGCGCGCTCGAAACTCTTGCGTGCTTCGGCAAAGTTGCCCTTGCCGAGATTGGCTGCTCCCAGCAGGTTTAACGGCAGCGGATTCTTCGGTAGCGCTTTTTCGAGCTTCTGCGCGGCCTTTATCGCTTCGTCGAACTCCCCCTTGCGCAGGCGGACGAGGGCGAGAATGATGCCGGCCTGCTGTGAATCGGTGTTGAGGTCAACGGCCGCTTCAAGATCGCTCACCGCCTTGTCCGACGCTCCCTGGGCCAGATGGCTCAGCGCGAGCTGGGTACGGATGCTGGCCGCATCGGGCGCGGCTTCGGCGGCCTTCTCGAAATATTCGGTACCCTGAGCGTATTTGCCGAGCCGCATATATGCGCTCCCCAGGAGCGACAGCACCTGGGGATCGTTCTGGCCCTTTTCGACCAGCGGCAGCAGCGTATCGATCGCCCGTTGCGCTTCTCCCTTGCGTACCAGAGTGGCGCCCAGAAGCTTCCGCGCACGGTCGTTGCCGGGCACGGCGGCGACATAACGGGTCAGGTTGGTCGCCGCCTGTTCAAGCTGATTGAGCGCATACTGGATCGCACCCGAGAGAAACACGCTCGGCATGTGATCATCGAGTGCGGGAGCCGCCTGCTGCAGGGCCTCCTGCGCGCCGGTCATATCCTTTTTCTTGGTCAGCAGAAGAGCGGAAAGATAGCTTGCCAGCGGGTGCTTCGGTATGCGCTGGAATACCAGCTGCAGTTCGGCCTGGGCCTGGGTGTCCTTGTTCAGGTCGATCAGCGCCGCAGCCTTGCCGAGCCGAGCCGGCAGGTTGTTGGGGTTCAACTTCAGCGCCTTGTCAAAGGACGTGGCCGCCCCCTCGAGATCGCGGCCGAACCGCCGTATCTCGCCCTTGATCAAATGCGCTTCGGACAGCTTGTCGTTGACCGCCAGCGCTTCGTCGATCTTTTGTTCTGCGTCCTTCAGATTCCCCTGACTGATCAGAAGCCTGGAGAGTCCAACCTTGGGCAGCGGATTCTTCGGGCTGAGCTTCTCGGCGGCGAGGAACGAGTCCTGCGCTTCCTTGGGTCTATTCAGGCCGAACAGGGCGCGGGCCCGAACGATCAGGACGTTGGTGCGCAGCTTTGGATCGCTGACATCGTCCTCGACCTCCTTGATCACCGCGTCGAACTTGCCCTGCAGCAGATAGGCCTCGGCGATCAGAACCGACAGGTCCTTGTCGGCCGATCCGCGCCGCTGCGCGGCCTTGAATTCCTTTTCCGCCGCCGGCCCGTTTCCGACGCGCAGATAGATGGTGCCAAGCTCCTTGCGCGCCGCGACATTGCCCGGATCCGCCTGCAGCGCGTTCTTGAGCTGAATGACCGCCGCGTTGACGTCGCCCTTCTTCAGATAGTTTTTAGCATCCTGGAGAAATTTTTCGGAATCCGATTTCGATCCTGCGGCTGCGAACGCCGGAACCGGCGGTGCGCCGGCAGCGACACAGACTGCCGCAATGAGCAGGGCCGCCAATTTACCGGTGAATGTGGTGTTTCTGGCCATAATGCCGTCTCCCGTCGGCTGGCGGTCGCAGGGTGCCGTCCCCGCGACCTTCATTCTTCAGTCAATCTTGATATTGTGATGGCGCAAGAGGTCGTAAAGCGTCGGCCGGCTGATTCCGAGCAGTTTGGCCGCCCGCGTAATATTGCCATCGACCCGCGATAGCGCCCGCGGTATCTCGCGTCGCTCCGCCTCTTCGCGCACTTGGGCGAGGTTGAGCACCTCGGGCAGGCCGGTGGGGTCGTCGAGGTCGAGATCCATCGGAGAGATCCGCTTCTCGTCGCACATTATGACGGCGCGCTTTACCCGGTTTTCAAGCTCGCGCACGTTGCCCGGCCAGTCGTGCTGCGCCATGGCGGCCATCGCCTCGACGCTGAAGCCACGCAGGACGCGCTTGTGCTCCTCCTTGAACCGGGCAAGAAAGCTGTGCGCAAGGAGTTCGGCGTCTCCCGAGCGATCGCGCAGTGGCGGGATGCGGATAACCAGCTCGCTGAGGCGATAGAAAAGATCCTCGCGGAAGGCGCCCGTCTTTATCTGCTGTTCGAGATTCTGGTTGGTGGCGCAAACGATGCGTACATCAACCGGAATCGACTGACGCCCGCCGATCCGTTCGATCACGCGCTCCTGCAGGAATCGCAACAGCTTGACCTGGAGCGGTAGCGGAAGATCGCCGATCTCGTCGAGAAACAGGGTACCGCTACCCGCCAGTTCGATCTTGCCCTTGGTCTGTTTCACGGCGCCGGTGAAAGCGCCCTTCTCATGGCCGAACAGCTCGCTTTCCAGCAGATTTTCCGGGATTGCCGCACAATTGATGGCCACGAACGGCTTTTCGGCACGCGGGCTGAGCTCGTGCAGGGCGCGGGCTAGCACCTCCTTGCCGGTGCCGCTTTCGCCAAGCAGAAGAACGGTGACATCCGTCGGTGCGACCTTTTCGATCAGCCGGCAGACCTTGATCATTTCGGGTGCGCCGGTAATCAGGCCGGACAGCGGCATGTGACGCTGCGACCGGATCAGCCGGCGGTTTTCTTCTTCGAGCTCGAACAGGTGATAGGCGCGGGCAATGATGAACGCCAGTTCATCGGAATTGATCGGCTTGCGGTAAAAATCGTAGGCGCCCATGCGCACGGCGCGCAGGGCATAATCCTGCTGATCCTGGCCTGTAACCACGATGACCTTCGTCTCGGGTGCAAGGCGCAGTATCTCCTCGACGATGGCAAATCCCTCGTCGGGCGAGTCCGGGTCCGGCGGCAGGCCGAGGTCAACGGTCACCACCGGCGGGACCTCGGCGCGGAACCGCGCCATGGCCTCCTCGCGGTCGCCGGCGACCTCTACCTCATAGCCTTCGAAACTCCAACGCAACTGGCGCTGGATTCCCGTATCGTCATCGACGATCAGCAGCCTGCGAAGTTCTTCCTTGTCCGTCATCTCAACCCAATATTATACCGCGCACATTACACTTTTTCTCTCGAAACAAGCATGGGCAGACAAATCCTTACCATGGTCCCGCGACCGGGTTCGCTCGTCACGTCCAATCGGCCGCCAAGTTCCTGTATGAACGCGCGACTCTCGTAAGCGCCGATCCCGAACCCGCCGTCCTTGGTGGTACGGAACGGGCGGAACAGGTCGTTACGCAGGAATTCCTCGTTCATGCCCGGGCCGTTGTCCTCGAACTCGACCACCGCCTCGTCGCCCCTGGCGCTCAGGCGGATCGCCACCCGACCGTCCGGCTGGCCGTCGATCGCCTCGAGTGCGTTGTCGAGCAGATGCGCAAACACGGAGGCGAGCCGTTCCTCGTCCGCAACAACCGCAATATTTTCCCCGCCACAATCGAATGAAAGACTGCCGTTACGATGTTTGCCGTCTTCCACCACCCCGCTTAATACCGAATCCAGCGGGACTCTCGTTGTCACCGCTGTTTCCTTCCCGCTCCGATGCAATCGGACCAAAAGACGCTTCATTTTATCCACAGATTCCTTAACCGTTTCCAGCATGTCTTCCTGGAATGCCGGGTTATCCTTATGTTTTGGGGCGTTCTGCAACATCAGCGACAGCTGGCTTACCAGATTCTTTACGTCGTGGAGAACGAAAGCAAAACGGCGGTTGAATTCATCGAACTGCTGCGATTCGGCTAGGGTGCGCGCCACCTCGCGTTCGGCCAGGTAGCTGGCCGCCTGTCGGCCGGCGGTGGTCAACAGGGTGTAATCCTCCTTGTCCATCCGGCGCGGTGCGCGCGGACGGCCGAGGAGAAGGAACCCGAGCATCCGGTCGTGGTGCAGCAACGGCACGACCAGCCATGCCCGCGGGATGGACCCAAGCCAGTCGGGCAGGACCAGCCCCGGATACGAATCCGGCTTTTGCGCCAGCACGTCGACATCGATGACGGTCTGGTTTGCCTCCAGACAACGGGCGAACGACGGGTCGGCCTCCCGGGCGCCTTCCGGCGCGCCGAGATTCCAGGACGCCAGCAAGGTGTAATGCGTTGCACCGTCGCAGGCCCAGAGGGCACCCTCCGGACTCTCAACGATGTTGGCGATCCCTTCCATCACCCGCTGCGGCAGGCTGACAGCGTGTTCCGCGGACGCAATAGTGTCGATGAACCGCAGCCACTCGTCGCGGTAGTCGTACTTGTAGCGGAAAAAGTTCTTGCTGATGACATCTTTCGCCCGGGCGCGGAATGAACCGGAAAAGACCACCAACACCAGCATCAGAATCGCGGCGAACAGGAACGTGACCTGCAGTACCGCACCCCAGTGGCCGCCGAACTCGCGCAGGTAGAAGCCGACCGCCGCCATGAAAAGCAGGTAGGTGCCGGCACCGATCAGGGTGGCGGAATGGAAGACGGCACGGCGCGAGACGAAGATGTCGATGGACCAGCCGGGGCTTCGCCGCGCCGATACCGCGATCAGCGGCACGATCACCGCATTGGTCACGCCACGCGCGGCATGCAGGTCCGCACTGACACGATGAAACAGCAGCGCATCGGCATACATGAAGAAATCGTAGGCGAACAGGCTGCCGATTCCGAAACAGAGGAATTTGATCGCCCATCGATGATCGGGACGGGTATTGCGCAGCAGGTTCTCGATCAGCAGCAGACCGATCACCGCCAGAACGAGCCGGCCGAGCAGCGCGAGGTCCATATCCAGGCCTGACAGAACGCTGGCCAGCGCCCTCGCGTCGACGAAAGCGATCCCGATGGTGATGAGGCAAACCGCCACGACAACCGCCACTGTACCGATCCAGCCCGAACTGATCGTGCGACCCGGACTGGGAAGCGACAGCAGAACGAGAAGAAACGCGATCCATCCGGCGCTGCGCACCACTTCGAGCACCTCGATCAACTCACGCGGCCAGCCCGGCGGCGAACTGGCGTAGGCGACGAATGCGGCCCATACGACCGTCGCGGCGCAGGCCACCGCCAACCATGCGCCAATGGCGCCGCCGCGCCAGCTTACGAGCACCAGAACCAGGAGTCCGAGAAACGCCAGCGCCGCCAGCGCGTGGCTGATGCTTTCGAGATCGTGGATCACGGCACCCGTCCCCGCCCCTGCGCCGCACCGGCCATCAGCGCACGCCTTGGGGCCACAGGATGACGCGGGCGGTCTGCACCAGAACGATGAAATCGAGGAAAAGGCTGTAGTTCTTGATGTAATAGAGGTCGTACTGGAACTTCTGCTTCGCGTCCTCGACCGATGCGCCATAGGGATAGTTGAGTTGGGCCCAGCCGCTGATCCCGGGCTTCACGCGGTGGCGCTCGAAGTAGTACGGGATGGCGTGACGCAACTCCTCGACGAAGAACGGACGCTCCGGCCGCGGACCGATAAAGCTCATCTCGCCCTTGAGGACATTGAAGATCTGCGGGATTTCGTCGATGCGCGTGTTGCGGATGAAGGCGCCGACCGGTGTGACCCGGTTGTCGTTGACCGCGGCCCAGCGCGGCACGCCGTCCCGCTCGGCATCCACGCGCATGCTGCGGAACTTGAGCAGCATGAACGGCTTTCCATTCAGTCCGACGCGCTCCTGGCGATAGAACACCGGACCGGGGCTGGTAAGCCGGATCACCAGTGCGGTGAGAACGATCACCGGCAGGCTTACGGCGAGAAGAACCGCGCTGGCAAAGATATCGAACGCGCGCTTGAACATCGATTGCATCCATCCGCCGACGAAGCCGTCGGAGAAGATAAGCCAGCTCGGATGCAGCGCGTCGAGGTCGACCTTGCCCGTTTCGCTCTCCCAGAAAGTGGAGTAATCGCTCACCAGAACGCCTTCAAGCTTGCAGTCGAGCAACGCCTTGACCGGCATGCCGCCACGACGCTCGTCGATGGCGACAACGATTTCCTCCACGTTCTGTTCGCGCACGAGATCGGGCAACGACATGTTGCCCCAGATATTCCGGTCCTTGTCGATCCTGGTTTCGCGGTCGCTCATCGGCACAAAGCCGACGCAGGTGAAGCTGCGTGTCTGGTCGCTGCGTTCGAGGTTGGCGATGCGGGCCGCCTTTTCCCCCACGCCGAGAACGAGGATGCGCCGCTTGAAGGTATCGATGTCGGCGAAGTGCAGATAGATCCACCGGATGAACATGATGCCGACGATGGCGACAGCGAAGGCGATGGCCATGGCGCTGCGCCAGATGACGAGGTCGGGGTAGATGTAGAACAGCAGGGCGAGTGCAACGAATCCGAACAGGAAGCTGAATAGCAGGCGGGAAAAGATGGTGCCCAGGTCGCGGACGTGTTCCTTGTGATAGAGCCCGAACGCGAACATGGTGACGGTGAAGACCGTGGCAAAGGTGATCGCCTGCCCCAGGTAGTTGTGCAGCGACCCGTAAAGATTGCTGATGTCGGCCCAGCGAAAGAAAAGCGCGGTGTACAGGGTGCAGATGAGGAACAGGTGCTCCACCATCCCGAGGAACAGCAGAGAGCCGGGCACGTAATGCCTGAAAATGCGAACCATTGCCAACCTGCGATAAACGCTGAACGGGGTTCCCCAACCGACCGTCCTGCTGCCATCATGTCAGGGGCGCGTAAACAGGCGCTAAACCCCGAACGCGGTATATATTAACGAACTCGCAGGAAAGCTTAATCGGAATCTTTGCTCCGGCCGGGTTAATCGGGGGTTCGATGCCGCAATCGACGGTTGATTCACCCGTACGTTTCATGCCTGCGTCAACACCCGCCGTCATTCGCCGTGCGGTCAACCTGTCGAGAAAATTGCAAGGGAGACCGTAGTCACAGAAAAATTGTGAGCATAGCCGAACGTGTCGCGAGGGGTGTAACTGACGGCGCTCAAGGGGGCGATGGTTTTCAGGGTCCATGGTCGCGGAAACCGCAGACGATCTTGATCCGGTAGTTGAAGCCTTCGAGGAGGCCAGGGTTCAGGGACCACGGCCACGTGGCACAGGCGAGTTACCTGACGCCGGTCTCCCGTACGCAGGCGAGGTTATCCACAGGCCGCAAGCGAAATTGGAAGGAACGAGTGTCGGAAAATTTTACAGTTTTATAATCGTCTGCCGACAGCGCTCTCGTAACTCATTGATTTCTACAAATTAACGTAACTGGCATGAGTTTGCATGCCTTGTACAAGGATGTCGGGACCGGTTCGCCCATTGACCGCTTTCGCCAAGCGGAGCCGGGGCGGCATCCAGAGGGATGAATACTCGTTTTGGGGAGGTTGGCCATGTCACGGTTGGTCAGGAATGGCCTGTTTTTGATGGTCGCGGCGGCGTTGGCCATGATTTACGTGAGTGCCGCGTTCCAGCTCGTCTGATACCGGCGGCCGGTAAAGCTTACTCCCGGCCATCAAGGTCGACGACCCTTGATATGAGGGCGGACGCCGAAGGCAGGCAGCTGTTCGCGTTTTGTATCGGCATGTCGCATGAAATAGCCGACTCGCCCGTGTGGCGGGGTCGCTTTCCGTGTTTTCGGGAACGCGAGAACAGATCAAGGACAGAGTGGCGTAGGGTCTCGCCGGGCCATGCACCGCTCTGCTACCGGCCACCCCCGGTCGCGCCGGGAAGGGTTTCGAGCAGGCGGCGCACGTAACGGACCGGCACGGCATAGGTGATCCCGCTGGGATCGGAGAGGACCTTTTCCTTCGTTTCCTTGACGAAGACGCTGCTGACGATGCCGTAAACCTCGCCGGTGTGCGCATCATAGAGCGGACTGCCGCTGTTGCCCGGATAGGCGGTGGCGTCGAGTTGAAACACCTCGAATCCCTGGCGCAGCCGCTTGATCATCTTCGGATCCAGCCGCCGCGGCGAAACCTGCGGAATGGCGATGGGAGTCCGTGCCGATATGATCCCGCGATGGGTGACCGGGTAAAGCCCCAGCACGGCGCCGATGGGAAAGCCGGTGAAGGCGATCTGCTGGCCTTCCCTAACCCGCTCGCCGTCGCCCAGGACGAGCGGCTTCAAGCGCCCCGTCGACAGGCGGAGAAAGGCGATGTCGTGGGCAGGATCGCTGGCAACCAGCGATACGGGGACCAGCTTCGCGTTGTTACCCATGCCGACAAATGCCACCAGCCGTTCGCCGCGACGCCGGTCGATGGAAACCGAGGCCACATGCATGTTGGTAGCCACCAGCGTCCCATCGCCGATGGCAAAACCGGTCCCGTACAGCCTGGCGGGGGGACGGCGCAACTCCTGGTGGGTACCGATGCCGACGACGCTCGGCTTGATCCGGGGAATCACCTCCATGAGGTCGGCTGCAACAGCTGGCGCGACCGCCCGCCCCAGCCCGAGCAGACAGAGGCAGAGCGTCCACAGCACGGCACGCGAAAGGCGCAGGCCGAGCCGCGTCACCGGGCTAACCGGCCGATCGGACCGCGGCGTCACCGTTCGCCTTGTATGGCGCGCGCCGCCGGCCTGGACTCGGGCGCCGCGGATGGTGCGAGGTGGACCTGGCGCAGGAAGGATTCGAACATCAGTAGCGACCATAGCACGGCGCTGTGGTCGTTGGCGCCCGATTGGTGCCTGTCGATCAATGACCTCACCCGCCCCGTGTCGAACATTCCGGTTTCCGCCAGGATCGGACCGGTCAGCGCCGTGCGCACACGATCGCGCAGGGGACCGCGGAACCAGCTCGCCAGCGGAACCGCAAAACCCATCTTGGGACGGTAGAGAACGTCGCGCGGCAGGCACGGCTCGAGGGCCTTCTTGAATATGTGCTTGCCCTCGCGGCCACGCAGCTTCATCGAAACGGGAACCCGTCCTGCCCATTCGATGAATGGGTGGTCAAGGATGGGCACGCGCACCTCGAGGGAATGGGCCATACTCGCCCGGTCAACCTTGGTGAGAATATCGCCCGGCAGGTAGGTCTTCATGTCGGCGTACTGTACGCGCGAAAGGAAATCGTCCGCAGGCGCCCGGTCCATGTGCCAGGCCAGAACCTCGCGGGCGTGATAGCCCTGAAGCTCACGCTTCAGCCACGGGCTGAACACGGACTCGCGCACGCGGTCGGTAAGGACCGAGACGCCATGGAAATAGCCAGCGGCGGGACTGCGCGCGATTGCCTCCAGCGTCGCCTTGGCGCGAAAGATACGCGGCGCCCAGTCCATCTTGGGGTAGAGCTTGCCCGCCAGCCCGAACAACGGACCGCGGACGGCCTGCGGGATCCGATCCCGGAACCGCTGTTCGAAATGGAACCAGCGATAACGGCGATAGCCGGCGAAGACCTCGTCACCACCGTCGCCCGACAGCGCAACGGTCACGTGGCGGCGCGCCAACTCGCACACCCGATAGGTCGGCATGGCGGAGCTGTCGGCAAACGGCTCGTCGTAGAGCTGCGCGAGACGGTCGACCAGATCGAACGCATCGGGATCGACGCGGTCGACCCTGTGGTTGGTGCCATACCGCGCCGCCACCTGGGCCGCGAATGCCGCCTCGTCATAGGCGGGATCGCCGAACGAGATGGAGCACGTATTCACCGGCCCGGCGGAGCGCTGCGCCATCAGCGCCACGACGGCGCTGGAATCGACGCCGCCCGACAGGAACGCGCCAAGCGGTACCTCGGCGATCATCCGGCATTCGACGGCATCGCCCAGGCGCTCGATCAGCTCTTCGGATATCTCGGCCTCGCTGCCCCGATGGTCGCCGGTGAAAGCCACGTCCCAGTACGATCGAGGACCGGCCGACGCGACACCGCGCCGGATCGTGAGCACATGCCCCGGCGCCAACTTGCGCACCGAGCGGTAAATGGTTTTCGGATCCGGTACGTAGCCGTAGGCGAAGTAATCCTCCACCGCGGTCGGATCGATGTCGCGCACCAGGCGTGGATCCAGCATCAGCGCCTTGAGCTCGGACGCGAACGACACGGTGCCATCGGAAAACCCGGCATAGTAAAGCGGCTTGATGCCGAGCCGGTCGCGGGCGAGGAAAAGCGTTTCCTTGTTCCGGTCCCAGACAGCAAAGGCGAACATGCCGCGGAATCGCTCGACGCAGCTTTCGCCCCATTCCTCCCAGGCATGCACGATGACCTCGGTATCGCAATGGGTGCGAAACCGGTGGCCGAGGGCGATGAGCTCTTCGGTGAGCCGGGAAAAATTATAGATTTCGCCGTTGAATACGACGACGACGGAATGGTCCTCGTTGAACAGGGGTTGAGCGCCGCCGGAAAGATCGATGATCGACAGCCGCCGGTGACCGAGCCCGATTCCGGGTTCGACAAATATCCCTTCGCCGTCGGGACCGCGATGATAGAGGCTGTCGTTCATGCGCTGCAGCAGCGCACGGTCCGCCGGCCTACGGCCCCGACTGTCAAAGACGCCGACTATTCCACACATGATTTCCCGTCATTGCCCCGTCCGCCGCGGGGATCTCGACCCCGGCGAACGCCCATTACCGTCCAGCCGCCACACGGAACACGGGCGCGAACGCCCCCGCGCTGGCAAGGAAATCCCTGATCAACGCCTCTGCCTCGGCCGGCTGATCGTCGTAGACGGCGCTCAGCGCCACGGCTGCGGCCGGCGAGCCCCCCCTCAATCGGTCCAGCGCCTGCAATGCCTTGGCGACGTAGGGATTCGCCGTGAACCGTCCTCCGATCCAGTACCAGTACAGCACCAGCCGGCCGCGACTGCGATCGCGAATCCGCGTCACGATCGCGCTGGTTTCCGTGCCGTCGACGCGTACGCTGACCGCGTGCGAGGATGCCCGCGACCAGCGCTTTTCGTCAGCAAGCCGATTTTCGGTGCTGATGAGCTCGGCACCCTGCCGCTCGCGGGTGTAGTAGGCGAGGAAGATATCCACCCGTTGTCCGTTCTTCACATAGCTGCGCAGCAGGGTCCTATCGGCCCCGGTAAAGATCGGGGACCAGTCCGGATTCCTGTTGTCCGAAATCGCCGCCCAACCGCCGCCGACCGCCGGCGCGGCCAGCGTGGCCGGCGCGGATGGCGGAGACTTTATGTCGATCAGGGCCGCGTAGGCGGGCATGATCAGCGCAGCAAACAGGGCGGCAACGGTGATGCCGGCGATCCGCCGCGGCGCCCCGCCGCCGCCGGCGCCGCTGGCCCCTTCGGGATGAGGCGCCGTCATTACCGCGGGCGCATCGCGGAATGTCATGCCGATGGACAGCAGAATCAGCGTGACGATGGCGAAGAACACCCAGCCGTAGACGATGTGGTCCACACCCACCGCCAGTTCGTTGTTGCTGAGATAGGCAATGTAGACGATGCCGAACGCACGGAACCCGTTCGCAATGATCGGCACGATGAAGCACAGCAGGAGAAACATGCCGCGCCGGAACAAGCCGACGTATGTAATATGTGCGAAAAGAAAGCCGAGCGCGATGGTCGCGATCAGGAACCGCACGCCCGCGCATGCTTCCGCCACCACGAAATTTCCCGTCGGAATCGACAGGAATATCCCGTCGAGGAAAACCGGAATATCCAGCAGCCGGAGACCCTTGACCACGAAATCGGCCGTCAGGTCCTGCAACGGGGGAACCAGGAAATCCCCGAACGGAACGGCGAAGATGAGATAGAAGAGCGGGAACGCCAGCGCCCAGACAATCCGGATTCCAAGAACGGCGACGAACAGCGCATAGATCATGCCGATCAGCGCGAACTGCTGCACGAGTGCAACGCTCGCCGCGTTTCCGAGCAGCCAGAGGATTCCGGCGCCGACCATGAGAAGAATCCCCCACCAGTTCGGCTGCGGCACGCGGCTTGCCACGATGCCGCGTTTTATCCAGAACAGATAGCCGCATATGGGCAGGATCAGAAATCCATGGTTGAACGTTGCCGACTCTATCCAGGTTCTCACCGTATGCGCCACGGTTGGCAAAAAAACCCCGAACAGGGTCAGAACGCCGATACCGATTGCCAGCCAAGCGGCACGCCAACTCAGCGCCGACTGGCCCGGCATCGTGCCGGATTCCGCGGAGGACGTCGGGACGAGACCCATCGCCTGCAGGGCGGGATCCTTGAGAAATTCCTTGTGCCAGGACCACATTCCGTTTACCTGCCGCCCGTCGTGTCGCCGTATATCGCGCCTCAGGTCTGACTTACGCCCGGTTGTGCCAAAATTGTCTTAAGCCCGGCGAGGTTGGATGACCAGCCGTAATCAGCCTCGGCACGCAATCGCGCGCGCCGGCCGATCTCGTCCCGATCGAAACGGTCCAGCGCGCTGATCGCCGCTTCGGCAAAGGATCCGTTGGCGCCGGCGCAAAGGACCTCTTCGCCCGTTCGTGCCGCGATCCCCTCGATCGCTTCGGGCGTACCCAGCACCGCCTTGCCCATGGCCATCGCTTCCAGCACCTTGTTCTGCACCCCGCGCGCCAGTCGCAGCGGCGCGACAACGAGCGCTGCATGGGCCACGTATGGCCGCACATCGTCTACCCGCCCCGTCACCGTGACGCCCGGCTGCCGCGCCAGCGCGCGCACCTGAGACGCCGGATGCGCGCCTACGATACAGAACTCCACCCTGGGCCGACGGGCGCGGATACCCGGCAGGACCTCGCGGGCGAACCAGGTGACTGCGTCAACATTAGCCCAGTAGTCCATGGCGCCGGTGAAGACGAGAGCCTCGGTGTCAGGACGGAACGGATCGGGATACTCCGCATCGGGTGTGAAGTAGGAAAGATCGACGCCGTTGTTGAGCGCCGCCGTATGCGCCGCGGATTCCGGCGCCAGGCGCCGGAACAGCGCTGCCTCCGCATCCGACACGAACAGCGCGACCTCGGCGGCAGCGGCGGCCTTGCGCTCGAACCCGAGCAGGAGGCGGCTTTCGCGGCGGTAGACCCAGCTTTCCGGCCACCGCTTGACGCGGGCGTACTGGGCCCATTTATCGGAATCCACATCCACGAAATCGATGACCAGACGCGCCCTGGTCGCCGCGTCGTCCAGAACGTACTGGGCCATCGAGGAAGAAAAGACGAAAATCCGGCGAATCTCGTGCGTCCCCAGCAGGTCGGCAACCCATCGCGCAAGCCCACGGTCCCGGTAATAGCCGAGAGTCAGCGGCGCGCCGGTGGCGAGTCCCGAGAGACTGCGCAGCCTGGCAACGCGCGGATCGAGCGTGGCGAAATGGCACGAGGCACAAATCTCTTCCAGCTTACCACGATGAATCAGGTCGGCCGGATCGTCGATGAAGCAGCCAAGGTGCACGCGGTACTCCTCGGCAAGACAGCGGAGGATGTTCCACGAACGGATCTTGTCGCCCTTGTTGGGCGGGTAGGGAATGCGGTGGGCGAGATAAAGCAGGTCGTCCATGGAGTCAGCCCAGATTCCGCACGATATGCGGACCGATCAGCCCGGCCAATGGCAATGGCAAGCGCTTCCACAGGGCGATGAACAGGCGATATTTCGGATTCAGGGGATTCACCTCCGGCATCGACTTCAATTTGCGCAGCTTGTACTCGTAGACGAGCGGCTCGGGGGTAAAACCCCAGAATTTCTTGAACGAATAGGCGCCGGTGCCCGTCTTGCTGCGCCCGAAGTCGAAGATACGGAATCCGCGCTCGACGGCGCGGCGCATGACCTCCCAATACATGAAGTCATTGGCTGCGAGCGGGCGCGCCGCCTCGGTGCCGCCGCCATAGTAGGGCAGCACCTGGTCACGGAAATAGAAGTTCATCACGCTCGCTACCGGCAAGTCGTTATGCAGGACGGTGACGATATCGGCGTCGGGACCGAAGGCGTTTTTCAGGGACTTGAAATAGCGCATTGCGAAGACCGGCGTTCCGAGATTGCGGACGCTGACTGCGTACACATCGTGAAGCCGGTCCACATCCGTATCCACTACGCTGGTAAGGCCGAGCTTGATGCCCTTGCGGACCATTGCGCGCTGCTTGCGCGGAATCGCCAGCATGTCCTTCTCGGGATCGGGCCCGATCGGCTTGCGAAAGTCCACGTACAGGCCGTCATTGTGCACCCAGTCGGAATGGAGCGGGGCTTCGCCGCGATATTCCAGGTAGTCGACGTCCAGCTCATCGGCCAACGCCTGGGCACGCGCATCCAGCATTCGCAATGCCGCGTCGTCGGCGGCGACCGGCCCGCCGCCTACGGTAAAGCCCGTCGAAATGAGGCTGTTGCCGAACAGGCGGCTTTTGACGTGAACCAGCGGCAGCACGCCGACGACCCGGCCGTCGCGCTCGGCGTGGAGAAAATGACAGCGATGCCCGAAGGCGCTTTCGATTACGCTCTTCCACCCGGCCCGATGAAAGAACGTCGCCGCCGGACAATCCAGCACGAATGTATCCCACCGCCCGAAATCGGCACGTTCGAGCGAAGCGATGCGCAGGCCCCGGCCATCGCGGATGCTCACGCCTTGTCTCCCGGCGTTTTCACCAGAACCCGATCCAGCGTGTCCCAATCGAAATCGGTCAGCAGGCGGCGAAGCTTCGCCTCCGAACGTCCCAGGTTCACGTAATGGCGGAACCGTGTCTTGTAGCTCAGGTTTGGCTGACGCGGCTGATCGACGTCGATTTCCCAGGGATGCGAATAGAAGACGGCGGGCTGGCCATCGACGGCATTGACGCGCCGGATCGCCCAACGGCTCAACGCGTAGGGGAGCAGGCGGAAATAACCGCCCCCGGCGCACGGCAGGTTGCGGTTGCCGATGCGCACCGTGGTCAGCGGGAATTCGGGCACGCCGCGATCGCCACTCGGCCGGTAGGCGAAGCGCGGCGCATCGGGCACGCCGTAATGGTCGTGACGGACGGGATAGATGCTCGAACTGTAGGCATATCCTTCTTCCGCGAGAACTTCGTGCGCCCAATCGGTGCGGCGGTCGAAGGAAAAACTCGCGGCACGGAACCCGCCGACAGTGACGCCGGCGACGTCTTCAAGCAGCGCCTTGCTGCGCCGTACGTCCGCACGGAACTCCTCCCGTGTTTCGTCGGTTACACGGCGATGCGTGCAGCCGTGGCTCGCCAGCTCGTGCCCCGCCCCGACAATCCGCCGGACCATGGCGGGGTGTCGTTCGGCGATCCATCCCAGAGTAAAGAACGTGCACCGCGCACCGTGCTCCTGGAATATCCGCAACAGCCTGTCGGTCGACGCTTCAACGCGGCTGGGCAACGAGTCCCAGGCACCCTGGCTAACGTTTCCCGCGAAGGCACTCACCTGGAAGTATTCCTCAACGTCAATGCTGAGCGCATTGATCGTCCGGGCGGATGGCGCTGCTACGAATGCAGCCGCAGACCCGGGGGCAACAGAGCGACCGCTTTCGGTATCAATGCTGCGCTGCACCGTCACCTCGTACCCCGGGCATGACCGACGAGCGCCGCGACGCGGCGGTCGAGGGCCGAAAGCGCCCCCCGGTAGGTTTCGGTCAGCGGCCACGCGGCCGCGCCGGACAGCGGCTTGACCATCGCCTGCTCCGTTCCAACCGCCGAGAGCTGTGTTCCTTCGTCCGCCAACTCGGACGCCACCTCTTTCACCTGCGCCTCGCCGAAGTCATGGATATCCTCGAGAAACCCATAAAGCATCAGCCGGCTGCACAGGGTATTGATGCGCCGGGGCACGCCGCCGGAATGGATGTGTATCTGGTGGAATGCTGCCGGGGTAAAGGACGGATCCTCCTTCCAGCCGACATGACGCAGGCGATGCTCGATATAAGCGCGCGTCTCGTCTTCCGCCATCGGCTCCAGATGGCAGGAAGCGATCACCCGCTGGCGAAGCTGCTCCATTTCCCGCCGGCTCATCATCGCGCGGAACTGAGGCTGGCCGAGCAGAAAGCACTGCACCAGAGGCCGCCCATCGGCGTGAAAGTTGGACAACATCCTGAGTTCCTCCAGCGCGGCGAGCGACAGGTTCTGCGCCTCGTCCACCACCAGCAGCACGTGACGCCCCTGCTCCCGGCATGCGCGGAAGAAATCCTCTATGCGACGCAGCAGCGTCGCCTTGTCGACGCTGTCGATAGCAAGGCCGAACGCCGACGCCACCATGCGCAGCGCATCGTCGGCGCCAAGCTGGGTGGTGACAATAGAGGCGAATACATACTGGTCTCGGTCGATGGACTCGAGCAGATGGCCGACCAGGGTGGTTTTTCCCGCGCCGACGTCCCCGGTTATGACGATAAAGCCCTCGCTCTCGCTCAGGCCGAATGTAAGGTAGGCGAGCGCCTTGCGGTGACTGCGGCTGTCGAAAAAAAACCGGGGGTCCGGGCTCAGTTGAAAGGGACGAGCGTCCAAACCGTAATGTTCGGAATACATCGTTGTACTCAGAATCGTTTGTTCAACCTAATGGAAATCACATTCTCCACGAAATCCTCGTCCGCGACATTCGAGTTCCGGCGGGTAAGATTGTAGGTCAATGATCCTTCGACATCCTTAAATATATCATATCGATAGGAGAGAGCGGCCGTGATCTCGTCGTCCTTGCGGCTGTCGGCCGTGCCGAAATCGGTCGCCCGGTAACCGAATGATATTGATCCGCTGCTGCGTCGCGACATCCTGCGCGTTAGCGCCACATCGCCCCCGACGATGGATTCGATCACCCCCGTCGCTTCAGTATTCCGCTTCTCCCAGACCAGGCCCCCGCTGAAATCGTTCCGCCGACGCGAGCCGGTTGCGCGGAGCTGAAAGACCTGTTGGCGGAAGGTTGGATCCTGCAACCCGAAATCGCTGTCGCTGGGCACGAAGGGCGCATTCGTGCGGGTATCGATCAGTCCGCCGGGGTTGGCAGGATCGGGCGCCAGGAAGCCCAGCACGTTGGAGACCAGCCGCTGCGACGTCTGCAGCGTGTCGCTGTAGGTAGCCAGAACGGTCGTCCGTTCCGACAGTCGGTGGCTCGCCTGCATGTCCAGCGTGTTGCTCTGATTGCGTGTGCCATAGGTCATCCGGAACGAGGTGCGCGATGACGGTCGGCTCGCGAAGCCGAGATTCCAGGTAATCCCGCGCGGCGGGTCCGTCAGCGTGCTGTCCTCGATGAATTCGTGGCCCACCCCGGCGAGCAGCGAGAAGGCCGGACTGACGATGTAGGTAAAGTTGGCATCCTCACGGCGCTCGCGGTCGCTTGGCGTGTCCCCCTCATTCCGGGTCTTGTTCGAATCAAGCGAAAGCGACCACTGCAACGTGGTAAATCGGCGGCCGCTGCTGGCGACGAAGGTTTCGCGCGTGGACATCGTATCCTGGGCCTCCGTTCCGTCGGTGTTGACCTGGCTGACCCTCACGCGCGATTCGGTTTCCACCCAGGTGCCGAAGTGATGCCGGAAAAACGGCGAGACGTTAATCACCCGTACCGAGGTGCGATTGATATCCTGCCCGGCCGCGGAACTGCTTGTCGCATCCCCGGTGGTGCCTTTCTGGCGGGAGATGGAGCTCTGGGCATCAACAAACAGACGCCGGTCCCACAGCTCCACTTGGCCGGTTCCGAGCAGGTCATTATCGGTGCTGTTTCGGTCTGTGTCCTTACGGTAGAAATTCCTGGACAGGGTGTAGTTCAGGCTTACCGTGGCGCGGCCGCCCTGTCCCAGCAACCGGAAACCGGGCGCGACCGACGTAATCAGGTCCGACTCCCGAACCTCGCTGCCGGTGGCAAGCCCGGCATTGTCGGTATAGGTCTCGCCAACTGCAACCGACGGGGTAAAGGTCCAGTCGCCGGCGCGCACGTCAACGGCCGAGAACGCCACCAGGCTGGCAATCGCGGCAGCCGCTGCCCGCACACGCGTAGGCATCGCCGGCCGGTCCATGGATCGTCGCCCTCCCCCAAGGCAAATGGACCGTCAGCCGTATTGTCGCTGGTCCCTAACGATCATATCCATAATATGCGCTAAAGCGGTCCATGCCACCCAGTTCGCGCGCCCTGTTAAGCACGAGCGCAACGTCCCTGCAACTGCTGATCAGCCCGAGCGCCGCATCGACCGAGGACTCGGAGCTTTTTTCGGCCTGTACAACGAATACGATCTGGCCGACATAGGTTGCCAGGACGCCGGGAGCGCTGCTCATCAGTACCGGCGGGGAATCGAAAATGACGACGCGGTCGGAATAGCGCACGGCGATTTCGTTGACGAGGCGCTCCATCCGGTCGCTGGCCAGCAGTTCGGTCGCAAGCAGATGCGGCCGGCCGGCCGGCAGGACGGTCAGCTTGTCGATATCGGTGCGCACAAGCACGTCGGCGAGGTCCAGACCATCGTCGGCGATCAGATCGATCAGCCCCCGGTCTGCCTCGAATCCGAGAGTATCGGCGATGCTGGGCTTCGCCACATCCGCGTCCACGAGCATGACCGTAAGATCCCGTTCCAGCGCGATGCTCATCGCCAGGTTCACCGCGCAGAACGTCTTGCCCTCCCCTGGACGGGCGGACGACACCATGATGAGGTTTCCGTGCCGGATCTTGTCCTGTCCCGTGGCGAAAACCTTGGCCAGGAGAGGCCGTTTGATGAGGCGAAACTCCTCGGCGATGACCGACCGCTCCGAGCTTACCGTCACCATTCCGGACAAACGCATCGCCTCCAGGTCGATGGAAACCTTGCGCGAAGTGCGCGGGCTTGCCGCAACCGGTGCCGGCAAATCCGGCGACGGAGCGCCTTCTGCCGGTTCCGGGGGAATGGCTTCGCCGTCGCGCTGTGGCGCTCCGCCGATGCGCAGGCGCGACAGCTGTGCAAGGCGTTCAGCGGCTTTCTCTATGGAAGAGGCCCGCTGTCTTGTCGGGCCGCGACCGGCCATGCCAACACTGTCTCCCACGCTCGCCACAGACCCGGCCCCGATTCAGAGAAGGTTTCGAAGTTGATCAAGGGAGCCAAGCGCCTTGCCGATATCCGCGACCTCAATCGTGATTAGCACCCCGAACGCACCTAATAATGCCAGCGTGATTGTCGCGAATCCCACGACCTCGCACCGGCGCTGGCGGCGCTCACGCGGGGAAACGATGGCGGTCACCCGTCCGAGCACGGGAAGGGTAAACGTGCTGCGAAGACGCTGCACCGTGTTAAAGGTGGAGTTGATCTGGCTGAGCACGAAGGCGAAGGCGATTCCGGCCGCGAGGCCCATCACAAGCACAACCGACATCAGCAACGGGCGGTTGGGGCCGCTCGGCTTGACCGGCAGTTTGGGAGGATCGATGATGCGGAACTGAACCTTGTTCGCGCTGCTTTCCATTTCCCTCGCCAATTTTGCCGATTCCTGGCGCTGGCGTAATTCAAGATACCCTTTCCTGATCAACTCGTAGTCGCGCATCTTCTGCGCCAGGTCGGCTTCGACCTGGGGCACCAGCTTCGCCAGGTTCGACCATTTTTCCACTTGTTTGCGGGTATCGGCGGCACGGGATTTCAGCGCGGCAATAAAACCTTCCTGCTGCACGATCTGCAGTTTGATCTGATCGTACATGGGATTTGGTGTGACGGCCCCCATATTCCCTTCCGACGCCCTGTTATCGTCCGCGGAACTCATCGCCGGACTCTCACCGGGTAGTGGCTGTTCTTCCATTGCCGGGTCGGACGCGTCGGGCGGCTTGGCAGCATCGGTGAATTTTTTCTGGACCGCCGCTATCTGCCGCTTTACCGCCTGCACATCAGGATGGTTCTCGGTGTACACGCTGAGCAGTTGGTTGAGCGAGTCACGCAATTCGATAAGACGAAACTGCTCGGTCGATCCCGGCCCGGTCCCGAACGGAGCGCTCTGAGCGGCCGCGATGATCTTGTTCGAATTCGCGCCGGTGCTTTCAGCCACGGTTTCGGGAATTTTCTTCAGCTGGGCCATATATTCGTCGCGAACCATGGTCGCTTCGCCGATCTTCGCCTCGACCTCGGCGAGCTTCTTGTTCATATCCTGCATGTGCTCATAATAGTTCCCGCTGCCAGGCAGCAGGCCCATGTTGTCGCGCTTGAACTTGGCTAGCCGCGCCTCGGCTTCCACAAGCTGACGCTCATAGTCGCGGATCTGGTTCTCGAGGAACCGTTGCGTTGTCTCCATGTCTTTGCGGCTGGCGCCAAGATTGCCTTCCACGAAAACCTGCATCACGGATTGGACGACCCGCTTCGCCAGGCTCCGCTCGGTATTTTCGTAGGAAATCTCGAAAAGATTGCGGCCCTGCTGCTTGACGTCTATGCGCGCCTTGAGTTCATCGAACAGCTTTTCCTTGTCGGCTTCGTTATGCGCCCTGAGGTCGAGGTCGGTCATCAGCAGGATTTTTTCCAGATTGGGCCGGCTGAGCAGGGTTCGACGCATGATGTCGATCTGCTGGAACAGATCCATTTGGACAGTCATGCCCCTCATCAACGGACCGAGCATGGTGTCCATGTCCACATAGATCCGGGCGGATGACTCGTAGCGGTCGGACAGGACTGCGACCGTGCTCCAACCGACGCCGCAGACGAGCCACGTTACCGCAATCGCATGCCAGCGACGGCGCCAGATACCGCCGAGATAGCTTATCAGTCGAAGATAGACGTCGCTCATGCCGACGGCTCCGCCAACCCCATCCCGTCCCATGCAGCCGACCAAAACCGGCGGCGTGGGCCGCAATCCGGTCTTAAGCCCGACTGTCGCAAAAAGTGGAGCGCCACCACAACACGGTACAGCGTCCCCCGATCAGCCCTCGAAACCCGCACCGCCTTCGCTGCCTGCAGCCAAGACGACGACGCCGAGTTTCGACGACTACCAACCCATTGACGCCGAATCATCGCTTTGCAAACCGTAACAGTTGCATCAACGCCACGCAAGCTCATTTGCCGAGGCATATGAGAATAAAAACATTAAATTTTATATATGGTTAACAGCAACCGGCGCGATCGCGGGCAGCGCGCCGCGGCCTTTCTCCGCCCGTCATCGGAAGGCGTGGACCCTTCCCGTCGCCGGTCGGGTCTGCGCTGCGATGGTTTCCCGCGAGCAGCCGCGGCGCCGAACCGGGACGATGACACACATTGCTGCAGGGATATGTACGGCGCACCCGGAACGTGTGGCATATCCCGCCGCGCCGGCGCCATGGTAAGTAAGACAGGACGGGCGCTGGACTGACGGTTCGGATCGACCGGCGGAGCCGGGACGAGCCTCAGAACCAGGCTTCGGGAATGACGATCACATCACCCGGCATGATGCGAACATTGGCCGACAGGTCGCCGTTCCGCAGCAGGTCGTCGAGAAAGAGGCGATATGTCTTCTGTTCGCCATCTGCGATACGCGTGAGGGTCGCCCGGTTTCCGGCGGCGAAGTCTGTAATCCCGCCGACCCCGATCATCACGTCGAGCAACGTCATGGTCGAGCGATAGGGAAGCGCCTGCGGCCGCTGTGCCTCCCCGACGATGCGCACCCGGTCCTGGTACTGCCCCACGAAACCGCGAACCATGACCGTGACGATAGGATCCTGGATATAGACGGACAGCGCCTTTTCGATGTCGCGGGCGAGTTCGGTAGGTGTCTTTCCGGTGGCCTCAAGATCCTCGATCAGCGGGATGGTTATGCGGCCGTCCGGACGCACCGACACCACCGTGGAAAGTTCCTGCTGGCGCCAGACGAAGACCTGCAGCGAGTCGTCAGACCCGATTCGATATGACGACTGGAGGGATTCCGACTCCTTGAGCACCTCGGTCGTCGGCAGGGTATCCAGGCCTTCGCACCCGGCAAGGCCCAGTATCATGGCGGCCCCAGCCGCCAGAAAAACGATCCGATGAAATTTCATCAGCGTCCCCGTTCGCACCCGGCCAATCAAATCCCCTCGGGCCACGCCCGCCTGAAACCCTGGTCCATTTAGCCTTTGCCGCCCCCGGCTGTCAAAATGTTTGCGGTTGGGCCGACAGATACTGCCGCACAAATCCTTCTGTGGATCGATATTTTGCGATACCATTTTTCGAATTGTCGGCACTCCCGCCTGCTTGCGATTTCTTTACCATTTTCCCGACTCATTCTTCGGATACCGACCCAGTATCTGGAAACGATTTTGACCAAGGAAACCATCGGCCACCCTGAATCCGACGACGAACGGGCGTCCGGTTCGTGGGATCACGCGATGCGCGAGGAATTCTATAGATACTACGCCGAGGCCAGCGTCTCTCCGGAAGCGTTGAGCCGGTTCCGGCGGCTGCGCGACCGGGTGCTGGGAATTCTCGGCAGGCGCGATCCGGCGCAACCACTTGACGTCGTGGATATCGGCTGCGGCGCGGGCACGCTTTGCCGCATCTGGGCCGAGGCGGGACATCGGGTTGCCGGCCTCGACTGTCAACGCGCCGCTGATCGATTTGGCGCAAGAGCGTGCTACCGAAGGCGGATTCACCATCGATTTCCGTGTCGGGTCGGCGACCGAGCTGCCGTGGCTGGACGGGTCGTTTGACGTCTGCTGCATGCCGGAGTTGCTCGAGCACGTGGCAGAGTGGGAAAAGTGCCTGCTCGAAAGCGTGCGCTGCCTACGCCCCGGCGGCGCCCTTTATCTCACCACGTCGAATAAACTGTGCCCGGTTCAGCAGGAATTCAATCTGCCCCTGTACAGCTGGTACCCGGGTTTTCTCAAGCGGCGTTACGAGCGGCTTGCGGTGACCACGCGACCGGAAATCGTCAATCATGCCACCTGCCCCGCGGTGAACTGGTTCAGCTTCTATCAGCTGCGCCGTTTCCTCGCCCCGCACGGGTTCCGGTGCCTCGACCGGTTCGATGTGCTGAGCCACGTTGCCTCCGATCCCGGGCGCCAGCTGATGCTGGCGCTGATCCGCCACGTTCCCGGTTTCCGCCTGCTAGGCCAGATGATGACGCAGGGCACCGTCATTCTCGCGATCCGGGATCGCTGACGCCCGCCGGATACCGACGGCGGTTAAGGCGGGCTCCTGGCCCGTCCCGCTCCCCCATCCGGCCACCCCCCAGGATACTGTCGCCGGGTGGGAGTGGGGGAGCGGGACGGGCCAGGCTCAACGACCCCCGGTATAAACCGTGCGGGAAATGTCGTGGCTGCGCAGCCAGTGGTCCAGGATGGTGAGAACCCAGATCGGCTCGCTGAAATATGCGCGATAGCGGTTCGGATCCGCCCGGCGATGGGCGTCCAGAAGTCCGTCGAGGAACTCCGTGCGAAACAGCCCGCGCTCCTTGAGCGACGACAGCGCGTCGCACGCCATATCCTCCAGCGGACGGTACGCATGAAGCCAGTGCGCGACCGGCAGGCCGAAGCCGGCCTTGGACTTGGTGAGAGTCGACCGCGGCAGGACATCGCGGAAGGCGTATTTGAAAAAATAACGGAGGTGCCGACCCTTGATGGAAAGGCGGGGCGGAACGCGGGCGGAAAACTCGGCCAAATCGTCGTCGAGCAGCGGAAAGCGAACGGAAACACCGGCGATCGCGCAGGTACGCGATACCTTGCGCAGATCGTCGTCGCCCAGCGTGATCTGCATATCCACGTGCAACATGCGATGCAGCAGTTCCGTCGACGGGGTATTTCGGTAAACATCGCGCAGGATACCGAGCGGATTAGCGACATCGACGTCGCGGGCTATGTCGGACGCGAACATCTGCCCGGGACTGAAGCCGCTGTAATAATTACCCGTCGCATCCCGGTCCGGCATCGGCAGCCGCGCCTGCTCGATATAGCTGCGGGCGCGGCGCACCAGATTGATCCGTTCTCCGCCGGGCATGCCGAAGACGACCGGCTCCACCACGAGGTTCCGCATCCATCCGGGAATGCGGCCGTAGAGCTCGAACAGCTGCTGCCGCGCATAGCGAGCGTTTCCGGCGAACAGCTCGTCGCCGCCGTCGCCGGCCAGCATCAGTTCTACACCATGCTCGCGCGCCAGCCTGGCACAGTAGTAAGCAGGAACGGCGGATGAATTGCCGAACGGTTCGTCGTACGCGGCGGCAAGTTTCGGCACCGCGTCCACAACGTCCTGAGGGGTTACGTAGTATTCGTGGTGGCTGGCCCCGAAATGGCGAGCGGCGCTACGGGCGAATTCCATCTCGTCGTAGCCTTCGGAATCGAACCCGATGCTGAACGCGTGGACGGGCCGGTCCCTGAGGCCCGACAGCACACCCAACACGGTCGAGCTGTCTACCCCGCCGCTGAGAAACGCGCCAATGCGGTCGGGAGGAACGCCGTCCGTTGCGCGGGCGACGGAAGCCCCGACCAGATCGCGTACCCTGGCCGACAGCGCATCGATATCCTGTCCATCGACCACCGTATAGGGCATCTCCCAGTACTGCCGTACGTCCATACGACCGGCCTCGGACCAGACATATTGTGCCGGAAGCAGCTTGCGTTGGGCGCGATAGATGGTCGCCGGTGCCGGCACCACCGTGAAATAGAGAAAATCGTAGAGCGCCTGCGGATCGAGGTCCGACGGAACGTCAGGAAAGGCGCGCACCGCATCGACGGTTGAACCGAACGCCATCCCGCCCCCCGGCAACTGCGCGTAGGCCATGGTGCAGGTAGCGAGACGGTCGATGGCGGCGAAGGCAACGCCGCGGCGGAGGTCCACCAGGGCGACGGCGAATGTGCCGCCGATATCCTTGAACAGATCGCGACCCGCCCGTTCATACGCCGCAGCGAGCGCGGCACCGTTGCCCTCGCGCCCGGCGATCTCCGTCAGGTCGGGCCGACGCCAGACCGGACAGCCGACGGTCGCTGCAACCAGGCCGTCGCCCGTATGAACGTCGTTCGCCGGCCCGCCGCCGACGACCGCAAGGGCGGCGCCATTCGCGGGCGCGAGGTGCGACCCGACCCCCGGGCGGACGGTAAGGCCCGCCGCCATGCGGGCAAGGACCGGCCGGCAATCTTCTGCCGGAACGCCGGTCCCCAGCCAGCCACAGACCCCCGAGTTCCAGCTCATCATTCTGAGTTATTTAAGAAATCCGCCGCCACGGCCGTTCTAGGTTTGTCGTCAGGGCAAGTCAACTCGACCGTCCGCCCGACGGGCATGCCGTTTACGCCCGGCCAACCGGTCGCATGGTGCGTAACACCAATTGCTTAACGTTTCGCAGCGCTTCCTCGGCACGGTATTTCATACATGGCCGCTGCGCCATCACTTCCAGCAGGAACGTGCGGTCGGTCCCGAGGCTCTGCTTGTGCTGGCCGACGCCCGCCATAAAATCGTAAATCGCGGCGGTGCCCGCCAGATAGTGCTCGATGGCAAGATAATGCGACACGAACCCCGGTTTGACGACCGGATCGTCCTCGTAAGAAAAGCCGCTTTGATAGTTATAGACATGGCCGGCATGGACGAAATTGTAGAGATAGCCGATGGGCCGCCCGCCCGCCGCGATGCGCAACATGTCCGCCTCCCCGTGGGCGAACCTGTCGCGCAGGAAAGCGGTATGAAATTCCTCGAAATAGGGATTGGCGAACGACCCCGGCTTGCCGCGGCTGAGCCAGTAGGCCTGGTGCAGCGTCTTCATCTCGGCAAAGAAATCGAGGGCCTCGCCGGCGCTGCGGGCAGCCGCAACGGTCAGCTCGCCGCGCTCGCCATAAAGACGTAAGGACCGGCGCAGCTGGTAGCGCGTATTTCGGCTGAGTTTCGCCAGATAATCGCTGCCGCCCGCCCGCAGGGTGGCGAGGTCGACAAAGCTGCATGGCTGTCGGGAAACAATACGCGGCCACAACCCTGCCAGGGCTGCACGCTCCACGTACGATTCCGGCACACCGCGCAACCACAACTCGTCCCAACCGCTTATATTGTTCACGAGGTAGCGCAGAGCCTTTCCGGCGGCGTCGGGGCCGACGGCCTGATCGACGAGGATGCCGTTGTACTCGACCGTCAGCACATCGAAGCGGGGGTCTCCGGTCTCGTTGAGGTAGAATCCATGCGACAACAGCAATCCGTGACGCCGGCTGTCCATCCGGGCCAACAGGGCCAACGCGACCGTCCGGCCGTCGCTTTTGCCAGCGAGCACGGCAGGACGACGATCCGCCGGCAGGGTGGCGAGCCAGGTGCCGATCCACCCCCATGACTGGAAAAGCGACGGCTCCGCCCGGTCTTCCAGTGCCCGCCATTCCGTCTCGAGGCGTTCAAGATCGCCGACAGACTCGAGGGAAAACCGCACATCCGGCCGGGTGGTAGAGCTATCTGGAGCCATTCAGGATTTTGCCTGGGTCGACCGAAGGCAGGCACCCGCGTTCGACCCCTTGCAACGTGGTAGGTTCGTTGTCATAACACGCCCCGGAACAAAATGACAAGATGCCACAGTTAATGCCTTGTCATGATCTACAGTTGGTTTACTTTTAATTAACCTCGGCAAGATTGATTGTCCCGATTATACTTAGTGGTGACAGGTAAATGCGGGTTCAGAAATTCTACAATATCGAGGATTTACCCCAAAACTACCTCAGTCTTTTTGACGATGTGGGACGGAAGAATTTCTATCTGAGCCTTCCGTGGTTCCGGAACATGATCCGGACCGTCCGCGACCCTGGATCCCAAACCGTTATTTACGGCGTCGCCGACGGAAATCCGGACGGCGCCGCCCATGCGGTGTTCATGACCGTGGAACGCGCTTCCGCCGGCACAACGCCGCGCACGTTGTCCTCTTTCGCAAATGTCTACTCGATGGTCTACGGGCCGGTAATGAACGCCGAACGTCCGGATGGAACTGCCGTCGTTACGGCCTGGGCGAAAGCAGTCGCGGCAGAACGCCCCCGGTGGCATGCGGTCCGCCTGACCGCGCTGGACCCGGCGTCGGCCGTCTTCGATCATCTCAGGCAGGGCCTGCGTGCTGCGGGCTTCGCCGTTACGGCTGCGGCCGAATTCGTGAATTGGTATGAGCCAGTCGAAGGCGTTTCCTTCGCCGACTACCATGCGTCGTTAAGCGGCAAGATGAGGTCTCTCCTGCGCGGCCGCACACGCATCGCCAACCGGGACCATGCGGTGAGATTTGTCCTCTGTCGTGGCAACGACGGACTTGCCGAAGCCGAAGCGGCGTACGCGCAGATCTATGCCCACAGCTGGAAGCAGGCCGAGCCATACCCCGGGTTTATCCCGGGATTGATCCGCGCCGCGATCGAAATGGGGGTCCTGCGCCTCGGCATCCTCTATATCGACGACGTGCCGGCTGCGGCGCAGATCTGGATCGTATCGGGAGGCAAGGCGACGATCTACAAGATCGCGTACGATGAAAGCTACAAGACGCTGTCGGCCGGTTCCCTTCTGACCATTCAGATCATGGAGGCCCTTCTCGACAGCGAACCCCTGATCGAGGTGGACTTCGGATACGGTGACGACCGGTACAAGAAAGACTGGCTGCGCCACCGTCGCGAGCGCTGGGTCATCGACGCCTATAACCCGTGGACATTGCGGGGCGGTCTGCGCGGCATGATCCATATCGGAGGGCGGGCGATCAAATCGCGGCTCCGTCCGGCGAGCGACAGCCAGACGGTGAAGGCCGGGTGAGCGAACCTGTCCGCGCCCGTCGACGGTCACGGCGGAAGTTTACTTGCCCGTAAATTCATAGGCGCCGATGTCGATACGGCCGTTCTTCGGCCGCGGCGCGCTTCCCATCGGATGGCTGTATACCGAAACCGGAACCAGGGAATCGGGCCCGGCCTTGCCCGGATCCGCACCGGCGTCGATGGCGGGCGAGGCAGCGGTCAACCGGTAATCGTAGGCGGCCGTATCGACGAAGCCGGCGCGGTCCGCGACAAGATTGCCCGCAAGATCGCCGGTGCCCGGAAGGGCCACGATCTTCTCGCGCCCCCCTCCCGGCAATCGCCTGCCATATCCCTTGCCAATGACCAGATTAGTGCGAAGCGTGCCGCTGCCGCGCAGAACGGTGCCACCGCCGGCGAATATGTTGTTCATGACCAGCGTCGGTCCCGCGGTGCGGCGGAAAATGAACGTGCCGGCGCCGCGCTCGTTGACGAAGGTATTGTTCGCCACGTAGAGCGCGCCGGGAGCGTTTCCCCGCTCCGCGCCGTGGCTGACCATCGTCGAATTGTCGGTGTGGACACCTTGCTGGATCAGGTTGCCGACGATCATCGACCATCCGCCATTCGGCAGATCGATGGCATAGCTCGAACGGCCGTCCTTTTCGTCGCCGATACGGTTGTAGACAATGAGGTTACGCAGGGCGCGGCTCTTCACGTTGTGGCCAAGCACGGCGTGATGCATGTAGGAAAAGCGCAGCGTGAAGCGGCCAACCTGTCCGATATAGATGTTGTGCCCCGGCGGCGCGGCGACCGAACGCCCTTCGCGCTCATGGCGCCGGTAATCGATCCGGTTGTGACCGAATTCCGAATATTCGACCAGCACCTCGCTCTGCGGATTGTTGCCGGTCAGAATGCCGATCTCGTTCTCGATGAAGCGGCTGCGACGAACCGTCAGCCCGGCCCCCTCAAGACGAATTCCGGCACCGTTCAGGTCCGGCACGCGACAGCCGACGAATGTAATGTTCTCGACGGTGGTATCGTTGCCCTTGATGACCCAGATCCCCTTGCCCTCTGCCGCCATGCCCGCCGCCTCCAGCCGGACCACGCCGCCGACACCGCGAAGCACCAGATCCCGCGCCTGCCAGACCGCGACATCGCCCGCGTACGTGCCGGCGCGGATTTCGACAACGTCACCGTCGCGCGCCACCCGCGCGGCCTCGCTGGGAACACGAAACATACCCCCCTCTCCGACGGTAAGAACGCGCGGCGCCGCGGGTTGGCCGGCGGTGGCGTTCCCGTTTTCACGCGGCGATGGCCGTGGTGCGGATGGCTGTGGCGGCGCAACGGCAGCCTTCCCGGCCTCTGCCGCGGCCCGCGCAGCGGTCCCGCGCTCGATATTGGCCTTTTCCGCCGCCGCCCTGGCCGTAGCGGCGGCTTCATCGGCCCTCGCGGCGGCGGCTGCGGCGCGCGCCGCAGCCTCCGCGGCGGAGCGCACATGAGCCGCATCCTGGCGCGCCTTATCGGCCGCGCGCGCCGCCGGCGGCCGTTTGGTGGCCGCGGGCCCGTCAGCGCTTTTCCCGAAGGTAATGGACTCGATCTGGTCCTGATCGACGGGGACAGTCAGCACACGACCGTCCTTAAGACGTATCTGCATGTCGGCGACGGCCCAAGGCACCGCCCCGAGACCGGCCCAGACGACGACAAACATAACGGCGCGCGCGAGGCCCCTCAACATGGAACGGTTATGGTACCTATCGGTCGACCGACTGTCGACATCCGTGGTCGGCCGCTCATCCCGCGCCGGCGGTGGTTAATGCCTCGAAAATGCGTCGGGACGGATCGAAGCCTTGAATTCGCAAAATACCTTTGGCTAGAATTCCCCCGTCCGTGACATTCCGAATGGCCCGGTAGCTCGCTGAAAGGCGCGCTTTCCGTCGGCGCATCCTGCAAGACGGGCGTCGGCCCCGCTCCGGAAGGAGACCTGTGTTGAAGAATTCCATTCCCTTTACCGATGAGGCCCCCGCCGCTACGGCCCGTACGATCGCGCGGGCCCCCGGTCTGCGCGATCGTCGACGGCACATGCCGATGCGACTGGGGGGGCTGGCGGTGTGTGCGCTTGCGCTGCTGGCGGGCGATGGCGCCGTGGCGAACCATCTGAAGGGACGCCACTCCACCGTCGGGGCCGGGCCCGTCTACAACAAGCCGGTCTACAATCCAGAGACCAAATCGTATTTCGAACTTTACACGCCCGAGCTGGAAACGGTCCTCAACCACAAGAACATCTATGGCATCAGCTGGCGCGTCGCCGCAAAAATCGCGACGCTGCGCAAGTACAAGGGCGTGGCCGGGCGTCTCGCCGTCGTCAAAACGAAGTCGTTGAGCGACTTCCTGCGCAGGACCTTTGCCCCCGATCAGCCCGTATGGATCGGGCTTCGTTACTATTGCCAATACCACATTTTCCAGTGGGTAACCGGCGAATTCATGGAACCGAATAAGGATTATAATATCTGGGGCAGCGTCTGGAACCAGAGCGCCATCAGCCGTTATCAACGCGGGAACGAGAACGCCAGACCCAACTGTGGCAGTTTTCGATCGTTCCATTGGGGTGTCCATTACTGGCCGGTTCAGGAAGGATTTGTCTGGAACGCCAACGGGTACGATAAATTCTGGAATTTCATGTTTATCGAGTACCTGACCGGCAAGCCATAACGCCGGGCTACCGCCGGCCGATCCGGTGCGCTGACGGGACCGGCGATCCGGGTCGGATCGGGCGCTGTTGCATAGCCGGACGATTCGTTTAGATACTGGGCTCGCCTGAGCCGGGTCCCGCCGGCGCACGACGATGCGGCGCTTGAACGCGATATGTTGAAAATCCATCTGGTTGCCGCGGCGCGCCCCAACTTCATGAAGATCGCGCCGATCTTTCACCGGATGCGGCGGACCGACTGGATATGCCCGTTGCTGATCCATACCGGCCAGCACTACGACGCCAACATGTCGGAGACGTTTTTTTCCGATTTCGGGCTGCCGCCCGCCGATCGCGATCTGGGGATCGGCAGCGGCACCCATGCGGAACAGACGGCCGCGGTCATGGTCGCCTACGAGAAGCTGCTGATGGCCGACCCGCCTGATCTGGTCATCGTGGTCGGTGACGTGAATTCCACGATGGCCTGCACGATCGCGGCAAAGAAGCTGGGCATGCGGGTCGCGCACCTGGAAGCGGGACTGCGCAGCTTCGACCGCACCATGCCGGAGGAAATCAACCGTATCCTGACCGACGCCATCGCCGATATCCTGTGGACGCCGTCGCAGGATGCCGATGAAAACCTTCGCCACGAAGGCGTTGCCGAAGAACGCATCAGCCGTGTCGGCAACATCATGATGGACGCGTATGAAATCCTGCGTTCGAAGATCGAGGCCTCGTCCATACGGGAGCAGCTCGGGCTGAAAGCGAAAAGCTATGGCGTTGTCACGCTGCACCGCCCGAGCAACGTGGACAACGCGGCCACCCTTGCGGGACTGGTCGAGGCGCTGAGCGGAATCGCGCGCGAGATGCCTCTCGTTTTTCCTTTGCACCCGCGCACGAAAAGGAATCTGGCAGCGTTCCACCTGCTCGAGCCCCTTTCCGCTGCGCTCAACGTTCAGCTCCGCGAACCGCTCAGCTACATTCCCTTCATGGCGCTGGTACGCGAGTCGGCTCTCGTCATCACCGATTCAGGCGGAATTCAGGAAGAGACGACCTATCTCGGCATACCGTGCATTACCCTCCGCGATTCTACGGAACGGCCGATCACCATCGCCCAGGGCACCAACCGGCTGGCCGATGCCGGTTGCCTGGCGTCCCTGGTCCAGGATGCGATCCATCGCGGCGGTACGCCCGCGGTGCGCCCGCCGCTCTGGGACGGACAGACGGCGGGCCGGGTGATCGCCGATATAGAAAGGCGCCTGGCTCATTCGCCGCCAACTTGAGGGCAACCGACGAGGAACCCTCCGGAGAGGCGCGGCGCTCCAGGAGAACATTCAGAGATTGCTAAGAATTGGATGTGATGAATAAGAATGCCCGGCCGGTTACCGGCCCGGATTCCATTGCGGCCAGCCATCGTTCCATGCATAAAATAACAGAGCCTGTTTAAATTGGCCGGATACGCAATATAAGTCTATAGAAAGACCTGCTTAATCCGACAATTTCAGAACCAGAATATATATATGGTTCGGTGGGAGATTTATGATATCAGGAGAAAAGATTTGCGTGATCTCCCGTCCGCGGAAACGGTCGCAAATCAGGATCCAGGCGCTCCATTTTCACGCAACTATTTGGACGAGTGTCGATGACAGTGGAACATGCAGATTATCGCCGCAGCCACCAGGACAAGGGCAGCACGTATGATGCCACGCTCGCCCGGGAGGCGTTTGGCAATTATTCCGAGTCGATTCAGAAGGAACTCATTGCGCGGTTCGTGAAGCGAACCTTCGGTGGTCGCGTACCCCGTTACATGGATTTTGCCTGCGGCACCGGTCGCATGACGGGGTTTCTCGCCGGAATGTCGGACGTTTCCTATGGCGTCGACGTCTCGGAGAGCATGATGTCGAACGCACGGCAGAAATGGCCGCAGACGACGTTTTTTCTGCGCGATATGACCAAGGAAGACCTCGGGATCGAGCCCGTCAACCTGGTCAGCGCATTCCGGTTTTTCGGCAATGCGCAGGATTCCCTGCGCCACGAAGCGCTCGCCGCGATCCGTCGGCACCTGGTACCGAACGGCTTCCTTATTCTGAACAATCACCGGAATTCCTGGTCGATCCTGTATCGCATGCATCGGTTGGGCGGCGGGACCGATTTCATGGATTTCAGCTACGGAACGATGCGGCGCCTGCTGCGGTCAGGCGGGTTCGAAATCGTGCAGATCCGGGGAATCGCATGGTGGTGCATGCTCGCCCGCCAACAGGAGCGGATGCGCCATCAATCGACGATGGCTCGCATGCTGGAGCCGCTGTCCGGGTTGCCGCCGATGGCGCCGATCTGCCCCGACATGCTGGTCATCGCTCGAAAGCTCGGCTGACGGCAGTCGTCGTCCCACGACATGAGCGACACTGACGGCGACTGGGCGACGCAGGCGGCATTCCTGGACCCGCTGGTGCCAATCGACGCCACCGTCGTGCTGACGGTATCGCATCCTTCCTATCCCGAATCGCCTTCCGGATCGTTTTCCTGCCGTCTCGCTGCCCGGTCGGGTTCCGCGGCGAGTCCGGTCGTCATTTCCTCCGCGTCGATCCTGCCATTCGCCACCGGGTCGGTCGACTGCATCGTTTTTCCCGGCACTCTGGACGACCTGCCAGGCGGGACCGCGCGACCGGTGCTGCTTCGGGAAGCGCATCGCGTCCTCGCCGGTAACGGCGTCATGGTCCTGCATGGCGAGAACCGGGCGGACATGCACGGCTGGACAGGCCGATTGCGCTCCCGCGCTCGGCGCCGGAGCGCCGCCCCACCGGGATATCGCGGCTGGCGAAACCTGATGGTCGCGGCCGGCTTCCGCAATCCCGCCGGCTATACCGTGCCCCATATGGCGGGTAACTCGGCCGTCCTCATTTCGATGTCCCGGGCAGCATCGTCGGCATATTACGATCAGGCCTTCCGGCGCCGGCGCGGGGGATGGTGGAATCCCGTTTACAACGTCATCGGGATGCTCGTCCGGTCGGGTCTGATACGGTTTCTTGAGCCATCGTTCATCTTCGTGGCCAGGAAATGATCGAACATCTCCGCGATGCCCTGACGGCCACGGGACTGGTCGGAACCGGCCAGCCCCTGTATTTCAATATTTATACGGGCCGAACCTGCGTCGTCCAGGTTTTCGTGGATGATCGGCTCGGCTTCGTCGCAAAGCTTGGCAAGCCCGGCAGCGTGGAGCCCGAGTACCGGACGACGGCACGAACCGCCGCCGCACTGGGCGACCTTGTTCCAGAGCCGCTCTTGTTTCAGCGGACCGATTCGCTGGAAATCGCGATCTGGCGTGGTGTGGAACACATGCCGATCGACCCTCGCCGATGGTCACGAAGGCAGGTCAGCGCCGTGCGCCATGGACTCGCCTTGTATATGGAGCGCGGCCTGAGCGGTCTCTCCGTTGACGACCATGTGCCACCGCATGCCAGCACCCTCGACCAGGCGCTCACCCGCGTCCGTGCAGCCCTGCCGCACCTCGACGGTTTCCTGCCGGACGGGCTGGCCGGCGGCGATGCCATAAACCGGCTTCCCCACGTATGGCAGCACGGCGATTTCTGGTACGGAAACCTCGGCCTGTGCGGAAACAGTCTTGTGGTGTTCGACTGGGAGGACTTCGGCGAGGTAACGCTGCACGGTCACGATATCGCAGTTTTCCTGGCATCGACCCTCAACTTTGCCCCCCGCACAGTGAAAATCCTTTTCGACACGGGCAAGCCCTCGTACCTCGACGGGATCATTTCGGATTTCTGCCGTCCGCTTGGCATGGATCGCGAAGATTTCGTCAGATTGTTTCCGGCGTTCCTTGTGGTGTTTCTCGATCTCAAGCTGCAGCGCGACTACGGAGGGCTGGTGATACGCCTTATGGCCGATCTGCTGGAAGGTCTGCACCGACATCGGTGAGATGCCGCGTCCCGAGGTGTGGTGGTCCGGCCCAAACCGTCCGGGACGCTCATGTCATACCAGCGGCCGGTAAGGCCGCCTCCTGGCCGGGTCCGCTCCCCCAACCGGCCACCCAACGACAGTATCCCGTGGGTGGCCGGGTGGGGGAGCGGGACGGGTCAGGCTCAACGGTCCCTGGTATCACAGCGGATGGCTTTCAGGTGCGTCGGCCGGATGCGGCGAAAGGCGGTTTTCAGCGCCGCCGGCGCCACCGCTCCATCACCATCGCATGCAGCATGCTTTCCGGTCCGGCGGGTCTGCCGGACAGGAACCAGGCGATCGACACGCAGACCGCGTAAACCAGAATGCCCAGCACGATGTCGCTCGCGAGCGCCAGCGGCGGAAACGCCGGCGCGTAGGGACGCGCCAGGTACACGGCCACGAACATCGCAAGGCTCGCGATCAAAGGTCGCCATAACAGGGCGACCTGCTGGCGTACCGTAACCGTCCCTCCCAGCGAAACGACAACCAGCATCGCCGCGAATGCGGCCACGGTGACAATGGTCCGCGCGATCGCGATCTCCTGCACGCCACCGAAATAGGCCGCGGCCAGGACAGCGGGAACCAGAAAGCCGACCTGCACCCACGTCATGACCGCGACTGCACGCGCCCTGCCGGTGGCGGACAGGAACGTCTCGGGGGTGGTCACCAGCCCTGCCGCAATGGCGCCGATGGCAAGCCATTCGATAAGCGGGGCCGCGGCGGTCCATTTCGCGCCGAAGACGACGAGCACCATGTTGTCGGCCACCGCCGAAAAACCGAAGCCGATGGGAATGCAAAGGAGTCCGACGATGGCCAGCACGCGAAGATACGCCCGGTCGGCCTGTTTCTGGTCATGCGCGAGTTTAGCATAACCGGGGAACAGGGCCCGCCCGAGAGGCAGGACGACTTCGAACGTGGGCATGGCCGCAAATTCATTGGCAACATGGTAATTGCCCATCGCCGTCGTGCCGTTGATGCGGCCGACGAGGAAGGAATCGAAGCGCAGCTTCACGTACTGGCCGATACGGAAAACGAGCATCCAGCGCGAGAACGACCAGATGTCGCGCATCCTGGCAACGGAGAAGCGTGGACGATAGGAATGCATGACGTAGCTCATCAGGAGACTAGCCGCCATGCCGAAAACGTTTCCCAGAACGAGCGCCCAATAATTCCGGAGAACGAATGCGAGGGTAATGACGATACAGAACTGCAGCAGGCGGCTGTAGATCTGGTACTTGAACTCTCTCGCGAAATTCAGCTCCTTGCGAAAATTGACGACGCCGATGTTGGTGAACCCGCGGGTCAGCGGCACCAGCGCAAGAACCTTGATCACCGCATCGAGCCGCGGCTCGCGATAGAAGTCCGCCGCGAACGGCGCCAGGATGAAAAGGAAGGAAGCGACGATCAGCCCCTGAATGATCTCAAGGGTCCACGCGGTGTCGTAATGTTCCTTCGTGGCCTTCGATTCCTGGATCAGGGCGAGGTCGATATTAGTCTGGCTGCATACCTCGACAAATCCGAGCACCAACAAGCCCATGGCCACCAGCCCGTAATCCTCGGGCACCAGCAGCCGGGCCAGAACGACGGTGCTGCACAACCCGATGCCGCGCATCCCCCAGCGCATCGCGACCATCCAGGCGGAACCCTTGACCATCTGTCTGGTCATCGTCCCCATTTTTTCCGGTTGAGGCTGCATCGTCGCGATCGTCACCAGCGCGGGGGTTCGGGGCAAGGAGGCGTCATCCGGTACGCCGGTCCAGCCGGCGCCCTTATGGCGCGCCCGTGGCCGAGTAACAGAGACGGCAATGCCTCAATGCGGGAATTCATGGCGATTTTCGGATCCGGCGGGCTCGCACCTTCTGCGCCCGAAAGGACGACGAAACCATAAACCGCGTAGTAATGCGAGATAACGCCATGCGGGTTGTGGCGGGACGGAAGGTCCTGTCCGGTGGCGAAATATCTATGGTGCACATGAATGCTGCGCCCGAGGCGGAAAGATGTCAGGCCGAGGAATCTTTGGGCGCCCGGTTTCGCCCGACGGAGGACCGGCGATAAGGCCTGGTCCCGGACCCCGGTTTCCTGAGGAAACTGACGGGTTTGGGCTGTCTTCCCGCCATTGCTGCGGTCGCCGGTTCCATGGCGGGCGCCGCCGAGAGAGCGCGCTCGACGAGAACGCGCGCAATTACAACGATTGCGACCAGATGCCAGTAAAGATCGAGGAAGGCCAGATTGAGAAAGGCCCCTCCCGTTGCATAACCCGCAAGACTGGCCTGCGTCATCGCCCCCAAATCGCGCGCCCAGAGAAGGTCGGGGCGAGTCTTCGCCCGTCGTACGATCCAGCCCGCATTCCAGAGGGCCATCGCCCCGACGAGCAGGAAGATGCCGAGCCCGACGAACCCGTGCTGGCCGAGCACTTCAAAATAAATGCTGTGCGGTGACCGGACCCGCGCGTAGGTATCGAGATACTTGTCCCAAAGGTCCTTATTTCCGAACACGCCGAAGCCGCCGCCGAGAATCGGGTGATCGGCCGCATAGCGCGCGGCGAAGGTCCATGCCTCAATCCGCCCCATGGCGGATGCATCTTCCTGGTAATCGCCGATTGTATCGATGCGTGCGAAATACTTGTCCGGCATGAGACTGATTACGCCGCTTGCCACGATGGCGATGACAATCCCGATCCAGATCCGGTGCCGCGATCTCTGCCACATGAACAGCGCCATGACGCTCATGGCGACGAACGCGCCCCGCGAATAGGACCCGACGGCAGACGCCACCATCAGCGGCATGGACAGCAGGAGTCCATAACGGATCCACCTGTTCTTCGCGTGCATGTGGAGGTAGCGCGCCAGCGGCACGACCATGATCGTCGCCAGCGCGAGGGCGTTGTTATCCTCGATCATGGAGTTGGGAGGCCCCCACACCCGGAAGGACCCGCCGGACAGGATCGTAAAGAGACCTCCCTTGACCGCGAAAAACCCGATGGAAAGGACGATCACCCAGATCAGGGCGTCGAGGCGCTCCCTTGTGTACATAAGCGCGACGGTAACCAGGGTGAACCCGAGGATCTTGAAATTCTGCTTCCATTTGACGTAGGCAAGATCCGGCATCTCGGCATAGAAGGTGGTGACGCTGATCCAGACGAGCATGGTTCCCATGAGAACCGTCAGCGTACGGATCGGGATCTTCTTCGGTTCCTTGGAGAATATCCAGGCGACAACCGTCAAGGCGCCGATGATAAAGGCAAACTGGAAACCATATGCAAATCCCCACGTCATCTGGTGGGGGTTCATATAAGATATCCATGAAAAGACGAGCACGCCGATATATGGACGATACACAATAAATGGCATCGTCGCGAAAATAATACCGGCGACAAGCAGACCTCTCATAACCTTATTTTCTCAAAAAAACCTGCGCAGACCAACAGACAAGCAATTCAATACAGGCCATAAGACCACAGGCGTGTTACCGAATCAGGAACCCGAAGGCTGAAAGGACAGGATACGCGACGTTGGCCACTGCAATCCCCAACCCCCGAACGACAGAACGCGGTACCGGGAGATTTCACCGAACCCTCAACGTAACACGGCCACTCAACTCGATCGTCTGGATAAATCGCGATACCAACGACCGGCGGCAGCAGCCTCGGCATGACAGGGATCAAATTGCAAGCGGCAGGTTGCTTCCGGCACCAAAATCGCCAACCCATGGCAAGGAAATAAGGAATTCTAAATGGTTAATAAAGCAGACACATTAAAATTCGATTTTTCTGACGCGCCGTTCAACAGAACGGAACCGTGACCCGAATCTCCGGTCAATGAACCGAAACGACGCGGCAATTCATTGCGATCGGACGGCGCACGGCAACGGGGCGCACCACCCGATACGTGAGCTACTCCCCGGAAATTGGACAGTGACGTAAGCTACTGGTTCGGTGTCTGCTGGTCTTCGACGAGAGGAGATGGTCGTGTCCCCGGAGGTGGTGTAGGTGGATAGAGCAAAGCCGCCCGGCCGCGCGCTTTCAGTTAGCGCTGTAGCGGTCGGGCGGCTTTGCGGTGGTCACCGGC
>Ga0326597_10000609_pt1 | contig 62478 bp, 66 predicted proteins | sample RVTome_12_FD_203789 | JGI IMG/M metagenome (GOLD analysis project Ga0326597, IMG submission 203789) | Soil microbial communities from uranium-contaminated site in the Upper Colorado River Basin, Wyoming, United States - RVT100D185 | ecosystem: Environmental > Terrestrial > Soil > Contaminated >...
ACGCCCAACACCGTCGCAGTGCACTGCGCCGGCTGCGCCTCCGCGCCGCCCACCTCGGATTTTCCCTCGTCAATCGTGAAACGGGTGAGGTCCTCGATGGCGCAGTTTCTTAGGAGAAGGACTACGCTTCGCGTGCGGAATCAACTCAGCCCTCGCCTCGCGACGGCATAGGCCGTCGCTCACCTCGAACAGCGGGGCGCCGCCTCGCATCTGCACCTTTTTTGAGCCGCCTGGGACTTTCTCAGCGGTCTGCTAGAGCGCGGCAGGCGGCCGGTCAGGGTCGCATGCCGTGCGAAGACGGGCCCGGACGGCGGAGCGGGGCCGCGAGCTCGGCGAACTCGCAGAGCAGCGGCCGGGTGTCGCGGGGGTCCAGGATTTCCTCGATCCAGAACGTCTCCGCCGAGCGGAACGGCGAGCGAAGCTTGTTGAGCCTCGCCGCGATCTCCGCCATCTTCTTCTCGCGGTCGGGCGCCGCGTCGATGTCGGCGCGGTAGGCCGCCTCGATCCCGCCCTCGAGGGGCAGCGAGCCCCAGCGGCCCGATGGCCACGCGTAGCGCGTGCAGTAGCGCCGGCCGTTCCGGTGCGCCGCCCCTGCGACCCCGAAGGCGTTCCGCACGATCACCGCGCACCAGGGCACTGTCGTCTGCCACATGGCCGACATCGCACGCACGCCCTGCTTGATCGTCCCCGTGCGCTCGGCCTCGAGGCCGATGAGGAAGCCCGGGCAGTCCACGAGGTAGACGACCGGCAGATGGAAGGTCTGCGCCGTGTCCACGAACCGCTCCACCTTCTGGCAGGTGTCGGCCGTCCACGCGCCGCCGTAGTGGGTCGGATCGCTCGCCATGACGGCCACCGGCCAGCCGTCCAGCCGGGCGAAGCCCGTGATGACCGCGCGCCCGTAGAGCGGGGCGATCTCGAAGAACGAGCCGCGGTCCACCACGGCCTCGACGATCGGGCGCATGCGATACGTCTTGCGGATGTCGCGCGGGATCGCGCCGAAGAGCCAGTCCTCGCGGCGGTTCGGGTCGTCCGTGCGGGGCCCGCGCGGCGGCACATCGTCGACCGACGACGGCAGGTAGGAGAGGAAGCGGCGCACGCGCGCGAACGCCTCCTCCTCCGTGTCGACGGCGTCGTCGACGGCGCCGGCCTTGAGCTGGATTTCCCAGCCGCCGAGCTCCATCTTGGTCAGCTTCTGGCCGATCCGCTCGACGACGGGCGGCCCGGCGACGAAGAGCGCCGACGTGCTTTTGACCATGACGGAATAGTGGGCCGCGGCCAGGTGCGCGGCACCGAGCCCCGCCACGGAGCCGAGACCGAGCGTCACGCGGGGCACGATGGCCATGTTGTCCACGACGGCTTCCCAACCCTCGACGCCGGGGACGTTGGCGCGCCCCGTGGTCTCGATGGTCTTGACCGAGCCGCCGCCGCCGGAGCCTTCGACGAACCGGATGAGCGGCAGCCGAAGCTCCTGGGCCATTCGCTCGCACGTGATGTGCTTGCCCTTGATCGTCGCGTCAGCCGAGCCGCCGCGCACGGTGAAGTCGTCCCCGCCGACGACGACAGGCCGGCCGTCCACCCGCGCGCGGCCGAAGATGAAGTTGGACGGGGTGAGGCTCTCGAGGTCGTTGTCCGCGTCGTACACCGCCGTGCCCGCGATCTTGCCCAGCTCGCGGAAGGTGTCCGGGTCGACCAGGCGCGCGATGCGCTCTCGGATGGTCAGGCGTCCCTCGTCATGCTGGCGCTTGACGCGCTCGGGGCCGCCGAGCCGCTCGGCGAAGGCCTCGCGGCGCCGCAGCTCGTCGAGCTCGGGTTGCCAGTCGTCAGCCACGCGTCCCTCCTCTCACGGTCACGTATGATAAGTCAATATCCGATCGCGCGTCCCGCTTTGTACGCGGTAGAATTGACGGCGCGGTTCGAATTGCCCCTGCGGTTCGAATTGCCCCCGCTTCCGCAGTCCTGCTACTCTAGCCGCGTGATGGACGGTGAGCGACAGCCGGCTGACTCCGAGGTTTCGTCCGGCGCAGTCCGGCGGCTCGTCGAGGCTCTTCGCGCCCACCTGACTCTGTCGCGCTTTCATGCCATCGTCGGGATCATTGCCGGCTTTGTCTCCATCGGCGTCGGCGTCTATTCGTATCTCCACTTTTCCAATCCTGCCGCGCCCGTGGTCGGTGAGATCGTGGCCGTCGTGCAGGACGCCCGGACAGGCAAGCCGGTCACGGACGCGACGGTGGAGATCCTGGCCCTCAAGGACGCGGTGGTGACCACGCTGATGCCAGGGGCCGCAGGGCAGGCACGCGGGAGGCTCAAGGAGGGCACCTACCGCCTTCGGGTGATCCACCCGAGTTACGTGGCCGAGGCGCGTCAGGTGCAGGTCGTCGCGGGGCAGACATCGGAGGTGCGCTTGAGACTCGTCCAGCCGGCTCCGAAGGCCGGACCGATCGACGAGGCCGTGGGGGCCGTCAGAAAGATCTTCAAGTGAAGCTCCAGGGAGGGGGCGGGTATGTCGCCGATCGAGACGTTCGAGATCACCAAGACCGAGGCCGAGTGGCGGAAGGTTCTGACTCCCGAGCAGTACCGCGTCCTGCGTAAGCATGGGACCGAGCGCGCCGGCTCGAGCCCGCTGGACAAGGAATACGGCCGGGGCACCTTCGCGTGCGCCGGCTGTGACCTGCCCCTCTTTGCGTCGGAGACGAAGTACGACAGCCGCACGGGGTGGCCCAGCTTCTGGGCGCCGATCGAGGGGGCCATCCGGACCTCCACCGACCGGAGCTTCTTCACCGTGCGCACCGAGGTTCACTGCCGCCGCTGCGGGGGGCACCTGGGCCACGTGTTCGAGGACGGGCCCAAGCCGACGGGCCTTCGCTATTGCATGAACGGCGCCGCCCTGCAGTTCAGTCAGGCCTGAGCCTGGAGAGGGCGAGGAGAGGTCCGCAAGCCCCGGCATCGGTTGCCGATCGGCCCGATCGTCTCTATCATGGAGCGCTCTGGAGCAGATGCGTCGGTCAAGGCCGGGGCCGCCGCCCACCCCTTACCCGAGGAGGCAACATGGGAGCGCGTGCCGAGGAACTGGCGAGGAAGTTCGACGAGTCGTGCCGGGAGATGAACAGGGCCGTCGAGAGCCTCAGCGATGCGGACTGGAACAAGGTGACGTCGGCGGAGAAGTGGCCCGTGGGAGTGGTGGCCGACCATGTCGCCGAGGGGCTCGCGGGCATCGGCGAACTTGTCCACCGGGTGGCCACGGCGCAGCCCTTGCCCGGCCTGACGATGGAGATGATTCACGCGGGCAACGCCAAGCACGCCAAGGAGCAGGCCAACGTCACGAAGGCGGTCACGCTCGCGCTCTTGAAGGCGAACGGGGAGAAGAGCAGCGCCCTCGTCCGCGGGCTCAGCGACGCCGAGCTCGACCGCAGCGCCAGCGTGCTCGGCGGCATGCCGGCCATGACGGCCGCGCAGGCGATTGAGGGGATCCTGATCAACCACGTGCGCGAGCACCTGGGCAGCATCCGGGCCACCACCGGCGCGAAGTAGCGCCGCGCGCGCCATGCGCCCATGACCGCGCCGCGGGACCGCTCGCTCGCCGTCGGCGGCCTCACCTTCCACTACGTCACGTGGGGGCTGGAGTCGGCGCCTCCGCTGGTGCTTCTCCACGGCTTGACCAGCCATGCCCGCAGCTGGGATACCCTCGCGCGCGACCTCGCGGCGAAGCGTCACGTCATCGCCCTCGACCAGCCCGAAATGTTCGCGCGCGCCGTCCGCGCCTTCCTCGAGGTCTAGCGGCGGTCGCGAGGCATCCATGACGCGGGAATTCGCCAGATGACCTCATCGAACAGGGTTGCGATCGTCACGGGGGCCGGCACCGGCATCGGCAAGCATGCCGCGCTGGCGCTCCTGCGGGAGGGTTACGCCGTCGCCCTCGCGGGACGCCGCAAGGATCTCCTGGACTCGACGGCCGCGGAGGGGAAGTCGACCGGCTCGCGGGCGCTCGTCGTGCCGACCGACGTCAGCGATCCCGCGTCAGTCCGGGAGCTGTTCGCCAGGACAAAGGAGGCCTTCGGCCGGCTCGACCTGCTGTTCAACAACGCCGGCATCGGCGCGCCGCCCGTGCCGCTCGAGGACCTGCCCTACGAGCAGTGGAAGGCCGTGGTCGACATCAACCTGACCGGCGCTTTCCTGTGCACGCAGGAGGCCTTCAAGATCATGAAGGGCCAGCAGCCCCGCGGCGGGCGCATCATCAACAACGGCTCCATCTCGGCGCACGCGCCGAGGCCGAATTCGGCCGCTTATACGGCAACGAAGCACGCGATGACGGGTCTGACCAAGTCGACCTCTCTGGACGGTCGGAAGTACGACATCGCGTGCGGCCAGATCGACATCGGCAATGCCGCGACGGAGTTGACCGCGAGAATGAGCAAGGGGGTGCTGCAGGCCAACGGGTCCGTCGAGGTCGAGCCGACGATGGACGTCGAGAACGTGGCGCAGTCGGTCGTGTACATGGCCAGCCTCCCGCTGGATGCCAACGTGCAGTTCCTGACCGTGATGGCGACCAAGATGCCCTTCGTCGGCCGCGGGTGATCCTGTGCTACAGTGACCTGCGCCGCACCAGGAGTGAATCGCCCAATCCCTCGACAGGAGACGGTACTCATAACCGATCCAGCCCTCTCGGGGTGCCCGACGGGTTCTTCCGGGCGGCGGGGGAGATCTACGAAGCTCTCGCCGGCTACAAGGACACGCCCGACATGCCCTCGGTGGCCGAGGTCGCGAAAGCCCTGGCGGGACGGCGTCCCGTCTAAGCGCAGACGGCAGTACCGCCACCGGCACGGCGAAGTGCCCAGCGAGGCGGCCGTTCAAAAGATCGGGTTTTGAGGATTTTGAGTTAGACTGCTAGGTACCCCCGAGCGCAGTGCTCCGGGGAGCACTCCAGCCCGTGTGCGAGCCGGGTTCGTCAGCCTACCCATGCAGCGATGAGGTTTTCACATATGAGCGTTGCAGTTGAGTAGACGATCTCGCCACTCCCGCCGGCCGGGAGGGCACCCGCCAGGCGGATCACGCGGGCCGGGTCCGTCGCGGATGCCGCCGCCGGCCGCCGCAACCTCTGCCTTCGAGAGCCTCACCGCGGTCCAGCCCTACGAGCGGCTGAAGCTCGAGACCACGGCGTCCGAGCTGTCCATGCGCGCGATGGACCTGATCGCGCCCATCGGCCGGGGCCAGCGTGGGCTCATCGTCGCCCAGCCGCGGACAGGGAAGACCATGCTGCTGCAAGGCATCGCCAAGGCGGTGCTCACCAACCATCCCGAGGTGGTCGTCATCGTCCTCCTCGTGGACGAGCGCCCCGAGGAGGTGACGGATTTCCGGATGACCATCGGCAAGGCGGCGGAAATCGTCGCCTCGAGCAACGACAACCCTTACCGCCGGCACATCGAGGTGACCGAGCAGGTCCTCGAGAAAGCCAAGCGCCTGGTGCTCGAGAAGCGGGACGTGCTCGTCCTCTTCGACTCCCTCACGCGCATGACGCGCGCCTACAACAACGAGCTGAGCTCCCGCGGGCGCACCATGTCTGGCGGCATCGACAGCCGCGCCTTCCAGATGCCGCGCGCCTTCTTCGGGGCCGCCCGCAAGCTCGAGGAGGGCGGGTCGCTCACGATCGTGGGGACGGTCCTGGTCGAGACGGGCTCACGGATGGATGACATCATCTTCGAGGAGTTCAAGGGCACCGGAAACATGGAGCTCCATCTCACCCGGGAGCTGGCCGACCGCCGCATTTTCCCGGCCATCGACATCCTCCGCTCCGGCACCCGCCGCGAGGAGCTCCTCTTCACCGAGGACGAGCTGAAGAAGATCCATCTCCTCCGCCGCGCTCTCTCCGGCACCAAGCCGGTGCAGGCCATGGAGGCCATGCTCGAGCGCCTCCGCCTCACAGCGACCAACGCGGAGTTCCTGAAGTCTCTCGGATAGGGCGCGGCATCTCAGGGCAGTCGGGCCCTGACCTTCTTGACGAGCTCCTCGTACGACGACCTCTTGATGACGGAGTCGAACTGCGAGCGGAAGTTCCGCACGAGGCTGGTGCGCTCCACCAGGAGGTCGGAGATCATCCACCGCGTGCCCTGCCCTGCCATCCGGTAGTCCACGCCGACTTCCCAGCTCGGCTTGAGGGCTAGCAGGGCCGGATCCTCGATGGCGGCGATGACCCGGTCGATCTCGGGCTTGAGCTGGTCGGTCGCCTGGCCCGCGAACGCGTCGGCGACCATTGCCAGCACCTGGTAGGCGCGAAGACTATGTTCAGCCTACGGGAGTCCTGCGTGGGCCGCTACCGATCCTTCCGGCGGGGAATGCGCGAGCTACGGGGCGCTCAGGGTCTTCCGAACCAGTTCCAGCAAATCGACGATATTGAAGGGCTTCCCGAGCAGGGGCAGGCCGGTTTCCTGCACAACGCGGTGCGCCTCCGATGCCCCCGAGGTGCCCGTGAGGAAGATGATCTTCTTCGGTGGATGCGCCTTCCGCCGTATCAGCTCTCGGTAGAGGCCGGCGCCGTCAAGCTCGGGCATGTGGAGATCGGTCAGGATGAGGTCGTAGCGCCGGGCCTGGACCTTCTCCAGCGCTGCGATGCCGTTCGGCGCGGTGTCGACGTCATACCCGTCCAGGCGGAGCATGTCGATGATGAGCTGGGTGACCATGGGATCGTCGTCGACGACCAGGATGCGAGCGCGGGCGTCCGGCGCGGGCAAAGGGAATTCGGCAGTGTGCATAGTGCGCGCCTTGCTTCACTGCTGAGCAAAGGTCGCGCCATCTTGTGCGGGTCGCAGAATCGCGTACTTACCAGGCAAGGGGTGTCTCGGGCTCCCTAAATTGTCAGGTGCGAAGCGGAAAAACGGTGGTGGCCGTGGCGCCCGCTAGGACTCCATGCGCCGAGGGGCGGCTGATTTCGTCGGGCCGATGAACTCCACCATGTTGCCGTCCGGATCCTTGACGAAGACCTGGCGGAAGCCGGTCGGCCCGGAGACGACATCGCGGCAGGGCAGCCCCAGGTCCGAGATCTGACGCGCGGTCCTGTCGGCGTCATCGGTCCACAGGGCGAAGTGCGCGTAGCGCGCCTGGATCTTCTCCCGCTCGACCGCCGGCCGCACGAGTTGATCGTTCAAGATGATGTGCAGCGACAGGCCGCCGCCCAGGCTGTACCAGATGCCGGGGAAGTCGAAGGCCGGACGCGGGATCTCCTCGAGCCCGAGCAGGCCCGTGTAGAACTCCCGCGCCTTGGCGACGTCGGTGACGGTGATGCTCACGTGGTTCAGCTCCTTGAATAGGCTCATGGCGATCTCCTCATGGCGACCTCAATGGGTCCACGGCTTAACGACCGGTATCCTAGCACGGACCGCCGGCGTCGCTGTCTCGCGCCGCGCGCCTGATCCCTTCCGCCCACGACCCGGACTTGACGCGAGAGAGCTCTACGGGCTGTAGGCTGGTGGTTTCGGGTCGCGCTTCAGTATAAGATGGCGCCCGTATGACCCGCGCGCTCGCCGCCCTCGCCGCCGTGCTGGCGCTTCTCGTGGCGCGCGATGCCGTCGCGGGCGTCCCCACCGAACAGCTCCGCGGGTCGATCGACCTGGTCCTGAAGATCGTCACGGATCCCGAGCTCAAGAAAGAGGGGAGGACGGCGGAGCGCCGGAGACGGATCCGGGCGGTGGTCAACCAGATCTTCGATTTCACCGAAATTTCACAACGAAGCCTCGGGCGCCACTGGCAGGCGCGCACGCCCGCTGAGCGGGAGCAGTTCGTCGCGCTCTTCGGCGATCTCCTCGAGAACGCCTACATCACCAAGATCGAGAGCTACTCCGGGGAAAAGATCCAGTACCCGGGCGACGTCATCGACGGCGACCGGGCCCTCGTCAAGACGCGGATCGTAACGAAACAGGAGACTGAGATCCCCGTGGACTACCGCATGTTCCTGAACGGCGGGCGCTGGGCCGTCTACGACGTGAGCATCGAGGGGATCAGCCTCATCGGCAACTACCGTACCCAGTTCAACGCGGTCATCCAGCGCTCGGGCTACCCCGACCTCGTGGCCAAGCTCAAAGCGAAGCAGGCCGAGCGCCCAGGGGCACGGGAGGCGGGCCGCCAGGAACCGATCGTGCCGGCCGCAGCGGCGGTGAAGCCGCACGAGTCGCCCTAGCCTGCCTCGCGGTCGGCTGCTGCTGTGCGGCGCCCGGCTCCCCGCTTCGACGTCCCGTGCGTTTCCGAGGGGGTATCTGACATGTACGTCCCGTCGCAGTTTGAAGAGACGCGGCTCGATGTTCTCCACGATCTGATTCGCGAGCACTCGCTGGCCACGCTGGTGACCCTCGGCTCCCAGGGGCTCGACGCGAACCACATCCCCCTCGAGCTCGACCCCGGGCCGGCGCCGTTCGGTACGCTGCGCGGCCATGTGGCGCGCGGCAATCCGGTGTGGCGCGACTTCTCGGGCGACGTCGAGGCGCTCGCCGTTTTCCAGGGGCCGCAGGCGTACATCTCTCCCGGCTGGTACCAGACGAAGCGGGAGACGGGCAAGGTGGTGCCGACGTACAATTACATCGTCGTCCACGCCTACGGCCCCATGCGGGTCATCGAGGACCGAGCGTGGCTGCGGGGGCTGGTGGAGCGGCTCACGAGCCGCTACGAATCGGGCAGACCGGAGCCGTGGAAGGTCACGGACGCGCCCGCCGAGTTCATCGACCAGATGCTGGGGGCCATCGTCGGGATCGAAATCCAGCTCACCCGGCTCGTCGGCAAGTGGAAGGTGAGCCAGAACAGGCCGTCGGCCGACCGGGACGGGGTCGTGAAGGGCCTGGGTGAGATGACCGACCGCGATACCCAGGCGATGTCGGCCCTGGTGAAGAAGGCCGCCGGCTCCTAGCGCGGAGCAGCGGCGCCGTGAGACGAGCCGCTAGCGGGTGCTCTGACCGGCCCGTCGCGGGGTCTTGGTCGCTTTTTCGTTGAGGAACTCACCCCGCGTCTTGAGGCGCTTCACCAGCTCCTCGTACGAACTCGTTCGGATCACCCGATCGAACTGCGAGCGGTAGTTGGAGATGAGGCTCAGGTTCTCCACGAGGATGTCGTAGATCAGCCAGCGGTTTCCCTTCTGCACGAGCCGTGATTCGACCGGCACCTCGGTGCCGTTCTTGGTCGTGACCCGCGCCCGGACGATTGCCCGGTCGCCGTCGATCTGCTCGCTCACGTACGTGAGCTTCTCCCCTCCGAACTCGTCGATCCTGGCGATATACGTCTGCTCGAGCAGGTTCGCGAAGAGCTTCACGAACTCCTCGCGCTCGGCCGGGGTCCGCTGCAGCCAGTGCTGGCCGAGCGCCCGCCTGGCCGTCTCCGAGACTTCGAAGACCGCCTCCGCGAGGTGCTTGACGGCTTCGCGCCGCTCCGGCAGTGAGAGCGCGGAATTGTGCAAAACCTTCAGCACCTGGTCGGTGTACGTGCGCAGCTGCTCCGTCGGCGGGCCGGCCCAGGCGGCCGAGGCGAGGCCCAGCAGGAGAACCGCTATCAAGGGGATCAACCGATGCCGGATCATGCTGCCGTCTCACTCATAGTCATATTGTCGCATGGCCCCGACTGTTGTGCCGCTGAGGAATGCCTCGGGCGCCGGGGTCGGCCCGGGGGCCCGCATCCGGGCGCGCGTTGATGCTGGGCCCGCGGCCGTTGTGGTACTGTCCGTCCGCAGGTCCGATGCATGCGAAAGGAGAGGAGAAATGCGCCCTACATCGAGGCGGCGTTCAAGCGCAAGATGTCGATGCCGCCGCTCGTCGAGCGCGACATCCCGACGTACGACGCCTACGGGCTGACGGTAGCCGAGGTGGACATATCCAACATGCCGGAAGCGAACCAGCTCCGCTATCTGACGTCCCGCAAAATGCGCGAGATCGCCGAGCGAGGCTGAGCGCTCGGCGATCTCGCGGGCCGGCTACTTCTTCGCAGCGAGGCCGAGCCGCGTCTCCAGGACGCCGCGCACCTCTTTCGCCGTGTCTCGCCAGAGGCTCTTGTCGGGAGCCGCGTCGTAAGCGGCCTGGATCTGCTTCCGGAACTCCGCCATCGCCGCCTCCTGCTGGTCCTGCGGCGCGACGTCGACCGTCTTGGCGCGGATGGCGAACGCCCGTTGGGTGGCAGCGCTCGGGCGCTCGATCCAGCGCCCGATCTCGTTCCAGTCCTTGTCGAAGAAGGCGACGATGGGAATGGACCGGTAGCCGTTGTTCAGGAAGCAGTCCGTCAGGTCCGGGTTCTGGTCGCGCAGGAAGACGCGCAGTTCGCAGCCGGGCATCGCCTCGGCGATCCGTGCGATCATCGGCGAGTTGCGGTGGACGTCGCCGCACCAGTTCTCAGCGAGCATCAGGACGTACTTGACCTGGCCCAAGGCGCTGAAGAACTGCTTCTCGTCGGCCGTCAGCGAGGCCTTCGTGTAGTTTTCCTCGGTACGGGCGCGGGTGTCGCCCATCTGGGCCAGGTAGTCCTTCCAGGTCATGCCTTTGGCGAACCGCTGCGCGTCCAGGGGGATTTTTGTTTGCGCCATGTCGTCTCCTTGGTGTTGAGGGTTGGATCGCGTCGTCCGAAGATCCTGATAGTACACCCGGGGCGCGTGTCCTGCTCGATCTCGGGCGGGCGCCTCAGCTGACCATCGCGTAGGTGCGCTCGATGTTGCGGAGGAGGCCCGCGCGCCAGGGCCTGTAGTCGCCGTACGTGGAGAACGGCTTTTCGTACGTGGGGGCGAGCCGGTCCGGAACGCGCCGCTGGACGTCTTCGAGCGTGGCGCCGCGGGCCGCCTCCTCGCGGACGGCCTCGACCATGTCGTGGACGTAGCCGCGGAAGGTGCGGAGCCAGTCGCGGCCCGCGGGCTCGCCGTGCCCCATGATGATGTGGGTGAAGTCGAGCTCGGCGAGGCGGTCCAGCGTCGTCACCCAGTCCTGCAGCAGTCCATGGTCAGGGCTTGAGGCCGTAGAGGCGGCGCGTGTTGTCGGCGAGGATCTTCCGCTTCTGCGCATCCGTAATGTCGCCGCGGTCCTTGATCTCGTCGATCGAGCCGGGGTAGCTGTGGTCCCAGTGGGGGAAGTCGGACGCGTAGACGATCTGGTTCTCGCCGCAGAGCTTCACGGCCTGCGGCAGCAGCCACTCGTCGGCCTCGCAGGAGAAGTAGATGGATCCGCTTCGGATGTACTCGCTCGGGCGCTTGCGGAGCGCCGGCGCCTCTTCCGCGCGCTTGGCGTACTCGTCGTCCATGCGCTCCATCCAGTACGGCGCCCAGCCGCACCCGGCCTCGAGGAAGGCCAGCCGCAGGCGCGGGAAGCGCTCGGGGATGCCCTCGAAGACGACGGACGTCAGCTGGCGCATCTGGCCGAAGGCGTGCGAGCAAGTGTGGGCCTGGATGAAGCGCGGGAAAAGCTCTACGCCGGCCCCGCCGAGATGGGAGCCCGAGGCGTGTATGCCCAGCATGACGCCGAGCCGATCGGCTTCCTCGTAGACGGGCAGGAAGCGCTCGTCTCCAAGGAGATGGTTGCCGTCGGCGGCGAGCATCCCGCCGACATGGCCCAGCTCGCTCACGGCGCGCCGGAGCTCCTGCGCGGCGGCCTTGGGATCCTGCACGGGCAGGAGCGCGACGGCCTGGAGCCGGGGACTCAGCTTGACGAACTCCTCGTGCATGAGCGTGTTGTAGGCGCGGCAGAGCCTCACGGCCCACTCGCGATCCTTGAGGAAGCTCATGAAGAGGCCGAGGGTCGGGTAGAGCACCGCCAGCTCCATGCCGCCCTTGTCGAGCGCCCGCAGCCACTCCTCGGCATTGCCCGCCCAGTCGTGGAATTTGTCGACGAGTCGCCGGTCCCATCCGTCCGCCGTGTACCAGGGGAAGGTGTGCGGGCGCCGGCGCCAGGGCTCGTCGAGGTACTTCGCCAGCTGCTGGTACGACTCGGTGACGTGGCCGTCGGCATCGAGAACGGGGAAAGAAGGCCGGCTCATCGCCTGATCCTCCAGCGAGGGATCGCCTCGGGGTTGACGCAGTGAGCGGGCGCCTCGCCGCGCGCGGCCTCGATCAGCTCCGCTTCCGCGTAGGCCTTGCGGCCGGGCTGGTCGAGCGAGCGGCCGACGATGACCTCGTGGCCGGCGTCGTGGAGCGGGTTCAGTTCGTCTGGCGGGCCGCTCGGTCCCGTGGCGAGGATCTTCATCACGGCTTCTTGCAGATGACGTTGAGGAGGGCCTGGCGCTTCTCCTCCTTGACGATGCGCAGCGCGCGCATGAGCGCGTCGGGGAGCTGCGCGGGGTCCTCGACCCGCTCGCCGTGCCCGCCCGACGCCCGGCACACCAGCTCGTAGTCCGGCGCCGGCTCGAGGGAGGTCAGCGGCATGGACCCGGTTCTCACAGCCCAGCCGTCGCGCGCGTGGGACAGTACGGCGCGCTTGACCGCGTTCCACGTGCGGTTGTTGAAGACGACGAACAGGGCGGGGAGATTGTATGCGCGGGACACGAAGTGGGCGGCGGTGGGCGCGCCGAACATGTACGCACCGTCGCCGACGCAGCAGATCAGCGTCTTGTCCGGCGCCGCCAGCTTGGCCCCGAGCGCGGCGCCGAGGCCCCAGCCGAGCCCGCCTGACGAGGGGGCGGCGAAAAAGCTTCCCGGCGCCCGGAAGCACGCCTGTGTCGCGTCGAGGTCGTACTCGTTGACCACGATGGTCCCCTCATCCACGAGATCGCCCACGCAGCGCGAGAGCCACGCCATGTCTATGGGCGAGTCGGACCGGACGGCGCGCGCCCGCGCCGCCGCGGCGTCACGCCGGCGCACGTGCTCGCCCTCCCAGCGCGTGCGCCGCTCCGCGACGATGCCGGCGTCCACGCAGCGAGCGACGGCGTCGGCCAGCGCCCGGAGCGCCAGGCGCGGAGTGCCCGCGAGGGCCAGGTCGGTCGGGAAGCCCCTGAGCGGGTAGCGGGAGAAGAGCGGGTCCACGCCGAGGTGGACGATCCGCGCGTCGGGCCGCGGCCGCTTCAAAGCCGGGAGCCACGGCACGTCGGACTCGACGACGAGGATCGCGTCGGCCTCCTCAAGATGAGGCATGGCATCGAATCCGCCGTGGAGCGGATGGTCCTGGGGAAAGTTGACGTAGGTGTGGAACTGGTCGAAGACCGGCGCGCCGAGCGCCTCGGCCAGCGCCACGAGAGCGGCAACGGCGCCCGGATCGCGGCCAGCCGCCTTGACGATGATGAGCGGGTTCCGCGCCGATGCGAGGAGCTGTGCCGCCTCCGAGACGGACTCGGGAGAGGGAAGCAACGGCCCGGGTGTGGCCATGCGGGCGGGATCGGCATACTCGATCGTCTCCCGCCGCTCGGCCAGCACTTCGCGCGGCAGCGTGAGGTAGACCGGCCCCTTGGGCTCGGCCTGCGTCAACGCCAGCGCCCGGTCCACCACGGTCTCGAGGTCGGAAGCGCTCCGGAGCTCGTAGTCCCACTTGACGAACTCGCGGACCATCGCAGCCTGGTCGAACGACTCCTGCGCCCAGTGGATGGGCCGGTCGCGGCTGCCGGAATGACCAGCCTCGGTGATCGGGTTCCGCCCGGCGCTGAAGAGCATCGGCACGTTGGAGCGCGCGGCGTTGATGATTCCGCCGACGGCGTTGCCCGCGCCCACGATCACGTGGACCATGACCGCCTGAGGCCGTCCCGAGACCATCGCGTAGCCGTGGGCCATCGCGACGGCGGGGACCTCGTGCGGGACGGTGATCGGGCGCGGCGCGGCCTGGCCCTGCGCGTCGCGCTTGGCGTACGCCTCGATCAGCGGCGCGAAGTCCGTCCCGGCATTGGCGAAGAGGTACTCGACGCCGCGCGCGGCGAGGAGCTGGAGATACGCCTCGGCGGTGCTCTCGACTGCCGCTCGCTTCAGCATCGCGGGCACTCCTTTGAGCCGGTCCGGTGAGGGGCGAAAGTCTGCCGAGCTTAGCGCCAGGCGCCGGGCCGGTCAAGGACCCCGGAGACCCGCACGGCTTGCGCCCGCCCGCGCTCCGGGATAAGGTCGCGGTGACCCATAACTTCATCTTCCGGAAGGAGCCCTATCGTGCCGCGAGACTACACGGACATCCTGTACGAGACGAAGGACCACGTCGCCCGGGTCACCATCAATCGGCCCAAGCAGTACAACGCGTTCACCGGCGACACGCTCAAGGAGCTGACGCTCGCATTCGAGGAGGCCAACGCCGACGACGAGGTGGGCGTGGTCGTGCTCACGGGCGCCGGCGACAAGGCGTTCTGCGCGGGCGGCGACGTCAACTGGGAGAAGGAGGGCGGGCTCGAGCGGCAGGTGCTCGAGCCCTACATGCTTCACGTGACCGTGTCGCGCTGCTCCAAGCCCGTCATCGCGCGCGTGAACGGCTACTCGATCGGTGGCGGCAACCACCTCGCGTATTTCTGCGACTTCACGATCGCCGCCGACCACGCGGTCTTCGGCCAGAACGGCCCGCGCGTGGGCAGCCCCGCCGGAGGGCCCATCGTGAACTATCTGGCGCGCGTGATCGGGCAGAAGCGAGCGAGGGAGATGTGGATGCTCTGCCGGCGCTACACGGCGAAGCAGGCGCTGGACTGGGGCTTGGCGAACGCGGTCGTCCCGATGGCCGAGCTCGACGCCGAGGTCGGCCGCTGGTGCGAGGAGCTGCTGGCTCTCTCGCCGACCTGCCTCAGGATCCTCAAGGCGTCGTTCGTCGCCGAGTTCGACCACATTCTCGGGCAGGGCGACGCCGTCCGGCGCCTGGTCGTCACGCCGGAGTTCTGGAAGGAAGAGCAGCAGGAAGGCGCGCGGGCGTTTCTCGAGAAGCGGAAGCCGGACTTTTCCCGCTTCCGCAAGAGGAGAGGATGATGGCACGCGGGTTCGCGCTGTTCGCCGGTACCACCCCCGAGATCATCCGCGCCTCGGTGCGGGAGGCCGAGGCGCTCGGGTACAGCTCCTTCTGGGTCAACCATCCCGGCTCCGTCGACGGGCTTGCCGCGCTCGCTCACGCGGCGGGCGAGACGCAGCGCATCGAGGTCGGGATCGGCGTCATCCCGCTCCACACGCGCGGCCCCGAGAGCATCGTCCAGGGAGTGCGCGCCACCGCGCTGCCGCTCGCTCGTCTGCTCCTGGGCGTGGGAAGCCCCAACCCGAAGTCCCTCGCCCGCGTGCGCGATGGTGTGGCGGCCCTGCGGGCACAGCTCAAGACGCGCGTGATCGTGGCGGCGCTCGGTCCCAAGATGTGCCGTCTGGCGGGGGAGGTCGCCGACGGCGTCCTCTTCAACTGGCTGACTCCCGAGCACGCCCGCGTCTCGGCCGGCTGGGTGCGAGAGGGTGCCGCCGCGGCCGGCCGCAAGACGCCGACGGTCTTCGCCTACGTCCGCCTCGCCCTCGGGGCCAAGGCCTGCGAGAAGCTCGCGGAGGAAGGCGGTCGCTACGCGGCGATCCCGGCCTACGGCGCCCACTTCGAGCGCATGGGGGTGAAGCCCGTCGACACGTGCATCGGCGCGCAGAAGGCCGGCGAGATCCCGGCGGCGCTTGGGAAGTGGCAGGGTGTGGTGGACGAGGTCGTGCTCCGCGCCATCACCGGCGACGACACCGCCGAGGAGAACCTGGCGCTGCTCCGCGCCGCCAAGCCGGCGTAGCGGAGGTCTCAGGCTACCTGGTAGCGCTTGATCGCCGCCTGGTCGAACGCGAGGCCGAGGCCCGGCTTCTTCGGCACCACGAGCCGGCCGCCTTCGAGCGCCGGCGTCTCCTCGTAGAGCCGCAGCGTCCACGGCATGTACTCGACCGTGAGGCCGTGGGGGATGGCGGCGACGAGGTGGACGTGGATCTCCGGGATGAGGTGGCTGACTACCGGCAGGTTGAAGGCCTCCGCCATGCCGGCCACCTTCATCCACTGCGTGATGCCGCCGACGCGCAGGAGATCGATCATCACGATGTCTATGGAGCGCGCCTCCAGCAGGTGCCGGAAGGGCGCGATGCCGTAGTGGTACTCGCCCGCGGCGATGGGCGTGGAGAGCGCATCGGCGACGCGGGCGAGGCCGGCGTAGTCGTCGTGGGCCGCGGGGTCTTCGAGCCAGAAGAGGTGGTAGGGCTCGAACCGGCGTCCGACCTCGATGGCGTGGTGCACGCTCCAGAGCTGGTTGATGTCGCACATGAGATCGATGTCGGGCCCAACGGCCTCGCGCATGACGCGCACCCGCTCGACGGATGCCGCCGCCGTCGGCTCGCTCCCGCACTGCATCTTCATCTGCCTGAAGCCCATGTCCACCAGTCGCGGTCCCGCCTTTGCCAGGTAGTCCACCGGGTGCGCGCGCATGAGGGCGCCGCTCGCGTAGGTCGGGACACGGTCGCGCAGGTCGCCGAGCAGGGCGCAGACGGACTGTCCCGCAGCCTTGCCCTTGAGGTCCCAGCACGCGATGTCCACGGCCGAGAGCGCCAGCGAGAAGATGCCGCCGGGACCCGAGCTGCCCGCCGCGCGACGGAGCTTGGCGGCGATCGCCTCGACCTGGGTCGGGTCGTCGCCGATGACGAGCCGGGCGAGCGTGTCCACCGCAGCCTTGAGCGCAGGCGTCAGCGCGGCGCCGAAGAACGTCAGGCCCAACCCCACCAGGCCCTGGTCGGTGCCCAGCTCGAGCGTGACGAACTCGCGCGTGTCGGTCGGCGCGGGCAGGCCGACGACGAGCGGGTTGTCGGCCGGCGTGCTCAGGATGCGCGTGGTGACGTGAGTGATCTTCATCGGCGGGGCCTTTCTCGGCGGGCGAAGATCAGAAAGCCAGGAAGTCCTTCAGCGCGGCCAGGACCGCCTCGGGGTTGTCCTCGTGCAGCGTGTGCACCGCGCGCGGGATCTCGACGAAGCGGCCGTGCCGCAGCTCTCCGGCCATGCGCTCCGCCACGTCCCGATCGAGGACGTGGCTCGCCTCCCCGCGAAGCACGAGGGTCGGCGGCGTGATGGCCCGGACCACGCCCCACCAGTCGAGGTCGGGTTGGGAGCGCCGCTCCTTGACGCTGGGATGCCAGGCCCAGACGAGCGCGCCGTCGGGGCGCTGCCGGAGACTGTGCGAGACGACCCAGCGATAGTAGTGGATGCCGGGATACGGATTGCCTCGGTAGAGGTGCTGTGCCGCTTGCTCGATGCTGTCCCACGTGACGGGCTCGACCGGCCCCGCGGGCGCCTGAGCCGCCCGCGCGCTGATCTCGGGACCGATGTCGACGATGACCAGCTTCTGGACCCGCTCAGGGCGCTTGGAGGTGAAGTACATCGCGTTTCGGCCGCCCATCGACAGCCCGACGAGGATGAACGAAGCGAGGCCGAGCTGATCCACGACGCCGGAGATGTCATCGAAGGCCGCGATCGCGTTGTAGACGTCGGCGGGATCGCTCTCGCCGTGGCCGCGCTGGTCGACCGCGTAGACATGAAAGTGGGGTTGCAGCGCGATGCTGAGCGTGTCCCACGCGTGCGCGCTCCCCGTGAAGCCGTGCAGGAGCACGAGGGGCGTGCGGTTATCCCCACCCCAGTCCAGGAGGTGGAGCCGCAAGCTGTTGACGACCAGGTGGCGATCCAGCGGGCGCAGGAGATTCATCGGATCCGGGCGCATGATAGCAGGGTTGGCGGTCGGTCTCCATCGCTTGACGCGGGCTCGTCGCCGGCGCAAGATCGGGCGCCGCTGGAACTCACCTTCACGAGGAGGATAGACGATGGATATCGGCTGCCATCTTCCGACGCAGGGGCCCGTGGCCACGCGGGAGGCGCTGATGACCTTCGCGCGCGAGGCCGAGAAGCGCGACATCGCGTCGCTGTGGGTCAGCGACCACGTCATCTTCCCGAGGAAGTCGACGGGCAGCTATCCCGGTGGACGCTTCCCGCATCCGCCCGACAAGGCCTACCTGGAGCCCGTCGTCGCCCTCACCGCCGCCGCGGTCTGCACGTCCCGCGCGCGGCTCGGCGCGTCGGTTTTCATCCTCGGGCACCGCCATCCCGTCGTCATGGCCAAGATGCTCACCAGCATCGACACGCTGTCGAACGGGCGACTGATCTGCGGTGTGGGCGTCGGCTGGTGGAAGGAAGAGCTCGAGATCCTCGGCGCGCCCTTCCACGAGCGGGGCCGGCAGGCGGACGAAATGCTGCGGGTCTTCAAGGCGCTGTGGACCGAGGACAACCCGTCCTTCGCGGGGGAGTACTTCCGCTTCAGCGACATCGGCTTTGCGCCCAAGCCCGTGCAGAAGCCGCACCCGCCGATCTGGGTCGGCGGCGACAGCCCCGGAGCCTTCAGACGAGTCGTCACGCTGGGCGACGGCTGGCACGCGACATCGAAGACGCCGGCCGAGCTGAAAGACGCCCTCGGCCGCCTGCGCGCCGCGGCCGATGGGGCCCGCCGCCCCTTCGAGACGATCGCGCTGTCCCTACGCCTCTCCCTGAAAGCCGAGCTACTCGCTCAGGGAAATCAGGCCATGGTGGATCAGCTCTGCGAGTACAAGCGGCTCGGCCTGGGGCACGTCATGATCGACTTCCGCCGCGACGACCTCACGCAGATGCTCGAGCTGCTGGAGCTGGTCACGGGCACCATCCGCCCCGCCCTCGCCCACGCCTGAGTGGAGCCGCGCTACTTCGCCTCGGCTAGACGTGGTGGCGCAGGAAGGCGGCGATCATCGAATTGACCTGGTCGGGCGTTTCCATCATGTTGAAGTGCCCGGCGCCCACGGTCCAGCCGTTGACGACGGCCGGCAGCCACTGCGACATGAGATGCGGCGGGTTCAGCGGCGGCGTGGCGGCAAGATGGAGCGCGGGGACCTTGCACCGCGCTGCGGCCGCCGGCCCGTCGAAGGCGAGGATGCCCTTCATCGCGGCGGCGGCGACGTGGCTCGGCGCGGCCATCATCACCTTCAGCACGCGCTTGACGAGCCGCTTGTCCGAGGTCTTCATGAAGAGGTTGTTCGTGATGAACTGCCGCCGCGGCTCCTGGTTGCCCGCCTCGATGGCGGCCACGATGGCCTCGACCCCCGCCTTGAGCTCGGGCGGGAAGACGAGCGGCGCCGGGTCGACCATGACGATGGCGGCGACCTTGTCGGGATGGGCGGCACCCAGCTCGAGGACCGTGATACCGCCCATACTGTGCCCGACGGCCACCACCTTGCCGAGGCGGAGTGTGCCGATCAGGAATGCGAGATCGTCGACGTAGGCCGAAATGGGATACGGCCCCTGGGGCTTGTCGCTTTCGCCGTGGCCGCGCAGGTCGAGGGAGACCACGCGGTGCCGCCGCGCGAAGTGCTTCGCCTGCGGGGCGAAGAACGACCGGTCGCAGGTCCAGCCGTGCACGAAGACGAAGGCCGGCCTGCCCTTGCCCCGGCTTTCGTAGGCGAGCTTGACGCCGTTGTGGGTGATCGTCGGCATGATGGCATCTCCACATACCGGAACGCGACGGCGCTGTCAAGGGCGCGCTCCCACCCGCTCGCGGCGCCGGGGCCCGGCGCTGGCCTGGGCCGCCGCTCCGGTGCTACTCTCTTGAGGCCGTCCACGGGCGGGCAGACGTGGAGCGGCTTCGCGTGAGCGACTGAACATTGACCGGGCAAGGGAGCCGACCGTGACGCCACAGAGCCTCGACGAGCGAGCCATCAACACCATCCGCTTCCTGTCGGTCGACGCCGTGCAGAAGGCGAACTCCGGCCACCCCGGCCTGCCGATGGGCGCGGCCGCGCCGGCCTACGTGTTGTGGACCCGGTTCCTGCGCCACAACCCGTCCGACCCCGCCTGGCCTGACCGCGACCGCTTCGTCCTCTCTGCGGGCCACGGCTCCATGCTGCTCTACTCGCTGCTGCACCTCACGGGCTATGACCTGCCCCTCGAGCAGATCAAGCAGTTCCGCCAGTGGGGGAGTCTCACGCCGGGGCACCCGGAAAGTCACCTGACCGCGGGCGTCGAGGCGACGACCGGGCCCCTCGGCCAGGGCATCGGCAACGCCGTGGGCATGGCGATCGCCGAGGCGCACCTGGCCGCGCGCTTCAACCGGCCGGGGCACGAGATCATCAGCCACTACACCTACGTCCTGGCGGGCGACGGCGACATGATGGAGGGCGTGCAGGCGGAGGCGTGCTCCCTCGCCGGCCACCTCAAGCTCGGCAAGCTCATCGTCCTGTACGACGACAACGGCATCTCCCTCGCGGGCTCGACGTCCGTGTCGTTCAACGAAGACGTCCGCGCGCGCTTTACCGCCTACGGCTGGCACGTCCAGACGGTGGAGGACGGCAACGACCTCGGCGCCGTGGACAAGGCGCTCCGAGCCGCCCAGCGAATCGGCGACCGCCCCTCGCTCATCGCGGTGCGGACGCTCATCGGCTACGGCGCGCCCCACAAGCAGGGCACCTTTCATGTCCATGGCAGCCCCCTGGGGCCCGATGAGGTCAAGGCGGCCAAGGAGAACCTGGCCTGGCCCGTCGAGCCGCCGTTCCTCGTTCCCGACGACGTGAGCGCGCACTTCCGTGCCGCGGTGGAGCGCGGCGCGAAAGAGCAGAACGACTGGCGCCGCCGTCTCACGGACTACCAGGCGGCCTTCCCTGATCTTGCCACTGAGCTCAGCCGGCGGATGGCAGGCGCGCTGCCCGCGGGCTGGGACGCCGACCTGCCAGGGTTCCCGGCGGATCCGAAGGGCCCGGCGACGCGGAAGGCGTCAGAGGGCGTCATGCAGGCGTTAGCAAAGAAGCTGCCCGAGCTGGTGGGCGGCTCGGCGGACCTCGACCCCTCCACGTTCACCTGGCTCAAGGGGCAGGGCGATTTCGCGCCCGCCTCGCAGCCGCAGGAGGGCGTACAGGGGGCGGTGGGGGGCGTGTGGGGCTTCGGCGGACGCAACGTGCACTTCGGTGTCCGCGAGCACGCGATGGGCGCCGTCGTGAACGGCATGGCCTATCATGGCGGCTTCATTCCGTACGGCTCCACGTTCCTGGTCTTCTCGGACTACATGCGCGGGGCGGTCCGGCTCTCTGCGCTCGCGCGTCTCGGCTCCATCTGGGTCTACACCCACGACAGCGTCGGCGTGGGCGAGGACGGCCCGACGCACCAGCCGGTGGAGCACTTCCTGGCGCTCCGGGCCATTCCCGACCTGCTGTTCATCCGCCCCTGCGACGCGAGCGAGACGTCGTGGGCGTGGAGGGTCGCGATCCAGGAGCGCCACCGGCCCACCGCCATGGCGCTGACCCGCCAGAACGTGCCGACGCTCGACCGCTCCGTCTACGCCTCCGCGGAGGGACTCGCGCGCGGCGCGTACGTGCTGAACGCCCGCGCCGGGACGGCGCGCCCTGACATCATCCTGATCGCAACCGGATCGGAAGTGCGGCTCATCGTCGCGGCGGAGCCCATCCTCGCCGCGAAGGGCATCAACGCGCGGCTCGTGTCCATGCCCTGCTGGGAGCTGTTCGAGGAGCAGAGCGCCGAGTACCGGGAGAGCGTACTGCCCAGGTCGCTGACGACGCGCCTCGCCGTGGAGATGGGCTGCTCACTGGGCTGGGAGCGGTGGACCGGAACCGAGGGCGCCACCGTCACGCTGGACCGCTTCGGCGCCTCGGCGCCCGGGGAGGTCCTGATGAAGGAGCTCGGCTTCACCACCGAGCGCGTCGTCGGCGCGGCCGAGGCGCTGCTTGCGCGGACGGGCCGCCGCCGGAGCTGACGGAACCCGCGGCACTACACCCAGAGGGAGGTCGCACGTATGTCAGCCGAAAAGGGAAAGTTCAAGGTCGTCGTCCAGCAGTCATCGGGTGGGATCAGCTATGACCTCGCCGAGGGCGCGTACGCGATCGAGCGGGAGGCGCTGGACCCGATCGGTGCCGAGATCGTCGAAGTCCCGGCCAAGACGGAGGAGGAGTTCATCGCCGCGGCGAAGGACGCCGACGCCGTGATCGCGCGGAACCGCCGCATCACGGCCGCCATCATCAAGGGGTTGAAGAACTGCAAGGTCATCGGCCTTGGCAGCGTCGGCGCCGATACGGTGGACGTGGACGCCGCCACGGAGGCTGGCATCGTCGTCACCAACGTTCCCGACGTGTTCATCGACGAGGTCGCCGACCATACGATGGCCATGTTCCTGGCCGCCCACCGGCGCCTGCGCCTTATGCACCAGCTGACGGTGGACGCGAAGTGGGCTGAAGGCCGCCCGTACTTCAAGGACATCCCGCGCCTCTACGGGCAGACCATCGGCCTGATCTCCTTCGGCAACGTCGCCAAGGCCGTTGCCCGCCGCTGCCACGCCTTCGGCCTGCGGGTTATCGCGTATGACCCGTTCCTGGCTGAGCTTGAGATGACGGCTGTCGGCGTGGAGCCGGTCACGAGCCTCATCGAGCTCTGCCAGCGCTCGGACTTCCTGTCCATGCACGCGCCGCTCAACTTCGAGACGCACCACATGATGAGCGAGAAGCAGTTCAAGGCCATGAGGAAGAGTGCCATCTTCATCAACAACGGCCGCGGGCCGACGGTGGACGAGAAGGCGCTGATCGAGGCGCTCAGGCAGAGGGAGATCGCGGGCGCGGCACTCGATGTCTTCGAGCAGGAGCCAGTGGACCCCGGGAACCCGCTGCTGCACATGGACAACGTCATCGTCACGCCTCACATCGCCTCGGCGACGGCGCGCATGGCGCCCGAGACCCGCCGCCGCCTCGGCCGCGAGATCGCCACGGTGCTCCAGGGCAAGTGGCCCCGCTCCGCCGTCAACCCCGCCGTCCTCCCGCGGACGAGCCTCATCCGCTGGCAGCCCTACCCGATGGGTCGCGGCCCTAACCGGTAGCGACCGGGGCCAAAGTGGCGGGACCGGCAAGGAGGCCCAGCTACCGCCACGCAACGACGGGCGGGTGGCGTCGGGGGCGGCGGGGGCGCGGCCTGCTTCGTTCCGCCCTTCGCAAGTGTGCGCAGCCCGCAGGGCTGCGATTCACGCATGCGTAGGGTGGCGAAGCTGGCCGCGCCCCCGCCGCCCCCGACGCCACCCGCCCGCCGAGCGCGTCAGAGAGCGCTAGGCAGTCGCGAGCTTTGCCCAGATTGAGCGGAGGTGGTCCATCGCGGGGGCAGGAAGCGGACCCTTCGCGACGGCGGCGGCGGCGAATTCGAGCTGGGAGAGGTCCGAGGTCCCGATGAGCACCGTCGACATAGCGGCTGTGGTCAGCGCGAAGCGGAGGGCCGCCTCGACCACGCTCCCCGCATACCCCTCGGCCACAAGCGGCTCGAAGGCCCGGGCGCGCGTCACATCGGTCGCGTAGTCGGGGCCCGACGCGATCGGTTCCACCGCGGGAATGGCGATCGGATGCCGGGCGATCTGGCCGCTGAGCGCGCCGCCCGCGAGCACTCGGATGCCGATCGTGCCGACGCCCTGCTCGCGCGCCAGCAGCGCGAGCCGGTCGAAGTCCTGAGCCGGGTAACCCGCCGGCACCTCGTGCGCCGCGGTCGGGCTCAGCAGGTTGAAGCACACCTGCGCCGTGTCGATGGCGTCGCTCGCCAGCGCGCGGTGGAGCGCTCCGGTCTCGCCGAGCGCCGTCACGCCGAAGGAGCCGATCTTGCCCTGCTCCTGGAGACGCCGGACAGCCGGCACGACCGCATCCAGCACGTCGGCGACCCCGAGGCGGCGCTCGCTCCTGACCCGCGCGATCGGGTTGTGGAGGTGGAAGAGATCGAGACGGCCGCGCCCGAGGAGCCCGAGGCTCGTCTCGACCGAGCGAGTGATCGCGCCAGGTACGTCCGCCAGGTCAGCCGGGTTCAGCCGGCACTTGGTGCCCACGATCACCGGGGGGCGCAGCGCGCGGAGGACGGCGCCCAGGTTCTTCTCCGACTGACCGCTGCCGTAAGATGGCGCGGTGTCAAGGTAGTTGATGCCGAGCTCAACCGCCCGCGCGATCGCGCGCTCGCGGTCGGCCGGCTCGCCCCGCACCATCAAGCCGCCCACGTCGCCGCACCCGAAGGCGAGCGCGGAAACCTTGAGCGCCGTCCTGCCGAGGGTCCGGTATTCCATCACGTCAGGCGCCGAGGGCCGCGCCCGCGACAGCCGCGCCGACGGCCTGGAGGAATCGGCGGCGGCTTCCGTTGAGCGCGTCATGTGCTGTCATCGCAAGTCTCCTCACCGGGTGGGATGCGATACTGCTACTGTTCTTGACCGACCATGTCCGGCGGTCCGTGCGAGCGCCCAACAAGGAATACCGCGTGCAAAGCGAAAAGTCTAGGGCAGCCGCCGGCGAGTTGATCGCACGGCTGCTGCGCGCCCTGGTCGACGTGAAGGCGGCTGAAGCGACCGCGCTCGGCTGGTCGTGGCTGTATTTCTTCTCGATCCTGTCCGCGTACTACGTCATCCGGCCCGTCCGCGACGAGATCGGCGCGGCGGGCGGCATCGAGAACCTGCCGTGGCTGTTCACCGGGACGCTCTGCGGCATGCTGATCGCCAACCCGCCGTTCTCAGCGCTGGTGGCGCGCCTCGCGCCCGTCCGTTTCATCTCGTGGACGTACCGGTTCTTCATGGCCAACCTCGTCCTCTTTCTGATGCTCCTGGAGACCACCCGCGGGCCCGCCAACGAGTGGGCGGGCAGGGCGTTCTACATCTGGGCGGCGATCTTCAACCTCTTCGTCGTGTCGGTGTTCTGGGGCTTTCTCGCCGACGTATTCAGCAGCGAGCAGAGCCGGCGGCTGTTCGGATTCATCGCCGCGGGTGGCACCATCGGCGGGATCGTCGGATCGGCGCTGACCTCGGTGCTGGTCGCACATCTCGGCCGGAGTCGGCTCCTGCTCGTGTCGGCCGTGCTGCTCGAGGTGGCGGTGTTCAGCGTCCGGCGCCTTTCAATGATCTCGCGGGGCCTGCGCGATCGGCCCGGAACGCGCGGAGACGACGCGGCCGTCGGCGGCAGCGCGCTGTCTGGATTCGCCCACGCCGTCCGATCGCCTTACCTCTTGAACCTGACGGTGTACATGCTCCTGTTCACGATCCTGTCGACGTTTCTCTACTTCCAGCAGGCTGATATCGCGAAACACAGCTTCACCGACCGCTCGGCGCGAACGGCATTCTTCGCCAATGTCGACCTGATGGTCAACGCCCTGACGCTTGTCATTCAGCTGCTGCTGACGGGACGGATCATCAAGACGCTCGGCGTTGCACTGACGCTCACCCTGCTTCCGGCGCTGAGCGTCGCCGGATTCGCAGTGCTCGGGCTCGCGCCGACCCTGTGGGCAATCATCACATTTCAGGTCCTGCGACGGGCCGGCAACTTCGCCGTGGCGCGGCCAACCCGGGAGACGTGTTTCACCGTCGTGCCGCGCGAAGACAAGTACAAGGCGAAGAGCTTCATCGACACCTTCGTCTACCGCGCGGGCGACCAGATCGGCGCCTGGTCGTACGCCGGCATGGGGCTCCTTGGACTCGGGCTGGCGGGCATCAGTCTCGCCGCCGTGCCGATCTCGATTCTCTGGCTCGTCAACGGGCTCTGGCTGGGCCGGCGAAACGAGTCGCTCGCGCAGGAACCCGCACGCTGAACGGGTGTCGAGTCAGGCTGGTACGGGTTAGGGGTCGGGTCGGCGCAGCCCGCCGGCGCCGGTTTCCGATGCTCTCTCCAGTTCTATTCGGCGATGCCGAGACGCTTCGCCAGTGCATTCTGACCGGACTACTGACGTAGCCCGGGGAGGCGATGAGCGGACGCACAGCGGGGCGTACTGTCATAGAATTGGGGGCAGCCTATGGACGCGCACGCGCTCTCCCTCGGTCCCGCATCATGATCCCCTCAGTCCTGATCATCGAGGACGAGAAGATCCTCTCGCTCGCGATGCGCGACTATTTGGCGCACCACGGCTACGAGCCCGTCGTGGCCGGCTCGGGCGAAGAGGGCCTGAAGCTGCTCCGCGATTCGGAGATGGACCTGGTCGTTCTGGACTACCAGCTCCCGGGGATGGACGGGATCGACGCCCTTCGCCAGATCAAGCAGGCGGTGCCGACTGCCGAAGTCGTGATGGTCACGGCCCACGGCAGCGTGAAGATCGCCGTGGAAGCCATGCGGGCGGGCAGCTTCGACTACCTCACAAAACCGGTCGATCTCGAAGAGCTCGCCGTGGTGCTCGACAAGGCGTGGGCCCACGCCCGGCTGCAACGCGAGCTCCGGTACTGGCAGGGAGCCGGCCGGGACGGCAACCCGGTCGATCGGATCATTGGAGACTCGAGCGCGACGCGCCAGCTCCGCGCCCAGGTCGAGCGGCTGGCGGGCCTCGCGGCCGGAGGTGGAGCCCCCGCCATCCTGATCACGGGTGAAACCGGCACGGGCAAGGGCCTCGTCGCCCGCGTGATCCACGACCTCGGCCCCCGGGCCGAGCGCCCGTTCATCGAGGTGAACTGCGGCGCGATTCCGGCCGCGCTGCTGGAATCCGAGATCTTCGGCTACGAGCGCGGGGCCTTCACCGACGCCCGCGCCGCGAAGGCCGGGCTCTTCGAGTCGGCGGACGGGGGCTCACTGTTTCTCGACGAGATCAGCGCCATGCCGCTCGAGCTGCAGGTCAAGCTGCTGAAGATCATCGAGGAGAAGTCGGTCCGTCGGCTCGGCGGGCTGCGATCCAAGCTGATCGACGTGCAGATCGTCGCCGCGACGAATGCCGACCTGGAAGAGGCCGCGAAGGCCGGGAGCTTCCGCTCCGATCTGCTCTACCGCCTCAACGTGCTGATGTTGCGGCTCCCTCCTCTTCGCGAGCGCCCCGACGACATTCTTCCGTTGGCGCGCCATTACCTGGAGGACGCTGCACGCCGGCATCGCAGGCCGAAGCGCTTCCATCCGGACGCCGAGCCGCAGCTCCTTCAGTATTCGTGGCCGGGCAATGTCCGCGAGCTGGCGAACGTGCTCGAGCGCGTCGTCCTGCTCCACGAGGGCGATGAGATCCACGGCGGCGATCTCGGGCTTTCGCAGGCGTCGGCGGGAGCCGGCGCCGTCGGGGTGGAAGCCTCCGGTGTCCGCGTGGACTTCTCGAGAGGCGGAGTGAGCTTGGCGCAGATCGAGCGCACGTTGATCCTCGAAGCGCTGAAAGCCGCCCGGAACAACCGCCGGCGGGCGGCCGAACTCCTCGACATCTCTCCCGAGACCCTGCGCTATCGCCTCGAGAAGCACGGGATCGAGCCAGGGGAAGCCGGTCGCCGCAGCGAATCCGCCGGAGGCGTCTGATCAGGGGCAGCGGCTAGAGAGAATGCCCGGGCTTCGCAGTCGCGCCTGCCAGCTGCGACTCGGGCGCAGGCCGGGTCGGAAACGTGACACGGAAGGTCGCACCCTCTCCGGGGCTGCTGCGCACGGAGATCGTGCCGCCGTGGGCTTCGGTGAACTTCTTGGCGACGGCCAGGCCCAGGCCCGTGCCCTGCGCCTTGCTGGTGTAGAAGAGGTCGAAGATCTTCCCAATCTTCTCGGGCGGGATTCCGGCGCCCGTGTCTCCGACTTCCGCAAACACCTGCAGTGCCCCGTCCCTACGCTCCGTCCCCGTGGTGAGCGTGATGGTCCCGCCGCCTGCCGACATGGCCTCGACGGCGTTGCCGATGAGATTTAGGAAGATCTGCTCGAGGATCATCGGATCCCCGCTGATCACGGGAAGCGCGGCGGCGAGCCGGTGCTCCAATCGGATCTGGGCCTCGGCGATGCGCCCTGCCAGGAGGCTGACGGTCCCCTGGATGACCGTGTTGAGATCGATCGGCTGACCCCGGCGCTCGGCAGGGCGGACGAATTCCAGGAGCTCCTTGAGCCGGGCCGCCAACCGATCCACCTCAGCCATGATATTGGCCAGGCTTCGCGGGCCGACGGCGGTCTGGTCGCAGTCCTTGCACTCCAGCAGCGCCATCTGGGCCGAAGCGCGGATGTTGGCCAGCGGGTTGCGGATCCCGTGGGCGACGGAGGCGACGACCTCTCCGATGGCCGCCATCCGCTCGGCCTCGATGAGCTGGCCCTGAACGGTCCGGAGCTCCTCGCTGGCGGCGAGGACATCGCGGCTCTGCCGTTCAAGGGCGTGATGCTGAGCGTCGATGCGGCGGCCGGCCCGGCGAACGATCCAGAAGAGCGAGAGGTAGAGGAGGGCGCCGCCCGCGAGCGCGGTCGCTATCACGGTCATCTGCCCTCTCCGGATGGTCGCGAAGACCTGTGTCGGCTCCTTGTAGGTCTCTACGACTCCGGCCACGTCCCGGGTGTCCGGAAACAGGATCGGCACGTAGATCTCGACCAGCTGCTGCTCGTTGCGCTCGTAGACGTTCTCGCCCTTCTTTTCGCCCGTCTCCAGGTTTACGGTGGTTCGCCCGGCGACGGCGCCGATGAGCTGAGCGTTGTCCGGAAACCGCTGGCCGATGAGGCGCGGCTCATCCGACCAGATGACCGTCATGCTCGCGTCGTAGATCTTCACCCTCACCACCTGCGGCATCATGATGGTTTGCTGATAGAACCTCCGAAAGTGCCCCTGTGCCGCGGGGCTCCCGGGAGCCGCGAAATCCGCCGGCGCGAGATTCTGCTCGGCTTCCGTCCGGATGAAGTCCGCTGTGGTTGTCCATTCCCGCTCCAGCAGATCCTCCCTGAGGTAGTACGAGATGACCGCGCAGAGGGCGAGGGTGATCAGCCCGACGATGACGAGGCTCAGGACGGCGAACTGACGCAGAAGTGTCGCCCCGCCCTGCGGCGCAAGGCCGCTCCACACGCTCATGCGAGGATCATCCCAGACCTCTCCACACGCGTCAAACCGGCTTGCGAAAGTGGCGAGGCGGTCGTCTGCTCTGGCCTCCCTGATTCAACCAGGGGCGGACGCCCACAGCGGGTGATGGGTATCCGCAGGGCGTGGCGGCCGGCACCGCCTCACAGCAACCTGATCACCTCGGGGCCCTGGACCCCCTGCAAGGAGATGTCGACGAGAGTGGAGGTGCTCTCCTTGAAGAAGGTGACGGACCGACCACCATCGATCATCAGCGGGATATCCACGGGAAAGTATCGCAGCCGGTCCGTGTCATACGTCAGTCCCAGACCGCGAGGTACGGCATCCACGTTCATCCCGATATAGGGGTGCCGCCCGTCCGCCTGCAGTCTCGCCCTCAGTTCGTCCAGGCGCCTCAAGTTTACGAAGAATGTCCGGTAGCTCGGGTTCACGCTGTGAGGCTGGACATCCCGCAGCACCTCGTCCTGCAGGAACATCGTCAGGTCCTGGTAGGCTTGCAGCTTCTGCAGGATCGCCTCGTCGTCCTGCCAGGAGCTGGATCGAATCTCGGTATCCACCACGTGAAACTCCAGGCGGTAGTCGGTGACGTCGTTGCCTATCTCGTCCCGAACCCGGACGATGAACTGCTGGTGCGGATCGACGGCCTCTCCCGATGGTTTCCTCCGCTCCCCCTCGAAGAAGGCCTTTGTCTCGGCTTCCCAGCGGTCACACAGCGCCTTGTACTGCTCCGGCGTCGACACGGCCAGACACTGTTGAATCTGGAAGAAGGACCCATTCGTAGCCGGTGGCTCGTTCCTAGGGACAATCGTCGAATGGTTCATCCCGGGCATGACGCGAAACGCGAACGGCTCATTGCGCTGCATCACGATCCGGGCGTCCGGGTTGTCGGGTTGCGTATAGTCCACCTGGATCTTGATGCTGTTCAGCGACGCAGCAGCGGCCCGGATCGTGCCATCCGAGCCGTTCTCGTTGGCGCCCTTCGCCACGAGCCCTTTCAGGTGCCCGTACGTGTCCGAACCCGACATCACGTACACGAAGGGTCCCTTTGGGGTGCACGGGTACCGACACTCGTTCGTGAAGAGATCGCCTTCCGCGATCCGCCAGAGCACCGGGCTGCCCAGCTCGAGGCCTTCCAGGATGCGCTTCCCGGTCTGAAAGCCGTGTTCCATACCGCCCTTGAAGAGCTTGGCGAGCGCCGACTTGCCCTGCGCCGCCAACCTCGAGCCGAAGTTCGCGGGCGCGAGCATGATCAGCGAACGCACAGGACAGCGCGCCAAGTCTCCCTTGCAAATGTCAGCCAGGTAGTGGTTCAGCCAATGGCGTACCACAGGCCCGCCGGTGGAGTGGACGATGATATCGAGCGAGAAGGGCTCGAGCGTCAGGGTTCCGTCCTTTCCCATCTCCATGAACCGCCGTTGCAGGCCTGTTGCGAGATCATCGAACGTCACGTCGTCACGCATGGACGCATAGGTTCCAAGGAACACCTGCGTCGTCTGATAGCCCGCGGCCACCAGGAGACTCTTCAGGGGCTGGAAGGATTCGTAGGAATCACTCCACCCGTGGACGATCAGCACCTCGCGTGAGGCATCTGGCATCTGCACTCCTCCTTGTGAGCGCCGTCGGGCGCCTGACTTCTCGACGTGGAGGCAGCGATCTACAGCGAGTGGAAGTAGACCGACATCTTCCGGCGCATCGTCTCGTCCGGCAGCGGGCCGGATGCGGCGTTGACATTGTCGGCAACGTGCGCCGGATTGCGCGTGGCCGGGATGACGCAGGTTACGGCCGGCTGCGCGAGGATCCACTTGAGGAAGAACTGCGCCCAGCTCGCGCACCCGATGCCCTGTGCCCATTCGGGCAGGGGCGTTCCCTTCACCCGCCGGAACATCGCGCCTTCGGCGAACGGCCGGTTGACGATCACCGCGGTGCGGCTATCGGCGGCAGCCCGCAGCAACCGCCGTTCGGCCTCCGGCTCGGCGAGCGAGTAGTTGACCTGGATGAAATCGATGTCTCCGTGTGTGGTGTATCTCTCCAGCTCGGCGTGTGCCCCGGCGTGGTAGTGGGTGACGCCGGCATAGCGGATCCGGCCGGATGTCTTCCAGTCGCGCAGGGTCGCAAGGTGCGTGTTCGCATCGACGAGGTTGTGCACCTGCATCAGGTCGAAGCGCTCGACGCGCAACTTCCGCATCGAGTCCTCCATCTGGCGGATGCCCGCCCGCCTGCCCGTGGTCCATACCTTGGTCGCGACGAACAGCTTCGCCCGGGCACCCAGCTCGGACGCAAGCTGTCCGGTCACCGCTTCGGACGATCCGTACATCGGGGAGCTGTCGACGAGGCGACCACCCAGCTCGATGAAGTCCCTGAGCGTGTTCCTTGCCTGTGCCGTCCCAGCGGCATCGCCGGCGACGTCGAACACCTGCCAGGTGCCCAGGCCGACCGCGGGAAGCGATTCGCCGGTCTTTGGGATGCGCCGTTCGATCACACCGCCGGCACTCGATTCAAGCGGCGTCAGCATCGCTCCGAGGGCAACCGCACCGGTCTTGAGGAAGGCGCGCCGTGTGGCATGGAGGTCGATCACGATGACAAGCGTAGATGATCGGGGGATTCGGTGCAACGCGCCCCCAGAGCTACGATCCGTTCCTTGTTCGCCCGGATCACGCCAGCATCACTGCCCGGGCCTCCGCCCAGTTCTCCAGCCTGTCTTCCTTGCCGTTCCACCCGCCGTTGATTCTGAAGCTGATCTGGTTGAAGCTGGCCAGGTCTCCCGCCTCGGCAATCGGGTTGAGGCCGTGGCTGTGCCAGAACCAGCACGCGGACAGGGCGGCGTGGCGCGGCTGGGCGACAGGCGAAGGCTCGCTCGTGATGGACGGGTCGGAGATTGCCCGGGAATAAGCCACGTAGTTGTCGTGAAACGTGAGCTGGACCAGGCCGCGCCCGCGATACTTCCAGCCGTCGCCGCTGGCCTCGCTGCCGTTGCCGTAGCGGCCGGCGTAGACGAGGTTGGCGATCCGCTCGGGCTGGCGGTGATACTGCTGGGCGAATTCGTCGGTCGGGAACCGTCTGGGCCACGTCTTGCGCAGGGCTGCCCATGAGTAGTTCAGGTTCTCTTCAGTGTAGCGGAAGTCGCCCGACTCATGAGCGAGCTGCGCGATGAACGCGGCGATCCGGTTGGGCGTGTTGATCTCGAACCTCGCCATGCCCTCGTTCAGGAAGTCGACGTACCTGACCAGGTCCTCATAACGGGCCATGGGCACCGCCATGTCCAGTTGATCGATGGTCATGAGGCCCATCGCGAAGTCCTCCTTGGAGAAGCCGGGCCGAGAGCGCTGAGGGTCAGCCCGCCCTTTGACGCGCCGGCGACATCACGAGGGAGGAAGAGGGCGTAGGCACCGGTCGAGCCGCCTGCTCGGCGTCAGTCGCGGGCCTCGGTGATGAACGGCGCGTAGCCGCGCGCAATGAGCTCGCGAACCTTCGACCGGGCGTCGAAGCGAGTCGCGAAGGGGCCCACGCGCACCCGCGCCAGCGCCCCCGCCGGATGTCCAGGCGCGCTCCTCAGAGGCTCGTTCGAGGCCGCCATGCCCTGGCGGCGAAGCCGCTCAGCCAGCTGCCCCGCGGCGCCCACCGTCTTGAACGCTCCCACCTGGATCCAGTAGCGGGTCACAGCCGCCCGTCTCGTACCCCTCGCTGCGGCCTGCTTGGAGATCGCGGGCTCAGGCGCCCTCACGCGGTTTGCCTCGACGTACGGCGCCACGGCTTCGACGGGATGCGCCGCCACGTGAATTTCCTGACGACCGACCGGCAGCGTGACCACCGTCGGCACGGCCACTGCTGACGTCGACCCGAGTCTGCCCGGCTGGGCGGCCGCGGGCGCAGGCTGCGCCACTCTCTGCGCCGGTGGCGACCCTGGTGTGGCCACAGCCGCAGCGACGACCGGCTGTGGGCGCTCCGGCGCATCGCCCTGCATTCTCGCGACGAGATCCGTGTACGTCCCTGTGCTGAGGATCCGGTTGAACTGCGCCCGGTAGTTCGCGACGAGGCCCATCCCGTCGACGACAACGTCCCGCACCATCCAACGTCCACCCCGGCGGACCATGAAGTAGTCGACGTCGAGATCGCTCCCGTTGCGCGCGAGCAGCGCGGTGGCCACGGCGGCCGAGTCGCCGGTGACGGATTCTTCGAGGTAGCGGATCTTCAGGCCGCCGGTCACGCTCGCCTTCGCGCCGATGAACGCGATGTAGCCGCGCTCGATGAAATCGGCGAAGAGCCGGACGAACTCCGCTTGCTGGTCCGGAGATCTCGACTGCCACGTGGGGCCGAGGGCCCGCGCGGCGGCGTCCCGGTAGTCGAAGACCTCGTTGACGAGGGTGCGGATGGCCTGTCGCGGCGCTTCTGTCCCGCTCTCCGTGTCGACGGATCGCAAGATCGCGTTCGCGCGCCCGAAGAAGGCCTCCAGCACCTCCGTCGGCGATGCCGCCCAGGCGGGCTGGGCGATCGCGATCCCCAGCGCCACAGCGAGGACCGATACCATGGGCTTGCGGTGGGCCATACCCTGCAAGCATAGGCCCCCCTCATGGATTTCCTGCCATCTTTTCCGGCTGAAGTTCCAACCGGGCGGGGTCGTACGGACGGAGCGGGGCCGGCCGCCCCCACTTGCCGATCGCGGGCATCCCCGCTACTCTCGGGGTTCCATGCGCCATGTCCGCCTCGGCCGTACCGGGCTCCGGGTCTCCCGCCTCTGTCTCGGCACCATGACGTTCGGGCTCCAGTGCGACGAGCCGGCCTCGGTCGCCATCCTCGACCGGGCCGCCGCGGGCGGGATCACCTCCCTCGATGCCGCCGACGTCTACCCGCTGGGCGGCACCTTCGACACCGTGGGCCGCACTGAAGAGATCCTGGGCCGGTGGCTCGGGAACCGCCGCCACGACTTCGTGGTTGCCACCAAGTGCGCGGGCGCCATGAGTGCCAGGCCCTGGGACCGCGGCGCCTCGCGCAAGCATATCCTCGACGCCATCGAGGGCTCGCTGCGCCGCCTCCGCACCGACTACGTGGACCTCTACCAGATCCATCACCCTGACCCCGAGACGCCGATGGACGAGACGCTGCGCGCGCTCGACGACGTGGTGCGGGCGGGCAAGGCGCGCCATGTCGGCTGCTCGAACTACCCTGCGTGGCAGGTGGCGAGGGCGCTCGGCAGGAGCGAAGCGCAGGGTCTGGCGTGCATCCGACAGGAGGAGGACTGACCGTGGTGCGCGTGGCACTTCTCGACGACTACCAGGGCGTGGCGCTCGGCATGGCGGACTGGAAGAGCTTGCCGATTGGCACGGAAGTCGTGGTGTTCAAGGACCACCTCGCCGCCGAGGGCGCGCTCGCGGAGCGGCTGGCCGATTTCGACATCATCATGGCCCTGCGGGAGCGGACACCGTTCCCGCGGACCCTCCTTGAGCGCCTGCCCAAGCTCAGGCTGCTCGTCACCGCGGGCATGCGCAATGCGTCCATCGACATGAAGGCGGCGGCCGAGCGCGGCGTCCTCATCTGCGGCACGTCCGGGCTGCCGTACCCGACGGCGGAGCTGGCGTGGGGGCTGATCCTGTCGCTCGCACGACGCATTCCCGCCGAGGACCGCGCGACGCGCGAGGGGCGATGGCAGACGAGCCTCGGGCTCGGCCTGAACGGCAAGACGCTCGGCGTCCTCGGGCTCGGCACGCTCGGCTCCCGCGTGGCGCGGGTGGGCCGCGCCCTTGAGATGAAGGTGCTGGCGTGGAGCCAGAACCTCACGGCCGAGCGCGCCGCTGCGGAGGACGCCATGCTCGTGGCCAAGGACGACCTCCTGGCGCGCTCGGACTTCGTCTCGATCCACCTGGTCCTGGGCGAGCGCACCCGCGGGCTCATCGGCGCGCGCGAGCTGGGCCTCATGAAACGGAGCGCGTACCTCGTCAACACGTCGCGCGGCCCCATCGTGGACGAGGCCGCGCTCATCCGTGCGCTCGAGGACGGGACGATCGCCGGCGCCGGCTTGGATGTCTTCGACGAGGAGCCGCTGACGCCGGACCACCCGTTCCGCCGGCTCCCCAACATCGTGATCACGCCGCACCTGGGCTACGTCACCGAAGAGACCTACCGGGTCTTCTACGGGCAGGCCGTGGAGGACATCAAGGCGTACCTCGACGGCACGCCGCTCCGGGTGCTGCGGCCATGAAGATTGCCAAGCTCGAATCGCTCCACGCCGACGCGGGAACGCGCAACTTCGACTTCCTCAAGCTCACGACCGACACGGGACTCGTGGGCTGGAGCGAGTACAATGAGACCTTCGGCGGCCCGGGCCTCTCGGCGGTGATCGAGCGCCTGGCGCCCGCCGTCATCGGCAAGGACCCTCGCGCCTGGGAGGCCCACGTCACCCACATGTACGCCGTCCGGCGCCAGTCGTCCGGCGGCGTGGTCCAGCAGGCCATCGCCGCCATCGAGAACGCGATGCTCGACGTCAAGGCGCGCGCCCTCGGCGTCCCTGTTTACGAGATGCTGGGCGGCCCCGTGCGCGACCGCATCCGCCTCTACTGGTCTCACTGTGGAACGTACCGGGTGAGAGCCCACAAGGAGATGCAGATCCCGCCGGTCAAGACGCTCGACGACATCGTGAAGCTGGGCACGGAAGTGGTCGCCAAGGGCTACACGGCGCTCAAGACCAACGCGCTGATCTTCGGCGACAACCCGCGCAACTATGCCCCCGGCTTCGCTCGGAGCAGCGAGGGCTTCCCGGAGCTGAACCCAGACCGCTACGTGATCAAGGCTATCCAGGACCAGCTGGCCGCCTTCCGCGAGGGCGCGGGGCCTGACGCGGACATCCTGGTGGACCTCAACTTCAACTACAAGACGGAAGGCTTCGTGAAGATGGCGCGCGCCATGGAGCCCTTCGATCTCCTGTGGGTCGAGCTCGACACGCGGGACCCGAAGGCGCTCCGGTACATTCGCAGCCGGGCGCCGATGCCCGTTGCCTCGTGCGAGAGCCTGTTCGGGCGGCGGGACTACCGGCCGTATTTCGAGAACTACTCCGTGGACGTCGCGATCATCGACACGCCCTGGAACGGAGTTGGGGAGTCGGTCAAGATCGCGAACATGGCGGACACGTACGAGATCAACGTCGCCCCGCACAACTTCTACGGCCCGCTCGCGACCATGATGAGCGCGCACTTCTGCGCCGTCGTGCCCAACCTGCGCATCATGGAGACCGATCCCGACACGGTGCCTTGGCACGACGACCTCGTCACGGTGAAGCCCGCCATCAAGGACGGCCACATGAGCCTGCCGACAGGCCCGGGCTGGGGCACCGAGGTGAACGAAGCGACCGTGCGGGCCCATCCGCCCCGTCAGCGGTGATCGTTCCCCGGGCGCTCATCTTCTCGGCCGCCCTCCTCTCGGTTTTCCCGGCCGCGCGGACGCCCTGGGCGGCCGGCGACTCAGCGGTTCCCGTGTCGGCCAGGGAGCGGGCGGCCGAGGTCGTCGCCGCGCTCACGGACTACCGGGCGAGCCTCGATAAGCTCATGCCGCTGCGGGAGCAGGAGCTCGCCGGGGCGATCAAGCTGCGCGAGCAGCGGCGGCCGTTCCTCGAACGCGGCATCATCTCGCGCAGGGAGTTCGAGGGGACCGAGGCGGCTGTCGCGAGAGCGGAGGAGAAGGCCGAAGAGACCCGGCGCGCCATTGCCGGCGCCGACCAGGCGATGGCCGAGGCGACGACGGCGCGGGCGGTGGCGGATCTCCCGCCGCTGGGCGCGGGAGGCTACGCGGCGAGCGTGGGCCTGATCCGCTACAACGGGCCGGCTGCGTGGTCGTTGAAGCCGGACACGGCCAGGCTCCGGCAGTTCTTCGCGACCCGCTTCGGGCGGCCGCTGCCGGTGAGCGCCTTCGGCCAGACGCCGCTGCACGACCGCATGGGCTTCGATCACAAGGACGCGCTCGACGTCGCCGTGCACCCCGACAGCCCGGAGGGGCGGGCGCTGATGGACTACCTGCGCGCGGCCCGCATGCCCTTCATCGCCTCGTGGGGTGCCGTGCCCGGCTCCACGTCGGGCGCGCACATCCACGTCGGGCAGCCGTCGCCGCGGATCTCGGTCAGGCGATGACCGCGCGGGCCAACCTCGACGGCACGAGCACGGAGTACTTCGACGTCGAGTGCTCGGAGCCCGCGCTGCTGGCGGTCCTCCGGGAGATGTTCGAGGCGCACTGGCGGGATGTGATCTTCGGCACCTGCATCGAGGGCGCCGTCTTCGAGGGGCGCTTCGGCGCGCGGCCCACCATCTCCCTCCTCGACGGCTACGCGACGGTGCAGGTGGCCGGCAGCGAGTCCTGGCACTTTCACCTGTGCGTCGGCCCTCACCGCGGAAGCTCGAGCCTGCCGACGCCTCCGGAGCTGGCCGAGTGGCGCCGGTGCGCGAGGGCGGCCTTCTTCCGAAACCTCGACCGCGGCGGCCGCGCGAGCTCCTGGGGCTTCCGGATGTGGAACGGGCGGGGCGAGCAGATGCTGACGGTGTTCTTCCCCAATCCGTGGATCGATCCCGCCCGCCAGCGTTACGTCGCCGAGCCGGAATGGGCACGGCTCGAGCTCTGGATGAGGCTGCGGGAGCGGTTTGCCGGCATACCCGGCGAGCCGCCTCCGGCCCGCGCCGAGCCTCCGGTGACCCATTGAGCGGGGCGCGCGGTCGCGGGAGGCAACCCTGGGGCTTCACGCCTCGGGAGCTCCTCATACTTCGCGCGCTCAAGACCCCCCGCGGCATTCAGCGCCTGCTCGACGCCATGCCGTACCATCTCGCGGATACGGCGTGGTCCCCGCGCCGCGTGCTGCGCGAGGGCACCGCGCACTGTCTCGAGGGCGCGATCTTCGCGGCCGCGGCGCTCCGGGTGCTGGGCTACCCGCCGCTGCTCGTCGATTTCGAATCCGTCCCGGACGACACCGACCATGTCGTCGCCGTCTTCCGGCTCCGTGGCCGCTGGGGCGCCGTCGCCAAGTCGAACTACTCGGGGCTTCGCTACCGCGAGCCCGTGTACCGGGGCCTACGGGAGCTCGCGATGAGCTACTTCGAGGGGTACGTCGACCTGCGGGGCCGGCGGACGCTCCGCACGTTCTCGCGCCCGGTCAACCTCGCGCGGTTCGATAGGTCGCACCCCGGCTGGATGACCTCCGAGGCCGCCCTCTGGTGGATCCCGGAGCACCTGGTCGACATCCCGCACACGCGGCTGCTGACGCCGGCCATGGTCCGCGCTCTCACGCGCGTGGACCGGCGGTCGCTGGTGGCCGCGGTGGTCGGCCGCCGCACCCGCTGAAGCCGGGTCGCCGCGGCGCTCTTACGCCTCGTACTCCTGGACCACGTCGACGCGGACATCGTCCCCATCGAAGACGAGCGTGATCAGGTTCGGCCGGCAGCAGACGGCGCAGTCCTCGGTGAAAGTCTGACGGCGGGCGCCGCTCGGGTCCACGAGGACGTCGTTGTCCTCGCCGCAGAACGCGCAACTGTACGTCACGGCACCATTCTACGCGTCTACGCGCTATGATGCCGGCCAGGAGGGACTCCCGACCATGGACGAGCAGGTTATCCAGACGGCCACCGGGCTCGAGTACGTCGAGATCGTCGAGGGCACGGGGACACGGCCCAAGGCCGGCGACACGGTCAGCGTGCACTACACGGGGTGGCTCAAGAGCGGCCAGAAGTTCGACAGCTCGGTGGACCGCGGTGAGCCGTTCGCCTTTCCCATCGGCAAGGGTCGCGTGATCAAGGGCTGGGACGAGGGTGTGGGCACGATGAAGGTCGGCGGCAAGCGCAAGCTCATCATCCCCGCGCACCTGGGGTACGGCGAGCGCGGTGCGGGCGGCGTCATCCCGCCCGGCGCCACGCTCATCTTCGAAGTCGAGCTCCTCGGAGTAGCAGGCGACTGAAGAAAGGCCGCAGGAGGCTCAAAAAGGTCCAGATGCGAGGCGGCGCCCGACGACCCTCCATGCCCATGCGCACGCTCTTCCTCAAGGCCGATGAGCTGGGAGTCCGGCGCGGGGCGGAAGTGATCCGCGCGGGCGGGCTCGTCGCCTTTCCGACCGAGACCGTTTATGGGCTCGGCGCCGACGCGCTGTCCGACTCCGCGGTCGCGCGTATCTTCGAAGCCAAGGAGCGGCCACGGGGTAACCCCTTGATCGTCCACCTGGCGGGAGCGGCCGCGCTCGCGAGCGTGGCGGCGCGCGTGCCGCCTCGCGCGCGGGACGCAGCGGCGCGCTTCTGGCCCGGGCCCCTGACCCTTGTCCTGCCGCGCGCCGGTACGGTGCCCCACATCACCACGGGCGGCCTCGAGACCGTGGCTGTGCGCGTGCCGTCCCACCCCGTGGCGCGAGCGCTGATCGAAGCCAGCGGCCGTCCCATCGCCGCGCCCTCGGCCAACCGCTCGGGCCGGCCGAGCCCGACCCGCGCCGAGCATGTGCGGGAAGACCTGGGCAGCCGCATCGAGCTGATCCTGGACGGCGGGCCCACGCCGGTGGGCGTGGAATCCACCGTCCTCGACATGACCACCGAGCCGCCTATGCTGCTGAGACCCGGAGGCGTGACGCTGGAGCAGCTGAGGGATTGCCTGGGCGAGGTGGCCGTGTTCGCGAGCGACGACGAGGAGGCCGCAGGGCGCTCACCGGGGCTCCGCTACCGCCACTATGCCCCCCGCGCCCAGGTCATCGTCATCGACCCAGGGGCCGGGGAGCGGGTTGTCGCCCCCTGGCTCGAGGCCGGCCGGCCGGTGGCCCTGATGGTCCAGCGCCCCGTCTCTCTCGATCGCCCGGGGCTCCTGGTGAAGATCATGCCGGGCGCCCTCGGGGCCTATGCCCGTGACCTCTTCGCGGTCCTCCGGGAGCTCGATTCGACCGGAGTCGAGGGCATCTTCGTCGAGGCCGTCGCCGAGGAAGGCCTGGGGCGTACGATCATGGACAGGCTCCGCCGGGCGGCCTCCTGACCCCCTTGCGCCCGGCTTTCGTCTATACTGTGGCCGAGGCGCCGGGGACGTACGCTTCCGGGGCCCTAAGGAGGGGAAACCCAGTGAAGCGATTCCTCGCTCTCGCGTGCCTCGTGGCGCTGGCGCTCGCTCCGGTGCTGGTCGCTACCGACGCGTGGGCCCGGGCCGGCGGCCGCAGCTGGGGCGGCAGCCGAGGCTCGCGGAGTTTTTCGTCCCCCGCCAGTCCCGTGAAACCGACCCAGCCTTCCACTCCACCCTCGTCGTTCCAGCAGCCCCAGCCGCGGCGCTCCGGGTGGGGCGGGGGTCTCATGGGCGGTCTGGCCGGCTTCGCGCTCGGCGGGCTTCTCGGCAGCATGCTCTTCGGCCACGGCATGGGCGGCGGCATCGGCCTCATTGAGATCCTGCTCATCGCGGGCGGCGCCTTCCTCATATACCGGCTGATGCGGAGCCGCCAGGCGGCGCCCGTGCCGGCGCCGAGCTATGGCCGGGGTCCTGGCGGAGGTCAACCGCAGGGCCGGCCAGAATCGCAGATCTACCAGGCGCAGGCCGTGGATACGGGCCCGAGCGACCTCGATCGCGGCGTGAGCCACATCCGCCAGATGGACTCGGGCTTCGACCCTGCGCGCTTCACCGACACCGCCTCGGACCTTTTCTTCCGCGTGCAGGCGGCATGGATGGCGCGGGACATGGGCCAGGCGTCAGCCTCGATCACCCCGGAGATGGCTGACATCCTGCAGAAGGACTGCGACCGTTTCCGCGGCCAGGGACGGATCAATCGGCTCGAGAACATCGCGGTCCGCTCGGTCACCGTCACCGAGGCCTGGCAGGAGAGCGGCCATGACTACGTCACGGTCCACTTCCTGGCGAGCCTGCTCGACTACACGGTGGACGAGCGCTCGGGGCAGGTCGTCGAGGGTAGCCGCACAGAGCCCGTGAAGTTCGAGGAGTTCTGGACCTTCGTGCGGCCCGTCGGGCCCAACGTCTGGAGGCTTTCCGCCATCCAGCAGGCGTAACTCGCGCCTACCGTAGAGATCGTGAGGCCCCGGCCGAATCATCGACCGGGGCTTCACTGTCCGACTTCAAGGAGACTGCCGAGATGACCGACAACGCGACGCCGATCAGCCGCTTTCCCGTGCCCGCCCCCGAGACGCTGCCGGAGGACCTTCGGGAGGTCATGGAAGCCAACGCAAAGAAGGCGGGCTTCACCCCGAACGTCTTTCTTGCCTACGGCTACAAGCCGGAGCACTTCCGCGCTTTCTTCCACTATTACGACGTGCTGATGAAGGGCCCGTCGGAGCTCTCGCGCGCCGAGCGCGAGATGATCGTGCTGGCGGTGAGCCGCGTCAACGGCTGCACGTACTGCACCGTGGCCCACGGCGCGGCGCTCCGCATCCTCAGCAAGAACCCCCTGCTCGCAGACCAGATCAGCGCCAATTACCGCGTGGCCGACGTGACGCCGCGCCAGCGCGCGATGCTCGACTTCGCCGTCAAGGTGACCGAACGGTCGGCGGAGATCGAGCAGGCGGACTTCGAGCGCCTGCGCGAGCACGGCTTCACGGACTCGGACATCTGGGACATCGGCGCCGTCGCGGCCTTCTTCAACCTGTCCAACCGCATGGCGAACCTCGCCGATATGAAGCCCAATCGCGAGTTCTACACCATGGGGCGCGGCTAGGGCATGCGTCTCACCGTGCCGCCGTCGCTCAGCGCCCGCGCCGACCGCGTGATCCCTTCTCCAGGAGGTACCGACGTACACGAAGATCGGTTTTCCCCGTGGCCGAGATGGACGCCTCCGGCGAGTTCGTCGTCACCAAGCACCCCGGCACGGGCGGGCTCGTCTCGGTGGGCACCATCACGGCGCAGCTGCTCTACGAGATCGGCGGGCCGCGCTATCTCAACCCCGACGTGACCGCGCGCTTCGACTCGATTCGCCTCGGCCAGGAGGGGCCTGATCGGCTCTGCCAGCTCCTGCCCGAGGCGCGCGGCTTCGAGGTCGAGCGCCAGCCGCTGCCCGACCTCCTGGCGGTCAACTTCGTGATCCAGCGCCTGCTCGGCGAGGGCATGTCGGCCTCGACCCGGAGCGATCCCCAGGCCAGGAGCCTGGGCGAGTACCTGCGCGCGAGGGTCGTGGACGTCCCGGAGACGCTCCTCGGTTGAAGCTCATGTCCTGGAACGTCAACGGCATCCGCGCGGCCTGGAAGAAGGGGCTGCCCGAGTTCGTCGCTGCTTCGAGCCCCGACGTGCTCTGCGTCCAGGAGACGAAGATCCAGGAGGACCAGCTCACGCCGGAGATCAGGGACCTTGGGGGTTATCGGTCCTACTGGAGCGTGGCCGCGAAGAAGGGCTACAGCGGCGTGGCGACCTACAGCAAGCCCGAGCCGCTCGCAGTCGCGACGGCCTTCGGCTCGCCGGTCCTCGACGCCGAGGGGCGAATCGTGCATACCGAGTATCCCGGCTTCCACCTCTTCAATGTCTACTTTCCCAACAGTGGCATGGGCCCTGAGCGTCTCGCCCACAAGCTCGCCTTCTACGACGAGTTCCTGGCGCTGGCCGACCGGCTCCGTACAGCGGGGAAGGGCGTCATTGTCTGCGGTGACGTCAACACCGCGCACACCGAGATGGACCTCGCGCGCCCCAAGGAGAACGAGAAGAGCCCCGGCTTCATGCCGGTCGAGCGGGAGTGGGTATCGAGGTTCGTCGCCCACGGCTACCACGACACCTTCCGGATCTTCGTGAGCGAGCCGGGCCACTACACCTGGTGGGACATCCGGCGGGTAGGGGCGCGGGCGCGGAACGTCGGCTGGCGCATCGACTACTTCTTCGTCTCGGACGAGCTGCGCGGCCGGGTCAAGGCCGCCGGAATCCTGCCCCACGTCCAGGGCTCGGACCACTGCCCGATCACCCTGGATCTGGAGTGATCCCGCTCTCCGCTCGGCGTTGATCGCCGCGTAGTCCTGCAAGTTGACGAGGCAGACCCGCGCGAACACGGCGGTCGACCGCGTGGCGCGCACCATGATGCCCCTGCATGACCGGCAACGCCAGGTGTGCTACGCTTCGCGCGTTGACCGGGCGACCGGATATCCCACGACGCGAGGTGCGAGAGTGCGACCGAACAAGATCAAGCAGATGTGGCGCGACGGGCGGTGTGTCACCATGGGCTGGCTCTCGGTGTCCCATGGGTTCACCGCCGAGGTGATGGCGCGCCAGGGATTCGACACTCTCTGCGTCGACATGCAGCACGGCACGACCGACATGAGCGATCTCTGGCCGATGCTGCAGGCGATCTCGCAGACCGACACGGTGCCGGTGGTACGGGTGGCGTGGAACGATCCGGCGACCATCATGAAGGCGCTGGACCTCGGCGCCTACGGCATCCTGGTGCCGCTGCTCAACACCGCCGAGGACGCGGCGAAGGCGGTGGCCGCGTGCCGCTATCCGCCGGTGGGGATGCGCTCGTCCGGACCGGTCCGTGCCGTGCATTACGGGGGCGCCGACTACGTGGCCAAAGCGAACGACGAGATCGTCGTCATGGGCATGGTCGAGACGAAGGAAGGGCTCGCCAACCTGGACGCGATCTGCGCCACGCCGGGGCTCGACGCCGTCTACATCGGCCCCTCCGACCTGTCGTTCGCGCTGGGCATCCCGCCCGGCCCCGACAAGACCGATCCGGTGCACATGGCCGCGTGCGACAAGATCCGCGACACCGCGCACAAGCACGGCATCAAGGCGTGCATGCACTGCGCGAGCGCGGCCTTCGCGGCCGGCGCGATAAAGCGCGGCTTCGACCTCATCATGCTCACGTCGGACCTTGCGTCGATGATCGCCGGGGCCCGCCGCCAGCTCGACGAGCTCAAGAAGCTTGTGTGAGCTTGGCGGCATGTGGAGGCTCGCCGTCCCTGATTCAGCCGTGCCGTCGCCGGGATTCGGACGCGAGGCGCAGGATGGGCGGCAGGCTTGCGTGATCGTGGCCGGGCCGGGGCCGGGCGCGCTACACGGAGTCCCCGTGGCCGTCACCCCCTGTCGCCGGAAACGGACTATGCGCGCCGACGGTGTCCAGCGACGAAGATTCCCGCGCTCCCCAGGATGAGGAGCACGAGCGTCTCCGGCAGCGGTACGGCTGCGGCGGGGAGAAATCCTCGGATCTCGCCGCCAGGGGACGCGGTGGTGTGAATGTCCAGGTAGCATGCCCCTGGAACATGCTACTGGCAACGTACGATCGATTGGCTGTCCGCAGAGTTGAAGGCGTTGCGACACGATTCCAAGCTCCAAGAAACCCGCAACTCGCGTTGAAAGCGCGAGGCCACAGAAATGAAGCCGCACGGCCATTCTCCTGGCCCACGATCAGCCCAGTGCTTGCCACCGATGGCGCGGCTGTGGCCCGCGCGGGTGGGAGCACACGGTCGGCTCCTGGACCGAGCGCGGCGTACATCACGTCTGCGATGCTGCGGGCACGTGTCCTCTGGCGCACACGATGAGCTCGGCCGCCAGCGAAACGTCAACAAGCGAACGGACAGGTGTCGTCTGGGAAACGTTAGCATCCGCTCCCTGAGTGAGTGACGGGATGCGGGTGGACGAGCGGCACGCGGGACCACGTGTTGCGCAAATCCTCGATTGTGTTGGAGGTTCCGGCTTCCCAGTGACATCGGCATCGCTGCCGGACACGAGGATTCAACGTGCCGCTTGCTTGGCTCCTTACTTGCTCTGAATCACCGCATGGCACCCCGCGCTGCCCGTCCCCTCCTGGGCCAGATCCTGCTGAAGGCGGGCACGATCTCGGCCGGAGACCTCGAGGCCGCCCTCGCCCGCGCCCAGAAGACCCAGGAGCGGATCGGCGAAGCCCTCATCGCCATGGGCGCTGTGACCCGCCACGAGGTCCTGGCCGCGCTGGCGCTCCAGTTCGAACTGCCGTTCCTCTTTCGCGAGGAGTTTCCCACCGCCCTGCCGATCGTGAAGAACCTGTCAGCGAAGTACCTGCGCCAGTACACCGTCTGTCCCGTGGCCATCGAGGGATCGACGGTCACGCTCGCCACCGCCGATCCGACCAACCCGCTGGTGCTGGACGACTTCCGGCAAAGCCTCGGGCTCGAGGTCAAGCTCTGCGTCGCCTCACCGATCGGGATTCTGGAGGCCATCGAGCGTACCTACGGCAACGGCGCTTCCACCCAGCTCCAGAAGATCGTGGACACTATCGGCCGCGCCGAGGCGGAGGGCGAGGGGCCGGAAGATGTCGGTGCCCTGCGGGACCTGGCCTCCGAGGCCCCGGTGGTCCGCCTAGTCAATCTCCTCCTCGAGGAGGCCGTCAAGGCCGAAGCCTCGGACATTCACATCGAGCCGTTCGAAGAAACGCTCCGCGTCCGGTACCGTATCGATGGGCTTCTCTACGATCAGGAATCCCCCCCGCGCCGGCTCCAGGCGGCGCTTGGCTCGCGCGTCAAGCTCATGGCGGAGATGAACATCGCCGAGCGCCGCCTTCCCCAGGACGGCCGGATGCGCCTCACGCTCGGCGCCCGGCGGGTGGACATCCGGGTCTCGACCATTCCGACCATCCACGGCGAGTCGATCGTGATGCGCCTGCTCGACCGCTCCTCCGTCTTTGTCCCCTTCGACCAGCTTGGCTTCCACCTAGCCACGGCGCAGGCCTTCGCCCGGTTGATCCGGCGGCCCCACGGGATCCTCCTCGTCACCGGCCCGACCGGCTCGGGCAAGACGACGACGCTCTACGCCGGGCTCGACAAGATCAACCTCCCCGACAAGAAGATCATCACCGTGGAGGATCCCGTCGAGTATCAGCTCGAGGGGGTGAACCAGATCCCCGTCCGGGCCAAGATCGGACTCTCGTTCGCGACGGGCCTCCGGCACATCGTCCGCCAAGACCCGGACGTGATCATGGTCGGCGAGATCCGCGATCTCGAGACGGCCGAGATCGCCATCCAGGCGGCGCTGACGGGCCACCTCGTCCTCTCCACACTCCACACCAACGACGCCCCCAGCGCCGTCACCCGGCTGCAGGACATGGGCGCCGAGCCCTATCTGGTCTCGTCGGTGCTCGACGGGGTGCTGGCTCAGCGGCTCGTGCGACGCATCTGTCCTCACTGCACCGTCCCCGACGATCCCCATCCCGCCGACCTCCTGGCGATCGGCGTCGAGGAGCCGTCCGCGGTGCAGATCTACCGCGGCGCGGGCTGCGCGGCGTGCCGGGGGACCGGATACCGGGGACGCACCGGCATCTACGAGCTGTTCACGCTCGACGAGCAACTCCGCAGCCTCGTTATGAGAAAGGCGCCCGCCGGCGACCTGCGTCGCTACGCCATGGCCAAGGGCATGGTCACGCTGCGCGAGGACGGGTGGGCCAAGGTGTGCGAGGGCATCACGACGGTGAAGGAAATCCTCCGGGTCACCCAGGAAGATGCCCAGCCGGCGAGGACCCCCGCGGCCGCCGGCGTGTCCGCCCCGGTCCTACCGTCGGTGGGTCACTCCCGCCTGCCCTGGGGAGCCGCGCACGGCAACGGCGAGGCAAGCGAAACGTGGGACGCGTCGCATCTCGGCGTGCAGAACGGCGGGCGGTCCTGGGATTGAACCGCTGACCCGCTGCCGCCGCGCGCCCGCAGCGTCCCTGCGACTACGGCCGCGAGGCGTAGGCCGCGCGGAATGCCGATGCGATCGCCTGTTGGCTTTTCCCGGCACGGGCGGCGTCGCCGATCACGACGACTCGCTGTCCCGGGTTGGCAGGCGCGCGACGCGTATCTCCGGTCGCTGATCGAGCGCCGTCATAGAACCAGTTGCGCACACGGACCGATGAGAACAACCAGCGCACGATCGGCGATTTCCCCAAGCCCGCCTCGAGCAACCATCGCACGAGCGGACCAATTCCGTAGCGGTAATCAGCGCCCGTTGCGATGACGACACGCTGGAAGTCGCGCAGAGTCTGCGGGAATTGGAAGACATCGATCCCGTACTTGAACGTCACGCCTTTCTGCCTGCACGCGCGCTCCAGCTCGGCGATATACGTATTCAACGATCCCTCGTCGGCCTCCACGTCCTGAAACTTCGGCGCCTTCGCGGCGTAGCGAAATGCGCCTCCCGGAACCGATTCGCGCTCGTACACGGTGACCTGATTGCCGTCGGCAACCAGCGAAGCGTACGACAAGCCCGCCGGGCCGGCACCGATCACGCATATGAGCTCGCCTGTGGGCAGGCGCGCTTCGGAAAAGTCCAGCTCGCGCGCGGCCGTCGGATTGACCAGGCAGGAGAGCTGGCCGCCGCCGCGCATCTCGTCGACACATGTGTTGCACGCGAGACAGCGCCTGACCGGCTCGTTGCGTTCAACCTTGTTCACCCAGTCCGGGTCGGCCAGCAGGCTGCGCCCCAGCGCGACGAAATCGGTCTTGCCGGAATCGACGGCGGCCATCGCGACCAGCGGGTTGCCCAGCCGCCCGACCGCGATCACCGGCACCGCGACTTCGGCCCTTATCCGGGCCGCGTAATCGAGGAAGATGCCTTCCGGGGACGTCATCGGGGGGGTCATCATGTGCGCGGAGGGCAGCGACCGGTAGTGCCCCGCCGTGACGTGGATCGCATCGGCGCCCGCGGCGGCCGCCCATTTCGCGACCTGCAGGCCTTCCGGAAACGTGAGTCCGGTCGGGAAAAAATCGTCCGCGTTCAGGCGGAAGATGACGGGGAACTCCGGCGCGTCGGCCTTGATCCCTTGCAGGATGTCGAGACTGATGCGTGCGCGGTTTTCGAGCGAGCCGCCGTACTCATCGCTGCGCCGGTTTTCCTCGGGGCACAGGAATTGCGACAGCAGATAGCCGTGCGCCACGTGCAGCTCGACGCAATCGAAGCCGGCGGCGCGTGCCCGCTTTGCCGCTTCGAGGAACGATCGCACCGTTTGAGCGATCCGCTCCCGCGTCATCTCGACGGGAGTGATGGTCTTGCCGGTGACTTCGAAGACAAAATGCGGAATCGCTGACGGCGCGATCGGCGGTTCGCCGCAGATGTCTGCGCGCGTATGGCCGCCGGCATGGCCGAGCTGTATCGACGCTTTCGCCCCGCCGGCGTGAATGGCCTCGGTGAGGCGCTGCAATCCCGGCAGGAAGCGATCGTCGTAGATGCCGAGTTCCCTGGCGCGGTGCCGGCCGGCGCGCTCGGGCGAAGCCATTTCCACTGTAACCAGCCCGACGCCACCGGCTGCGCGCGCGCGGAAATACGCGACGCTGGCGGCGGTGACGTAGCCCTCGACGTCCGCCAGGCGCGTGGTCATCGGCGGCATCACCACGCGATTGCGTATCTCGATGCCACCGATGCGTTTCGGGGTGAAGAGGAGGCTCATGTGTCGCACGGCACGAGCCGGCCGCGATCGGGCGCGATCAATGCCGATTCGACATGCGGCGGGCCGACCACGCTCGCGGCACGATGCCAGGCCTTACTCGGCCGTGATGCCCAGGTCTCGCGCGAGCTGGCGGCCGATGAGATGGCCGATGATGTCGCTCGACCCGGCACCCGGCGAAAACGGCACCACCATGGTGTCCAGATGCGCATCTCGTTCCCGTCTCTCTTTTCCCGATCATTCGGTATTGGCGCCCGGGCGTCTCACCACCTCTTCTTCAGCGCCGGCGAGAGCGTGGATAACATACACCCGTTCTCGGCCATGACCGCCCTCGACCGGGGGGCCTTCCCCCGGCGCCGACCAGGGCGCCGTTCCAGATCGACCTTCCATTCTGTGATCTCGGGGGGTTCGAGTGTCAGGCCTCGTTCCAGACAGGTGTCAGCGTCCTGACTGTCCGAACCGGCTCATCCGTTGGGGCCCGAGCATGCTCGGGCGAGCCTGGTCCATGGAAGCCAGCGGATTTCTAGGGGCCCTCCGCTTCATGGCTTGCCCTGCACGACAGAGGTCCCAGTGGCACTCCGCTTGCTCTTGAATCAAGTGCCGCAGATGGACTGCGGAAACTAACTAACTTTCTTGGAGAAGATCTTCTCTCGATAGGGCAAACCCCGAGCGATCGGGGGACGCAAAGCCGCGGGTCCCGTTGATGCGGGACAGCCGGGCCGCCGAAGGAGGAGAGCCGTCGCAGTGGCGCGACGTCGAAGGGGATCTCTCCCTACTTTGGAGGCATCCCATGGCGTCGAGCCTGAACCCGCGCACCAGCCGCACTCATTCCCTCATCGTGTTCCGCTCCGCGGTCGCGGCCATGATGGTCGCGCTCCTGCTGGCCCTGGGAGTCACGCCCGTTTGGGCGCAGGCCGGGTCCCGACCGGCGGTAGAGAGTTTGACCCAGGACCTCGTTCGCCTGGCGCACCAGCAGGCCCCCCTCCAAACCCTCCGGAACGCTGCCACAGCCCGCCGGCAGCGACTGCTGGGCCTCATGGAGAGCGATCCGGCCGAGGTGCTCCGCGTGGCCATCCCGGCCGCCGTGCGCGCCGGTCTCCCCGCAGCAATTCAGCCCGACGTGGAAGAAGAAGTGGCGCTCGACGGAGAGATGCAGGTGTTCCACGAAGACTACGCGAAGAGCAGCCGGTATCGCCACTTCCTACAGACCGCGACGGAGCGGCTATCACTGCACTTCGCCGTAGAGGCGCCCCAGCTCCCGACCGGGACGCACGTCCGCGTCCGGGGCGTGCGACTCGGCCAGGCCTTGGCCCTCAACGGAACAGGGGGAAGCGTACAGCCCCTGTCGTCGGTCGCGCCCAATACTTTCGGCGTCCAGAAGACCATCGTGATCCTGGTGAACTTCCAGGACAAGGCCACCCAACCCTACACGCCCTCCCAGGCCCAGAGCGTAGCGTTCACGACGACGAGCAACCACTACAAGGAGAACTCCTTCCAACAGACATGGCTCGCGGGCGATGTGGCGGGCTGGTTCACCATCCCCCTGTCCTCGACTGTCTGCAACACCTCCACCCTGGCAAGTTATGCCAAGCAGGCGGCCACCGCGGCCGGCTACAACCTCTCCAACTACACCCGGTACGTCTACGGCTTCCCCACCAACGCCTGCGGCTGGTGGGGCATGGGCAGCGTCGGGGGCAACCCCTCTCAGGCCTGGGTCAACGGCACGTTCTCGCTCAAGGTGCTCGGTCACGAGATGGGCCACAACCTGGGCCTCTATCACTCCAAGGCGCTCGAGTGCGGGGCCAGCTCGACGACCGGGACCTGCTCCTCCCTCGAATACGGCGACACGCTGGACATCATGGGCAACCCTTCTTCGGGTCATTTCACGACCTACCAGAAAGAGCGCATCGGCTGGCTCAACTACGGCGCCTCGCCTCCGATTTCCACGGTGTCGACCGAAGGCCTCTACTGGATCGACACCTACGAGACAGCGGGGACGAATTCCAAGGCGCTGAAGATCCCCAAGGGCACCGACTCGAACACGGGCCAGAAGACCTGGTATTACGTCGAGTACCGTCAGGCGGTGGGCTTCGACAGCTTCCTCTCGGGCAACCTCAACGTGCTCAACGGCGTCGTGATGCACCTGGGGACCGATTCGAGTCCCAACAGCAGCTACCTCCTCGACCTGACGCCCGCGACAACCTCCTGGAACGACCCGGCACTCGTTCTGGGGCAGAGCTTCACCGACACCAACGCGGGAGTCATCATCACGCCCGTCTCCATGACGGCGAGCAGCGCCGCGGTCCAGGTGAGCATGGCGCCGCAGCCTTGCGTTCGGGCCAACCCCACCGTGACGGTCTCGCCCAGTCAGAGCCAGTGGGTGCCCGCGGGGACCACGGTGAACTACGCGATCAGCGTCACCAATACTGATAGCAGCAGTTGCCCGTCCTCGACCTTCGCCGTCGGGGCCGCCGTGCCGGCGGGCTGGACGGCCCTGCTCGGAACCCCCAGCCTGGCGCTGGGCCCGGGCGCCTCGGGCTCGGCGGGTCTGCAGGTCGCCTCGCCCGGGGGTACTCCCGACGGCTTCTATAAGGTGACGGAGACCGCGAGCAATACGGCGACCCCGACTTACGCGGGCTCGACCCAGTCGACCTATGTGGTCGCCTCGGCAATCAGTGTCTCGGTCTCCGCGAGCCGGGCGACCTATAGCCGCAACCAGTTCGCGATCCTGTCCGCCACGGTGATGGGCGGCACGGCGCCCGTATCAGGCGCCAGCGTGGCCTTCACCATCACCAAGCCCGGCGGAGGCGTGGTCACTGGCACGGCAACCACCAACAGCAGCGGCCAGGCCTCGTACAAGCTGCGCATCGGGAAGCGCGATCCGCTCGGCACCTACGCGGTCAGCGTGAAGGCCACCCTTGGCAGCGTCGTCGGCACCGCGACCACGAGCTTCCAGGTCCAATAGGGTGACCAGGCCACTCATCGGTTTCAACATCGCCCTCGCGGCCCTCGGGCTCGTCCTCGCCGTAGCCCTGGGCAGGGAGCTGGTGTACTCGCGGCCCCTGCCTCGACCTCCCGAGAGCCGGCCAGCCGCCTCGGCCGTCAGGGCACAAGCGGGGGAGGCTGCCCTCCAGCCGCAGCCCGGATCGTCGGCTGTGGGCGATGCCTCAGCCGACGGCGGTTCGCCGGACAATGAGGTCATCGTCCCGGGAAACCTCTTCGATCCGTCCAGGAGCTCGGCCGGCGCGGCGGCGGGGCCGACGGGGCCTCGGCCGCTCCTCTATGGTGTCGTGGCCGGTGAAGGAGTGACGGGTCGCGCCTACGTCGAAGACCCTGTTACCAAGCTGGTCCGCGGCTATAAGATCGGAGACACGGTGGCGGGTTGGCGGCTCGCCCAGATCCGCGAGGATCGTGTGGTGATTGCCGGGGCGGAGCGCGGGATGCTGGAGGTGCTCCTTCGCGAGCCCGGCAAGCCCAGGCCCGCGCTGTCTGTCTCGGCCGCGGCCGCCGTGACGGCCGAAGCCCACAGGGTGGGGCCTGGGGCGGTGGAGGCTCAGCAGGTCGAGCCCGGCTCGCCGCCAAGCCGGCAGTCATCAACTCGGGACGGGATCAGCGACGCGGTCCCGCGAGGCCTCGGACCCATTCCTTCCCAGCTCTTTCGCCCCGCCAGGGCCCAGCCCGAGACACACGACGCGATGCCGGCCAGCCAGGGATAAGACGAGCAAGAGACCGCGGATTTCCTCCGCGATCCACAAAGAAACGGGGCGGCCGCGCGGCCGCCCCGTTAGGTGATCCCGGTCTAGACGGTGCTTACCTGGCGTTCCGCCGCCTCTGCCATCCGATCCCCGCCATGCCCAGCAAGCCGACGCCCAGGAGCACAAGGCTCGCGGGTTCAGGGACCCTCGGCAACGGCTGATCGATAATCCCGAGAACCTCGAAGCTGCAGCCCTGGCAGCCTTGCCACTTGATGCCGATCTGGCTGATGTCCACCGAGCTGCCGAAGGTATCGTTCAGGCTGAACTGGAACAGGTCCCGCAGGCCGTTGGTGAGACCGCTAGGGCCTCCGCCCGCGCAGTTGGGGCCACTCCAGAAGCAGACATTTTCGAGGTTGAGGCTGGGGATGTTGTCAGGTGTCTTGCCCAGGACAATCGCGTCGGTGTCGGTGCCCCCGCCGATATCCGTCACGGCGATAGCGGCATTGGCTGTCGGCGTCGGGGAGAGAAGGAACCCGAACGCGGTGATCCGGGCTCCGGGGTCAAGCACCGTCCCATTGTGAAGGTCGACGTTGAATATGGCAGTGGATGCCGTCAGCGAGAACAGCGTGATCGTGGCGTCGGCCGCAAGGTTCAGATTGCCTCCCGGCGCTGGGAAGGTCACGTTGATGGTGCTGCCCTGCGTCATCGTTGCCGCCCCAGCCGGCACGGCCGAAACCATGATGGCCATCGCGAGCGCTACGAGCGACGCGATCGCAATCTTCCGATTCTTTCCAATCACAATCTTGTCTCCTGATCTATATGGGTGAAGGCTTCCTTACAGTTTGCCATGTGAAACAACTTGCAACTAAGGTTGTAGCAAGCCCGGGGCCAAGGGCTCGATTCGTTTAGTTATAGGGGGTTAGCCGCGGCCTGATATCAGCGGTCTTCAGAATAGGAAGCTTTCCCGACAGCCTGAGCGCTTACCAGCGTGCTAGGCGGGCGCCAGCTTGTCCATGGGCTGAGCCATCACGTCACCCCGCTCGCGGCGACCCTGCCAGAGGGCGCATGGCTGGTCAAACCCGTGCCGGCCTGCTATCCTGCCCGCCGTGACTCAGGCGTCGGACATCGCGATCATCGGCGGCGGCATCGTCGGCCTCGCCACCGCGCTCGCTCTGACGGACCGCTATCCGCGCGCGCGCCTCGTCCTCCTTGACAAGGAGCCGAAGATCGCCTCGCACCAGACGGGGCACAACAGCGGCGTCATCCACTCCGGCATCTACTACAAGCCGGGCTCGCTCAAGGCGCGGCTCTGCGTCGAGGGCGCCCGGCTCATGAAGGTGTTCTGCACCGAGCACGGCATCGACTGGGAGCCATGCGGCAAGCTGATCGTCGCGACGGACGACCGCGAGCTCGGCAGGCTCCAGAACATTCACGAGCGCGGCGAGGCCAACGGGCTCAGCGGGCTCAAGATGCTGGAAGGGCCGGAGATCAAGGGCTACGAGCCCCACTGCCGGGCCGTGCGCGCGCTCCTCGTGCCCGAGACCGGCATCGTGGACTATGTCCAGGTCGCCGCGAAGATGGACGAGATGCTGAAGGCCCGCGGCGTCAAGATCATGACGGGCGCGCGCGTCAGGGCCATCCGCCGCGCGGGGCAGGGGCTCGTGCTCGAGACGGCGCGGGGCGGGGTCGAGAGTCGCTTCCTCGTCAACTGCGCGGGGCTCTACTCCGACGAGGTCGCGCGGCTCATGGGCATCCGCCCCGAGGTGCGCATTATCCCGTTCCGGGGCGAGTACTACATGCTTCGCTCCGAGCGCCGCTCGCTGGTGAAGAACCTGATCTACCCGGTTCCCGATCCAGAATTTCCGTTCCTGGGTGTCCATTTCACGCGTACTGTCCACGGCGACGTCGAGGCGGGACCCAACGCCGTGCTGGCCTTCGCCCGCGAGGGCTACACGCTGGGCACGGTGCGGCCGGGCGAGGCGCTCGGCATGCTGGGCTACGCGGGTTTCTGGCACATGGCGCGGCGCTACTGGAAGATGGGCGCCTACGAGCTGTACCGCTCGGCCAGCAAGGCGGCTTTCGTGCGATCCCTCCAGAAGCTGGTACCCGACATCCGCGAGGGGGACATCGAGCGGGGCGGGGCGGGTGTGCGGGCCCAGGCTGTGAGCCCGGACGGGTCGCTGGTTGACGATTTCCGGATAAGCGTGACGGAGGGGGCCGTGCACGTGGTCAACGCGCCCTCGCCGGCGGCTACGGCGTCGCTCGCCATCGGCCGCCACATCGCCGCCCTCGCGGCCGACACGTTCCGTTTCAGCAAGTAACCCTCTCCTTCAGGGGAGAGGGTAGGGTGCGGGGTGGTTTACTTGCTCTTCCCGCCCTCTCCGCCCTCGGCCTCCCGCCTCCGCTTCTCGGCGTCCCGCGCCCGCTCCTCCGCGGCCAGCATGCGCCCCGAGAGGTCCTTGATGATCGCCATGGCCAGCGCGGGGTTTGTCCTCACCATGGCCTCGAGCCGGTTGGCGGGGATGAGGAGGAGCGTGACGGCTTCGGCCGCGATGGCTGTGGCCGAGCGTGGGGCGTTCATGAACAGCGCCAGCTCTCCCAGCAACTCACCCTTGCCCAGCACACGGAGCAGCTTCTCCTCGCCGCCGAGGTTTTTCCTGACCTCGACCTTGCCCTCGTGCACCAGGAAGGCTTCGCTCTTCGCGTCGTCGCCCTCCTTGAATATGACGTCGCCCGCTTTGAACGTGCGGCTGGGGACCTCTCCACTCGGACGGCTCATGCCCTTCCCTCTTGGTATAGAATGGCCAGCGGTATGCCAATGATACGCCGAGTCGCCTTCTTGCTGTCCCTTGGCCTCCTGATCTGCGCGGGCGGGGCGGTCCCGGCCCACGCTCAGAAGGGGCTGTCCGTCCAGGAAACCGTCCTGCGCGCCAAGCCCGCCACCGTTCTCATCATCTCCGAGGTTTCAGCGGAAGTATCCCTCAATTGTGGCAGCGGTTCCCGGACCGTCAAGCCGCCGGCCTTCCGCGAAACTGGAACAGGATGGTTCATCGACCCGTCGGGCTGGGTCATCACCAACGGCCACGTCGTCCAGCCCGCCCACGAGACGCCGCGCTGGCTCGTCAACCAGCTGGCGCAGCGCGCCGTCACCACGGCGTGCCTCGCTCCGGCGCTCACGGCCGCAGGGCTCCAGAGCGGCGACAGGCCGGACGCCGAGGACGCCATCAAGCGGCGCGTGCTCGACAAGGTCCTGCCGACCGTCAAGGTCACGATCACTCCGCAGGTCTCCGTCGTGCTGTCGAGCGGGACACGGCTCAAGGCCGAGGTCAAGAAGTACAGCCCGCCGGCGAGCACGGAACCGGGCGCCCCGTCCGCCCGCGACCTGGCCCTCCTGAGGGTGCCCGAGGGCAACTATCCCGTGCTGGCGCTCGCCGACTCGACGCCGGTCCAGATCGGCGATCCAATCCGTATCCTGGGTTTCCCGGGCGTCGTGCTCTCGCACGAGCTCCTGAACCAATCCGCCAGTGTCGACGCCTCGGTGACCAACGGTGCCGTCTCGGGCTTGAAGCAGGACAAGGCCAATCATCCGTTCATCCAGACCGACGCGCCGGCCGCCTGGGGCAATTCTGGCGGGCCCGCCATCAACCCCAAGGCCGAGCTGGTCGGCGTCCTCACCTTCGTGTCGCTCGCGCCCGGAGCCGAGGGGAGCATCGTCCAGGGCTTCAACTTCGCCATCCCGGCCATGACGGTGAAGAACTTCGTCGCCGACCAGCCCGTCAAGCTCAACCAGCCGGGCAAGTTCAACCAGACGTGGTTTGCCGGGCTCCACGACTTCTTCACCGAGAACTGGGGGGGCGCCAAGCGGAAGTTCGAGGAGGCGGACAAGATCCAGCCCGGGCTCGTGGACGTGAAGCGCATGCTGGGCGAGGCAACGGAGAAAGTGAAGAACCCGCCGCCCAAGCCCTTCCCATGGTTCTGGGTGACCATCGGGGTGACCCTGCTCTCCGCCGGAGGCTACGGGGCGCAGGTCGCCATCCGGTGGCAGAAGAACCGCTACCGCGTGGGCCCGTCCGAGGTCATCAAGCTCCTCGAGGCGGGCAAGCATCCGGTCATCCTGGACACGCGCCAGCAGCAGGCGTACGACGCCAACCCCATCAAGATCCTCGGCTCGATCAGGCTCTCCCCCGAGGACCTCAGGAATGGCGGCGCGGCCAGCCTCGAGCTCGACACATCGCGCCCGGTGGTCGCCTACTGCACCTGACCGGACGAGCACACGAGCGCCAGTATGGCGCGCGACCTGAAGAAGCTGGGGTTCAAGGACATCAAGATCTTGAAGGGCGGTCTCCAGGCATGGACCAATGCCGGGCTGCCCATCGAAACCCACAGCGATATCTCGGCGGTGGGTAAGGAGATGTACAAGGCCCTCCTCGGCGGCAGCTAGCCCGCGTCAGTCCTCGAAGCGCGCCCGCAGCTCGCGCGGCGTGACCGGGCAGGCGTCGGTTGGTCTCCTGAAGAGCCGGTGGCGTACGCGCGCGACCCCGTCGTAACCGAGATCCCGGATCCTCCGCGGCACCAGCGTGAGAAGCCTTCCCGTCAGTCGCCACGGCCCGCCGATCCGCTCCAGGATGTGGATCACGGCTGCGCTCCGCGTGAGGAGCGCGCCGCCGGGGGTGAGAACCACGATGCTGTCCGGCAGACCCGCCCGCAGGGCCTCGGGCACGAGGCGGCGAAAGGCCTCGCCGCCGAGCGCGGCAAAGCGGAAGTGCCTGCCGTCGCGGTCGCGCGCGATCGCGAAGCGCACGGAGCGGTGGCAAAGACCGCACGCACCGTCGTAGAAGACCATGGAATGTCGCGCCGCGCTCAACTCAGGTGGACCCGTTCGCCCAGCGCCTGAAGGGCCGCGCGCGCCTCGCGCACCAGGGTCTCCACGACCTCCGCGGCGCCCGGCAGATCGTGGACCATCCCGACGCTCTGCCCCGCGTGCATGGGGAAGTACTCGCGGTTCTGCTGCTGGGTCGCGGCGACATAGATGTCCTGGGCCGCGCTGGACTGGAGCAGAGCCGGCAGGACGGGCGCGTCCGAGGCCGCGTACCCGTCCGTGAACGCGCTCCTGAGCGTGCGCGCGTAGAGTCCCGTGAAGGCGTCCGTCACCGTGGTCGCGTCGCTGCCCTGTTCGAGGAGCGCCTTCTTCCAGAACTCGGTCGCCGCCGAGTCGCGGGTGGCCACGAAGCGAGTGCCGAGGAGCGCGCCGACAGCCCCCAGCGCGAGCGCCGCCGCGATTCCCCGGCCGTCGGCGATGCCGCCTGCGGCGATGACCGGCACGCTCACGGCGTCCACGATCTGGGGGATGAGCGCCATCGCGCCCACCTGGGCCGCCTCGCGCGAGGCCGGCTTGACCCAGGTCGAGCGGTGGCCTCCCGCCTCGCTGCCCTGCGCGACGACGGCGTCCACGCCCGAGGCCGCCACCGCGCGAGCGTCGTCCACCGTCGCCACCATGGCGATGACCTTGACGCTCCGCTCGCGGCAGCGGGCGACCATGTCGCGCCCCGGGTTGCCGAGCCCGATGCTCCACACGGGCACCCGCTCCTCGAGGATGACCTCGAAGGCCTCGTCGATCACGTCGGGCACGGGCCCCGGACGGGCCGTCGTGGCCGGGATGCCGAGCTGGGCGCGGAACGTGTTGAGCGCGCCCTGGACGCGGCGGATCGCTTCTTCGGGCAGGGTGGCCGGATCGATCGGGGGACGGATCTGAGTGTGGAGCCAGAGGTTGACGCCGAAGGGGCGGTCTGTCAGCTCGCGCACTCGCCGGATACCCTTGCGGAGCTGCTCGGCGGAGAGCCTGAGCCCCGCCAGGATCCCGAGGCCTCCTGCTCGCGAGACCTCGGCGACAAGCTCCGGGCCGGCGACCGCGCCCATGCCGGATTGGAGGATCGGGTACTCGATGTTGAAGAGATCGCAGAGCGAGGTCCGCATCCGGTCCATGACGTGCCCTCCTTCAGAACCCGAGCGCGGCACCGTCGGCGCGCGGGTCCGAGCCCCCGGCGAGACCGCCATCCGGGTCGAGCCATATGCACTGTGCGTGACCGAAGACGTCGTCCCAATCGCCGCCCATCTTGATCTCGTGACCGCGGGCCGCGAGATCGCGCGCCAGATCGGCGCCGTACCTGCCCTCGAGATTGAGGAAGCGCGACGGCGCGCCCCAGGTCCGCCCGTAGAGCCAGCGCGGCGCCTCCACGCAGGCCTGAGGGCCGAGTCCCCGGTCGAGGCGGCGCGTGACAAGGGCGGCCTGGGTCTGAGGCTGCCCTTCGCCTCCCATCGTCCCATGGGCGAAGCGCGGCCTGCCGTCCTCGAGGTACATGGAAGGGATCAGCGTGTGCATCGTGCGCTTGCCGGGAGCGAGCGCGTTGGCCTGCGCCGGATCGAGTGAGAAGAACGAGCCGCGATTCTGGAGGACCACGCCCGTATCACCCGCGACGAGACCCGAGCCCCAGGTGAAGTAGAGCGACTGGATGAGCGAGACGGCGTTGCCCTGCGCGTCTGCCGCGACGATGGCGATGGTGTCGCCCCCATCGACCCGGGCCGGTGCCGCCGGCATGGCGCGCTTCATATCGATGCGCCCGCGGAGCCCCCCCATCCTGTCGGGCGCGAGCAGATCCGTCGGGCTCTTCTCCATCCAGGCCGGATCGGTCAGAAAGCGGTCGCGATCCTCGAAAGCGAGCTTCGTCGCCTCGACCAGGAGATGCACGTAGTCGGCCTCGCCGAGCCCTCTGACGTCGAAACCGTCGGCCAGCCCGAGGATCATCAGCGCCGAGATGCCCTGGGTGGGCGGCGGAAAGCTGGCGGCCTGCCCGCCGCGGTAGGCCACGCGGAGCGGCTCCATCCAGCCGCTCGCGTGATCCGCGAAGTCCTCGAGGGCCAACGGGCTGCCTGCCGCGGCGGCCGCCGCCACGATGCGCTTCGAGATGTCGCCGCCGTAGAACGCGTCAGGCCCGCCGTCGCGCACGGCCTCGAGGGTGAGCGCGAGATCCCTTTGGACGAGCGGGCCCCGCGCGAGAGCGTCGGGATGATAGAGCGGCCAGAGATCGCGCTTGATCTCCGGGAGGGCCGTGGGGCCGAAAAGATCAGGCTCGCGCGGCGGCGGGACGCGCTGGCCGTCAGAGGCAGAGAAGCCCCCGCGCGCAAAGGCGCTGGCGTCGGCCAGGAGGTCCTTCCACCTGAGCGTCGAGCCCATGCTGCGCGAGCTGTACTGGTGCGCCTGCCACCAGCCGTCCACGACGCCCGGCACCGTGAGCGCGGCCGGCCCGCCGCGCGCCGGGATGGCCTCACGGATCCCGCGCGCCGCGTACCAGTCGATCGAGGCCGCGCGGGCCGCGCGCCCGGCGCCGCAGAGGGCGGTGAGACGCAACGACGTCGCATCGTAGATCAGCCAGAAGTTGTCGCCGCCCACGCCGTTCATGTGCGGGTAGACGACGGCGATCGTCGCCGCGGCGGCGATGGCGGCATCCAGCGCATTGCCGCCCGCGCGAAGGGCGGCTATCCCACTCTCGCTTGCCAACAGATGCGGCGAGCAGACCATGCCGCGGCGGGCGCGCGCCTCGAGCCAACGTCTTTGGGTCATGCGGGAGATTCTACCGCGCTCCTCACCTCCCCTCTCCTCAGAGGGGAGGGGGGGGGTGAGGCTGAGCGCTCGCCACGCCCTGTGTGAACCCTTGGACACCGGAACCCGACAGCACCCCTCTGGCGAACTCGCTTTCTTGGATGAAGCGCCAGCCTGCGCGCTCCGCAGCGCCACGGTCGTCGCGCGCACCGGAAATGTCGAGGATGTTGCCGACCATCAGCGGTTTCCTCCAACTCTATGGCGCCTACACCCTCGGCGTTTGTGGCTTGTGTCGCGGCACCGTCTGTATGAGAGTGAAGGCGAGGAGAACCCCATGCCAGAGTATATTCCCAGCCCCAGGGATTGGGTGCGTGAACAGGTCGAACTTTACGAGCGCAGCGGCGGTACCAAAGGCACCACGCTTCGCGACACCGGGTTGCCGGTGATCATCGTGACCGACACCGGCAATAAGACGGGTGCGATCCGGAAGACCCCGCTCATGCGCGTCAAGGACGGTGCGAACTATGTCCTTGTTGGGTCGCAGGGCGGGGCGCCGACGCACCCGGTCTGGGTGCACAACCTGCGCGCGAACCCGGCCGTTGAGATTCGCGACCATACCGTGGTGCAGGCGATGCGGGTGCGCGAGGTCCAGGACGAAGCCGAGCGGGCACGGCTCTGGGATCTTGCCGTCGCGGCGTATCCGCCGTACGCGGACTACCAGACGCGGACCACTCGGAAAATCCCGGTCTTCGTCGCAGAGCCGGAGCACTAGCGGGACGCGCGGATGCGGCCCCCACCCGGCTTCGAACCCCATGTCAGCTCCCGCGGGCCCCGCGAGGCCCGGCTCGACGGCTTCGATCTGCACGCCCGCGTCTGAGCGCCGGCCCGCGAGCGCGCCGGCCTAGAGCGCCTTTGCCCGGGAGCGGGACGGTGGCGACCTCATCCCGCGGCTCTGGCGGAGACGCGGTGTCTGATTTCTGACGGGCCGTCCCGGAGCTGACGATTGCGCCTCGACGCACAACCGACAACCCGGCGATTTCCGTCACTTGACGCACACAACCGCATGGCATGCGGAATGCTCCTGCCCGGGTGGGGCGCTCGTGGTCACGCAGGCGCCCCAGCACCCGAAGGGAGGCGCCAATGGAACGAGCGCTGGCGATGTGGTTTCTGCTTTCGGTCAACCCTGCAGCGTCCGACACCCCGATCCAGGTCGTCCAGACCGCCGTGGAGCAGGTCGTACAAGTTGTTCAGGAGTCCGACCTCGAGAAACCCGACGCCGCGGCGCGGCATCGCGGCCAGATCCAGCGCATCGCCGAGCAGCTCTTTGATTTCCCAGAGATGGCCCGGCGCACGCTCGCCCAGCATTGGAAGGACCGCTCCACCCAGGAGCGCGACGAGTTCGTGCTGCTGTTCAGGGATTCCCTGAGACGCGCCTACTTGACCCGACTGGCGAAGTACTCGGGCGAGCGGATCGTCTACACGGGCGAGACGGTGGACGGCGAGTACGCCACTGTCCGCTCCAAGATTGTCACCGGCGGCGGCACGGAGATCCCGATCGACTACCGGCTCCGGCTGGCGGGCTCACGGTGGGTCGTCTTCGACGTCGCGATCTCGGGCGTGAGTATGGTGAGGAGCTACCGCGGCCAGTTCAACCGGATCATCCAGACCTCGTCCTACGATGCGCTGCTGCGGAAGCTGAGGCTCAAGCGGGGTGAGAGCCCGTCCTCCGAGAGGCCGATTGCCCAGCCAGCCGCTGCCGCCGTCATGGCTCCGCGCTAGCCTGCGATCCGAGCCGGAGTTGGACGACGTCAGCTCGCTCGGGCCCCGCCAGGCCGAGCGGGAGGGCGTCGATCTGCACGCCCCGCCCGTGGCCGACCAGCGCGCTGCCTCCACCTCCCACCCCTGAAGGAGGCGGCTTGACTGTCCCGCCGGCGCCGGCGCAAGATCGCAACTGGTGGCTGGCCCGACTGGGACCAACGATACGGTACGTGCCGTTGTGTCGGCGCCGGCCGCCCCGCCGCCGATGCCCGCCGGCCCCGGCCCGGTCTGATAACGGCCTTCACGTTGGCTACGCGCCAGACGTCCCGAGGAGGAAGACCGATGACGACGGCGGATCTCAAACCGGCACAGCAGCTGCTATCGCAGGGCTACCACTGATCGGAGGCGGTCCTGCTGGCCGTGTGCCGGCAACTGGGAATCGAGCAGGAGGTCGTTCCAGCCATCGCCACCGCGTTCGGCGGAGGCATCGGTGGAACCGGATCGGTGTGCGGAGCCCTGGCCGGAGCTGTCATGGCCATCGGTCTGCGGCACGGGCGCCGCGATCCGGCGGAGCGGGATGCCAACGCCTATGCCTTGACGCAGGAACTGCGCCGTCGCTTCGAGGCCGCCATGGGCCACGTGGACTGCCGGGACCTGACGGGAATGGACCTCAGCACGCGAGAAGGCGTCAAGCAATTCTACGCCTCGGACGTGCCCCGGACCGTCTGCATGCCGGCGGTGGGCGTCGCCTACCAGACCGTGGTGGAGCTGCTGCAAGCGCCCTGAAGCAAGCGATGAGAGGCGCCGTGGCGAAGATGAGGACAAGCCGGCGAATGGATGGCCACTGAGGAGGTAACCATGGACAAGGATGATCTCTGGAAGCGGTTCCAGACGCACATGGGCTACACGGACGCGGAGATGGTCGTCTTCCGATCGGATCCGCTGAAGGTGAAGATGGTGACCGAGACCCCCGAGTTCGTGAAGTCCCGCATCGTCGCCGAGGTGATCGAGTCCCACGGGTGCCACGCCCATCACACCGTGGGGCAGAAGTTCGTCATGGACGGCAATGGCCAGATGATCACCCGGGAGTGCCCGGAGAAGATGTGCATCTTCGCCCTCGCCGCCCTCGAGAGCCCGGTGAACCAGATCTACGAGCGCTTCATCGCCCACTCGGACCCGAACAACGAGCGGACCGCGGTGGTGCAGTGCTCAGACGTGGGGATCGACAAGGGGGGGTGGGGCAAGATCCTCATGAAGGTCTCCGTGGAGCGCGTGACGTAGAATCCGGCGGCTCCTGATCTCTCTGTGGGGCACTCTCGATCACCACATCGAGTGGGTGGTCAGCCGCTTTATCCCATCAGGTTCGGACACCTCCCACGCTGGGCACGCGCCCGTAGAGTTTGTTGCAGCACGTGAAGCCGCGAATCAGCGCAAGAGCCCCGTCTCGGTCTGGACCACGTGAGCCAGCGAGCTGTGGCTGCCCGC